>JFJP01005512.1_pt1 | contig 18103 bp, 23 predicted proteins | sample 431651 | NCBI WGS metagenome assembly JFJP01 (sample SAMN02602958, study PRJNA72255) | Microbial mat metagenome, whole genome shotgun sequencing project. | biome: fresh water; feature: sink hole; material: water; isolation source: purple microbial (photo- and chemosynthetic) mats found in...
GCGTCGCCGTATCTCGATACAGGCAGACCCGCCGGCAGATCTCGGTTGATGCTGTCCATCGGGAACTTGGCGGGTGCAGGTCTGGCTGCGACCGTCAGAGGCGCCAGCTTCTCGAGGTCGAACGGCGTGAGATTGCCGAGAGTGACGTAGATGAGCCCGGCCTTGTTCTTCTCTTTGAGCTCGTCGAGATTCGCGAGAAGAAACTCCTCGGTGATGCGCAGCGGCCTGCCGCGAACCAGACGATGCTGGCCACTGAACAGATACTGCTTCATGCCGCGATGGGTAGCGTTGGCCGCACGCGCGGTGCGGTTGCTGCGACTTCTGCTTGCGTTGTGAATCAGGTAATCCATGGTGCCTCCAGTCTATCTTGGTGCGGGCACACACCGAAGTGCCCGACGGCGAAGTTACAGTTCACACAAAGTACACGATACCCTGGCGGCCAGCCACGCTGGCGTAGCCAGACGTACAAGTTCTTCGCCTTCGGTTCTTCTCGTCTGTGCTCAGCGCCGTTGCCATCGATGTGATCGAGCTGAAGACATTCGATGTGATCCTCCCCGCAGCAAACGCAGCTCGGACCGCCGTAGGCGTTGAGCGCCTCGAGCTTCAAGTGTTGGAAGTACGCACGCTTCGCCCACTTCAGTTCTGAGTCCACAGGATACAAAGCCGGTCTACCTGCGCGACACACCTGCGTCAGCGTTCCGTGAGGGCAGTACCCATGATGACCAAGAGTGAAATTGCAGGTCATGCACAGCACGCGGTAACCGGCAGGGAAGCCGTTTCGCTTGAGCCAGCAGTACAGCGCCGAGCCCTTCCTCGGTCCTTCACCTGACCAACCATCGATGTGGTCGATGGACAGGAAAGCGACCTCGGTCTCTCCACAGCAGGCACATTTCCCACCGTACGCACGCAAGACTTCTTCCTGCACGCGTTGATTGCGCCGTGTGACCCTTGCTCGGACCGATGGCTTCTTGCCTTCTGCCTTCGCTTGATCCAAGCAGCGCTCACACAACTTTCCGTCAGGACGAGCGTCGTTCGAACAGTCGCGCCTGGAGCACTGGCCAAGCCTCTTCTCCACGGCACGGTCAGCCTTGTACTGACGCATGTACGCAAGATGATGCTCACACTTCTTGTGCGTGCCATCCGTCTTGTTGCTGCAGGTCGGCACCGAACACAATCCCTCCTGCTTGGAAGAGACACGTGTGCGGGCGTACTCGCGGCCGTAGCCGCGATTGTATTGCTTGCGCTGGATGGGATCTTTGATTGGCAAGACGGACCTCCGTGGGAATCAGATTCCCACAGAAGCCACGTGTTGTCAATATTGTGTAATCTGAGGAAACTTGAGCCCGGCGTCTACACGGTTGTTGACTGCGCCGATCTCTTCCTCGGACACCGGGATGAAGTTCGCCAGCAGCGAGTCGGCGTTCGTCGCCGGGTTCGCGTCGCCCGAGTACAGCTCGAGCTTGCGGATCGCGGCGATGTTGATGACGCCCATGCCGATGTCTTCCCAGGCCTGGAACGTGATCACGTTGGCGATCTTGTCGATGTAGAACTTCGTGCTGTTGAGCACGAAGAACTTCCCGAAGAACTCCGGCTTCGTGAACACGTAGATGTTGCCCGGCCGGAGGATGTCCGTCTTGATCGTGCGGATGTACGCACGGCCGAGGATGGTGTTGTACTTGTAGCCGTCGACCGCCGTCTCCGACTGGAGCCGGTCGCCGTAGTCTTCCACCGTCCACTGCAGGAGGTCGTCCCAGTCGACTTCCGTCATGAGCAGGCGCTCGCTCTTCAGGCGGTTGCCGTCGAGCATCTTGAAGAGGTTGACCAGGTCGGGGCGCTGCACCGGGCGAACGACTTCATCGTCGACCGTGGCCGTACGCGCGAGCTCGCCCTTGCGGATCGAGAACTCGACGCAGCCAGGTCCACCGACGGCCAACGCGGTGTAGTTGAGCATGGTCGGAGTGCCGCCGTTGGCCTCGACCTGAAGCGCCTGCACGGCCGCCTCGATGTGGATCGTGAACTCGCGGTCCTCGATCTCCTGGATGTCCTTCACCGAGTTGTCCTCGATGATCTTGGTGATCGGCATCTCGTACGCCAACAGCTCCTGCTCGGTCTTCTGGAAGACTTCGGAGGCGATGGTGTAGAAGGCGATCTCGGCCTTGGGTCCACGAATGAACCGGGCGGTGGGCTGGCCACGGAACGTGATCGACATCGCGCGGCTGCGCGGCTCGACGTCCACGATCTTGACCAGGGTGTCGTGGTTGACTGACCGCTGACAGTCCGCTCGGGTGACCTGCTCCGGCGGCAGGATCTTGCGAGCGAAGCTGACCTCACGGAGACGGTCGCGGATGTACGACCCACCGTAAGCAGCGATCTTTTCTTTGCCTTCGGCGGAGCCGAGCTTCGCCGTGAAGAGCTCATTGAGTGCGCGTGCGGGTACCATGTTCGTTCTTCCTTCCCCGGCGGATTACGCCGCACCGTTCTGGACTGCCCAGCCGGAGATGAACCGGAGCTTGCCGCTGTTGGCACCCGGCAGCCTGGTGACGTAGCCCACGATGGGAGCGTTGTCGGCGTAAGCCGAGCCCACGAGGCCGGTGAAGTTGCGCACACCGACGCCGGCGAGGGTCGCGGTGATGGTGGCGACCTTGACCGGCTGAAGCAGCGTGGTCATGGCGGCGCCTGCGCCGATGGCGACGGTCGCGTCGTAGATGCGGGTGTCGAACTCGTACTGGCCGAGGAAGAGCACGGGCATCTTCTTCTCTGCGATGGCCTGCACGTCATAACGTCCACGCTCTGCGAAGAGCGGGAAGGACACCACCGTCGCGGCCGTACCCGGCGCGCCGATGGCGGTAGCCCTGACCAACTTGCCGAACGTAGGTCCGCCGGTGTTGTCCAGGGTCATCCACTCGCCGTCGACCAGGGCAACCGCATTGATCGGGTTGACCAGGGTCGGGTCGGCAAGCATGAAGTCACGCCGGTGAACCGGATTGATGTCCGATACCGGCTCGAAGTTGATCTTCTGCACAGTCGACATGAGTCTGCTCCTCTTCTTCCAATCGGGGGCCGGCGATCAGCCGATCCCTCCGACGAGGTACTGCGTCAACGGGTCTGCCCCAGGTCCGGCAGCCACGCGGTCATCGTTGGTCAGCTGGGCGAACTTCCTGCCCATATCTGGTCCAACGTAATCGACCGCGCGCTCGATGTTCTCGAGCTGACCCTGCTCTGCGGCCTTCTCCATGCGCTCGACGAGCACATCGAAGGGTGTGTCCATTTCGATGCCCTTGTCGTGCATCGCATGGGCGACCTTCTCCGCCTCGTCTCGGCGGATACGGACCTGAGCTTCCTTCATCCAAAAGTCTCGGTCTACCGTGAGATTCCGGATGACCTCGGGGATGTGCCCGAGAAGCTCGACGATCTGCTCTGCACTCACCTTGTCCATGTCCGCCTCACTTGTTCGCGGCTGCAGCGATTGACTCGAGAAGCGCTCGAGCGCGTGACACCTGCATAGCCGCGTCAGCGGAAGACATCTTCACGCCAGCGTCGCCGGTGTGAGAGAATGCCTGCTGCAGGGTGTTGTCGTGCGAAGACGAGAGTGCAGGCTCACTCACGTACGCCGACATGTCGCGCTTCGGTTCAGCCTTCGCCTGTTGCTTGGTGTAATTGATGGCCGACTCGTTGGAGCCAACCATCGCGGAACCATTCGGGGTGGGCGGAGTGCCTTCCCCAGATTGGGTTGCGTTCGGGGGAACGGCGGGGCCGGCGGAGATGTGCGCCGGGTTGATGGCGTCTTCCGCCTGCTTGATGGTCGCAAGGAACGCGGCGACGATGGGTGGAATCGCCGAGCTTTCCTTGTCACGCGTGGGACTGTAGCGAGCCTGGTTGATCTCGCCGCCGAGAACATGTCCCAGAGCCCCGCCGCCCATCATTCCTGCCAAAGCGCCGCCCGTAGACGCTAGCCCCGCGTAGGGTGTGCCCTTCGTAAGATGGTAGGCGCCAAGGCCACCGCCAAGACCACCTGCCAGCATTCCTGCCCCCTGGCCCTTCATGGCGCCAGACGCTCGAGCTTCCAGCATGCGCTTGTACTCTTCGGACGCGACGTCGTGCTGAGCTCCGGCGAGATCTTCTCCGGCGTGCTGACCGGCGACATGTCCGAGCAAATCGCCGCCAACAGCACCAATCAGACCACCAGTCGCCGCGCCAGCGCCTGCGCCCTCACCAGTGTAGTGCCCGGCCAGTGCACCGATACCGGCACCAGCCAGACCACCGCCCACCATACCTGCCGCACCCAGAGTGTTTCCACCCATATTGCGACCGGCATGCATGGCGAGCTCACGCCCCTTCATGCCCAAGAACTCCGGGTCGCCTTCCGGCGTACCGGCCATCTTCTTGAGCACCTCAAGGTTCCCGGCGTACACCGCTTCAGCAGTCTTGCCCTTACCCGACGGCATCGCGGTGGTCTGCTCGCCAGTTCCACCAGGAGGGTTATTGATGGTGTTCTCCAGCTGCGTCGAAGGACCAGCCGCCGTCGACTTCTGGGTCCCAGTCGAGGTCGGAGGGGTGTTGGCTGGAGTCGCCTTGCCCTGCGCGCCCGGTCCCGGAGGCGTTCCGCCAACGTTGGACTCGAGGACCTTCGTAGCGCCAGGACCCTTGCCTGGCTCCACCGTGGTTTCGGTCATGTGAGGAGGCGGCGCCTGGGGCGCGGCCATCTTCGAGATGTACGGAAGAACGAACTCCACCGCACTGGCCAGCTTCATCGCGTACTCGGTCGTAACCTCGTTCGCAGAACCGGTCTTCGCGCAGGAGTCTTTCTCCTTCTTCTTCTTGTCGTCGGCGCATTCGCCCTCGCATCCCTCAGTGGCCACCTTCATCTGATGCGCGGCCTCCTTGGCGATGCGAGCACGATCCATTGCACTGGCCTGCGCCTGCTTGACGAGATCCTGAAGCAGGAATCGAGGTGTCGTGTTCATGGCTGTGTACCCGTCTTGGATGTGGGCTGTCTTAGGAAGCAACGAGGCCACTGGAGGAGGCCACGCCTTCTGCGACCCAGCGCCGGCGTCCGCATTCACGGGCTCCGGCTGCATGGGAGGTTGTAGTGGGAAGGGCGGCGTCACTTGGTTCACCGGAGGGGGCACGGACACACCAACAGAACCACCTGCGGCGATCTTCTGTTGTTGTGTGTGACCCATGATGAAAACCATCGTACGTGAAATCGTTCCTACCTCAAACAGGCCGACTTGTTGTTCAGCCTTCCCACTTGATGGGGTAGCCAGCCAGTTCGAGAAGTTCGAGCGAACGAATGTCGAGAGCAGCCTCGACGTTCGGTGCGGACGCGACCTTCACGGACTCCTTCGCGCCGAGAGTGAGCACCGCATTGAGGCGGTCGACGGCTTCGTCGACGTTCCAGTACTGGGACGACGCGATCTTCTGGACGGCGGTCTGGGCAGCCTTGACGTCGAACTCGGAGACGGAAGCCTTCTTCTCTTCCTTCTCTTCCTTCTTCTCACTGGCGGCCGACATCAGACGGTCGCGCAGAGACTCTCCGCCCTTCTCGTCCTTCTTGTCGTCCTTGTCGCCGTCGCCGTCCTTCTTCGGAGGGAACTCGGCGGCCTTCTCGGCCTCCGCTCGCTTGGCGGCAGCGATCTTCTCGGACTCGTCGTACATGGAGTGCGCGATGACACGACCCAGGAAGTCGGCTTCCGCGATCTTGGCCATGGCCTCCTTCTTCTGGAGGAACTCGGCCTCGGCGAGCTTGGACGCCGCTGCTTCCTTCGCGATGCTGTCATCCTTCTTCTCTGCGACCGCCGCCGTCTTGGGCTGCTCGGCCGGAGCGGCCTGCGCGGCTTCAGCTTCCTTGGCGAACACCTGGCCCCAGAGCCAGTTGATCTGGTCCTGGTTGAGGGCCTGGAGATCGATACCGTTGGAGGCAGCCGTCTTCGCGAAGAAGTCGATCTGCTGCGCGTGTGCAATCTCTTCCGCCGTGGGCTGGGGTGCCGTGCCGTAGTAGGCAGAGAGGAACTCGTTCATTCCCTGGGACATTGGTCATTCTCCTCAAGTTGTTGTGATCGCGTGTTCCTCAAGGGGTGTCCCCTCTCCACGCAGGCTCATGGCGCCTCATCGTTACCAGAAACTGCGACCTCGTTCCAGAACGCGTCATGCAGATAGGTCACAGCCAGTGGCGTGAACACGTCATCAGCCGATGCGGCGGCTACCTTACGCAGGTCGTCAGACGGATCTGTCGCGTCAGTGATCAGAGGCTGTGCGTGTGCGACAAGTTCCATCAACGAATCCCGGTAGCCGTTGTATGCAGACCCTATCTTATGCAACAGCGCCAAGTCCTGGGAAGAGGTCTTGATTTTCTTGTCGTCGTTGTTCTTCGGACTCGACATCACAAGTCTGTGCTCGAGCGCGGGACCGAGAGCAGAACGCCCCTCAAAGAAGGGTTTCAGCAGCGACGCCAGCATCTTCGAGAAGAACTCCGGACCCATCGGAAGACGAGTCTTCTCGTCAGTCTTCGGGAACGTGATGTTCTTCTTGTCGAAGTCGTCAGCCAGATCCTTGCGCCCGATCTGAACCAGCACCACCCGCTGGAACTCTCTCGGACGAAGGACCATTCCAAGGCCACCGGTGGTCGACAAGATCTTCTCCAGAGGAGAACCTGACGCCATGTCGTCGAGCAGGTCCTTCGGCAGGTCCTTCTCGTTGGTCGTAGCCAGCACAACAGCCTTGCCGTTGAACTGGTCCGGGACGACGTCCTTGGTGATCTCGCTCTCTTTGAACTTGGCGCTCTTGCCGAGGAACGCCATCTTGAACCACATGTCCTCCGCCGACGCCGCCTTCTCGAGCTGCTCTCTGGTGGAGCTCTCCTGATGCCACAGGTCCATGTACCCCATGTCCTCGGCGATCTTGGCGGACGGGATGGAGTAGACGACGCCGCCTTCGGCGATCTTGAGCATCATCTTGGCCGTCTTGTCGGCACCGATGAAGACGAAGCTGATGTCGAAGAACTTCGGGTAGTCGTTGTAGACCCACACCTTCCGGCCGTCAGAAAGGATGCGGCTCATCTGCTTGGCCGCGTGGTCACAGTAGTCAGCCCTGGTGATACTCAGACCACGGATGCCCTTGCCGTTCTTCTCCTTGAGCTTCTTGTGGAACTCGAGGATGGCCTGCCCAGGATGCCGATGCCGGCTCTTGTCGAAGGTGGCTTCTGCTTCTCGGTAGAGCTTCCAGTCGAGGCAGATGCTGCAGGTGTCGAACGGAACCTTGCAGCCCATACTGACGTCCGGGAACTGACCTGCCTTGATCCGGTCCCACACAGGCACGCCGCCGAACTCTTCACACTTGGACTTGTCCACCCGACAAACCAACTCGACCCGGTGCATGTGCGCGTTCCAGGCGGCGAGCTCTACCTCACCGAACGCCCGCTTCGAGTCCTTGTTCCGATGGTGAGCGAACGGGTACGCGTCGTAGAAGGTCGGGAAACCGTACGCCCACTCCTTGCCTTTGACCTTGTCGATGACCGGGTCGTCTCTCCAGTCATCGGGCTTGTGGATGAGACTGGTCTCTGTGAACGCGTCGCCGTTGATGTTCGACCCGTAGAACTCGGTTGCGCCCATGGCGTTGACCAGGACGTAGCTCGAGCTGTTCGATGGGTTGAGGTTCTCGATGTACTGAACGACTGGAGGTAGAAGCTGCGCGGCAGCCGTCTTCTCGAAGTAGGAGTCAGCCGGCCCAAACAGAGGGATGACTCTGGGGCCGAACTGATCCTCCCCAAGGAAGTGGCTGACCTTGATCACGGCCTGTTCTTCTTGCCGCCTGAAGGACCAAACCAACCAGGATCGTTGGGCGACTGCGACGAACGCATGTATTCGAGCGCCCTCTGATTCTTCAGATTAGCCAGTTCGTCGGCTACGCCGGGTGGCCCCTTCTTCCCGGAAAACGGACCAGGAAAGTCCGCCTTCATGTGGCCAGCTGCAGCTTCACGTCCGGACTTCCCCACGTCATTCATGAACTGCCCCTGGCTGCTGGGCACCGAGTTCATGGCGTCAGTCAGGAACCCGCCGGCGGACATCGGGCTGTCCATCATCTTGCGCATGTACGTCCCGGCGACGATTGGGTCCGCCGCGTACGCCTGGTTTGCCCGACGCAGCGACGTGTACATCTGGTTGAACATCTTCGGATCCTGCTGGTGGAACTGATGCAGGTCCGGGTTCACATCCATCATGCCCCGGAAGTCCCGACCCTTGGTCGCGGCGCTGTGCAACGCGCTGACGCCCATAGCAGCGCCGCCGATAGCAGCCGTGGTCAGAGCAGTGGCGCCGCCTACAGCCAGCGCGTTTCCGAAACGGCTACCGGTGTCTCCGAAGAAGCCAGCTTCCTTCTCGGTGCCGTACTCCTCGAAGAACTCTTCCAGTGGGTTCATTGGAAACCTCCACCACCACCCATGAGCTGGTACTCCTTGTTGTAGTACTCCTGTGTGCCCGGGGTGATCTCCTTGGCCAACTGCGTGCCCTTCTGCCAAGCCGGGTTGTACTTCAGCGTCCTGCGGTACGCTTCGTTGCCCGCGACACCCACACCAGCAAGCGCGGCACCCTGCCCCGCCAACCGGGTCAACTTGGAGTTAGGGTTGGCACCCAGAAACTCACCGACCGCTTGCCCTGCGTTCCCCGCGTGGTGCATCACTTCGCTACCAGCACCACGAAGCGCGCCGCCTACCTCTCCCGCTAGGCCAGCTGCCTTGAGAAAGGAGTTCAGGTCGCCCACAGCGTTGCCTACCTCCTCTCGCATCTCGCGGGAGGCAGCCAGCTTCGACAGCACGTCGCAGTACTGAATGAAGTTCTCGACCAGCGGGTGCTCTGGGTTGGGCATCCGGTGCTCGGCGAACTTCTGCAACGAAGCGACCATCTCCTCCCCCGTGAAGACGCCGTTCTCCACCAGCCGGCTGAGCATCCCCTCCATGGCGGTCTTCACGAAGATCTGGTCCGGCGCCACGCCATTCCAGATGTGAACGATCTCGGCCAACGAGTGCCCGCTCAAGGCCGCCTGCTTCACCTGTCCGAACAGATGCTGCGACAGGTCCTGGAACTCGACCTCGAGACTGCCGATCTGGGAGACGAGGTTGTCGTGCTCACATGACAGCTTGTCGCGCAGGTCCATCACGCCGCCCATCGGGTTGACCTCTGGGTACTCCCCACCGGACGTTGCGAACATCTGGTCGAACTCGCGGGACACAGAAGCCGACGCGTTCTTCTCGCCAGACGGGGGCGTGTCGTAGTCGCTGCTGTGATGGTCGACCTTCATGCTCCCACCGCCGTTGTTCATCTCTTTGAGTACGTAGGATGGGTCCGCCGGTCCGCCATCGAAGTTGATGACCTTGCTCGAGGACTCCTTCTTGAACTCACGGTTGTAGACCTCGATGTTGGTGAACTCGATCACCCGCTTCACCTGCTCCGTGTTGAGACCTGCACTCTTGATCGTCTGCACGACCGCATCACTGAGATCCTTCGCCCGACCTTCAGCCCAAGCATCAGCTGCTTGCTTGCTGAACACCTCGAGGTCAGAACCACCAGACTTATCCGGACCGCGCATCTTCAGAAGCGCCTGAATGAGATCATCGCTCATCGCGTACTCCTTGTTCAGGGAGTATCATGCCAGAGAGAACAATGGGAAGCCAAGACACCGTCACGACACGTGAAGCAGCAATCATTCTTGGTGCGTCTCCGTCACTTGTGCTGATGCTAGCAGAGTCCGGTCAGCTCACGCGACTCACCAAGAAGAACAGGCCCGCTCTGTTTCTGGAGGCAGATGTCCGAGCACTGGCTGGAGAAAGAAAACAAGCCAGACGAGCCAGCGTCACAGCACTTCAAGCGTTGGCTCTGGCCAGACAATCCGTGCGAGAGCTCAAGGAGATCAAGATGCTGCTGTGTCTGGACACAGTCGATCTCAAGGTAGACAAGAACGACGTGGTCCAGTTGTTCGTGCAGGTAGAAAGCATCTGTGCGAGCGGCAGCGTCGACCTGCTCGAGGCCGACCGATGGATGAGAACTCTGCTGGTCATCGACGAGTCGTATCTGGATGTGGTGGCGCGCTGCACAGGCGAACCCGAGCCCTGGGCACCCTACCTGAAACTGGCGCAGCTTCTGTATGAGGCCACCGTGGGCAAGGAGCGGGCCAAGGCTGACTACACCAGGCGCAGTCTTCGCAACGTCTCCTTTATGTACGCTCGTCGAAAGTTGGGCGTGGCCAAGGCCAATCTGCGCTTCCAGGACGGGAGCTTTTCAGACCGCTTGCTCGGGATGGTGCTATCGAACGGCTAGCCCTGGTCGAGAGGACCCCAGTCGTTGCCCGACACGCTGCCCATGTGATCGTACTCCTTCATCGGAGCGATGATGTCCGGACGCTTGTGGACGAGCATGGACGCCAGGAAGCAGAGCACGATGCTGTGGAAAGCATCGTCCGGTCGGTCCGGGCGGTGGTTGTACTGCACCATGCGAAGAGTGACGTTGTACTCGCTGAAGATGTTCAGCATGTCCTGGCCGTAGGGCTCCTTGAACTCTTCCCATCGAGGGAACTCGAGCTGACCCCGCTTGATGGCGTTGAACACGTCGCTCATGATCTCCGTGCGGTGCACCATCCATCGGCGCAGCTTGGGCTCCCAGCTCACCTTCTTCTTGGGCCGGGGCAAGTACTGGAACTTGTGCAAGCGGTTGATGCCCATCTTGCGCACCAGGAAGTCGTTGCGGTCAAAGCCGCCGCCGTAGTCAGACCCGGCCAGACGCACACCGAAAGCATGCAGGATGGAGTAGATCTTCTCGCGCTGCGGCTCAGGGTCCACGTCCTCTCCTATGAATCGATGGATGAAGAAGATGCGGAACTTGGTGCCCTCGTAGTACCCCAGGCACAGGACGGTGTAGCTATTCTCCCCAGTACCCCAATCGATACCAGCGAAGATGTCGCGCCCAAGTAGCTCCTTGCGGATGCGCTCGAGCTCGGTCGGGTGCATGGTGACTTTCGGGTTGCAGCACTCCATCACCTGCCTGGTGGTGAGCGGACGCATGCCCGAGTCGTAAGAGAGACCAAGGACCTCGTTGTAGAACTTGTCGCGCGGGTACCGACGGTAGTTCAGCAGGATCTCATCCCAGGTGACCCAGGGAACCATCAACTGCGGAATGCGGTAGCTCTCGAACGGGAACTCCCGATTGGGCCGCTTCACCGCGAAGGCCCACTGTGCGTCCGGGTGCATCGGGTTGATGATCTCGCCGCACTTCTCACAGATGAGACCCTTCTTGCCGATATTCTTCTCGCCCAGGATGTTCCAGTGCCGACCGGTCGACTTCGCGCCGCAGCGGTCGCAAGGAACCACCCACTCACCCTGCGTGGATAGGGTGCCCCTGTAGTACTCGAGAGGATTGTCCAATCCCTTGGGAGTACCGGCGTACAAGAAGGAGGACTCCTCCTGGAAGTGGGACGTGCACTGCTCGATGACTGGGATGTGGTCAGCGATGATGTCCTGCACCTCGTCGAGTAGCAGATCCTTGGCTGGGATGCCGCGTGTGCGGTCCGGGTTGAGGAAGGCGTAGCGCAGGGTGATCTTCGAGCGGTTGATGAACTGCTTCTCGAACACGTTCTGCATGAGCATCGACGTGGTCCACCGCTTCAGCACCGGGCTGGTCTCGATAGGATCCTTCAGGCGGTCGATGGAGAACGTGCGCGTCTGCGTCGACGAAGGAGACACGTACAGCGTCTTGTGATCTTGCAGCAGACACGAACGAGAGATCGCACGGTTGCCGATCATCGTCGACTTCTCGACCTGCCGACCGCAGAACAGCAAGATGCGCTTGGCTGGAGAGTTGTACGGGCGCATCAAGTGCCGGCGCTCGTCGAAGGAGAAGTTCGTGTACCCTCCGCCCTTCTTCGGCATGTAGAACGCGAACGATGTGAAGTCCGCCGGGCTGACGGGGGGTATGTCCTGGAGCTTGCCGAGGTTTCGACTGACGGAGTCGAAGTCGACGGAAGACTCGAACGGCGGCTGCCAGATGTTACCCGAGGAGGCTTCGAGGATCTCCTCGTCGGTCATCTCCTCCGGATCGATGTCTTCGTGCGCAGGAGGTGGCGGCATCCCCTCCTTGAAGTACGTCACGTTGTGGGGGACGTTGGTCCTTGTTGCGTGCGGGCGCAGTGATCCGAACATCCACAGAGGATGTACTGCAGCCGCAGCAAAAACAAGGGGATAAGAAGTATGCCTATGAGCACGTCGCGAAAGCACAATGCTCGCGAAACAAGATAGAGCACACCGCTCGGGAGAGTGACCCTGTGGCTCGTGAGGATCGCAAGGCAGGTTGTACAACTTAGCCCCGGCAAAAACAACAAGAACGCAGGCATAACAGTTATGACTAAAAAGTCTCCCGTCGGTTCGATTCCGACACGGTGTGGACCAGAGACCAGTACTTGACCATCGAGTCGCCAAAGGTACGAAACAAGTCAAAAACTACCCCCGTGTTGTGCTACTTCTTGTTTGTGTACCCGCCCAAGAAGACGAACGCTGAACAGGCTGTACGAGGCATGGTCGAGTCATTGGCCCGAGCAGGGCTGGAGGCTACCGACCTGATGCAGGATCCATCGACAGGGCAGTGGGTTGTTCGACTGTCGGCGAACCCACCGAAGAACTCCGTCGGGCATCTCGGCGCCTACGCCAAGCAGTACATGAAGGCTTGTGGTTTCGTCGTGACGACCAAGCTCACGCAGTGGCGCTTGTGGATTCGCGTCCGACCCACGGAATAAAGACTTCGGAGGTGTTCACGTGGACAAGATCGACAACGAACAGCTGAAGGCTCTGCAGGATTACTTGGACAAGACGCCGTTCCTCAAGAGAGAGGACGGCGACTACTGGGAGGAGGACGAGAACGGGGTGATGTGGCTGAAGCACAAGAACGGCGCACCTGTGCTGATGATGAGCAAGGCGGACTACGAAGAGATGAAGGCGTACAAGCCCGCCCAGCCGTACGAGCCGGTGCTGTGTACGCCCTCGCCCGACAACCCGCTGGCCAAGAGCATGAAGAAGGCGCTGGAGGGCGAATGAACAGCAAGGAGTTGAAGCTGCTGCTCTCGGCGCTGACAGAGCAGGGGTGGACGTACGAGCAGGCGGCCAGCGGGCACTACAAGATGCGATCTCCCGACCGCACGCAACCGTTGGTGTGTTCGGCGCTTGGCTCGAACGATCTGAACATCATGAAGATCGTCATTCGGGATTTGAAGCGGTCCGGCTTCATCTGGCCATGGTCGCCGAAGGCAGTAACTCGGAAGGTAGAAGAACCCAAGAAGGGCAAAACCACCATGCACGTTGTACCTCCTGTCAAAGAAGCTGAACCGCCGCAATCCTCCGATGCAGCCCATCCGGACATGGACCTATTGTTCCGGCAGCTGAAGGAGGCAAGGAACTACGCCCAGCTTGCGCGGGAGGCGCGGGATGAGGCGCGTGCAGCAGCCGCCAAGGCGGAGGAGTCTCTGCGGGGCTCCGAGAAGGAGTTGGAGATCGCCGTCGCTCAGCTCAAGAACGCCAAGCAGGCGTTCGACGAGACGTTTGGGGCGGTTGAGTAGGTGACCAGGATCCCCTTGTGGCTGTACTGGGTCGGCGCCCTGCTGCTCTACACGGCCGGTGAGGCGGTGTCGAAGAGGTGGGCGACCGACCAGTCCTGGAGCAGCGGTGGGCTGGCCTTCGTGGTCTACGCCCTGTCCACCACCTGCTGGCTCGGCATCATGGCCCACACGAACAAGTTGACCCTGATGTCGACCATCTGGGAGGTGGGCTGCATCCTACTGGCCGCCATCGTGGGAGTTGTCTTCTACGGCGAGCGGCTCACGCCCAGTCAATGGCTGGGCTTCGTGCTCGCGATCATTGCGGGCTGGCTTCTTGTGAGATGAGAGATGGGAAAGGAGGAGAGTGATGCCACGTGACCCGACGATTGTACCAATAGGGACATGCAGCGAGTGCCCCTGCTACCACACCAACTCCGTACGTTCCTGCGCGCTCGACCGTACGTTGGACTTCACTGACTTCCGTGGCTGCATACACATACACTGCCCCCTCAAGGGCAAGCCCACCATCTTGCACCACGCAGGCCACCTCGTCGCGTACGACGTCGATTGGCATATCCGCTTCTAGCCAGCCTTGTGGGGTGAACATGAACACAACTGAAAGCGTCGCTGCATTCTCGGCGGCCTTGTCCATCATCGCCATCTTCAGCATCGTCTGGTGGGGGGCTGAGACGCACAGCATGAAAAGAAGGCTGCACCAGTTGGAGCAGCGATACCAGGGCCTTCTGGATCTGCTCCAGCTGAAGGACAACCCCAACCCGTACCGCGCGTCAGGACGACGAAGGCCCGAGCTCGACAACAACAACCCGTTCTTCCTTCGAGCCGAAGAGGCGGCCACCTACGCCAAGATGGCGTCCAAGGTGGCCAGGGACGACCCATCCAGCCAGTGCCCCAATCCCAGCTGCCGCAACGACTGGGGCGCTCCAGAGTGTGAGAACTGCTTGGAGCGCAAGCTGGCTGATGAGAAAGCGAAAGAGTTCTCAGAACAAGCCTCCCAGCTCAAACACGACGCCAAGATCAAGAGGCTGCTCGAGACCATGAAAACCTTGTGCGATATGGGCGTGCATCACGAAGACGCACTCAGTAGAGCCAGAGAGATGTATCCGCCTCTGGTACTGACAGAAAAGGACTGCAAGGTCATCGTACACGCTACTCGCAATGCACAGTACTCGGTCAATCCATACCGGGTAGGAACTACTAGATGATCTATACAGCCCGAACGGCGGGGGTACAGCATGAGCAGATACGAACACAAGATAACCTACGGTGTTACCCATACCAGCGGACACGGTGTTGTTATTGACCAACCCACGGCCCCAGAGGGCGACGGTTGGAGATGCGTGTCTTCGGTAGTATTCCAGGAAGGTATCGTTGGGCCCTACCTAGTCTGGACGTGGGAACGGGTCCTACCCAATACTGGACGTACTTTGAGACGTCTGCGTCGTAACTGGTAGCTGAGTTTTCGTCGGAAGGAACGTTGGTACAAGAGTAAGAAGAGAGGTGGGCGATGCCCAAATACATCATCCGAATCACGGCAGTCATACTACGAGATGAAGACGCGGGTCTTCTGAGCTACCCCGACCTCCCTACGTACATCGACGTGCCAATCAACGAGTCCACACCGGAAGAAGCCAGGGCGCTGCTGGGACAACTCCTGGGAGCCCTCATCATCGAAGTGCAGAAGGGCAAGATCGTATTACTCAACGGGTAGTAACGAGGAGAAAGCCATGCCGAAGATTGTGTATGACCAAGATGGCCGTGTTGTTCGGGTGTGGAAACCCGAGGAAGAAGAGCAGATGCAGGTGCACCTGCAAAAGTCCGCGCAAGAGTTCGGGCTGTGCGGTAAACCGGTGGAAAGAGTCGATGACGTGTCAGGAGTCTGCCTACTTCCACCCGAGCACGATGGGGAATGTAAGACGCACGAACACCAGAAGGAAAGCTCCCCATGACTGACAAGAAGAAGACCAAGAAGAAGATGTGCGAGATCAAGAGCAACTTCTGCTCTGGCTCACTCATCGCGACGTACCAGGGAAGCGCAAGAGGGCTTCCGCTATGGAGAAGTAGATGAACGTCGCACTCTGGTTCTTCGGCTCTCTTGCAGTGATGAGCCTGCTGATGTTCTTGGGCTACCAGACCGGGAAGATCATCTCGCTCGAACGACGCGTTGCCTGGCTAGAACGACTGCTAGGCGGAAAGCGAGGGAAGTAGATGTACACAACCATCAAGGTCGACACCTGTGGCGACTGCCCGTTCAAGTACGTCGACAGCTACGATGACTCAGAGAACCTGTGCAGCATGATTCCGCCCAAGAAGACGGGGCCGCGCTCGTTCGAGAGCTACGTCCTGAAGGGGGATCTCACTACGACGGTAGACGAGATGTGCCCTCTCAAACGGCACTCGGTCACCGTGACGCTCGCCGGCGACCATGCGGACCGGCAATCACAGTCCAAGTAGTAGGATTGGGGCGGTGTAGCTGAAGCCGGCCGGCTACACCGTCCAGCTCGCCCCAACCCTGATACTTGCCAGAACAAGGTTCGCCGGGGTCGAGTACTCTGAGCCGTCCATGTCAGCAGCTCCTGTCACGCGCCACGGGACAAGGTGCCCGAGCACGCTGTCGTACCCGATCATGTGGAAGTAGGTGACAGCAGCTGGAGTTGACGAGCCGCCGGAGGTGTACCCTGCGGGTCCAGCGTAAGCGTCCAGAATTGCTGGACCGCCTCCATTCGTGTAAACCAGCCCGAAGGCAGTGTAATCGGCCATGGGTCACCTCACGATATCTGGACGATGGAGCCGTCCCACGGAACGACAACGTGGCCGAATTGTACGAACTTTCGCTCCGCCAACCCGTTGAGGTACCCCGTTCCATTGGCGTTTGCCTCCGGCCCCCAATAGATATCGGAAAGGAACCCCTTGGTTACCCCGCGGGATGCGGCCGTTGTGGTATAGATTCCCATTGGGGACAGCGCCCACTCGCCCGACGTGTCGTCCGTATTGGCGATGGATGTGATGCGAACGCTGTTAGTTACGTAGGGCATGGTTAGGTACGCGAAGAATGGCGCATTGCTGCCAACACGTCCTTTCGTATACGTGCCGTAGTGCAAGTAATTGAAGGTCACATTCGTACCGGAGCCGTTGTAGTGGGTGGACCAGCCCACCATAGGGTTCGTCCACCCATCAACTGGAGACAGCGGCTTCTCCCATCCACAGTGCCCTGGAATCTGATTGTAGTTAGCGTGGAAGAACTTGACTCCAGTGCCGTCCGCAGCAATCAACGTGTGGGCCTTGCTCGTCCACCCAGATAAGGCATTCATACGCCCAAGCGAAAACGGGGCGGCTTGATCCAGGATGATGCACTCGTCGGCAGCGGTCGGTCGTGCAGACGGTGTGCCCCCCGTAACGAATCCTTCGTTGGCCGACATGATAAAGTGCGGGCAGTAGTCGTAATTGCAATCTATACAGACCTGCGCATTCGGGGCGATACCTGGGTAGTTGAACACAATCCACGAGTGAGCGGCACTTGCCAGGACCACGTTCGACGAGCTACCCCATAGATCACTGTAAGCAGTGGTCAAGGAGTTGCTGCTCCTGTACACCGTCGGCGCATTGGACGTGTACGACGCGCTCATAATCGCGTTTTTCAGTGCAAACACTAAGGGCTTCAAAGCCAATATCTCAGTGGAGTCGGAACACGCACGATTGACGTCGAATAACCATGTTCTTGAGAGCGCAGGAAGTGCCATGTTATGTCCTGTAGTATTCGACTCGCGCGTTGCGGCAGACCGCCACGTCGGGGGCTGACCCTGCGCTCATCTTGAGTTGTACTTCGTAGGTCTTCGCCGTCGCTTCGAAGCCTGTCGCACTTGTGATGACGACACCGAATGCTTCGGGTACGCCAGTTGACCCGCTGACTACTTCCGACCCGTCCACCTCTACGCTATCAGTTGCGTTGTAAAGGCGGATCGTTGCGGTGAGTCCGGCAGATGCGAAGATCTCCCCGGTGAACCGCCAAGCTAGCGCGTTCGTCTCAGCAGGGTTGAGCGTAGGGATCGTTCCGATGGTTTCGTACCCTGGGCTGGATGTAGTGACGACAGCGGACACAGCCGTGTACTCACCTCGGTAGGAGGCCATCGGACCAGATGGACCCATCGCTGCGCTACCAGGAATCGTCGCGCCTGGGGCGATGTTTCCCGTGTACCCCAAGTTGAGCAAGTACAACGTGTACGTGCTGTCTACTTCATCCACCAAGAAGTAACCTGCTCCGGTGATATGGACAACAGAGCCGGCAGTCGCCCAGCCCACAGGTGTCGTGAACTCCATATAGACTGTGCTGCCCACAGCGGGCATCGATGACGGAGATATCGTGTAGGACCACGCGTTGCCTCCATCAGCGCCGTTCGCCCCTGGTAATCCGGGAGCACCGGCTGCTCCATCAGTTCCAGGCAAGCCCGGCAACCCATTCGCGCCAGGCAAGCCCGGCAACCCATTCGCACCGGCTGCTCCATCGGCGCCATTCGTT
>JFJP01020701.1_pt1 | contig 18103 bp, 16 predicted proteins | sample 431651 | NCBI WGS metagenome assembly JFJP01 (sample SAMN02602958, study PRJNA72255) | Microbial mat metagenome, whole genome shotgun sequencing project. | biome: fresh water; feature: sink hole; material: water; isolation source: purple microbial (photo- and chemosynthetic) mats found in...
TGGTTGCCGCGCAACAGTCCAAGCACCGCGATCGCGTTGGCCGATGACGATCGCAAGGACTGGACCAATACCGAGGGGCAGTACCTGCCTTTGGAGTACCGGCTGTCCAGCCGGGCTGACGGCTACTGGTTTGCCAACAAAAGAGGTCTGGGATTCAAATCAGGGAATGACCAGCCAGACGGATGGCCCTGCCCATTCAACAGCAACATGGGTGGAGCACCAGACGCTTACTACTACGACGCCGATTCGGCGGGGAATACTCCGCGCAATCGCGTGACCCAACTCGCCCTGCCCGAATGGGGCTTCAACGGCCCGCCCTTGGGCTGGTGGATGACGCATACGACCGCCGGATACGGCTCGCCGGTGACATCGGACAACATCAATTTCGCTGCCTATGTCGCCGACCCCCTCAAAAACCAATGGCGGGCGAAACTCGGCGGTACGCATCTGCGCCACGGGTATTCGTACTTCTGGGACCTGGAGACGGCGACCGAGGCTTCGATCGGCATGGCGCGGTGGCAATGGGATCCGTTCAACACGACCAAAGCGCTGCCCTATACCATCAGCGCCTCCCGTCTTACGCCCGGCTCGGATGCCAATGGCGATGGCATCCTGGATACTTGGCCGACGTCGCCCTATGCCCCGGTCGGTGGACGTCGCTTCCAACTGCAGGACGTCGATCGCAACATGCTCTTCCTGCTCGGCGAGGTGCCGTTCGGGGAGGGGGCTGATGGAGAGCAGGCCCCGGGCACGGGCTGGTATGATCGTCCGCATCTGCTGCATCCGTTGCGTCAGCTCGGCGCGTTCTCCTTCAAGCCGAATCGCAATTTCGATGGCCGGCCGGCCTATCAGACCGGCAGCAACTGGGAGGGCTATGATGGCCGGGCCGAGCGCCCCGCCTTCCTGCGCCTGTGGACGCCGGCCGGGCCGATCATGGAGAATGCCTCGGCGTTCACCGGCCAGACATGGTCGGATCCTTCAACTAGGCGCACCAAGCTGGCCCAAGCGCTGACCTTCACATCCTTCACCTATCCGCAGAGTGTCGATGTCGGCCAAGGCTACAACGCTGCCAACCTCAATCTCTCGTTCCGCACCGCGGGCGGCAGCGGTACCAACAACCGGACGTGGCCGCATCTGAACATCCGCGGGCTCATGCTGGCGATGATGCATGGCCCGGAGGAACCGGACATCAGCCCCAAGACCTTTGCCTTCGATCCGACCAGCCCGCTGGAGACGACGGCGTCGAGCTATGCGAAGAACAGCCTGCCGTGGCTGATCTTCCCCTTCAACGCGACACGTGACAGCGGGTTCGCGAACGAGTCGGACAAGCAGGAGCGGCAACTCCGCTCGCGGAATTACCGCCGGGCCCGGCTCATGGAGCTGGCGCTCAACGACTGGCGCATGAGCCTGTTCGGTTCAAGCCGCGATTATGCAGATTTCCGCCCGCTGGACTTCGACGGTGACGGCTACGCCATGTGCAGCTCTTACGCCGCGATGAGCGATGCCGAGGTCGCAGTTGCTTATGCCGGCGGACGTCCGGCCCGCCACCGCACGTGGAAGGACGCCAACGGCAATCACGTGTACGACCCCGGGGTCGACACCTTGGAGTGGGATCTGCGTTCTGCCCCGGCCGACATCGGCAACATGGCTACGGACTCCTCCTGCGTCCCGACCATCGACTGGAATACGGTCGCGCCGGCGAGCCTGGCCGCCTACGGCACCGGCCAGGGGCCAGCGATCAAGGCTGGCGCGTTCTTCAGCCTCACCGGCCAGTTCACCATGGGCAACCGCTTCGCTGAACGGAAGAGCCACCTCTGGCGGGTGGTGGTGCGTGGGCAGGTGTATAACGAACTGAGCCGATCGGTGGTGGCGGAGGCGAACAAGGAGGTGGTGTTGGCGATCGATCCCGATGGCGACTGCTATGTTCCGGCCAGCACCGATGCCACGACCGGCAGTGTGCAGATGACCCCGGCCGGCGGCAACGGCATGGCCGATACCACCACCCTCTACCAGCGCTGGTTCGACAATGGCTACCGCGCCCTGCGCCAGCCGGTCCGCTAACGCGGTCGCAGGTTGACGCGGGGTCGAGCAGGCCCACACAGAGCGCATGCGCTTCGCCATCCTGCTCCTGCCGGTCCTCCTTGGTGCTGGCGAGGTGTTCCTCGACATCACCACCGCCCAGGGCGTGATCCATTGCCGCCTGTTCGCCGAGGCCTGCCCGGTGACGGTGCAGAACGTCTGCGACCTGGCCGAGGGCAAACGCGCTTTCACCGATCCGGCCACCGGCCAGCAGGTGACGCGGCCGTTCTACGACGGATTGACCTTTCACCGCGTCGTTCCCAATTTCATGATCCAGGGGGGCGATCCCAAGGGCGACGGGAGCGGCGGCCCCGGCTTCCAGTTCAAGGACGAGATCAACGCCGTGTCGCTGGGTCTCGACAAGGAGGCTGCCCTGCAGGGCGACAACCTGCATCAGCAGATCGCCTATCCGCCGATCGCCCAGCAGTTCTTTCACACCTACCTGCAGCCCAAGCTGACCGGCCGAGGCATCGGCCCGGGCACGCCAGCAGAAGAGCGCAACGCCGCCATCGCCGCCATCCTACCCAGCCTGCAGACCATCACCCTGATGCAGTTCTACAGCGACCTCGGCTACCGTTATGACGCCACCCTGCCGCCGTCGAAGAAGCCATTGCGCGGCGTCCTTGCGATGGCCAACAGCGGCCCGAACACCAACGGCAGCCAGTTCTTCATCAACCTCGGCGACACCCCGCACCTCACCGGCAAACACACCGTCTTCGGCGAGGTGGTCATCGGTCTCGACGTGGCTGCCGCGATCGCCGCCGTCCCCCGTGGCGAGCACGACCGCCCCAAGACCCCAGTGGTCATGACCAGCGTGAAGGTTGTCCGTAATCAGTAATCCTTCCACCGACCATTGCCCCGGGCCGAGCTGGAGCTCGGCGGTCCCAGGGAAGACTTCCGCCGATCGAGCGCCCGGACAAGCGACGGACGGTCGGAGCGTCTCCGTGTGGTGGATGTCGCGAGTCCGTAGCGAGGCTGGAACGCTGAGCCTGCTAGCCGGGTCGCCAGCGTCAGCGCAGCGTGTCGCGCAGGGGGATCCGGGGGGCGAAGGCCCTACGGCGGGGGTTCGGGGGCGGAGCCCCTGGGCTACCTGCCGTAGCGCTGCAGCGCCTCGATCAGCGCGCTCTCAGCCGGCCACGGCTGGCGCCGGGCGTCCGAGATGGCGTAAATCGTCCGCGAAACCTTGAGGTCGGTCATCGGCAGGACGGCGAGTTCGCCGCGCCGGGCCTCCTTGCGCACGTTCGGCTCGGGCAGGATGGAGAGGCCGAGGCCGGCCATGACCATGGCCTTGATCACTTCGGTGCTTTCGTGCTCGAGCACGACCTTCAGTTCAACGTGGCGCTCGTCGAGCGAACGGTCGAGGATGCGCCGCGTCTCGGTGCCGGGGGTCAGCAGGATGAAGTCGTCGTTGACGTAGGAAGAGATGGTGCGGCTGCGCCCGGGGTGGTTGATCGGCAGGACCAGGACCATCTCTTCGTCCCACAGCCGGGTGCAGGTCATGCCTTCGTGCTGGTCGTTGAATTCGATCGGGCAGACCGCGACGTCGAGTTCCCCGCTGTGGATCATATCGGGCAGGCGCTCGGAGGTGCGGCAGGCCAGGCGCAGCTGGACCCGGCGGTTGGCCAGCATGTAGGCGCGCAGGATCGAGGGCAGGCTGTTGACCGCGACAGATTCGCTGGCGCCCAGGCGGACGCGACCCGCCGCCGTGCCGCTGATCGAGGTCAGGCTGCCGGTGACCCGGCCAAGCTCTTCAAGGAGCGGCCCGGCGCGGCCACACAGCTCTTCGCCAGCCGGGGTCAGGCGCACGCTGCGGCCGACGCGTTCGAACAGTTTGACCCCGAGGGTACGCTGCAAACCGATGATCTGGCGGGACAGGGCGGGCTGGGACAACTCCAGTTCCTGGGCCGCCTTGGTGAACGAACCAAGCCGGGCCACCGTCACCAGGGCCAGCAAGTGGTCGGTGGAGGGGAGCTGATGCTTGATCAACCGGATGTTGGAGACGGTGCTGGCGTCTGCCGGGGTCGTATTGACCATGTGCCCTCGCGCGGGAAGCAGGGTCGGACGGCCCGTCACCGCGTCAAGGAGCCGACATGGCAAAGTACCACGCGGGAAAGAACAAATCGAAGCACCGGGACGCACCGCCTGTCCGGCGTAGCGAAGGCCCCTCGCGCCGTTTCGAGCGCAATGCCCGTCCAAGTCAACGATTGCCGGATGGCCCCGCCGCCGCCGATCTGCTCAAGGCCCTGGCCGGCGAGGAGGGTGGCGCCACCGCCAGCCAGCTCGCCAGCAGCCTGCAGGCCGACGCGCGCAGCGTTTCGATCACCCTTAAGCGAATGGTCGAGCAGGGCCAGGTCCTTGAGGTCCGGCCGGGCCGCTACCGCGCCAGCGGTAGCGACGGAGAGCACGCCGCCATCGTCGTCGAGCAGGACGGTGAACTGTTCGCCAAGACCAGTGACAACGTCCTGGTGCCGCTGCACCCGCGCTACCGTCTGGGCAGCCGGGCCGGCGACGTCGTCCAGGTGCTCATCGCCAGTGACGCCCAGGCCCTGGTCACGCGCGTGTTGCGCCGCGGCGGCCGCGTCGTCGTCGGCACGGTGATGTTCGCCCCCGGCGGCCTGCGCCTGATCCCCGACAACCGGCGCGAAGGCCAGATGCCGGTGCTGACCACGTTCCCCAAGTTCCATCAGGAATACAAGGCCGGCGACCGTGTCGTCGGCACCCTCGAGGTCGACAGCCTGGGCCAGGCCGGGGTCAACATCGAGCGCATCCTCAGCGACGAGACCCCCGAGGTCGCCGACTTCCGCTATGTCTGCCTGGTCCACGACCTGCCCGGCGAGTTCCCCAAGGACGTCGAACGGGCGGTCGCCGGCTTCGGCGAATCCTTCCCGCTGCAGGGCGCCCGCGAGGACATCCGCCACAAGCAGGTATTCACCATCGATCCGGCGACGGCCAAGGACTTCGACGACGCCCTCTCGCTGGAACCCCGTCCCGAGGGCGGCTGGATCCTTGGCGTGCACATCGCCGACGTGTCGCACTTCGTCCGCCAGTTCTCGCCGATCGACGCCGAGGCCGCCCAGCGCGGTACCAGCGTCTATCTGATCAATCGCGTCATTCCGATGCTGCCCGAGAAGCTCTCCAACGGCCTGTGCAGCCTGGTCCCGGGCGAGGACCGCTACTGTCTGACCGCCTGGCTCGAACTCGACCGCAACTGCAAGCTGGTCGGCACGCGCATGGCCGAGACGCTGATCCATAGTCAGCACCGCTTCAGCTACGAGGAGGCGCTCAGCGTGCTGGAAGGTCGCGACGAGCCGGGCAAATGGCCGGCGCCGATCCGTGAGACGCTGATGCGCGTGTCAGGCGTGGCCCAGCGCCTGCGTTCCGAGCGCGTCCGCGCCGGCGCGCTCAACCTGTTCTCGCAGGAGCACCGCTTCCATCTCGATGTCGACGGCGAGCCGATCGAGGTCGAGCGCGAAGGCTCGGACATCAGCCACCAGCTGATCGAGGAGTGCATGCTGCTGGCCAACCGCGCAGTCGCGGCGTGGCTCAAGGGCAAGGGCTACGACAACGTCTACCGCGTCCACGCCGAGCCCAATGCCGAGAAGCTTGGCGCCTTCGCCACCGCGCTGGAGAACCTCGGACTCGACAGCAAGCGTGTGCAGGCCGGGCGCTATGGCCTGCAGGGCTGCCTGCGCGATCTCGAAAGCCAGCCGACGGCGACCCGCCTGGTGCTCAACTTCCTCTGCCTGCGCGCCTTCTCCAAGGCGATCTACCAGGTCGACAACATCGGCCACCATGCCCTCGCCTTTGAGGACTACTGCCATTTCACCAGCCCGATCCGCCGCTATCCGGACCTGCTGGTGCACCGCCTGGTCAAGCACGCCCTCGCTCTGTCCGGCTACAAGCAGGTCGAGATCCGTCGCGACTATCTCGACGCCATGGCTCGCCAGAGCACCTGGCTGGAGCAGCGCTCCGAGAACGCCGAGCGTGACCTGTTCGCGCGCAAGGCCGCCCGCTACCTCTCGCGGCGCATCGGCGAAGAGGTCGCCGGCGTGATCACCGGCGCCAGCGGCGGTGGCGCCTTCGTGCAGATGCTCGAAACCGGCATCGACGGCTTCCTACCGATGCGCGCCTTCCTCGATGACCGCTACGAATTCGATGACGAGCGCCTTGCCCTGGTCGGACGCAACAGCGGTCGGGTCCTCGGCCCTGGCTACGAACTGACCGTGCGCATCGACGCGGTCGATATCGAACGCGGCGACATCGTCCTCGGTTTCCCCCAGGTCGCCGCTGCGCCAGCGCCGTCCGAGCCGTCCCCGGGACGCGAGCGCAAGTGGAAGAAGCGGCGCGAGCGATGAGCGCAGCTCTGTCTGACAACATGTCCCAAGGCGAGATTGATGCGTTGATGCAGCAGTTCGCGCATTCCGGCGCGAACATGGCGGTCGCTGGGGACACGCGCTATACGATGAAACTGCAACAGCGTGGCGGCGTGGTCTGGCTGGCGATCACAGGCGTGGTCATGCAACCGGTGCCGTCCGAGTTCACCGAGCGCTTGAGCCGGCTGATTGATGCCGAGGGGGCGGGCGCCGTCGTGGTCGACATGCGTCAATGCACCTACCTGTGCTCCAGCGCCTTGGGCGTGCTGGCGCTGTTCCTGAAGCGGGGGCAGACCGTCGGTGGCAAGCTCATCCTGCTGGGCGCCAGCGAAAAGATCCGCCGGATGATGGAGCTGATCGGCATAGGTGAGCATTTCGTGCACGTGGCGGACGAGCAGGATGCTGCCCGCCACGTCCTGCTCCTGCCGCGCAACCTGCCGAGGCCAAAGCCATGACCGCCCCTCCCCAACTGACCTTCCTCGCCTTCCTGCAAGGCCTCGTCATCGAGGCGCAGGTCCAACTCGGCGTGCTGCCGCATCCGCTGACGGGCGAGCGCTCCGTCAACCTGACCTATGCCCGCGCCACCGTGCACATTGTCGAGATGCTGCGCGACAAGGCCCAGGGCAATCTCACCGCCGAGGAGGAGGACTACCTGCGCGGCGCGGTCATGGGCCTGAAGAACCGCTTGAAGCAGGCCGAGGACCAGGCTGAGACGTTGCGCTAGTTCGGATGCTCAGCGGGCGCTGCCCAGTTTGAGGATGGCCAGCCGGGTCGCGTTCTCGCTGTTCGCGGATTCGCCGGTCACCTTGCCGCAGCGGAACGCCTGCTCGAGGACGGTGGCGTCACCGGGATAACGCTCGACCAGGCCGCGCGATACCTCGCCGGCCTCGCGCCAGCGTTCCGCGCCGAGCAGGGATTCCGTCAACCAGTACGAGGCCCAGAAACATCCTGGATCGCTGCGTAGCACCAGCCGGGCCTGGCGTTCAGCCTCGCTCCAGCGTTTCACCGCGATCATCGGCGTGATCATGCCCAGGCGTGGCTCGATCGCAGCTGGCGCAAGTTTGCTCGCCTCCTGGTAGGCGGTGACGGATTCCTCGAAACGGCCGCTGCGGTATTGCAGCCAGCCAGTGCGCAGGGCGATCAGGTAGGCGTCGCTGTGCGCTTGGCGCAGCGGTTGCAGGACGGCCAGGGCAGCGGTGAAATCGCCCGCCGATTCCTTGGCGAAGGAGGCCGCCCAGGATTCGGCGCCGAGTGGACGTTCGGCGCAGAGCAGCAGCGTCGAGATGAGCAGGAGCAGGCAGGTGCGGGGCATGATGACTCCGTGATTCAGAAGGTGGATCCGAACATGAGGACGAAGCGGTCGGCCTGGGCGGCGCTGGTCGCGGCGAGGTGCAGGAAACTGTCCTGCCCGCCTTGCAGGCGCAGCCAGGTTCCGCTCCACAGATCGACCGACAGTCCCGCCGACCAGCCGTGGCGGTAGAGCGCCGGCAGGTTGTAGACCACGAAGCCCTGGTTGGCGACGTGGTAGCAACGCGAGCCGGCCCAGCCGCCGGCATCGAGTGCGAGGTGGTCGAAGCGCAGGGTCAGGTTGGCCTCGGCCGAAACATAGTGGTGACGACCGAAGCCGGGGTCGCGATCGAGACCGATGATGGCCGCTTCGAGCGAGGGCTCGAGGCGCAATCCCTCACAGGCCTGCCACGACCAGCCTCCGCGCGGCGAGGCCTGCACAGCGTACACCTCCGGGACGGTGACGGTGAAGTGGGACAGCGCGACGTTCAATCCGTGCCACCAGCCACCTGCGTCGGCCTCCTGAGCGTCAGCGACGACCGTGCGGCTGATCACTCCTCCCCGCTGCAGATCATAGGCTGCATGGACGCCGAGCCGGGCGGTGCTGTCGATCGTCGGATGCAGGCCGAGCAGCAGGGTGGCATCGCCTTGGCGGATCTCGTCCGCTTGATTGACCGCGATGCGCACAGCTTCGACGCCGGTCTCGACACACAGAGGACCGAGCGGATCAAGCTTGGCGTAGGCGCCGACCAACTGACCTCCGCTGCGCGCGGTGTTGCCAGCGTAGCCGAGGACACCGGCGTAGCCGAGGAATTCGCCCTCGCCGGCCGCCACTGTCGCGCAGAGCACGAACGCCAGCAGGGGGTCAGGCCGCCGCACGGTTTGGCTCCACGACGGCACGTGCGGAGATCCGGCGCAGACGCAGCCCGCCGCAGGCCGCCTCGGCGATCCAGCCATCGCTGGTCAGGGTCACGCTGGTGCGCCGGCCAGGCACCAACGGGGCGGCGAGGAGCTCGCCGTCGATGCGCTCGCGGCTGACGAAGCGGTGCCGCGTCCGCAGCACCGCCAGCGACGGGATGAGCAGCCCGAGGAAGGCCGAGAGCATCTCACGCCAGCCGCGCCCGGCGCTGGTCACCGGCACGGCGTCGCTCCAACCCAGACCCTGCCGCCAGGCCAGCGGCAGGCGCGGCAGGGCGACCAGCAGCAGGCGCAGCCAGGCGTCGTCACCCTCGACGCGGTAGGCGTAGAAGGTCCCTTCATGGCGGCCGACATGGAGGCGGCCGCGCGGCGAACTGAGCACCGTGCCGCCATCCTCGCCCAGGCCGACGAGCAATTCGACGCGCGCGCAGGCCGCGCCATCGCGCCAGGCGTCGAAGACCAGGCGCTGGCCGAGCAGCAGCCGGGCCGAGGTTTCCAGGCTGGGATCGAGCGGCAGGGCTTCGACGGCGACGCCATCGCCGGGCAGCTCATTGCTGTGGAAGCAGCCGTCGCCGTACCACGAGGCCAGGCTGAAAGGCAGGGTCGCGGCTCCGCCGCTGTTGCCGCATTGGCCGAGGATCTGGCCGCGCTCGACCCAGGCGCCTGGCGCGACGGTCACGGAACGGCAGGCGAGGTGCGACAGCTCGACCCAGAAGCCGCGCTGGTCGTGGATCACCACCAGGTTGCCCCAGCGCCGCTCCTGGTCGGGATGGCCGGGCGCCGCATCGGGCACGCCATCGACCACCGCCACGACCTGGCCGCTGACCGGCGCCAGCACCGGCTGGCCGTAGGCGTGGTAGTCCTCGACCCGGCTGCCGTCACCGCGATGGGTCTCGCCGTCGGCCCCGACGATGACGAAGTCGAGGGCATGGCGCCACGCGCCCTGGTGGGTCCAGCGGCCGTCCTCGCCCTGCCACACCGTCCAGGTTCCTGCGAACGGCGGCGCCAGCGAGCGCAGGCTGCCGGGAAAACGTGCGCGCCACGCCCAGTGACCGGCCAGGGTGTCCTCGGGAATGCTGCCGGGAGCAGTGACCAGCAGCGGACTGCCCGAGGCGGCAAGTACGCGCAGGGCCATGCACACGACGACGCAGAACGGGATGGTGAACACGGGGACGCCGGCTCCGGCCCACCAGCCGCTCAGGGCGTCGCCAAGCGCTGCGCAGCCGGCAGCGGCGCCCATAGCAAGCAGCAGGCTGCGCCACGACGGGACCAGGAATACGCCGCCGACCGCCATCGCCACGAGCATGGCGTTGAAGCCGTCACTGGCCGCCCAGCCGGCATCGCCGCGCAGCCAGGCATGGAACAGCGCGTTGACCGCCCAGCCGATCACCGCCAGGACGAGGAGGATGCGCGAGCGCCACGCCAGCAGGGCGGCGAGGCAGGCGCCGACCAGCGGAAGCGGCAGGAACACGAGGGCGCCCAAGCTGGTGAGGAAGCCGTGCAGCGGTGCGGGCAGATCCGCACCCAGGGTGCTGAACAGGCCCTGTCCCGACAGCGCTGCGGGCAAGGCGTTCCAGCGCGGGATCGCCAGCCACAGTGCGGTCGCGACCAGCGAGAACGGCAGGCTGAGGATGGGCAGCTGGCCGAACTGCCGGAGCAGCGGGGTCAGCGCAACGCTCACGGCCAGGGTCACGGCCCCGGCGCCGGCGGCGAGCAGCGGCAGATCCCAGCCCAGCGCCACGAGATGGCCGACCGCCAGGCCGCTGAGCAGCGGATTCAACGCCAGCACGCCGTGCACGGCGCCGCTCCCGGCCAGGCCGGCGAGCAGCCAGGCGCCGGCCCAGCCAGCCACGCCGCCGAGCAGCAGCCCAGGTTCGCCGCCGAGCAGCGCAAGCATCACCGCTCCCGGCACCACGCCGGCGAGGAAGATGAGCTCCGACAGGCTGGCAGGCAGCGCGGCGGCGTGATGGCGGAGGGCGCGGAACATGGCTCAGCCGGCGGATGCCTGGGCCGCAGCGGGAGCGGTGTTGGCAAGGCGGGCGGGCAGGCGCTCGAGGCGATCGACATCATCGAGGCGCTCGGCCTCGCGGATCACCTCGACCGAGCCGTCCTCGGCGATCAGCACGATCGCCGGCCGGTAGGCGATGAACTGCATCCACTGGGTGATGTTGTAGGCCCCGACCGGACCGAGGATCAGGCGCGTACCGCGTGGCAGCGCCGGCAGCTGGACGCGCTCATGGACCACATCGATGTTCATGCACAGCGGCCCGCACAGCACCGCCGGCTCGCGCGGGCCGGGGATCAGCCGGTCGATCTCGACGTTGAAGGCGTACCACGTCGCGGTATAGAGCAGATTCACCCCGGCATCGAGGATGTAGGTCTGGGTGCCGTCGGGCAGCCGCTTCGACGCCACCGCGGTGGTGATGAGCAGCCCGGACTCATCGACCAGGGCGCGCCCGGATTCGATGATCAGGCGTGGGCGATGATCCGGCTTGAGGTGCTCGGACAGGGCGGCGCCCACCGCATCGGCGTAGTCCTCGACCGGCGGCACCGCCACGTCGGCGGGCAGGTAGGTGCCCTTGAGCCGGTTGCGCGAGGGCAGCCCGCCGCCGATGTCGAGGGTGTCGATGCGGAAGCCGAAGCGCGCCTCGACCTCGTAGGCGAAGGCGAGCATCTTGGCGATCTGCCGGCCGTAGGCCTCGGGATCGAGGATGAAGGTGCCGATGTGGCAGTGCAGCGCGCGCAGGCGCAGCCGGCCGTTCTTGACCAGGTGTTCGACCGCCTCCATCGCCTTGCCGCTCTCCAGGTTGAAGCCGAAGCGCGACCACTGCGGCTGGATCCCGGCGTCGAGGTTGAGGCGCAGGCCGATCGCGAGGGTCTCGCCGCGCTCGCCTGCCACCGCCGCCAGGTCATCCAGCTCGTCGAGATGGTCGGCGTTGATCAGCGCTCCTTCAGCCGCCGCCCGGCGCAGCGCTGGCAGCGCCTTCAGCGGACCGTTGAAGATGATGCGCTCGCCGGGCACGCCGAGGGCGCGGGCCTTCTCGTACTCCATCGCGCTGACCACCTCGGCGAGCGAACCTTCGCGGTGCATCAGCGCGCAGATCGCCTGGAGGTAGTTGGTCTTGTACGACCAGCCCAGGACGGTGCCGGGGTAGCGGCTGGTGAAGGCGCTGCGCACCCGGCGCACGGTGCGCACCAGGGTGCGCTCGCTGAATACGAACAGCGGCGAACCGTGTTCGGCGACCAGGCGGTCGATCGGTACCCCGTCGATGCGCTCGCAGACGCGGCGATCGAGCGATGGGTTGCTGCCGAACTTGTTGATCAGGCCGGCGACCAGACGGGTGATCACCGGCTTCTCGTAGGTGAGGCTCATGACGCGGCTCCGGTGGTGACAAGCGATCTGAAGTCGGCCATGTCGGCGACCAGGTCGTCGGTATAGCGGATGAACAGCTTGCCGGCGGGATAGCCGGTCGAGGTGTCGTTGGGCAGATCGAGGAGATGGCGCACCAGCCGAGCCGGCAGGTTGATGCCGACCCCGTTCGAGCAGTTGACCCAGGCGGGGAAGCGCGGGTTGATCTCGATCAGGTAGTTGCGCTCGCCATCGACGATGCACTCGAGTTCGAAGGGCCCGCGCCAGCGCGAGTGGGCGATGAAGCGCTCGGCCGCCGCCAGCATGCCGGGATGGTTGACCGTCACCCCGGTCCAGATCTTGCCCAGCTTGGTGATGCCCAGTTTCTTCAAGCCGACCAGGCCGAGGTGGCCGCCGCGCCCGTCGCCCAGACCGACCACGTTCATGTGCTCGCCGGTGACGATGCCCTGGACGAGCAGCGGCCAGCCCCAGGCGGCGACCAGGTGGTCGGCGTGGTGGTAGGCCTCGGCCTGGGTGTCGGCGCGCCACGCCTCATAGAGGCAGCCCTTGATCATCGCCGGATAGCCGATGGTGGCGAGCGCGGCGTCGAGCTGCCCCGGCCCGTTGAGCACCACGGTCGGCGGGGTCAGGCAGCCGAAGCTCGGCGCCGCCTGCACCAGATGGTCCTTTCCGCGCAGGCGGAATTGGCTCATCGTCGGCAGCAGCACGCGGATGCCGTGCGCCGCCAGATCCTCGGCGTAGCGGATGTACACCGGCAGCTCGGCGTCGAGGTTGGGGATGACCACGTCGAGGCCGCGCTCGGCCTGGATCTCGAACAGCCGGTCGATGAAGGCCTCGCCGCCACCTGAGGGGTAGGGCATGAGGTACGACCGGTCGATCACCCAGTCCATGTAGATGCCCGGGTCCATGGCGTCGTAGGCCAGTCCGACGATCTCGGCGTCGAGTCCGGCGTCGGCCTTGAGGCCGCGCGCGACACCGACGCCGGGTCCGGGATTGTCGACCGCATTGATACCGGAGATGGCGATGACGAGGCGTGACATAAGGACCTTTCAGGCCAGTCCGAGCTTGCCCAGCTCGGCTTTGAAGTCGGTGAGGTCGCGGACCGCGCGCTCGCGCTCGATGGCGAAGGTCTCGACCAGCCGGCCAGCCAGGACGTCGGCGTCGAGGCCCTCGCGCAGCCCGCGCAGCAGCACGGTGGCGGCGGGGTTCAGGGTGTAGCTGGTCCCGGTGGCCGGGTCGAAGGCGAAGCCCCGGTCATCGAGGGTCAGTGCGGGTGTGCGGGCCATGGCGTCCTCCTCCACCACCCTGAACGCGGAGGCGGCTGCCGATCTACAGGGCACTTTGCCGGGCAGCCGTGGACAGCGACAGCCAGCCCGGCAAACTTGCCGTCAATGCCGCCCGGAGCCCAGCCTGTGCTCGATCTCGACCAGCGCCTGCGCGTGGGCGACGGCGCCGCCCTCGCGCAGCTGGTCGAACAGGAGCGCGCCCGCCTGCTGCGTACCGTGCGGGTCCGTATGGATGTGCGCCTGAACAGCCGGGTCGAGCCGGACGATGTGCTGCAGGAGGCCTTCCTCGCCGCCCGCTCGCGGCTCGCGCATTATGCCGCTGATGGATTCACCCGGCCGTACACTTGGCTGCGTCTGATCGTGCTGCAGACCCTTGCCGACCTGCACCGCCACCATCTCGGCGCGCAGATGCGCGACGCCGGGCGCGAGGCCGGCCTGGTGCCGCTGTCCGGCGAGGCCGGCCGCCCGCTCGCCGACCTGCTCAGCGGTTCGGTCACCTCGCCGAGCGGGGCGGTCATCCGCCGCGAGGCTTCGGCGCATCTGGCCAAAGCGATCGCCCAGCTCTCCGAGGCCGACCGCGAGATCATCAGCCTGCGCCACTTCGAAGACCTCGCCAACGAGGAGGTCGCCGAGGCCCTGGGCATCCAGCCCAAGGCGGCGAGCATCCGCTACGTCCGCGCCATCCGCCGCCTGGGCGAACTGCTGGCGGCCGAGGGCCTGTCGTTCGGAGACCTCCATGTCCGACGCTGACTCCGTCGATACGGTCGATGCAATTGCCGCCGACTTCGCCGAAGCGGTGCGCCGCGGCGAGCGGCCGCGCGCGTCGGAGGTGCTCGCCCGCCATCCCGAGCACGCCGCCGCACTTGCCGACCTGCTCCCGACCATCGCCGGCCTGGAGTTGATGCGACGCGAGGCCACGCCGCGCCGGCCGCTCGAGCGGCTCGGTGGCTACCGCATCCTGCGCGAGATCGGACGCGGCGGCATGGGCGTGGTCTACGAGGCCGAGGAGGCCGGACTGGACCGTCGCGTGGCCGTGAAGGTGCTATCCGGCGAGATCAGCGGCGATGAGCGCTCGCTCGTCCGCTTCCAGCGCGAGGCCCGTCTCGCCGCCCGCCTGGTCCACCCCAACGTCGTCCCGGTGCACGCCTTCGGCGACGAGGGCGGTATACGCTACTTCGCCATGCATCTGGTCGATGGCATCGGTCTCGACCGGGTGATCGACGCGGCGGCGGTCGGCTTGGTACCGGCCGGGACCGGTGATCCGCTGGTCGGCCTGGTCCGCGAGCAGCTTGCCGGCGAGCGCAGCGCGCGCGGCGACCGCACCCTGCACCGCACGACGGCCTGGCGCACCGGCGCCTGCCTGGCCATCGCCCAGGCTGCGGAGGCCCTCGCCTTCGCCCACGTCCAGGGCGTGCTGCATCGCGACATCAAGCCGCCCAACCTCATCCTCGACCGCAGCGGCCACCTGTGGGTCGGCGACTTCGGCCTGGCCAAGGGCCATGACGACGAGCCGATCACCGTCACCGGCAACATCTCCGGCACCCTGCGCTACATCGCCCCGGAGGTCTTCGACGGGCGGCAGGATGGGCGCAGCGATCTCTATTCGCTCGGCCTGACCCTGTTCGAGCTGCTCTCGCTGCGGCCGGCCTTCAACGGCGCGACGCGCAGCGAACTGATCAAGGCGGTCATCGCCGGGCAGGTCGACCTGCGCCAGTTGCGTCAGGCCGACCCGGACATCCCACCCGCCATCGAACGCATCGTCGCCACCGCCTGCGCCCGCCGGCCCGAGCAGCGCTATCGCGACGGGGCGGCGATGGCGCGGGATCTGCGCGCCGCAGCCACTGGTCAGCCGGATGTTGTGTTGGTCCGGATGGCGGAGCCTGCGCCCGTCGAAACCAGCCGTCGGCCGTTGCTGCTTGCAGCGCTGGCAGGAGGCGTGGTGGTACTGGCGGTGGCGCTGCTGCTGCGTCCACCCCCGCCCCCGCCCGCCCTGCAGTTGCCGGTCGTCCCTCCGCCGATGGCGCCGATCCAGCCGATGGATGACGTGGTCGCAGATCACTTGGTTCAGGATCCGCAGGATTTGCAGGCTCCGTTGATCCCCCAGGAGGGGCCAATGCCGGAGGTCGCCCGCGAGCCTGAACCCCAATCCACGCCAATCGAGCAGCCGCCGGTCGAGGCGGTGCGCGAGACTCCCAGGCTGCCAGATCGCCAGCCCGACCCGTTCGTCCGTCCCCGTAGCGATCTCCCGGCTGATGTTCCGCCGCGGCGCGATCAGCGTCCACCTCCTGGTGGTCTGCGCGGTCCGCCCCGACCAGGTCCCGGTCCACATCCCCCGGCACCCTGAATCAGGTCGCGGCGCTGTCGCTTGCGGATCGCTGAGAGACCGGAGCCTGAGCGAAGCACCCGCTGCACCGCCATGCCCATCTTCTACGTGCTGCTGATGTTCATCGTGCCGATCGCCGCCGGCCTGCTCCTCGGCCTCGCCCAGCTCGGCGTCTATCGCGTGGTCGGACGTCCGGCGCAGGCGACGCCGCCCTTCGTCATCCTCTTCGCCCGTGGTCTGCTCGGCTTCTTCCTCGTCGCCGCCATCCTCGCCCTGGCCACCCGGGCCGGAGGCTAGGCGATGGCTGATCCGATAACCGAATTGAATGAAACCGCGGTGCAGTCAGGTGCCGAGGTCAGCGTTGCGATGGAGGCTGGTGGGCTGAACTACCGCATCGGCAAGCTGACGGAACGCTATCTGGTCACGGCGACCTATGATCTTGTCCTGCAATTGGCCAAACGCACGCCATTGACCAAGACGACCATCGATCTTGCCGGCTGCCGCGTGGTCTCTTCGATCGAGTTGACCCTGATCGGCTACATCGTCATGCAGACGCGCTTCCATGGCGGCAGCGTGCGCATGGTCGGCGCCTCGCCGGTGAACCGTCGCGCGCTGGCCATGGTAGGCTTCGACCGGCTGGTCGAGTTGCCCGCTTAGCCGCTGATCGGCGCCAACGAGACTTCGCTCTTGCCGCCGGCCTGGTCGCCGCGCTTGCGCTTGTAGGCGGCGCCGAGGAAGCCGCGGAAGAGCGGGTGCGGCTTGACCGGGCTGCTCTTGAACTCGGGATGCGCCTGGGTGGCGACGAAGAAGGGGTGGTCCTTCAGTTCGATGATCTCGACCAGGCTCTGCTCGGGCTTGGCCGGATCGGGCATGTACAGACCGCTGAAGACCATACCGGCGGCCTCGAATTGGGCACGGTAGACGTTGTTGAACTCGTAGCGGTGGCGGTGGCGCTCGGTGATGCTCTCGGCGCCGCCATACAGTCGGGTGGTGCGGCTGGCCTTCTTGGGCAGGGTGCAGACGTAGGAGCCCAGGCGCATGGTCCCGCCGAGGTTGCTGGCGGCGATGAGGTCCTTCTGCGTGTCCATCGGCACGATCACCGGATGCGCGGTCTTTTCATCCATCTCGGTGGAGTTGGCCTTGTCCAGGCCGAGCACGTTGCGCGCGTACTCGATGGTCGCCGCCTGCATGCCCAGGCACAGGCCAAGGTAGGGGATGCCATTCTCGCGGGCGTGGCGGATGGCGCGCAGCTTACCCTCGAAGCCGCGCTTGCCGAAGCCGCCCGGCACGAGGATGCCGTCGATGCCGTCGAGCTGCTTGCGCCAGTCGTCGTTCTCCAGCGACTCGCTCTCGATGCGCACGATCTCGGCCTTGAGCAGATGCGCGAAAGCGGCGTGGTCGATCGATTCGGTGACCGATTTGTAGGCATCCTGGTGGTCGATGTACTTGCCGACCAGGGCGATGCGTACGGTGTCCTTGGGCTTCTTGATGTGCCCGACCATGAGGTCCCAGTCGTGCATCTCGCAGGCGCGCTTGGGCAGGCGCAGGCGGTTCGCCAGCAGCGTATCCATACCCTGGCGCATCAGCACCTGCGGCACCTCGTAGATCGAGGTCGGCACGTCGGCGAGGTCGAGGACGTTGCCGAGGTCGACGTTGCAGAACAGCGCCAGCTTGTCCTTCACGCCCTTGCCCAGCGGCTTCTCGGCGCGGCACATCAGGAAGTCGGGGATGATGCCGATCTCGCGCAGCTTCTGCACGCTGTGCTGGGCCGGCTTGGTCTTGATCTCGCCGGCGGCGCGCAGGTAGGGGATGTAGGCGAGGTGGATGCAGCAGCAGTAGTCGCGGCCGGCCTCGTGGCGGAACTGGCGCACCGCCTCCATGAAGGGCAGGCCTTCGATGTCGCCGACGGTGCCGCCGATCTCGCTGATCACCACGTCGACGTCAGGAGCGTGCAGGGCACGGATGTGCTTCTTGATCTCGTCGGTGACGTGCGGGATGACCTGGACGGTGCCACCGTTGTATTTGCCGGCGCGCTCGTTGTTGAGCACGGTCTGGTAGATGCGGCCGCTGGTCACGGTCGAGAGTTTCGAGCACGGCGTGCCAAGGAAGCGCTCGTAGTGGCCGAGGTCGAGGTCGGTCTCGGCGCCATCGTCGGTGACGTAGACCTCGCCGTGCTGGAACGGGTTCATCGTTCCGGGATCGACGTTGAGGTACGGGTCGAGCTTCTGGATCCGCACGGTGAAGCCCATGTTGACCAGGATGCGCCCGATCGAGGCCGTGGCGATGCCCTTGCCGAGCGAGCTGACCACACCGCCGGTGATGAAGATGTGACGAGTGGGGCCTTCACGCTTGGTCATGGTAGTCTCGATGAGGCAGTGGTGGATCACGCCACGCCGGGCATCGATGTCCGGGCTGATTACGACGCATTCCTGTCACGAACCTCGAACCGCGAACCGCGAACTGCGAA
>JFJP01021723.1_pt1 | contig 18102 bp, 13 predicted proteins | sample 431651 | NCBI WGS metagenome assembly JFJP01 (sample SAMN02602958, study PRJNA72255) | Microbial mat metagenome, whole genome shotgun sequencing project. | biome: fresh water; feature: sink hole; material: water; isolation source: purple microbial (photo- and chemosynthetic) mats found in...
ATGGTTCCGGTCAGTTCGAGGAATCGGTCGGCGATGGTCGATTTACCATGGTCGATGTGAGCGATAATCGAGAAATTTCTGATATGGTCAGCCTGCACGGAAGCTCCTTAATTTCAGTTAAATAGAGTAAAGCCTCAAGCCTCAAGAAAGAGGATCAAAGCTGAAAGTACCAAGTGTGTTGCAGAACAATGCGGTGATTTGAATTGTTCTTGACACTTTTTGCTTGGGGCTTTAGGCGTGAAACTTATTCAAACGCGACAACTTTCATTTCATAGGAACCAGCAGGAGCTGAAACGGTTACGATGTCGCCTGTTTTTTTCCCTAGAAATGCCTGCCCAAGTGGCGAAGAAACGGAAATCATCCCTTCCGCCGGATCCGCTTCGTCCTGGCCAACCAATGTATAGACTTCGTATTCATCTTCGTCATCGGCGTAATCGGGATCAACCGTTGTCACTTTAGAACCAAACATGATAGTATCGGTCTCGCCGAAAATTTCAATCACCTGAGCCGACCCCAAACGGTCTTCCACATACTTGATTTTATCTTGAATGTGCCCCTGAGCTTCGCGGGCAGCATGATATTCTGAGTTTTCTTTTAAATCACCATGCGAACGCGCTTCTGCCACTTTTGCGATAATATCGGGGAGTTGTACTTTGGTGAGATCTTCCAGTTCAGCCATTAGCTTGTCAAATCCAACCTGAGTCATGGGTACTTTAGCCATATTTTGTCCTCTTTTTTGCCTCGAATCAAATGCTCTGCCATATGAACTGTCAACAGTATCATTTTCTTGTAACTCGGGCTTGTATCAATAAAAAGAGCCCCGCCGATTAGGCAAAGCTCACGCAGTTTTTCAGATGCACCAAAATAGTTGATTTCACCGCGAACGTGGCACTTCAAAAGCAAAAGGACAAAAGGGGAATGTTTCCATTCCCCTTCTGTGCCGTAAACCAATCGTATCTCCGCGAAAGCGACCTATCCAAGAAGAGACAATACACTCTGCGAGGTCGAGTTTGCCTGACCAAGCATCGCGTTTGCCGATTGCGCGAGGATCTGATTTCGTGTAAACTGGCTCGATTCGTTCGCAAAGTCAACATCGCGGATCTGAGATTCCGCAGCCTGCTGGTTTGTATTCGAAACGGTCAAGTTATTTATCGTACTTTCAAGACGGTTAACCCACGCACCCACATCAGAGCGCATTGAGTTCACTGATCCAATTGCAGCGTCGAGCGCCGTGATTGCTGCCACTGCAGCTGACTGCGTCGACAACGAATCATCGAGAATTTTCAAACCCGTTGAATCCGATGACATTGTATCAAGCGTAATAGTCAGCGAGTCTTTGCCCACTTGATCATTCGCATCAATCCAAAGCGTCGAGCCAACAGAACCTGATCCAAATCGTTCGGAAGTTGCATTCGAGATCAATTTCTGACCGTTAAAATTCGTCACATTGGAAATTCGGTCAATCTCATCAGTGAGCTGTTTAAACTCCTGATTCGTAAACGCGCGTTCCGAATTCGTCAATGTATCTGTGGATGACTGAACAGCCAACTCACGCATACGCTGAAGAATCGATGAAACTTCGTTTGCCGCACCTTCAGCGATGTTCAAGAGAGAAATACCGTCCTGAGCATTTTTCTTTGCCTGACCAGTACCTCTCACCTGAGCGCGAAGGTTTTCAGAGATCGCCAGACCCGCCGCATCATCGCTTGCACGATTGATTCGCAGACCTGTAGAGAGTTTTTCCAAGTTCTTTCCGACTTCACGGTTTGCTGAAAACAGCGAACCTTGTGTAGTCATCGACGAAATGTTGTGGTTAATACGCATAGCATACCTCCATGTAAGCCTCCGTAGAGGCATTCAACAATTCCGGCATCCGTGCCGGAAGTTTGTCACGTTGATAGTTTTTTCAGGTGCGCCCTCCTTCTGTTCTGGTTGCACAATGTTATACTTTAGTTTTGATTACTCAAGCAATGCCATTGCACTGCCATCATTTCAGATGTTCATCTGTCAAAACTACCTCGGTGACAACTCTCCCCTATCAATTGTTCAAGGGGAGAATATTCAATTCAATACTTATCCAAGAAGAGACATCACGCTCTGACTGGTCGAGTTAGCCTGACCAAGCATCGCATTTGCCGACTGTGCAAGTATCTGATTTTTCGTAAACTGACTTGATTCGTATGCAAAGTCAACATCGCGGATCTGAGATTCCGCAGCCTGCTGATTTGTATTCGAAACGGTCAAGTTATTGATCGTGCTTTCAAGTCGATTCACCCACGCACCCACATCGGAACGCATCGAGTTTACTGACCCAATTGCTGCATCAAGAGCGGTGATTGCCGCTACTGCTGCGGATTGTGTTGCCAAAGAATCATCGGTAATTTTAAGACCGGTAGAGTCAGTTGACAATGTATCCAGAGTAATGGTAAGTGAGTCTTTACCCACTTGATCATTCGCATCAATCCAAAGTGTGGAACCAACAGATCCTGATCCAAATCGGTTGTCAGAACTGTTTGCAAGCAATTTCTGCCCGTTGAAGTTCGTAACATTGGAAATTCGGTCGATCTCTTCGGTGAGCTGTTTGAACTCCTGATTCGTAAAGGCTCGTTCTGAATTGGTCAACGTGTCGGTGGAAGACTGAACAGCCAGTTCACGCATACGTTGAAGAATTGAAGAGACTTCATTTGCCGAACCTTCGGCAATGTTCAAGAGCGAAATACCATCTTGGGCATTTTTCTTTGCCTGAGTAGTACCTCTCACCTGTGAGCGAAGATTTTCAGAAATCGCCAGACCCGCCGCATCATCGCTAGCGCGATTGATTCGAAGTCCTGTCGAGAGTTTTTCAAGGTTCTTTCCCACTTCACGGTTTGCTGAAAACAGCGAACTCTGCGTCGTCATAGACGGAATGTTGTGGTTAATACGCATAGAGTACCTCCATGTATGTTCCCGTAGGAACGTTTATCGCTCGCAGCATCCGTGCTGCAAGTTCCTTACTACCTGAGAGCCAGGCAGTAAAGAGTTCAGTTAGAAATCCCTTATCCAAGAAGTTGCATAACGCTCTGCCCCTGCTGATTTGCCTGAGCCAACATTGCGTTAGCAGACTGTGTAAGAATCTGATTTTTAGAGAACTGACTTGATTCATATGCAAAGTCAACATCGCGAATCTGAGATTCTGCAGCCTGCTGGTTTGTATTAGAAACGGTCAGGTTGTTGATCGTACTTTCAAGGCGGTTCACCCATGCTCCCACATCGGAACGCATGGAGTTTACCGATCCAATCGCAGCATCCAAGGCTGTAATAGCCGCCACTGCTGCGGATTGAGTCGAAAGCGAGTCATCGAGAATTTTCAAACCACTCGAGCTAGCAGTCATAGTATCAATAGTAATGGTAAGTGAGTCTTTTCCCACTTGGTCATTGGCATCGATCCACAAGGTTGAGCCTATTGATCCCGAACCAAAACGATTGGTCGAATCGTTAGATAGAAGTTTTTGACCATTGAAATTGGTCACGTTGGCAATACGGTCAATTTCATCAGTGAGCTGTTTAAACTCCTGATTCGTAAATGCACGTTCGGTATTAGTAAGCGTATCGGTGGAAGACTGGATTGCCAGTTCACGCATACGCTGAAGTATTGAAGAAATTTCGTTAGTTGCACCTTCGGCGACATTGAGTAGCGAGATACCATCGAGGGCATTTTTCTTTGCCTGACCGGTACCTTTTACCTGAGCGCGAAGATTTTCTGAAATTGAAAGCCCCGCCGCATCGTCACTAGCACGATTGATACGAAGTCCAGTAGAAAGCTTTTCTAGATTTCCCGCTACTGACCGGTTTGCAGAAAACAGCGCACCCTGTGTTGTCATTGACGAGATGTTGTGATTAATACGCATAGCATACCTCCATGTATGCCCCCGAAGGGACGTTATTCTCCGGCATCCTTGCCGAATTCGTTATAGTAATTTCAAAAAACGAGGGTTTGGTCAGAAAAGTTATTCATTCAAACCCAGAGAAAACTCATCTATTGAAGAAGTGACATTACCGCCTGTGATATCTGATTCGCCTGAGCCAACATCGCATTGGATGACTGGGTAAGGATTTGATTCTTAGTAAACTGGCTCGATTCATATGCAAAGTCAACATCGCGAATCTGAGATTCTGCAGCCTGCTGATTCGTATTAGAAACGGTCAAATTATTGATCGTACTTTCAAGGCGATTCACCCACGACCCCAAATCTGAACGCATAGAGTTCACCGAACTAATTGCGGAATCAAGCGCTGTAATTGCCGCTTGTGACGAGGTCTGAGTAGCCAGTGAGTCATCGACAATTTTCAGCCCCGTCGAATCGGTGGTCATAGTGTCGATAGTAATGGTCAATGAGTCATTGCCAACCTGATCATTTGCATCGATCCACAGAGTAGAACCGACACTTCCCGATCCAAATCTTTCGGTCGAAGCATTAGAGAGAAGGTGTTGGCCATTGAAATTGGTCACGCCTGCAATACGATTGATCTCTTCGGTGAGCTGTTTAAACTCTTGATTGGTAAAGGAACGTTCTGTATTTGTCAGCGTATCGGTAGATGACTGAATCGCCAATTCGCGCATTCTCTGAAGAATCCCGGAAATTTCGTTCGCAGCACCTTCGGCGATATTCAAAAGCGAAATCCCATCGAGCGCATTTTTCTTTGCCTGAGAGGTACCTTTCACCTGAGCACGAAGATTTTCGGATATTGAAAGACCGGCAGCATCATCGCTCGCACGGTTGATACGAAGTCCGGTTGATAATTTTTCAAGATTGCCAGCAACTGAACGATTTGCGCTAAAAAGTGCGCCCTGAGTCGTCATCGACGAAATATTATTATTGATACGCATAACAAACCTCCCTGTTTGTCGCCCGAAATTGGGCTTTGGTCGACTGTCCACATCCATGTGGACAGTTTTCGGAACAATTGTATCACTCTAAAACAGTGCGCGAAAAGAGCGAAAATCAAACTACTGAAGCAGCGACATAACTCCCTGAGAAACCTGATTCGCCTGAGCCAACATCGCATTGGCCGACTGAGTAAGAATCTGATTTTTGGTAAACTGACTTGATTCGTAGGCAAAGTCAACGTCGCGAATCTGAGATTCCGCAGCCTGTTGGTTTGTATTCGATACGGTCAAGTTGTTGATTGTACTTTCGAGACGATTCACCCATGCTCCCAGATCAGAACGCATAGCATTCACAGAACTGATAGCGCTATCAAGAGCAGTAATTGCTGTCTGAGAAGATGTTTGCGTTGAAAGCGAATCATCGGCCAGTTTTAATCCTGTTGAATCGGTGGTCATAGTATCGATAGTAATGGTCAGCGAGTCATTTCCCACCTGATCATTTGCATCGATCCAAAGTGTCGAACCAACGCTACCTGATCCAAAGCGATCAGTAGAAGCATTTGACAAGAGGTGCTGTCCATTGAAATTGGTTACAGAAGCGATACGGTCAATCTCTTGAGTCAGTTGTCTGAACTCCTGATTGGTAAATGCTCGTTCTGTATTAGTAAGAGTGTCAGTAGAAGACTGGATTGCCAGTTCACGCATACGCTGCAACATCGAAGAGATTTCGTTTGCCGCACCTTCTGCGATATTGAGAAGAGATATACCATCCAGCGCATTTTTCTTTGCCTGAGAGGTACCTTTTACCTGAGCACGAAGATTTTCTGAAATTGAGAGTCCGGCAGCATCGTCGCTTGCACGGTTGATACGAAGTCCGGTAGAGAGTTTTTCCAGGTTGCCCGCTACTACGCGGTTGTTTGCAAAAAGTGCACCCTGAGTCGTCATCGACGAAATGTTATGATTAATACGCATACAAACCTCCATGTTTGTCGCCCGCTATTGGGCTTTGTTCTTCCGCAGCATCCTTGCCGCTTCTCATACTACATCTATCGTCTCACTGAAAAAAAATCTTTATAGAAAAATGTAAAAAAGTTCCTCAATTTTATCGCAACCCATGAACAAAACTCCTTACAAGTTCAAATGAAATAACTTACAATCGGAACATTATTCCGCCCGCAAAGAACATTTTGCCGAAATAGCTAACAAAACATTTCATTTTGCCCCTACTACCAGAAATGTGTCGTCATGCGATCCATGAGATAGTTCATATAGGAGAGTTCAAATTCGATCATGGCCGAATCATCGCGACGAAGCCACTCCGATAGCCAATTAAACCGAAGTAACAGGATCATAGCAGGAAAGAGCCGGTGCTCTTCAGTAGTGAACTGAGGTTTCACCCGACTCCAGAGTGTTTGGACAAAGTCGCTATCCAATGATTCAGGCGATTCGGTGCCGACACAACCGATAACCAAGGCCGCGTCGTAGATTCGCGGACGAATCCCGCAGAACTCCCAATCGATCAGGGCTATCAATTCAGAATCGGACCAGAGCATATTAAGCGGATGTGCATCGCCATGAGAAAAAGAGCAAGGCAAACTCACTATAGAAGGGAGAATCGTTTGTTCCAGCGTTGACAGGATCGGTTTCAAGACCTTGCGAATGCCCGGTCGCCTTTTCCCTATAGAAAGAAGCAACGTTTCAAGGTAGGTTTTGGGTGAATAGTCAGGAACCTCTACGATCGGTGTGAAAGTCTGTAGCTTGACAAGAATATCACCAACAGAGCCCCCTCGCCAGGAGTCGCGCCAAAAGGAGTCTCGATCGAGCTGTTCATGAATCACGTAGGGATGAATCATCCACAATCGGCCGTTTATTTCCTGAACTGCCCGCCCATCGATCCCGCAGTGCCAAGGAATGATGGGTATTGTTTTACCCAGAGCGATAAGATTCTGCGCCATCGATTCGCGCGATTCTCGCTGGCGAGGATTGATCTCTTCGAGAATGAACCTTCCCGAATCAGAAGAAACCACCGTTCGCCGCACTGATCGTTCAGGACTTCCCTGAATCGAAGATCCTCCAAGAACAGCGGTTACATCTATGCTCCACAATGAAGCTACCGCAGTCGCTTCATCATGAGAGATCGATTCGCTCTTTTGACGGAAGGGAGGAGGAAAGTGCTCGTACTGTTTCGCCGCGAACGCAATGCCTTTGGCACAGAAATTCCCCGAAACAAACGTGCCCGAATCAGTGGCATCCAGCAAGAGATTGCAACCGTTCGGGCAGAGTAAACAGATTTTAGATTGAGATAGAATCACTAGAAATGAATCGCCAATTGAGTTCCCACGGCGCCTGTTTCAGGATTATAGGTGGGAACCAACGATAAATCGCCATCAATGCGATTCCCCGCTTTGATCATCTTAATCCCTCCGATTGTTAACCCGGCACACCCTCCGAGAGCTGACGGCCCCAAAAACATGAATCCATCTTCGTATATCGCTCCAAAAAGTATGAGTATACCCGCCCAAGGAACTCCTGCTCCAGCCGTACAGATCATAGTGATTCCCCCTGCCCGCAACCCGCGAGCGCGACGAAGATCCGAATTAGAGATCGTCTTTTTTGCCTTGAACACCGGTTTCACTTCGGAAGTGTCGTCTTCGTAGGTAGTGAGCGGAATCAACGGCTCAAGTTGAAGAGAGTCTCCGCTATAGGTTTGCGCTGATGCAGAAAATACGGCGATCATGCATACAAAAAGTACAAGTATAATGCGTTTCACGGTGGGGCCTTTCGTTATTGTTTGAATTTTTCTGAATTCGTAAAATATATCTGCTTATACTATCAGACGGGCAGTCGGTTCTTCCTGCATCGAAAGAATAATCTCCACAGAATCGCGATTGAATACCGCTTCCGCAGTGCGATAGGCAAGTTCAGGATCGTTATTTTCTGCTGAAAGGTGAATGAGAATCACCGTTTGCAGCGATTCGTGATCTACCGCGCGAAGAATTTCGGCAGTCTGATTGTTAGACAAATGACCTTCGTCGCCACTGATCCGCGCCTGAAGAACTGGCGGATAGGGGCCGGTGCGGAGTTTTTCTTCGTCGTGATTTGACTCAATCACTAGCACATCGCACTCTTTCAGCGCGGCGATCACCGAGGGATCGGGATAGCCGATGTCCGTAGCGTAGCCGATTCGCTTTCCCTCTGATTCAATCACAAATCCCGCCGAATGAACCGCATCGTGCGGCGTTTCAAATGGGGTGATCGCAAACGATCCGATAGCGAACGGCATAAGTGGCGTGAAATGTTCAAAGGCCACCCGTTTCCCGAGCCGCTTTTTCAATTTTGAAAGATTTCTCGCGTGAATCCACACCGGAGCACCGGCATTGCGAGCCACTACTCCTGCGCCGTTCACGTGATCTCCATGATCGTGGGTAATGACAACCGCACGCACCTCTTTTAGGGAATGATCGATTTTTGCCAGTCGTTCATCCAGCTCGCGGCCGCAAAATCCCGCATCGATAAGAAACGAATCGGTGCCGTTGCTGATCCATGTGGCATTTCCTCGACTGCCGCTTCCCAGTACCGATAGTTCAATCATTATACTTCTCCTTTTCATCGCTTTGGCCGATGATTTTTGCTAACATTTTTCTCAAAATAGTTTTGATCAAACTTTATGGGCTTTAACTATCTTTAAGCGAAGACAATTCTTTTATAAAAAGGGGCTCCCGAATGATCAGTGAAAACAAAGTAGCAGCGATCCACTTTACTCTCACCAACGACGAAGGTGAACAGCTCGAAACCACCGTTGGCGAAGAGCCGTTTGAATACCTTCACGGGGCAATGGAAATCCTTCCTGCACTTGAAACTATGCTCGAAGGCAAAAATGCCGGCGACAAATTCACCGTGACGATCGGCGCTGAAGATGCCTACGGCGAATACGATGAAGATCTCGTTGAAGAAGTTGACGCGAGCGAATTCGAAGGGTTTGACGAAGAGCTCTACGAAGGTATGGAGATCGAAATGGAAACTGACGAAGGTGAACTTCCTGTTGTCATTACCAAAATCGATGGCGACGTTATCACCGTTGACATGAACCACCCTCTCGCAGGGATGGATCTCACGTTTACCGGCGAAGTTGTTTCTGTTCGCGAAGCCACCGAAGAAGAGCTCGAACACGGTCACGCAGGAACCTGCGACCACGAACACTAAGCGCACTTTTTCGTTCAAAACGATCCAAGCCTGCCGGAATTTCCGGTGGGCTTTTTTTGTGTAATCGCATCCCTCTGAAAATAAAACGGGGCGAACCTTCTGCAGATTCGCCCCGACAGCTGTCGTAAAACCAGAAATGAAACGATTAGTTCATCTGATCTTTGATCCCCAGTTTTTCCATGTAGCGCGGATACCCGGCAAGAGCGACCTTTGCCACATCTTTATAGCGACCGACCCAATCAAACAGACGTTCGAGAACCGCATCCCGTTTCACCGTGGCAGTCAACGCTTCGCCGGTCTCTTTTTTCTCTGCAATCAACGCCTTTTCCGCTTCCACAACAACCTGACGATCCTCTTTCAAGAGATCTTCGCTCATGGAAAGGGTTGCCATCTGCGCCAAAATCTGCGGATTCGCCAGTGCCGCGTCATAGAACATCCGCGCCTGCGAAAGAGCACCGGAAACACTCTTTTTTCTGCGACCGTTCAGTTCGAGCAGCGTTTGAATCGCAGTGTCGTTGGCAAAGAGCACGCGACACAGTTTCAAGCGCGGCATGTAGCGGTCGTGAACTTCATCCATCATCTGCTGTGCCGTCTCGGAAGCACCCCGTGATTCGGACAACTCTTTCTGACAGGTGTTGATTTCAGCAACGGCCAGGGTGCGAAGGGTTTCGCCCACTTTCACCGCCGCGGCATTGTAGCCGAAATGGGTCATGATAGCAAGAATTTCCGGATCAATCGCATTGGTGATCAACACACCCGATTCAAGCATACGCTGATCCACTGTTTTGTAGTAACTCTTGGTGACACTCTCTTCCGGAACAGTTGTTGTTTCAGACATGCCAAGCCCTTTCTTAAAAATTGATGTAATGATACCGCATTCGTGTATCATGCTGAGTTCCCAGCGTACATAAACTACATTTTTTCACTATAAAGCGCTGATTTTTTCACTATTGCTCGTTCATTTTTCACCCGCTTTTTGTTTCTTTCATACAAAATAGTCCCATCCCAACAAAGGTATATGAAATCCCCGGGCCCTACCCAATTTAAGTGGGGAGTTGTTCGTTTTGAGTGGGCCCTACCCGATTTGAGTGGGAAGTTGTTCGTTTTGAGTGGGCCCTACCCAATTTGAGTGGGGAGTTGTTCGTTTTCAGTGGGCCCTACCCGATTTGAGTGGGGAGTTGTTCGTTTTGAATGGGCCCTACCCGATTTGAGTGGGAAGTTGTTCGTTTTCAGTGGGAGGAATCGCGGTTGAGTGGGGAGTTTAACCACTGGCTCTGTTCCCGTTAATTGTGAAGAGACGTGGATCTCCGATTGGTGTACACCTCACACAAAAAAGTAAAACTGCACGAAAAGATAGGCTTTGTCTCCTTTAGCTGTGGGATTGGTGTTCATGGCGAGTAGCCTCCGGCGGCTTCTTTCCCCTGGCCGGGAAAGAAGCAAAGGGGCCTCACCCGCCGGAACAGTGCTGATCGTTTTTCCCGGCGAAGAATTCCAAATACGGAAGAAGGAATTCTTAGTCGCCGGGCCAAACGGCACTGTTCCAATGGCGGAAATACCTTTTCATAGCAACGAAGTTATAATTGAAGGCTTACTATTACTCCGCGGGGCAAATATGTCGTGAACAATACAGATACTACGGTTCGACAGGCTCACCGATCACGGTGTCTGAGCTTGTCGAAGACCGGAATGGCGGCGAAGCCGGTGCCGTATTTCGGCACGGAGCGAAGCGAACCCCTGGAATGGCCCGACGACGCGAAGCGGCGGAACGCTCAAAGGAAACGTAATTACATTCGTATTTGAATTCGTGTAATGTAAATGAACATAGTGCAAAATCGTTTTACTATCAGAAGTTTGAAAAAATGGGAGAAAAACCCACACTTAAAAGGAGATAGCCAAAAGATACGCGGTTCAACGATGAAACACCGATTGGTTTTCGGGGCGTTACGGGGTGTCCCCGTACGGAAGGGGAAGCAAAGACCGCCAAACTCTGAGCCTCAGCGAAGAGTTGCGGGCTGAAGCGGGGGGAAACCGGCCGGTGTACCGTTGAGCCATGAAAAGCTACCGTTTCTCCGGCGGGTGTCCCCCGACGACAACGAAGCCACAAAAAACAGAGGCCTGTGGAAGAAACAGTGTACCCAATCTCTGTTTAAACGGGTGCAATGCCACTGAAATAGCGTTCTCTTCAATCTGACAAATCAAAAACAAATCTCAGCGAAATATGTTCGTAAGCAGTAGATTTACAATCAATACAGAACGACTTTTTCGTTCTCTGAAAAGAACAAATAGCAACTGGAGCTTACCCGTGATTCAAACAAACCGTTTTCTAATTCCTCTCTTGGCAACAACCTCGGCCGCACTGGCGAATCTCGCCGTTTCCTATCCCGGCGCGTGGAATGGAACCGACTGGGTGTCAAAAAAGATCACCGTTACCAATACGGCGGCGACTCCGATTCATCTCACGGGGATCCGGTTCGATACTCCGGCGAAAGTGTGGACGGGAAGTTCCGAAGCGACCGTTTCGACACTCACCGGCAGTTCGCCCTATCGGGTTCAGATGATTTTGAACAATCTCGAAGTCAACTATGTGGGCAAAGATGTGCGCACCTTTGAAATTACCGGATCTCCCAACGGAAAAGACGGCACCCCGTCGAAAACCTCCTATCTCGTGAGAAACGGATCGTTCACCTGGCCCCTTCCGATCCCCTTTGAACCGGCGGTGAAACTCAGTCAGATCGATTCACTGATGAAAACAACCGATTTCTACAACGAAAAACTGGGGATTCTCGACACCTTGGGGCAACGGGGCGGCGAACTGAGCGGCGGCATGGTGGACACGTGGTTCGGTCTGACGCAACTGCAGTCGGCACTCCCCACAAAGCCGTTCAACCAGAACGCTACGTGGATGACATTCGAACCAAAGTCGTATGGCAACTCGATGTATATGATGGCACTTGCGGCGATGCAGGAGTATTTCAGTATCGACATGCAGATGCTCATTGCCAAGGGGGGCAAAGAGAATATGGCGGGAATGGTTCAGTGGAATTCGCTGGGCAATACGTATGGCGAAAAACTGGGGAATATCTACGGAACCGGTGGCAACGGAAGCGGCACTGACGTGGATTTCGGGCCGTTTTCGGTGGAACATCAGACGTTCAAGGCCACGGTGATGAAAGCGCATCCCAAATTCTACCCGCTGGGATCGACTTCGGCGACCAACGACTACTTTGTCACATCCAAGGGAAGTTCCTACTGCGATCTGAACAAGGCCAACGTGGTGAATGCCGGCGTAATCTGCTGTATGTACAACTGGTACACCTATCAACTGGGCCTTCACAGCACGGACTACGGTTTTGCGAAACTGATCCGCGAAGGAAAAGACCGGCAGGGGGCGATGAAACTGGCACTCTGGGCGTTCAACCGAGGAACTTCCGTAGGGTGGCTCGATGTGGTCTCTTCGGCGAACATCGATCAGGCGATCACGTACGAACAGATCGAAAACTTTCCGAAAATCAGCGAACGGATCTATATCGACGGGATCTCTGCGGCGCTGAAACCGCTGATCGAGTCGGCGCGCAACTCGGTCACGCTGGGCGGAACTGAACCGGTCTACGACGACACGATTTCTATCAAACTAGTGGAACAGTTTCTCTTTGGCACGGGCGGTTCGGGCAGTTCCGGTGCGCTTGGCGACGGAGGATTGCTGGTTCATTTTAGCAACAGTGCGGACAAAAACAAACAACTGTGGAACGATGTGTCCGCCGCGTTCGACAAGATGAAAGGGAAAGCGCCATCGACGAAACAGTTCGCCGACAAGATCTCCTATCGCTACGACTGGCTGACAATTCTTCGCGTGATCAAGGGATATATCGACGTTTCGATCCCTATGCCGACCAACTACGCCTTTTCGGCCTGGGAAAAGGGACGATCATCCAAGTCCGTCACCATGGACGGACTCACTCGAGACGGCGAATATCCGCAGTTCACGGTAGAATACCCAACATCTATAGGTGGGGTCCCCATGCCCTACGTTACGGCCACGGACAACGGAACCGTTCGTTCTGTGGAGTGGACACAAGACACTACCCTTGCAGAGTGGCACAATGCTTGGCCGGAAAATATCGCCCAAGGGGTGGTCAACGTCGATTTCAAGGCGCCCTCACCAGATCTAATCGGCAAACCGTTCCGCTACTGGATTCGCGTCACTGATTCATGGGGAAATGCGGAGATCAAAGAGTTTTCGGCGTTCTACACAGAAAATGGCGTGGCAGTTCAGGGCAATTCGAAAGCAATTCGATCGGGAGCAACGGTGCGAATCGACGGCGGCACGCTCACTCTTTCCGGTCACACCGGTTCGGCGAAGGTAGAACTGTTCACCGTTTCGGGGCGGTCTGTTTTCAAGGCGGATCTGGTAATCAACGGGGCGGAACTTTCCGTGGCACATCTGGCGAAAGGGCTCTATGTGCTACAACTGATTCAAGCGGGTGCGGTTTCCACCGTGCGGGTTCAGATCAACTGAAATATTCCAGTTCGTCCGTTTATTCAAGGGGTGATCGTTTCGGCGATTGCCCCTTTGTTCTTTTGTGCAAGGGGCATGGGGTGATAGTTCAGGTCAGGAGAGAAAAGGAGCGCTATTTTTTCAGCAATTTTCGGAACTTAAAGGATCGTTCCACCGACTCGTGAAAACTGCGGTTTTCGGACATTTTTTGTATCAAGATTGTTGTGAATTGCCGTTGCGCCACGTTGAGCTCTACAAATTCGACCGCACACTCCCACTGAATAAACCGTTCTAGCTGGCTGAAAAAGGCTTCCACAGTGGCCAGAAATTTCTGGGTGACTTTTCCGATGTGACTCGGATTGATAACTCCTCGTTCTGCCACGCCAGTGGGAACGTGTTCAAGATAGTCTGTTCTCAGCAGACTAAACTCGGTTCTCAGGCGATTAATCCCCGTTTCATATCCTAGGACACACTCTTTAAGCAACGACGGCATCAATTCAAATACGGATGGATCAAATTCTCCGTGAGAAGCCCCATTGACTCGCGCAACATAGTCGTTGACAAACACAATCGACTGATCGAGAATCCGCGAGAGTTTCTGTTGATTGTCAATCGATTTTGAGATTTCGCTAGCGAGCCCTAGAACCTGTTCATGTAATCCGAAAAGATGGTCTTTCACGAGATCGTTGGTGAACTTGCTATTTTTCACGCAGGATTTATAGGCCTTAGACGCTTCATTGAACGAGTCTGCCAAGTTTCGGTAACAAGGAAGTGACGTTGATAGAATGGTGAACTTTTTCAGGTCGTGGTTAAACTGTTTGTAGAGTTCATATACATCTTCATCTAAGAGATAGGCTCCTCCAAAGGTGAACTCTTTGAGCGATACAATGCGCTTAAAGGTCAAGGTCGTTTCCGCAATGATATAGCTAATTTTATCTTCCACATCTTGCAAATGAGAAAGATTGACGAGCTCTCGGTTCAGACTTTTGCACTCGTTGATCAGCTTATTGATCATGGTGAGCGCGCGAATATCTGCTTTGGTGCGATACTCGAGCTTTTTGGTCCCCGCCGCTTCGCGATAGTCAGGCGGCGTGAGCAATTCATAGGGATCAATGGTCAACTCTTTGCCAATTTTCCCGGTGATGTAGGAGATAATATCGTGGCGAGCGGGAACTTCGGGAAGGCGAAGGATCGCCATAAGCGTGATATAGACGCCGGTTCGACTATTGACAAGCCGTGGATTAACAGGATCATACCCAAGAGATTTCACTATTTCAGGCAACTCTTTAATGACCGAAATAAACGCTTTATTTTCGTCTGCAAATTTTGACATAGCCCTGCCCCCAATTACAATGCTACAGTGTGTGCACTAATAGTACTCCCAAAATGGTATAAAATCAATCAATGAATCATTTTAATGCGCTAATCTCTCCGTAGAACCACTAAATAAAAAGGGCCATCTCAAACGAGATAGCCCAAAGCTGATAATCTGAAACCACTGACAATTAGTAGAGGTATTTGGTCCCGCGAATTAGTGTGTCATCGGAAGCGTAGACAACCGCTTTTACTTTTCCTGCGGGCTGCGCAAATGAGACCGACGCTTTGGTTTCGAATTCCATTTCGAGGAAATCTTTTTCCGCTTTCACTGCCGTAGCCGGATAACTCGTTCCTGCATCATCGATAATTTTGAAATTCGATGGTTTCAAGCGAATCGCGTTGAAGCCGTTGTTGTACACCATCAGTTCGAGATTAGAACCACTTCCCGCTGTGACAGCCATGAGAATTTTGTTACTGTCGATCTTGTTGTAGAGCGCCGTATCAGCCTTGAACTCAATCGCTGCTTCATAGGCAGTGTAGGCACCGGCAAGTGCTGTTCGAATCGATGAGATCAACGATTTCGCATCGCTGTTTTCCGGATCGTAACTCATTGCCACGTTGGCGTAGTAATCCGCGCGGATCAATTCGTTGGTATCTTTGGTCTTTTTACCGTTCTCTAAATGACCTTTGGCGGTGACAATCTGTTCAGCGACATAATCTTTTGTAATTTCAAGCTTGGTTGCTTCAACCGCTTTTTTATCCGCCGCAGAACGAAGTGCTGTTTCAACAAGTGCCATACAGTCGGTGAGTTTTCCGTTTGAACGCGCTTCGTCGGCGAGTTTCATTACAAGCGTCGCGTATCCGTCTTTGGCATCAGCCCGTACGCCCTCTTTAGTAACGAACCGTTCAATTTCATCGCGAATAAACTGAATTGCCTGCGCCTGCGCACCTTCGGTTTCGTAGATATATTCGATACGCGCAATTGCCGCGAGAATAAAATTGCTCAGCAATTCCGGCTTAGACTTGTCACCTTTTTTCTGAAGTGCCTGCTGATAATAAATGTACGCTTCTTTTTGGCGCATCAGCTTTTGACCTTCATTACTCTCAGTAGATGCCTGTTTCCACGCCGAATCGGCTTTTGTTTCCGCGCCTGATTTACAACTTGAAAGTGCCAACAGAGCTGTTACAGCGGTGAGGGTTACTATTTTTTTCATCGGAAAAATCCCTTTACATTGATGTTTGTTTTGCAGTTCGCCATTCTATACAAATTAGATCATATTTTACGGGAACAATCATTTATCACCTAAAATAACACAAACAAGTGAAAACTACCAATATAAATGGACACTCTATGAACAGAAATTCCGAACTCTATACAACAGCAGTGAAAATTGTCACCCGCCTTCAAGATGCGGGATACACCACTCTTTTTGCAGGTGGTGCCGTGCGAGACATGATTCGCAACGATTCAGACCTGAACGATATCGATATCGCCACCGTTGCTCACCCCGCCGAAATCACCGCGCTTTTCCGCAATGTGCACGGCGTGGGCGAATCATTCGGCGTGATGATGGTGGTGGAAAACGGCATTCCCTTCGAAGTGGCCACGTTCCGCGAAGAGGGCGAATATGTGGACGGTCGCCATCCAGAATCGGTGAAATACTCCACACCTGATCAGGATGCCAAACGGCGAGACTTCACGATCAACGGAATGTTTTACGATCCGGTTGCCGATCAGTTGTTCGACTATGTCGGTGGGCAGGAAGATCTCCAGCGAGGTTTGATTCGCACCATCGGAAACGCTCACGACCGATTCAGCGAAGATTACCTACGGATGCTTCGGGCGATTCGCTTTGCCGTTCGATTTGGTTTTGAGATTGAACCATCAACCTGGGATGCGCTCTGCAAACTCAGTTCCAATATCACCGGCATTTCGGCGGAACGAATCTTTGTAGAGCTGAACAAAATGCTCACTGGCCCGAACCCTTCCACGGCAATTCGTCTCCTGGTGAACTGCGGGCTCATGGAACAGATCATGCCGGAAATCACCGCCATGATCGGCGTGGAACAGCCCAAAGAGTACCACGATTCGGACGTATTTGATCACACTATGAAAGTGGTAGACGGAATCGGCGAAAACCCTTCCGAAGCACTCGCATGGAGTGCGCTCCTTCACGATATAGGCAAACCGCCGACGCAAACTTTCGAAGACCGGATTCGGTTTAACAATCACCATCACGTGGGCGCGGAAATGACAGAAAAATTACTCGCTCGCCTCAAGGTTTCCAATTCGCTCAAGGAAGAGATTCTCGCCTGCGTGGAAAATCACATGCACTTTATCGCGGTTCAGGATATGCGCAAATCCAAGTTGAAACGGTTTTTAGCGCGCGAAACAATCGAAACCGAACTGAAATTGCACGTGGCAGACTGTCTCGCCAGCCATGGCGGAATCGATAACTATACATTCCTTCGAGCCAAGCAGGAAGAGTTCGCCGCCGAAGGTGTTAAACCGGTTGCACTTCTGCAGGGAAGAGATCTGATTTCGGCGGGATTGAAACCGGGACCGAGGTTCGGGGAGATTCTCACCGCCTCCTACGACGCGCAACTCGAAGGCGAGATTATCGACACCGAATCGGCACTTCTCTGGCTGAAAAACTATTTGAACACCACCAGTAAGGAGAGTCTATGAACAGCCCGTTCCTCTATACAACAAAGGGTTCCCTTTTTCTGAACAACGATGGAAAATCCAGTGAAATTCCATCGCAGTACCTTCAGAACTACAAAAAAAACATGCTTCAGATCAATCGAAAAAAAGAGTGGAAACAGAAAAGCGATCTCACTCTCATGGGGAGATACTCTTCACCGCAGGAGGACGAATCGGGGCTACGTCATCAGTTTACCGGAGCGACTTTTATCAAGGATTCGGCCATACTCTATGCGATTTCCGTGGAAAACTCGGCGGGAATGTTCAAGACTCGCGAAGGGATCGGAGAGAACAGTGAAGGTCATATTGTTCACACGACAAACCGGCAGTTTAACTCACCAAACTACTCCCCTGCTTTTGATGAATTGGTCTATTCAACCCGCGAACAGGACGGCACCGAAAATCTACACAGCCTTAATCTCACCGCCGAATCAGAACGGGAACTAACCGAAGGGGACAGTCTCGATGCCAATCCGCGCTGGGATATAAGCGGGAAAAAACGAGTAGTCTACCAAT
>JFJP01029729.1_pt1 | contig 18102 bp, 12 predicted proteins | sample 431651 | NCBI WGS metagenome assembly JFJP01 (sample SAMN02602958, study PRJNA72255) | Microbial mat metagenome, whole genome shotgun sequencing project. | biome: fresh water; feature: sink hole; material: water; isolation source: purple microbial (photo- and chemosynthetic) mats found in...
GTTTTGCAACCAGGGTTCCATGTCCACCAACCTTGCTGCTATTGCAAAGAGCCTGTTTTCGGCTTTTTCAGCAGAAGCAGCCTTTCATTGTCCGACAATATCAGCAGATGGATACATTCGTCAAGCGCATACCATTGACAATGAAATGAAGGTTATATAAGATTCAAATGAAAGCTAAACGAAAGCAATACGGATAAAGCGTATTCAACGGATGCGTGTTCTGGGGGCTCAGATGGCAAACGAGACGAATCGATTGGAATGGGAAGTGGACGAGCGAAGAATCCGCATCATGGAGATCCTGAAACAGCGTGGGAAAATCCGGGTTTCCGAGCTTGCCGGCGTGTTTTCCATCTCGGAAGCGACCATCCGCAATGATCTGAACGAAATGGAAAAACAGCGCCTTCTTGAGCGGATTCACGGCGGAGCGGCACTTCTTGAAAGGGGATACCATGCACTTCCGTTGACAGAACGCATGAAAACGAATGAAGAAAGCAAGCGGCGGATTGCGAAGGTTGCTGCAGGTTTTGTGCAGGAAGGCGATTCCATCCTGATCAGCAGCGGTTCGACCTCGCTGCATGTGGCGATGGAACTGAGGGAACGACGAAAACTGCTTGTCCTGACCAATTCCATTCCCGTGGCCTCCGTATTGTCCGGCCGGACCGGAATCCGGGTTCTGCTGCTCGGCGGATTCCTGCATGCGGATGAGCAGTTCACGTATGGGGATGATGCCGTTCGACAGTTGATGCGGTATCGGTTCGACAAACTGGTCTATTCGGGAGACGGGCTCTGCGTATCCGGCGGTGTGACGACCTGGCAGCTTGATGAGGCGGAAGTGAGCCGTCACATGTTCACGAACTGCCAGCAATGCATTGTGGTGGCCGATCACACGAAAATCGGACGCACCTGTCTGGCACAGGTTGATGATCTGGGACAGGTGGACAGAATCATCACGGATACGGAGGTGGACGAACAGGAAGTCCGTCTGTTCTCGGAGCGCGGGATTGATGTGCACCAGGCATGATTTCGTGTTTCAGCACCTGTTACCATTCCGGCATGTTTGATTTCATTCCGATTTTCCGTGAAAGCATGTTTCATGCCCAAATGAAAGGAGCACCATGAAAAAAATCGCCATCATCGGCGCAGGAAGCGCCATCTTCTCCCTCAATCTCATCAAGGACATCTGCCTCTGCGACAACCTGCGCGACAGCACCATCAGCCTGATGGATGTGGACGAGGCAAGGCTGGATGCAATCACGGGCCTGTGTGTCCGGTATGCGGAGGAAACCGGACATCCGCTCCGTATTGAAAAAACCATGGACCGGCGGCAGGCAATCCAAGGCGCGGATTTCGTCATCAATGTGGCACTCGACTATGGTCACGCCCGACTGCGGGAAGGCTGGGAGGTCGCTTATCGCCATGGATACCGATTTGGCGGCAGCCTGCATGTCGTCCATGATGAGGCTTTCTGGGTCAACTGGCACCAGATGAGGCTGATGGAGTCCATTCTCAAGGATGTGCTGGAGATCTGTCCGAATGCCTGGTACATCCTGGTTGCGAACCCTGTGCTGGCTGCTGTCACCCATTTGAAGCGCAAGTATCCGCAGGCGAATCTGGTCGGCATGTGCCACGGGTTCGGAGGGGTGTACTGGCTGGCCAAAGCCATGGGAATGGAGAAGCAGGACGTCACCTTCGAATGCGTTGGGGTCAACCATTTCGTCTGGCTGACGAAATTCTATCACAAGGGAGAGGACGCGCTCCCTCTGCTGCAGGACTGGGTGGAGAACAAGTCCGCCGATTATTTCAAGACGGCCGGCATCAGTGACGGGAACGGACCCAAGGCTGTGGATCTGTATCGGCGGTACGGTGTCTTTCCGATTGGCGACACCTGTACGCCGGGCGGTGGTTCCTGGGGTTGGTGGTATCACACCGATGGGGAGGAAGCGCGCTGGAATGAGGATCCGAAAACCTGGTATGACGGGTATTTCACCCATGGCCTCGCCCAGGTGGAAAAAATCCGTCAGGTCGTGGCGGATCGTTCCGTTCGTGTCATGGACGCTTTCTCCGACATCCCGTCCGACGAACCGATGGTCCCGCTGATTGAGGCACTAGCCTGCGATGTGGAGCGGGTGGTCATCGTGAATGTTCCGAATGTCGGCTCGCTCGTGCCAGGCATTCCTGAGGATTTCGAGGTGGAAATCCCCGCCCTCGTCAGCCGCAAGGGCATCCAGGGCATTCGTACGGACGGATTGCCGAAACCGGTCATGGCCTGCCTCTGGCGGGATCGGATCGCCACGGTGGAAACGGAACTGCTGGCCTATGAAACCGGCAATCGGGACCGCCTGGTGGATCTGGTGATGTGTGATCCCTGGACAACCTCGCGGAAGCAGGCGGAGGAATTCGTCGCGGCGATTCTGGACATGCCCTGCAACCATGCGATGAAGGCATTCTTCGAGGGTTGACGGGAGCTGGGTCGGCCGTTGTGGAATGAAGCCGATTGCGTGGATTGCAATCATACAGGTCGCCATGGAATGAAGCCGATTGCGTGGATTGCAATCATACAGGTCGCCATGGAGTGAAGCCGATTGCGTGGATGAAGAGTCATACAGGAGGAATGCGTCATGATGGAAGCGTCAAACATGAAAGAAGCGGCAAAGCCGAAACTGGGATTGCTGGGGTTGATGGCTGGCGGGTATGAACCTGTTTTCCCCGGCATCACGAAACGGCAGTCGGACTATGCCCGTGAACTTGTCGATGCAGTGGCCGAAACGGTGGAGCTCGTGTTCGATGAACCCGCCACGGACCGGAAGAGTGCGGAACGCATCGTGAAAGGATACAACAGCCGGGACGACCTCGATGGCATCCTGATTGTCCTGCTGACCTATCACCAGGGCTCCTGGATTCTGCGTGCGCTGCAGGAAAACAACCTTCCGATTGCGCTGGCCCTGGTTCAGCCGGACCAGCGGATCGGCACGGACTGGGATGAACTGCGGCTGACGGTGAACCAGGGCATCCATGGGGCGCAGGACAATGCAAACACAATTGTCCGGCTGGGTCTGAAATGCCAGTTCTTTGTCGGAAACCGTCTGGAAAAAGAGTTTCCGGATTTTGTGACAGATTTCGCGAAGGCGGCGCAAACACGTCGTGCGCTCCGGAATATGCGGGTGGCGGTACTGGGCCGGATGCAAGGCATGAACGACATACTGACGGATGATATGGCTTTCTTCTCAAAAATTGGACCGGAATTCTGCCACGAAACACTCGGGTCTGTCCACAGCGCCATGATGAAGGTTGAAAAAACAGAGATTGAAGCCTCCATCTCACGGGATCAGGAAACGTTCGAGGTGGATCCGAAACTCACCTGGGCCAGCCACGCCGAAGCGACCCGCATGTATCTTGGATTCCGCAAGTTTCTGGAAGAGCGAGGTTATGCCGCGTTCACCGCACAGTTCGACCATTTCGCCGAGGACGGCCGTTTCCGCCAGCTGCCCCTGATGGCGGCTTCGCACCTCATGGCCGACGGATACGGCTACGCGGCCGAAGGCGACATCATGTGCGCCACAATGGTGGCGGCCGGACATGTCATTACGGACGGCGGCGCCAACTTCACGGAAATGTACACCATCGACTTTGAGCAGGAGCACATCATTTTCTGCCATGCGGGGGAAGGAAACTGGGCCACCTGCCGCAAAGATCAGAAACCGCGTCTGATCGATCGCTTTCTGGGAGAAGGCGGGCTGGAGAATCCGCCGACGCCCATTTTCACACCGGAATACGGCCGCGCGACACTGACTTCGCTGGTTTCCCTCGGCGGAGAAAAATTCCGGCTGGTGGTCGCCAAAGGGGAGATTCTGCCGAAGACCGACATGGTCAACTGCGAGATGCCATATATCTTCTTCAAACCCGACAGCGGTGTCCGTCCCTGCGTGACCGGCTGGCTCCGCAATGGCGGCACGCATCACGAGGTCATCAATCTGGGAGATTGCGCGAACCGCTGGCGGATGCTCTGCGACATGCTGGATGTGGAATATGTCGAGGTGTGAAAAGAGAAGTTTGAGATGGAATATCTCGGGCTGTGAAAAGTGATCTTGATGTAGAATATGTTGAGGTGTAATGCAATGGATAGATATGAAAAACACAGATTGCTCGGAAAAATAGGCGGGATTGATCAGGTGGCAGGAGTTCGACCATTCAGGTTCTCTTCCGGACGGGCCGCGGGGACAGAGGCACTGGAAGTGTACAACGCCGCGGGTCTGCGGTTTACCGTGCTGCCCGACCAATGCATGAACCTGCTGGACCTGTCCTGGCGGGGAACAAATCTGGGATTTCTCTCGAAAAACGGCCTGACCGGTGAGCGGTTCGCCTCCCCGCTGGACCGTGAGTTCCTCTACCGATGGCCTGCTGGCATGCTCTACACCTGCGGCCTGGCCAGCACTGGGCCGCCAAATTTGGATGAAGGCTTGTACAGGACCGAACACGGCCGGATTGGATTGATGCCGGCTGAGAACCTTTCCGTTCGGCAGGAATGGGAAGATGGCGATTTCCTTATCCGCATCCGCGGGACAATGCGCGAATCCATGCTGTTCGGCTACAACCTTCGCCTGACGCGGGAAATATCGGTTGGTCTGTTGGACCGCCATCTGATCATCGAGGACACGCTCGAAAATCTGGAACCGGCGGAAGAACCGTTTATGCTGCTGTATCATGCGAACTTCGGGTTTCCGCTGGTGGATGAGGGGGCTGAGGTGGTCCGGACGAAAGCGCACACCCGTGTGCATGCTGCCACGCCGCCGGAAGCACTGGCTGATTGGAATCGCATGGGTCCTCCCGTCGTCGGTGCGCCGGAGCATGTATTCTACCACGTTGCAGAAGAACGCCTCCCGGTCCATGCTGCCGGTGTGCTCAATGATCGTCTTGGACTTGGCGCCTTTCTTCGCTATTCATCCGACAACCTGCCGATTCTCGTGCAGTGGAAATGCCCGAGATCGCACGATTACGTTATCGGGCTGGAACCGTCGAATTCCTTTATCCTCGGACGGGCCGAGGAACGGAAGAATGGCACCATCCGGACCATTCCCGGTTATGGGACGCTGAAGTTCCGTCTGGAAATCGGAGTTCTGGCCGGTGCATCCGAGATGGAGAGATTCCGTGCAGAAATGGGTTGATTTTCACCCAATGTTGGACTGAGGAGGAAGCGCGTGGACATACGGATTACGGAACTGGGCGCAACAACAGAACCGGGGTTCGACAACCGGACTTCCATCCAATCAGCGGTTGACCGGTGTGCGGCTGCCGGTGGGGGCCGGGTCATCGTCCCGCAGGGAACCTTCGTTTCCGGCGAGATTTTGCTGAAGAGCCATGTCTGCCTGTACCTGGAGCCAGGGGCTGTGCTTCGGGCCAGTGCCGACCCGGCGGCCTATCCCACCCGATACCGGCTCTTTGATCTGTGCGCCTTCATCAGCGCGGTGGATGCCGAGTATGTGACGATCGCCGGCGAAGGGACACTGGATGGAGACTGCCATGCCTGGGTCGACCACGAGGACGCCTACTATCTGTACAAGCGGGAGAATGATCGGCGCCCCTTTCTGGTGCAATTCGTCCACTGCCGGCACGTGGTGCTGCGGGATATCACGATCCGCAATGGCCCTGTCTGGACGGTTGTACCCAGGGGATGCGACGATGTGCTCATTTCCGGGGTCAGCATCTACAACGATCTGCGCATGCCCAACAATGACGCGATCGATATCGTCAGCTGCCGGGATGTCCGAATCGTGGGCTGCCACATCGAGGCGGCCGACGACTGCATCTGCCTGAAGACCTTCCTGGAACCGGAGTCCTACCCGGATGCCGCCTGCGATGGCGTCACCGTGACCGGCTGCACGCTGGTGTCCACCTCTTCCGCCCTGGTGATCGGCTGCGAGGTGTTCGCGCCCATCCGGAATGTCATCTTCACCGCCTGTGTCATCCGCAGGAGCAACCGTGGCCTCTCGATCAACCTCAGCAAGTCCTGCGACATTGAAAACGTCATTTTCAGCGACATGGTCATCGAAACACGTCTGTTTTTCGAGAAATGGTGGGGCCATGGCGAAGCGATCAAAATTTCAGCCATTCCTTGGCTGGAGGAGGATGAAATCGGTCATGTCCGCAACATTCTCATCCGCAATGTGATAGCCCGCAGCGAAAACGGCATTCTGGTGTACGGATGGCGGCCGGGTCTCATTCAGAACCTGACGTTCGAAAACGTGGATCTGACTGTGGACCGCTGGTCCAAATGGCCCGGCGGCGAGTTGGATCTGCGGCCCACACCGCAGGACGGCGCGGACTATCACAAGGGTGTTGTGAAACATCCTCTTTCCGCCTTCCTGATCCGCGAGGCGGAAGACGTGATTTTACGGAACTGTCGGGTCACCTTCACCGATGCTGCCCGCGCGACTGGGGAGTTCCATCATGCCGTCGGACACGATCGCGCGCCGGGACTGCATATCGAGGGACTGATCGGCGAGGCGGCATTGCCGGACCTTGCGGCGGTTGCAGCGGTGCGCATCCTCACGCCGGCGGAAGCAGAAAATGGTGCAGGGGCGACCTGATATGTCACATCATATGCGGCGTGTACGGGGAATGGAGGAAACATGTACGACATCACAAAATATGTAAAATTTGCACTGAATCCGTCTGTCAGCCATCAGACGGTGGATGGTTTCGGTGTGAATATCAACTCTAAGTACTGGAATAAAGGCAAGATCATCCCTGTTCTGGAGCAACTGGTCGATGATCTCGGCGCCACTCTGTTTCGTCTGGATGCCTTCGGCAAGTCCGACTGGATTGACCCGGACGGTGCCTTCGGTCCGGCTTGCATGTCCGAAGCCGGTTATGCAGCCGCCTATGCCCAACAGGAATTTCAGGATGCGGCGGCCATGGGACGCTGGCTGAACAGCCGCGGCATCGAACCCTACATCACCCTCAGCGGCATTCTGCCGAAGTGGATGTGTGCTTCGGATGGAAAAACATTGGAACGCTTCGATCTGTTTGCGGAGATGGCCGCCCACTATGCGAAATGGCTCCGGGATGAAGGCGGTGTGCGCTTTCATCTGTTTGGTCCTTTGAACGAAACCGACCTGGGTCCTCCGGAGGGACCTGCCGTTACACCGGAAAACTATGTGCATGCCTGTGAATGTCTGCTGAAACAGCTTGATGCGAAAGGACTCGGCGATATTCGGCTTGTTGTGGCAGAGCAAGCCATGTATAATCTGGATTTCATCACCCGTTTTCTGAAAAAACCTGCCTTGGCGGAACGCATAGCCGTGTTCGGGATGCATTGCTATTCCGACTTCAGTGCCCGGCCGCTGGTGGAAACCGTCATAACCGGTGCGGGTGGGGCATATGCGGGCACGCGGGTTTGGATGACGGAATTCGGGGACCTGGATCAAAGCACGGAAAAGGAATGGCTGATTGCCTATGTCTCCTTCCAACGGCTCATCCGTCTGCTGGAGGATGGCATGAATGGCGCCCTCGCCTGGGATGCGTTCGACAACTATCATGACCACGACGCCTCCTGGACGACATTCGGCCTCATCAAGAATTCATGGGATGTGTACGAACCCAAAAAGCGTTTCTTCGCCTATCGCCATATCTACCGTTTTGTCAGGCCGGGCTTCAGGCGGGTCGGTCTCACATCCCCATGCGACGGTGTGAAGGCGTTGGCTTTTCTCAGCCCGGACGGTGGAGAACTGACAATCACCGGTTACAACGAGCTGTTGGAAGGCGTTTTCGTGAATGTGGACATGGAAGGATTGCCGGGCGGTTTCTCCGAACGTCGGTTCGATGCCTACCGAACCTCTTTTGCGGACAATTGTGTTCAGGACAATCCGCGTCGCATCATGCAGCGCCGTCTGCCCTTTTCCGGGGTTGAAATTGCCGTGCCGCCCAGGAGCCTGTTTACGATTACGACAGTCCGTTGAAAATCAGCTGACTGTACGAGTCTGATACAAGGCAGCAACCATGAGCCAATACCGGCATCATGGGTTGCCGCCAAGAAGATGAACCATTTTCATCGCGTAATCCATCAGGCCTGTAAAACCTCAGGAGGATACGAATATGTTGCTGAGACTGATGAGAAAGAAGATTGACACGGAATCCCTTCCGGTTCTGTTTATGCCGGAAATCACCGATGAAGCGCTAGCCCGCGACTGGACAATCCACGATTCCGACTGGAATGTGCAGGATGGCTGGTTTGTCGGAATGAACCGGGACAACTCTCCCGGCATGATGGTAAGCCGTGCGGATTTTCGTGGCAATGTACTGCTCGAATTCGATGCGAAAACCATCCCCCCGTGCACGCATGACATCAACTGCATGTGGAGCGGCAGTTGGGATCCGGAGACGAACATGCGGGGAATCGCCTATGTGTCCGGTCTGCAGGGTTGGTGGACCGGCAAGGTCGGCATCGAGAAATCTCCGGAATACAAACTGAATGTCGGCACGCCCCTTTTCCAGGTTGAACCCGGACGGACCTACCACATCATCACCGGCAGTGCGGACGGACACATCTTCATGGCAGTGGACGGCGTGCTGCTGCTCGAAGCGACCGATCCGGATCCGATAGACACATCCGTGTATGGGAAGATTGGGTTTGAAGCCTATTGCAGCCAGATTGCGGTTCGGAATGTGGTGTTGAAGCAGTTGTCGTGGTCGGCCGAAACGTTGTCATACGAACCGGAATTCTGATACAGGCAGATATAATCTTATATGCAGACAGGAGCGTATCTGAATGGAATGGATTCTGACGGTGGATGTCGGGACGACCGCCATGAAAACGGCGGTATTCGACGAAAACTTATGTTGCCTTGACATGGAGAACAAGGAGTATGAACTGGAGCATCCACGAAACGGCTGGATGGAGCTGGACGCCGGCGTTTATCCCGAGCGGATGCTGGCATCCATGAAAACCCTGCTGGATCGGCTGCCCGGTTCCCGCAGCCGCATCGGCGCAATCTGTCTGACTTCGCAGGGCGAAACACTCGTCTTTGTTGATGAAAGCGGTATCCCGCTCCATCCTGCCATAATCTGGCTGGACAGCCGCGCAGAGGCTGAGGCTGCGGAGTTGACCGCCCTTTTGCCGAACGACCGGTTCTATCGCATCACGGGTATGCCGGAAAACAATGCATCCATGCCTGCCGCCAAGGTGAAATGGTTCGCAAGCCATCATCCGGAGGCATTCGCACGCACGAACATGGTGCTGCTGCTGGTGGATTGGCTTGCCTACGGGCTTTGCGGTCGTGCGATCAGCGATGAGGCGATCCAGACATCCACAGGCTGGTTCGATATAAACCGGCGTGATTGGTGGCCGGAGATGCTGACTGCAGTGGGACTCCAGGCGGCGAAACTTCCGGAGGTGTTTCCCTGCGGGACGGCTGCGGCAACCCTGCTGCCGTCTGTTGCGGTGGAACTTGGCCTGCGGAATGACGTGCGCATTGTGCCTTGCGGCATGGATCAGGTTTCGTCGGCCATCGGCGGAGGCAATTTCCATCCGGGGGTGGTCTGCGAAACGACCGGTACGGCGCTTGTTTTGTCCGCCTCAGTCAATGCACCGGACTACGAACGTCCGGAACGCATCTCCTTTCTGGCCCATGTCAACGGACTGTATCTGATGCTGCCCTACTGCCCGACGGCCGGCATGCTATTGAAATGGTTCCGTCGGGAGTTTATGGATCGGGAGGAACGGGAAGCAATCGAAACAGGCGCTACCGTGTATGCCCTGCTGGACCGGCTGGCTGAAGGTGGTTCCGGCTATGGAAAGGGACTGTTCCTGTTGCCCGATTTTGAAGGGAAACTTACGCCCGAACCGAATCCGGCTGCCTGCGGCGTGCTGTTCGGGCTGACACTCGGGACCACGCGGGCCGATATGGCGCGGGCTATGCTGGAATCCGTCGGGTTTATGCTTCGGGAAAATCTGGCGATGTTGTCCGCTTATGGACTTGAAATCTCTGAAATCCATTCGCTTGGTGGAGGAGCAAAAAGTGCTCTCTGGAACCGGATCAAGGCGGACATCCTGCAGATGCCGCTGGTGCCCGGCAACTTCATTGAATCCACTTCGCTGGGTGCGGCCATGCTCGGGCAAGTCGCCATTGGTGGGTTCCCCGACCTGGATGCGGCGTATCTGGCGGCAAGCGGTCATGACAAGAAATCAAGCCAGGCCACCAAGGAACATAGGGGCGATATGGTGGAACCCGCTGGTACCAGTGGCATTGTATATCCTAACAGGGACAAACAAGCGGGGGCGAACCAGGCGTTTGAAAGCTATCAGGCTATATATGCCAGTTTGAAGCATGTATTCCCGTTGGTGAGGAAAACATGATAACCTCTGAGAAACTGGTTGACGTCGAAAACGCCGGGAATCACAACAATCATGTGGAAAACTTCTTCATGGAAAAAGTATCCGTCAGATAGGAGAATCGCATGCTGATTGATTTGACCGCTCCCATGGCGAAATATGGGGAAACCCCGGACATCACCCACATGGATTTGTACCATACCGGGTGGAAAGCTCCGATGAAGAGCCTTGTCACCCGTTGTGCAGTCCTGGATCTTTCGGGAGGAACCGAATGCCCGGTTCCTGAGGACCTGCCTGGAATGAACCTTCCAGGACCCGGATGGTCCGTCATCCTGCGTACAGGGTGGGAGCAGTTCAGGGGAACCATGCAATATGCACAGAGCCCTTCCATTGATATGAGGCTTCTGGAACGCTTGCTCGAAAAAGGAGTCTGTCTGATCCTCGTGGATTCGCCAGGCGTGGTCGGCGGTGCGGCAGGACCGGAACACAACGAGGTGGATCGCAGATTGGCGGAGGCAGGCGCATTTGCCGTCGAGAATCTGGTCGGTGTATCAGCCCTGCCTGTCGCCAGCCCGTTTACGCTGTATTGCTTCCCAATCTCCATGACGGCCTTGAACAGCGCGCCCTGCAGAATTGTGGCGGATGTGAATCAAGACAAGGCGGAGGCAATCGCATGAGCGAACAAGCGCTGCTCATACCCGAATTTCCTGATCGACAGCCATCCGAACGATATCAGGTGACCGTCGAGGGTCGGCCTGTTCAGGTACATCAAACACCTGCATGTCATTTCGCCCTCTTTCAGGGTTTTGGGGAAGTCGATGTCCGCGTGGCGGTATCGGAACCGTTTGAAACCTGCAAGATAAGGCCAGGCCGTCTCGGTCTCGAACCGAAGCGATTGGGTGAACAATTGCTGAACATCCGGCTTTCCCTTCCCTGCAAAGTAACACTCGAGTTTGATGGAAACCTAAAGACCCCGTTGTTTCTTTTATGCAGCCCGATGCCTGCAAGCATGCCGGAATGCGTTCCGGAAAGCATGCCTGCAAGCATGTCGGAATGCATTCCGGAAAACTTATCGGAAAACATACCGGAAATCTTGCCGGGATGTATGCAGGAAAACACGCCGGAGCCGGATGCGGATCTGATCCGGTTCGGACCCGGGTTTCATGAGGCGGGTGAAATCCTGCTGTACAGCGGACAAACCTTGCTTCTGGAATCCGGCGCATGGGTACATGGGCGTATCCGGATGGATGGCGGAGAGAATATCCGCATTTGCGGGAGCGGGATCCTGGATGCCTCCAATCCGGCCATTCTGAACGATCGTGACACCCGAAGCGAGAGGCACCATGCCATTCTTCCCACCCGCTGCCGGGATATCCGGATCGAGGGCATTACGGTGTTGGGTGCACCAACCTGGCATGTCGTTCCGGTTGCGTGTGAGTCGGTTCAGATACAAGGGCTGAACATCATCGGACACTTGGGGACCGGAGACGGCATTGACCTTGTGGGTTGCCGGGATGTCACGGTTTCGGATTGCTTCGTGCGGGTGAAGGATGATTGCGTGGCCATCAAGGCGGTCGACTATCAATTTCCTTTCGGAGAAGTCGATGTGGCCCGTGTTACCGTCGAACGGTGCGTCTTCTGGAACGACACTTGGGGCAATGTGATGGAGATTGGCTACGAGACCCGCTGTGCGGAGATTCATGACATTGTTTTCCGTGATATCGACGTGGTGCACTGCGAATATGAAGGATGGCAGAGCGGCGGTGTTTTCACGATTCACAACGGAGATCGCGCGGATATCCACGACATTCTGTATGAAAACATCCGGGTGGAGTGCGCGGATGAGAAACTGATTGATTTCAAGATTCTCGACTCCCGCTATTCGAAGGACAAGCAGCGTGGACGCATTCGCAATGTCGTTTTGCGGGACATCTCCGTGATGGACGGTCCGTTCCCGATGTCCGTCCTCCGGGGCTGGGAGGCGGAGCAGATGGTGGAAAACATTCGCATTGAACGGCTGACCATTCTGGGCAATCCGGTGCGGAACTGGCGCGAGGCGAGAATGCTGCTGGAGATCACGAAGGATATTGTGTTTGTCTGAGCCTGCTTATCACGAAGAATATCGTGTTCATCTGAGCCGGCATATCACAAAGGATGTCGTTATCATCCAACTGGCACCTATGTACAAGACCTCGTAGAATGAGTTTAATGAAAGAGTCGCAATACAATGCCATGATACGAGGTGTATCACATGAAGCCGTATTGGAACAGAAAGCATGTTCGTACCGCAACCATTCTGTTTCTCGCCGGAAGTCTGATTTGTTTGTCCGGATGCTCTGGCAAGGTCGACAGTTCCTCCGGAAGGCTTGAAGAAAACAATTCGGGCACCCTGTCCGACACGCAAACGGCATCTGCGGGCAATCCTGGGGATGCGCCAGTTCCGGCGGGTCCGTCAGGTGATGATCAGCTGGCGGCGTTGCCCCCGGCGCCAGGCTTCCACCTTGATTTCTCTGAACCCGTCACCGTGGAGGATGATTCCGCCACTTCGAACGATTCTTCCTCCGAGTCATCCGGCGCCTCGAATGACCCAGCTGCCGAGTCATCCGATATACCGAACGATGCGGAGTCGACCCCCATCTTTCGTACGGACGCCACTTACCGGCTCATCCAGGAGGCCGGCTCCCTCCGCGTCGAAGGCAATCGGGCAGCCCAGCCCAAGGCCATCTTTTCGCTGTTCTTTCCGGCCATGGACCTTTCCTCCCGGCCGACCGTCTCGCTGGCGGTGCGCACCGACCGGGACACCAACCTGAACCTTGCCCTGGAGGATGCCGACGGCAAACGGGCTTTTGTCCTCGGGTCGCCCGTGCATCTGATTCGCGGCGGGAAGCCGCTTGTCGTACACACCTTCGGCTTCGAGGCATTGGACGGCGTCGATTTGACCCGGATAGCCGGCATCCGGTTCGCCGTCAATCCGGATGGACCGGACTACAACGGCGTTCTGTGGATGGACGATCTTCGAATCGGCGGTGAAGCCATTCCGGCACCGGAAATGAGTGGTGTTCCGGATTGGTCGGTGACCGTGGGGCATGCTCCTTTCATGATTCCCTTGCACGACATGCGGAATTACACCGGGAAAATGGACGACCGGCTTCTGATTCGGGCGGAAAGCAATTGGCCGGAGCTATTGCCGGACCCGGAAGTCACAAAGGAAGGGTTGAATCTTTCTCCGGCTTCGGGAAGGATTGGAACAGCAACCGTCTCGTTGGTCTTGTCGGAGCCAGGTGTGCCTGGAAACAAGAAGGAGACATTCCAGCTGCAGGTCGTCCCGAATCTTGCGCCCTCGCTTCAGGTGCAGGAACAGCTTGATCTGGCGGAAGGAGAAACCATCACACTTCCGCTTCAGGCAATCGACGACGGCAACCCGGAATCGCGTCAGGCCCTGAGGCTGGAGGCGCATTCATCGAATCCCGCCCTTCTGCCGGACCCTGTCCTGCGGCATCAGGGGGATGACCGTTGGGGGGAATTGGTGCTGGCTCCAGTACCGGGCGCGACCGGGGAAGCAATCGTAACCATTGCCGCATCGGATGACGGAGGAACCGTGGCAGGTGGGATCGACAGAGACGAGACCTCCATCCGAATCCGTATTTTTGCCGATCTGAACCATGCGCCCCGAATGGATCCGATCAGGGGGATCGTGTGGACGGAAGGTGCACAGGAACAGAACTTGGTCCTGACTGGCCTGGACGATGGCGATGCGGAGCGTCGGCAACGCCTTTCCATCCAGGTATCCGGCACACAACCGGATCTGTTGCCGGAACCGATAGTTTCTTCGGTTCAAAATGGAAAAGCCACGCTACGATTCCGTCCGGCATCCGGCGCAACCGGACGGACGGAGCTGACCGTTACGCTGACAGACGATGGTGGAGCACCAGACAATAACGGTGACGCAACCGCAACCTATCAGATTCCGGTGGAAATCCGCCCCCGGCCGGTCACCGGTTTCCGGGACGACTTCGCGGACGGCGTCACGGACCCCGTATGGCTGAACAGCGGGGAAGGGGCGCATCAGAGTGTTGAGGAGAACGGCGCGCTGCGCATCGGGGTGGACAAGTTCGCGACGAACAACAGCTGGGCCGGATTATGGTTCTCCCTGCCGACGGAGATGGATCTTTCCGCGAACCCGCGTATCCGGCTCCGCATGAAGACGGACAAACCATCTGAAATGCTTGTGTTCCTGTGGGATGCTAAGGATGTCTACAATACGGCAAAAACGGTGCGTCATGTCGTCGGAAAAGACTATGTCGACTATGACTTTGATTTCACGGACCTGCTGATGTCCGACAAGGGCGACAAGGTCGATCTGACCCGCATCAAGGCGCTGCTGATCAATTTCGCGCCAGGCATGCTCTATAAGGGGATCTGGTGGTTCGAGGAGATTGCAGTCGGGGATCAGGCGCCGAAGAGCATGGCTTCCGGTGCGGGAAAAAATACGGAACAGACAGGTGCCGGGAAGTATGAGGTATCGGGTGATGGAACAGCAAATATTCAGACAGCAAAGCCGATGCCCTTGTCCGGTATATCGGCAAAAGGCGCATATTCTGCTCAAATAACAATTGATACCGGCACAAAATATCAGGAAATGGACGGATTCGGCGCGTTTCTAGGTTCAGGCATGGTGCCTGGTGCCACACAGGAGCTTTTGTTGCCGAAGGTCATCGACATTGGCATGTCCATGGCCCGTTTCGGGGTCATCGATGTCGAGTTCGAGCCGGTCAACGACAACGCGGACCCGAATGTCACCGACTATGATGCATTCAACCTCAAAGCGCTCCCGCTGGACTGGATGCGCACGCTCAAGGCGTCTTCCGGCATCGGCAAGTTTGTTGTGACGATGTGGAGTCCACCCGCCTGGATGAAGGCCAACCGTACGCTCAACAGCTTCTACGAAGCATACAACAACAAACTGGAACCTCGAAACTACGAGGAATATGCCGAACATCTCGTTGCCTTGGTGAAGACGATCAAAGAGCAGACCGGCATCGATCTGTATGCCATCAGCCTGCAGAATGAACCGCAATTCAATGAGCCGTATGCGTCCTGTGTCATCAATCCGGAGGAATATCGGGATTTGCTGCGCGTGGTCGGCCCCCACTTTCGCGCGGAAGGACTGCGCACGCAATTCTACCTGCCCGAAGCACTGCCCCAGCAGAAGACAATCGACGAGTATATCCGGACGATTGCCGCTGATCCGGTGGCCTCGGAATTCATGGACCTGATTGCCATCCATAATTATGATGCGGACGGCATCAAGGTTGGCGGACCTGGCGCCGCTGAATGGGCGGACATGTATGGCTGGGCGCAGGAGAAAAGGGCGACGAAGGCGCAACCGGCCCAAACCGGTCCGACGAAGACATGGATGACCGAAACCTCGGGGCATGCCGACGACTGGGCTGGCGCCGAAACACTCGCAGGCAACATCTACAACGCGATTCATTCCGGGAACGCGAGTGCCTGGATTTTCTGGAGTTTCAACACCACACCGGAAAGTGCGGCGTACGGATTGCTGAAGAATGGGGAGGAGACCGCGCGATATGCTGTTTCGAAGCAGTTCTACCGGACTGTCCGACCCGGTATGGTCAGGGTGGAAGCGGCCAGCAACCAGGAGGATCTGCTTGCGCTGTCCTTTCTACAAAACGTCGACGGGAAAAGTGCAGTGGGTACGTTGATTCTGATCAACCGGTCCGATCGGGTCTGCATTGCCTCATTGGAAGCTGCATCGAATGGGTTCCGTTTGCCGAAAAAATGGAAAGCAATGGTGACGACCGAGAAGCGTTTCGCGGTCGATGGCGGATATGTACAAACCGGCAGCGTGACCCTTCCTCCACACAGTGTTGTTTCGCTGGAAGCGCAGGAATGAGGAAACCCATATGCAATTTCCGGAGAAAGACTGCAAAAGGCTGCAATAGACTGCAAAAGACTACAATAGGCAGAAATAGACAAAAGCGGAAGGAATGGCTGAAAAATGATGGACATGAATTCTCTTTCTCGGAACGAGGCGATCACGAACGGCCATGTCACGGACAAAGCGGCTGAATTGTCATATCTGGGCACAATGTCGGAAGATGGGAAAACAGAAGCGTCCGTTCTGATGCATAGCCGATGCGGGCTGCGACTGGATATGAATCTGAACAAGTCGGCCCTGTCCATCTGGATCTCTCCGCAGGCGGGGAAAAATGTCGATGTGTTCTATCGGAATTTTTCCAATCGGGATGACCACACCAATCTCTTTGCCCGTATCCTTTTTCCGGAACTGGCGCAGAAAAAGTTCCTGTACTGCGAGTATGATCCCTTCCACAGCATTCTCGTGTATGAAGCGCAGAAGATTCATCTGCTGGTGCTTTTGGACAAACCCATCGTCCTGCTCTGGGCTGAATCGGAAGAGGTTGTTGACTTTGCTTCGGACAAACAGGACAGTTCCCTGTTGCGGAACTCCCATTGTTTTGTGGTGCAGCATCCGGACAGGGGCCTTACATTCACCTTTGGGGCGGTGCTCGGTAAGGGAGAATCCTCTTTCAGGCATTCCCCCCAGATTGACCGGGGCAGAAGCATTCACGCCCGCGCAATCCTTTCCTCCGGACAAGTATTGGCTATCGGCGGCGAATTGTCGGACGAACCCGTTATGGACATGATTCGGGATGCGGTTTCCACGCCCATTGTCGATCTTTTAGCGGAAAATGAGGCGGCGATTGATCAAGCCATTCCGTTCGGGCGTATTCATATCAAGAATAGCCCAGACATGCAGCGCCTGCATGACACCAACCTGCGCCATCTGCTCTCGGTTCAGGACGCTTCCGGCGCGGTTCGTGCCGCGTTGAAGCACGTCTACTACCTGATCTGGACCACGGACGGTGCCGTTACGAGTGCCAGTATGGCGCAGGCTGGCTGGACCTCTTTCCTTCGTTTGTGGACGGACTTTCTCCTGCAGAACCCAACGGTTCAAACCAGCCCGCCTGCGGGACGTTTCTTTGGACAACTGACCAATCCCATTACGAAAAGAGAAGAATTCGGCAATTTCTGTGCGTTCCTTTCCGCATTCATGCACTGGGGACTGACGGACGACCCCGTTTTTGTGTCGGGGAAAAACCTCGAGGTTCTGGAAGATGCCATGTCCTGGATGGAGACCTACTGCTGGAATGACGCTGTGGGCGCATTCGGCGGGTATTATGAAGGGGGTGGTTCCGAAGATCCCTTCTATGGCAGTCATGATTTCGGCTGGGATGCCGCTGTGGGAAGTTTCATGCAGCGAAATCCATATGCTCCGATGTATGAGGGCCGTATCATTTTGCGAAGTTATGAATTTTCAATGAACCTCAACCAGTACAACATGTACCTGATGCTTCATGCCGTGCTGGATGGCGAAAGGTCTGCCTGTTATCTGGAAAAAGCGAAACGTGTGGAAGTTTTTCTGTTGAAATTGCTCATGGACAAGCATCAGGCGTATTATCTCCTGGCGGAGGAAGATGCTCTTCTGCCCGGAAAGCCTGCAGTCGGGGACATAACGGATCTTATGCCGGTTCCCTATGGGGACGGTGAAATGGAAACCGGCCGATTCGCCATACAGAACCAGCATGCAGCCTTTTTCATCCCCGAGTACGCGACGGTTTTCATGAATCGCATGCGTTCCTTCAAACCATTTACCGAAGAAAGCATCCAGGGCACCATGCCCTGTGTGGTTTATGGACAGATGGCCGGACTGGATACCGAATTTGTGGATG
>JFJP01041302.1_pt1 | contig 18095 bp, 18 predicted proteins | sample 431651 | NCBI WGS metagenome assembly JFJP01 (sample SAMN02602958, study PRJNA72255) | Microbial mat metagenome, whole genome shotgun sequencing project. | biome: fresh water; feature: sink hole; material: water; isolation source: purple microbial (photo- and chemosynthetic) mats found in...
CTCCAAACTGTTCACAACGAAGCCAGCCTGGTCGGTCTGTCATACTATTTTGAGGATGAACACGCATCTCTGAATAATATACCCGGGGTGTCGACCCGAGCCACATGTCATAATTGAGGTTTTTGGGGATTGGCATTTCAGGGGCTTCTGGTCCTGATGGATCACCCGGCAGGCCTATTTTAACTGTCCCGAGCTTTCCAATCCTTCCGTTCCTGACAAGTTCTGCCGCTATTCTGAATTGAACCATTGATCGTTGCTGAGTACCTACCTGCAGAATAACACCTTTGCGTTTTACAACATCACTGAGCAGCCTTCCCTCTTTTATAGTAAGTGAAGTGGGTTTTTGGAGATATATGTCTTTGCCGGCCAGCGCAGCTTCTATTGCAGGCTGGGCATGCCAGTGATCCGGCGTGGATATTATTACAGCATCAATTTTGTTTTCAAGGAGCATATCATGGTAATCGCCATAAACTTTCACATTTGCATATCCCGATTTACCTGTTTTCTGAGTATAGTAATTTTCAATAAACTTTTTTCCTTCTGTTGCCCTGTTTGAATCAACATCTGCTACAGCCAGAACCATTGCGCTGTCATACTTCAGTGTTTCAGGAAGATCATGGGTCATTGCAATGCGGCCAAATCCTATCTGGCCAATAATAATCTTGTTACTGGGAGCATTTTTACCGAAAATTGTCGATGGAACTATTGTGGGTAAAATAATTGTTCCAAAACCTGCAGTAAGAGAATTCCGTAAAAATTTTCTTCTTCTCATAATCTTTATAATTTACACGATGAAGATGTTTTTCTGAATTATAAATTTAAGATTTATCGATACAATATTGTAATTAAATATTAAAAGCTTGAATAATTTATGATAAATTGCAGATAAATGATACTATTCTGTTTTTAATAATAATCTTATAAATCATAAAAGTATGCTTTTACTTGGTATTGATTTGGGAAGCTCATCAGTTAAGGCTTCCGTAATAGATGGTGAATCAGGCGAATGCCTTGCAACTGCATTCTATCCTTCCGATGAAATGAAAATTATTGCAAACAATCCGGGATGGGCTGAACAGGATACCGCTATCTGGTGGAAAAACCTTAAAGCATCAATCACTGATTGTACAGTAAAACTTGGTCAGAAGAAAAAGGATATTGGTGCAATTGGGATCTCATACCAGATGCATGGCCTGGTTGCTGTAGATAAAGATAATAATGTACTCCGTCCGTCGATAATCTGGTGCGACAGCAGAGCGGTAGGATATGGTGAAAAAGCGCTGAGATCTCTTGGAAAAGAATACTGCCTTTCGCATCTCTTAAATTCTCCAGGTAATTTTACCGCTTCCAAACTCGCATGGGTTAAGGAGAACGAACCTGAACTGTTTGGCAGGATTAATAAAATAATGCTGCCGGGCGACTATATGGCATTGAAGCTTACTGGTGAATTAAGCACTACATATACAGGTCTTTCCGAAGGAATATTTTGGGATTTTGCTGACAATGGAGTGTCTGAAGAGCTTATGAAATACTATGGGTTTGACTCTTCTGTTCTGCCTGCCATAAATCCTTCATTTTCAGTACAGGGAAAACTTTTAAAATCAGTTGCCAGTGAGCTTGGCCTGCCTGAGGGCATTCCTGTTTCATACAGGGCAGGAGACCAGCCAAACAATGCATTGTCTCTTAATGTTCTGAATCCCGGAGAGGTTGCTGCCACAGCAGGCACTTCCGGTGTGATATATGGGGTTACCGATAAAAGAAAATATGACCCTCAATCAAGAGTTAATACCTTTTTACATGTTAATCATTCCCTGACCGATCCTCGTCTTGGGGTTCTTCTGTGTATTAATGGCACAGGGATCCTTAATTCATGGTTGCGTAGAAACACCGGAGGTACACTCTCATATGAGGCTATGAATGATCTGGCTGAAAAAGTTGCTCCCGGATCGGAGGGCCTTACAATTCTGCCTTTTGGTAACGGTGCTGAGAGAATGCTTATGAATAAAGAATCAGGGGCACGGTTCGTAGGAATAAATTTCAATATACATTCTGCATCTCATATGTTTCGCGCAGCTCAGGAAGGAATTGCATTTTCATTCAGATATGGACTTGATATAATGAAAGAAACCGGAATAGATCCAAAACTAATCAGGGCAGGGAAAGCAAATATGTTCCTGAGTAAAGTATTCCGTGAAACTTTGTCAAACATTACAGGAACAGTAATTCATTTATATAATACTGACGGATCTATTGGAGCAGCAAGAGGTGCTGGTATTGGCTGCGGTTATTATTCATCTGAAAAGGATGCATTTAAAGGTCTTTCTGAGGTGGGTATCACAGAACCCGACAGGAAGAAATCAATTGCTGTTGAAGAGGCATATCTGCGGTGGAAAAATTTGCTTATGGCATTGTAAATAATAGATTTAAAATGTCCTTCCGGATCAGATTTCTTATTCAAATTAAAGATTAATTTAAAAAATATTACTTATGATTTACAAAGGAAAAAGTGAGGTATATCGTGGTGTGGGAAAAATTGAATACGAGGGTAAAAAATCGAAAAACCCACTGGCATTCAGATGGTATAACCCTGAAGAGAAAGTAGGAGGTAAGAAGATGAAAGATCATCTTCGGTTTGCTATTGCATACTGGCACTCATTCTGTGGCGATGGTTCAGATCCGTTCGGTAATGCAACCAGGATTTATCCATGGAAAGATGCAGCTAATGATGATAAAATAAAGCAAAGACTCGATGCTGCATTTGAATTTATTACAAAGATCGGAGCCGGATATTATTGCTTTCATGATACTGATGTTGTAGGCGATGGATCTGTTTTCGAAATTGAAAAACGCCTTGAAAAGATAGTACCGGTAATTAAAAAAATGCAGGAGCAGACAGGAGTCAGGTTGCTTTGGGGTACTGCCAACCTGTTCTCAAACCCCAGATATATGAATGGCGCTGCTACAAATCCTGATTTTGATGTGGTAGCAAACGCAGGGGTACAACTTAAGAATGCAATAGCAGCTACAGTTGCTCTTGGAGGTGATAACTATGTCTTCTGGGGCGGAAGAGAAGGTTATATGAGCCTTCATAATACTGATATGAAGCGCGAACTTGAGCATATGGGAATGATGCTCTCCATGGCCCGTGATTATGGAAGGAAAATAGGTTTTAAAGGCACTTTCCTTGTAGAACCTAAACCAATGGAACCATCAAAACATCAGTACGATTTTGATGTTGCCACTATAATAGGATTTTTAAAAGAACATGGACTCGATAAGGATTTTAAACTGAATATTGAAGTCAATCATGCTACTCTTGCTGGCCATACCTTTCAGCATGAGCTCCAGGTAGCAGCTGATGCGGGCCTCCTTGGTAGTATCGATGCCAATAAAGGTGATTACCAGAATGGCTGGGATACAGATGAGTTTCCGACAAATATCTACGAGATAACAGAAGCTATGATGGTTATCCTACAGGCAGGCGGATTTTCAAATGGTGGTATAAACTTCGATGCAAAGATACGCCGTAACTCAACTGATGTTGAGGATATTTTCATAGCTCATATAAGCGGTATGGATACATTTGCCAGAGCACTGGTTATTGCTGAGAAAATATTGCAGAGAAGCGATTATCTGAAGCTCAGGAAGAAAAGATATTCTTCATTTGATAAAGGTGCCGGCAAAGATTTTGAAAAGGGTAAACTTACCCTTGAGAAGCTCAGGGATCTTGCACACGAAATAGGAGAGCCCGAAACCAGAAGTGGGAAACAGGAGCTCTACGAGCAGCTTATTAATATGTATATGATCTGAGATAACTATCGGTAGTGATATATTTAAATGATCTGAAAAGCATAAAAATCAATTTATTTACTTCTTTCGCTGGGGGGGTAAATTGATTTTGGCTTCACCGAGCTTCACCGCAGACAGTGTTCGGTTCTTCGCTCCCGTGGGGGCGGGGTAAATGAAGAACCGAAGCTGAAATCGAAGAAGTCAGAATCAAATTGGGTCTGTGAATGATTCCCGATATTCATTAAATTTAATATTCATACTATGAAGACAAGTCAGTTGGTTATTGAACACCTGAGTAAGTTTAAGTTTGAGAAGACAGTTGATTCTCTGGTTGCAGAAGCAGAGCGACGCGAATGGAAAGTCCCTTTCATTCACGATCTTCAGCTCTCCCTTGCCAAATCAGGGCAAAAGGTAAAACCGGTAAAAGTTATTGAGATATGCAAACCAGCCTATTCCGGAAAAATGCTTGAACTAAATGATGAACGGATCGTTTCTGTTATGGCACTTGCAGCTTCATTACAAGCTAATATTGCAAAAGTTATGAAAGCCGCTTCTGACGATACCTTTGAAATAGTTAATAAAGTAGTTGGTTAATCCTCTATCTGCTCAATACCTTAATCAACATAAAAGAGCATTGGGCTTAATAATACTATTGAAATATTAATTGTTTTTATTAAGAATCTGCAGTAGCCTGATTTTAATGGGCCAGTATCTTTTCTATTGAAGATTTTTCATTCGTGCTTAGCGAATCCATTTTCTGGAGTGCCTGTTGAATTTTTGTCTTGAAATGCCAGCAGGTCATCTGGCGAAGTGATAAACGTCTTGCGAATTCATATGTCGATACTTCCTCTTCTCCTTTGCAGACATTATAGGCGATATAAAAAGCCTTGCTTATTGGAAACTTGCAGTTATGAAAAATTGTGCCTGCTGCTGGCGATTCTTCGGTTTTACATTTGGTACATCGCCTTGAATATGGTGTTTTACCCGGACAATGGTTAATGTTTCCACATTTTCGGCAGGTGAATCCTTCACTCCATTTCAGCTCAGCCAGAAATTCATAGCACTTTTCATCACTCTGAAAAAGCTCATTAAGTTGCTCTATATTAAGTTTTTCCTTAAAAATTGCAGCCATTTCAATTTAATTACCGATACAAAGGTAGGTTATTTTTGGTGATATTAAAAAGATTTAGGTGATACTATTGCGATTTATAAAATTTGATTTTATCTTTGCGGCAGAATTTTTAATCAGATAAATTATGGAAAGTACATGCAAAGTAACACCAAAGCCTAAGAGTGTAAAGGAATTTTTCTCTACATGGTACTTCTGGAAGCCATTCATTGGAGTTCTGATTGGATTATCCCTGGGATTTTTGTACAATGTTTTTATTGAAAGCAGGCCTGTCCCCTTTGAATTTACAGGTGATACAGTAAATTCCATGTTTTTGGGCGGGTTACTGGGTTTTTTTGTAACAGGAAGTCCGTGTTCGAGATTTGGACGATAATTTTTGATACATGGAATACGAAGAAATAAATAAGCGATACAGTGAACTGGCAGATTCTTCATGCTGTCTGTCATGCGGTGGTGCAATTAATTATTCAGGTGTTAAAACCGGAGAGGTTTGTGTTGATCTTGGTAGCGGCAGAGGCACTGATGTAATAAGGCTTTCAGAGACTGTTGGTAAGGATGGCTTTGTTTATGGAATAGATCTTTCAGATGGCATGATTAAGAAAGCCGCAAATACAGCAGCACAGCTGGGTGTAACAAATGTTAAATTCATCCAGAGTCCTCTTGAGAAACTAAATCTTAAGGATGGTACAGCCGATCTTGTCATTTCCAACTGCACAATAAATCATGCAGCCGATAAGCAGCTAGTATGGAATGAGGTATTTAGAATACTCAGGAAAGGTGGTCGTTTTGTGGTGAGTGATATTTATGCTGTTGAACCAATTGCTGAAGAATACAGAAACGACCCTGTAGCTATTTCTGAGTGCTGGGCAGGTTCGGTAACCAGAAATGAATATCTTGAACAGCTCCACAATGCAGGATTTATTTCAATACGGGTAATTGAGGAATCAACTCCTTACGAAAAGGGGAAAGCCATTGTTTCAAGCTGGACTATTGCCGGGGAGAAAGCTTCGGACAAAAGAAATTGTAAATGCAAAAACTAATAAATAGTAAAATGAAAGGAAAAGTTTTAATTTCGGTATTAATATCTTCTTTGTTTTTCATAAATTGTAATGCGGAAAAACCATCTGGTGCATCAACCGGTGGAAATGAAAAAAGTGCAGTTGTTCAGTTGACAAATGAGACATTTAAGAAGATGGTTTTCAATTATGAATTAAATAAGGAATGGAAATATGCGGGAACCAAGCCTGCTATTATTGACTTTTATGCTGACTGGTGTGCTCCTTGTCGTCAGTTATCTCCGCTAATTGATGCAATAGCAAAAGAATATGCAGGCAAAATTGTTGTTTATAAGGTAGATACTGTTAAAGAAAAAGACCTGGCTCAGAATCTGGGAATAACAGGATTACCTACTCTTTTGTTTATACCGGCAAATGGCAAACCTCAGATGTCGATGGGTTTACTCCCTAAAGCCGACCTGGTGAATGCAATTAACGAAGTATTATTAATAAAATAACTATTACCAATTATGAAAAGTGTTATAAGGAAGAAAGAAAGTAAGATCAAAGCAAAAGTTGCACAGTGCTGCGCAAAAACATCCAAGACTGTGGTTGGCTGCCACGACTAAACTGAATGAGATACTCGAAGTACAATATTTTTTCAAAGATCAGGGATTCTGATAATTATTTCATCATTAACCTTCTGACAGGGAATGCTGATATTCTTACAGAAAATGATGCCGGAAAAATTGAGGCAATACGAAGGGGTGAACCAGTTTCCGGGAAGGAGATTTTAACTGAGTTAACAGAAAAAGGTTATCTGATTGAAGAGAGTGAAGAGAAAAGGCTCTATAGAAGCAGGTACCTGGATTTTATTGATTCGAGGGATAAGGATGAGATACAGATCTTCTTTGTAACAAATTACAGTTGTAATTTTGCCTGTACTTATTGCTACCAGGATCAATACAATAATCCTAACCTGGAGCTTTCCAGTGATATTATTGATGCATTTTTTGATTATATCGGAAAGGAGTTTGCCGGACGTAAAAAATATATTACAGTTTTTGGAGGAGAACCACTTCTGGGTAGCCCCAGGCAAAAGGAGCTGATAAGTTACCTGCTGAAAAAATCGGTTGAAGCAAACCTTGAAGTAAGTTTTGTAACTAACGGATATTCCCTTGAAGAGTACTCGGAAATATTGAAATACGGTAAAATAAGAGAAGTACAGGTCACCCTCGATGGGACGGAATCAGTTCACGATAAACGTCGTTTTCTAAAGGGAGGAACCGGAACATTCAGCAAGATCGTCAGAGGAATCGACTCCTGTATTGAAAATCATATCGACATTAACCTTCGTATGGTTGCTGACAGGGAGAACATTGACAATCTTCCTGATCTTGCGCAATTTGCTATTGACAAGGGATGGACAAAAAGTATTTATTTTAAAACACAGATTGGCCGCAACTATGAGTTGCACCATTGTCAGTCGACCCCCGATATTCTTTTTGACAGGGTATCATTATACGAAAGTATATATGGGCTCACTGTTAAATATCCTCATATCATTGAATTTTATAAACCGGCTTATTCGGTGGCAAAATTTCTTTCCGAGAACGGAGAGCTTCCTGATCCCTTGTTTGATGCCTGTCCCGCCTGTAAAACAGAATGGGCTTTCGATTACACTGGTCAGGTTTATTCATGTACTGCAACTGTAGGTAAATCTGATGAATCACTAGGTACTTTTTATCCGTTTGTGACCCGAAAAGCTGAACTGATAGAGCAATGGGAAAGACGTGATATCACATCAATCCCGGAATGTAAAGAATGCTCTGTACAACTCGCGTGTGGCGGGGGATGCGGCTCAGTTGCAAAAAACAGGACCGGAAATATATGTTCAACCGATTGCAGGCCTGTTAAGGAGCTGCTTGAATTAGGTTTCTCTGCTTATTTAGTGAATGACAATACAAATTAATTACCCCCTTCCTTCCCTCCTGATAGTTATCGGGAAGTTATCGGGACTTCCTTCATGCCGGAAGGAGAGATCCTCCCCCTAAGTCGGGATAAGAAAGTGGGTGAAATAAATCAAAAATAAATCTATAACAAGTTTAAAATGAAAACAATAAATTCATCAGAATTTGATGCAGAAGTGATTCAGTCGGGAAAGGTTGTTCTTGATTTTTACTCAACTGAATGCCCTCCATGTGAAGCCCTGGCATCGAAGTTTGAGGATCTCTCATTATTGTATGGCAAAGATATTAAGTTCCTGAAGATTTTTCGCCAGGACAGGCGAAAGATTGACCGGGGGAGTGAAAAGGATAGATATCATCCGTAATCTCGATAACCTGCTTCCTGCTGAAAAAGTCAGAAGTATCAAATCTCAGATAAAACCGACAGTATCAGAGTTCGATGTTATTATTCTTGGTGCAGGCCCGGGCGGATTAACAGCCGGACTATATCTCTGTCAGTCGAAAGTGAATACTGTTTTGATTGATATTTCATTGCCGGGGGGACACGTTTCAACGACTCATGAGGTTTCCAATTATCCGGGCTTTATTGAACCACAGGCTGGATACATGCTTTCTCACAATATGAGTGAACAGACTAAGCTTTGCGGAACAGTATATAAAGTAGCTGTTGATATTACCAGGGTTGATCTCGAAAAAATGGAAGTAATAATTGATGAATACGAAACTGTAAAAGCAAAAAAGATAATCATAGCAACAGGAACAACTCCTAACCTTACCGGTGCACCAGGAGAAAAAGAACTGAAGGGTAAAGGAATTTCATATTGTGCAACCTGTGATGCAAAATACTTTGAGGGGAAGGAAGCTGTTGTAATAGGAGGGGGTAATTCGGCGATCGAGGAATCGGAATATATTACACGATTTGCCAGCAAGCTTACAATAGTACATCAGTTTGATAAGTTTACAGCAAATAAGCAGGCTCAGGATAAAGTATTTAATAATCCTAAAATAGATATCATTTTTGAGAATGAACCACGATCATTTGTACGCGAAGGTGATAAGATTATCACTGAAATTGAAAATGTCCGAACAAAAGTTAAACAAAAACTGTTAAGTGATGGAGTCTTTATTTTTATTGGTATGAAACCTAACATAGATCTCTTCAGAGATAAACTGGAGCTTGACAAATGGGGTTATATCAAAACCGATGAAGATATGAGAACGAGTATGCCGGGTGTATATGCTGTAGGTGACGTTATAAGCAAGAAATACAGGCAGATAACAACTGCTGTAGCTGATGGAACAATAGCTGCTATGGCTATCGCGAAAGAGCTTGATTAGTTTTGAATTAATAAATAAAAAAAGTATTATGAAAAAGAACATGGGAACAATTGACAAATCAGTCAGAATATTGATTGCTGCAGTAGTAGTGTTACTGTTTTTTACAAACGTCATTTCAGGAACTCTGGCATATGTATTGTTAGCTTTAGCAGCAGTCTTTGTACTGACAAGTTTATTAAGTTTCTGTCCGCTTTACTTTCCTTTTGGATTAAATACCAGAAAAAAAGAATAAATTTAGACCTAACAGCTCAGCCCAGGGCAGGCGCTAAATGGGACTTACAGAACCCCTTTAAGGGGCCTAATCCTTATCACATCTTTTCTATTATGTTCCTGCTATTAGAAGGAGATCCCAACCAGTAGCGAGGGATCTACTTATCTTTATCAGCAGTGACTAAAATTGAGATGTGATGAAAGATTTGTTTAGGGTGCATGGGGGAAAATTATCTTTATGATTTTATCCTCAGCTTCAATGAGAGTGTCCTGGCTAATATCAATAATATTTATATCTCCTGTATTCCACTTCCTGATTACACTGTCAATTATACCTCTTCTGACAACCCATAGCTGAGGTATTAAACTTTCCCGGCAAAGATTTTCTATTGATGAGCTCCAACCCTGGTCATTTATTTCAAGAGGCCCTATCTCATCGATAATAATTAGCTGTTTCCCATCGATATTTCGGTGTAATAATATTTCATTCCCTTTTTTTATGCTGTCAGGATTAAAGTAATATCTGCCATAGTTAAGCCATCCCTTTTTTTTTGTATCGGAGCAAAGTTCATACTCTTCGGAGGTGGCTATATCAAAAAGCTTAAAACCGGAATGTTTAGTCCCTGTAAATGATGCAGGTGCAATGAATCCGCCAATATTTATATTATTTTTTTTAAGATTGCTGATTAGTTTTCTTGTGAATGTTGTTTTTCCCTGATGTATATCCCCTGTTATTATTATGATAGATGGTTTATTAAAGTGTTCTTTTTCGAATTGAGGAAGCAGGGATTCTGCCTGACTTAATATTTTGCTGAATGAAATTTTTGAAGTTTTTGACGGGTTCTTCGATTCATTAAGCCCGGAAATTATTCCGGGAAGTGCCGAGAATGCTAAACTTAATGACTGATAAAGGTTAGCAAATCCTTTTCTGTAGAGAATTGATTTTATCAGCGGGTTTTTTAATTCTGTACTGATAACGGCAAACCCCATAATTATTATAATTGCTCTGGCAATCATCTTTAAGCCTGTTATGAGTCCGTTCAATGCAAAGAAGTTACCTGCTGAAATTCCGTTCCACAGAAATGAAGCTGCAATTGTGATAATTGCGAACTGGATCCACACAGATATCTTTTTAAGTCTGTTTAATGATGATCTGTAATGAAAGATACAGAAGATTATATATGACACAGGAAAGAAAACGGAAATGACAGGAATTTCATAATTGATTAAAAGCAGGCTTCCTGTAATAGCTATAATATTTATAATGAGATAATAAACAGAATATTTTTGCCTTGTTGTTTCAGAGAATAACCTATTAGCCGTTTCCAGTTTAATTTTAATGTTCTGTGTACCAGCACTTCCCGATCTGATATATTTTATCCCTGTATAATAGCCAGCTATTGCAGCAATTGCACCTGTAATAATATAGATCATGGCCAGGAAGATTAAAAGGGAAACGGGATCAGCATTTATTACATTAATCTGCTTAACTGCAAACTGGTAAAGCGCATCGAGAATTTTAATAAAATTTAATCCGTACAAAATTAAGAGGCTGGCTGCCTTATGCAGCAAAGAACTTAATACTGCAAATGCACCACCGGCTATATAACCGAAAATGTTTCTACCTAAAAGAAAGACAAATAGTTCCAGAATTACAGCTTCTGTGAAAATTCCAATCATCGGACCTATAATAATAGCACTTGGAGAAATGGATTTCATTAATGCACAAACCATACCTGCCCTTATAATAAGTCCGTTTTCTTTCCATATCTGTAAAAAGGAAATAAGAAGATAAACACTTATGAATGAAAGAATAGTTCCTGAAAATGGCACTTTCAGGTTATGCAGAAAACTGCCCAGAATTATCTCAACCGATGCCCAGAAGCTTCCAATTACTGAAGCCTTAAGCCAGATAAGATTAAGTGGTTTATGGATAATTGTTTCCATTTTTTCCAGGCAATAAAAAATCCCTCTGCCACTCTGATACTAAAGAGGCAGACACTATTATCCTTAAAACTAATAAATCCTTATTAAAATTGATTCCTGTTTTATGGTAAACAGTTTACATGTTTAGTTGTGGCTGCACTGATGTCCATGTTCATGATCATGACCTTGACCATGATGAGCCTCATGCTGATGACAGCTGCTTCCGCTGTCTTCTACCAGTCCTTTGAGATAAAGTTTCACAACCTCTGTGGCGTCGCCTTCACATCCGCGTATTACATTGATACCGCTGTTGTTCAATACGTTTATTGCGCCTCCCCCTATTCCTCCAGCCAGCATAACTGAAACACCATCGGCAGCTAGCACTGATGCTATATCTGATTTACATCCACAACCCTGTGGTGAGTTAACTCTCTTTTTTTCTGCAATTTCTTTTTTGTCAGTTATAGTGAAGACACTATAAGATTCACAATGGCCGAAATGGCCATCAATCTGATTGTCAGATGTTACTGGTACTGCAATTTTCATATGTTGTTTTTTTAGATGTTGTGATTTCGAAGTTTGGAGGATTCAGCATTGATTTTTTTACTTTGCATAATTCAGCTACGCTGATTAGTGAATTAATATATTTCTCAGGGAATCCTTCAGGTATCTGAATATCAATACTTATTCTTGTTGGCAGATCAGTTGTTTCATCAAAAACAGTCTTTTGAATCAGCTTTATGCCCTCTGAAGAAATCTGCCGTTTGTCGCAGAACGATTTTACGTAGATACCTGCACATGTTCCGATAGAAGCCAAAAAAAGATCGAATGGAGCAGGGGAACTGTTCTCTCCCCCGTTATCCAGTGGCTGATCAGTTCTGATTGCATGCCCCTTGGTATATGCTGTAACTACCTTGCCTCCCTCGAATGTTATTTCCATAATTTAGATTATATGACCTGGTGTTTCCACTTGGTATTAACAACTGTCCCGGTAATTTGTTTTAATCTTTTTTAGCTAGTAGAAGAAATACTTCAAATTTTTTAGTCTCTTTTTCAGATATTTTGCGATTAATTACAAAACAGGTTCTGCATGTTATATCCCTGAATCCTTTATGAGTGATTATCTTCGAGAGCTTTTCGATATTAAATCCGAGATGCCCTTCAAACTCCTCTCCATGGAATGATCCATCCTCTTCGTAAAGGTCAGCAATTGCAAGATAGCCACCCTTATTAATCAATTTACCAAAACGGCTTATAATGGAGTCAGTGTTAATTACATGATGAAGTACCATTTGTGTAAAAATTAGATCAAATGTGCCTTCATTATAATCATTATGTTCAAGATCGAAATTCAGAGCTGACATGTTTTCAGCTTTTGCTGCTTCTATTTTTGAGTTCATCATCTTTACCATCTCATTTGAATTATCCATCAGGGTAATTTTTTTAAGGTGGTCTTTTAGCAGAAAACTTGTTATACCTGTTCCGGCTCCGTACTCCAGAGCGGTCATGTTTTTATTTAGAGGAATAAGATTCTTTATCTCATTCGCTATAGCCTCAGAGCGGTCCCAGTGCATGGGATTTTCATCCCATGCGGCAGCTTTAATATCAAATTCGTTCATTCTTTTATGTTGATTATATTATTTTCTATACTGATATTATATATAACACTCAGTATAAGATAAAGTTTTTACAGGACACTATGATCTGATGTATAAATCATAGTATTGCAATATACAATTCAGCAACTTAATTTAGTTATGATAATTTAATAGTCCAGAGTAATTATCCTTCCTTTTGTAAAATTGAAGAATTTATCTTTCTGGGCAACCTGGACGCCTTCCATCAGATCTTCAGGTGTAAATCCGGCTATTTTTAAGCATGTGGGACAGGCATATACACCTACTCCTTTATCAACCAGTTGTTTAATATAAGTATGCGCTGATTCAAAATCTGCAAATTTAAGATCTTCCGCTCCTTTCACCAGGAGGTGAACAGCATGTATATCCATATACACGAGCACATCTTTGTCATTCGCCATCATTACAGCCATTTTCAGAGGCATGAGAGCACGGTGAGGATCACTGTAACATTCTGTTATATGAATAAACACTCCGTCTCTGGCACCCATTACAGCTTCAGTTGCAGGAGAATGGGAAGGAACCTCTGCTGTTTTGTCACTCTGGTTCTGATTACATGACATAGTCACTAATCCTAATAGAACAATTGATAATAATGTTTTCATACTAATATTTTATATTTTGCTAAGGTAAGTCTTTTACTCATGTTTTACAGTTTAGATACCTCGTTAATTTTGGCATTTCCCTTAAATGAAAACGGAATTTTCAAATTTAATGTAAAATTCCTGCCCGGGTTATATAGTCCTACCTCTTTTAGGGTCGATAAATGATCAATATATTTAATGTCGAAAATATTATTTACATTGATGCTAACCATGATAAATTGATTTGATACTTTTATCTCACCACCCGTTCCTATGTCAAAAAGGGAATATCCCTGTGTTTTTGTTTCGTCTTCAGCTGCATTATTCTGGTTAAAAGCTGTGGCAGATTTAATGTAAAAAAATGCATTATGCAGAAACATTAACTCCTCTTTTACAGCTCTTAATTCAAGCTGAATTTTATGAGCCGGAATGAATGGCAGGTATTCGCCATTTTTCTGTTTCCCGATTACAAATGAGAACATTGTTTCGAGATGCAGCCAGTCCATGTTCCCGGGATGAAGGTGTAACCCCGTTTCTCCCCCGAAAAGGTATGAATCGGTTTGGTCATAACTGTAAATACTCATTCCGGTACCTGTAGTATCACCAGTGGGAGCTATAAAAATATAATTATTTATTTTGTTGTAGAATCCTGATACATCAAATATCATATTATCAATATGATAGTGAAGACTTAAGTCAATTTCCCGCGAACTTTCCGGTGACAGGTTCCCATCACCTATTTCGAATCTTAGTTCATGAGGGCCATTTGAAGTAAGTTCAGCCAGATTGGGAGTGCGGTAGGCAGCTGCAAAATTAGACCTGAATAAAAGATCTGCGCTATAATTAAATGTGGCGCCAAGTGATCCGCTGAAACTTCCATAAGATTTATTCAGAGGTGGCCGGTAATTTTCAACATCTGAAGGCAATCCGACTGATACTGTAGAAATAGATCTGTTGTCGTAGCGCAGGCCTGTTTGTAATTTCAGTTTTCTGAAAATTGTATACTGGAGCAGAGTAAAAAGTGAATAGTTATTTGTTGTCGCATCTGGCAACAGTATTGTTTCACTGTTATTCAGATTCTTATTATACTGATTAAATCCCTGAAAACCAATTATGTATTCCGAGTTATTACCTGACGGCAGATGAAGAATTGATTCGTATGTGAGCGTTGCCAGCCTCATCTCAATTTCGCGGATGTCAGCTTCGCCAAAATGGATCAGTTCGGTACTCTGATAGGCAGAATTAATTTCTAGTTTTGACTTACCAATGTACAGTTTGTTCTGGAGAGACAAAAGATGGATTTTAAACTCCTGATACCAGACACTGTTTGTCCTTCCTCTTTTGTTAATCTGTTCAATAGCTTCCTCTTCAACTAATCCCAGCTTCTGGTTATTATAATCATAAAACATTTTTGTTGTTCCTGCTTTACCAGTATATCCGGCATTCATTTTTACAGAAACTTCATTGAAGCGGGAATTTGGAACAAAATCTCCTCCGCCCTGCAGGTAATCTGAGTTTGTTTTTTCCCCCACCCTTATTCCACCGAATAATTTCCCGGAGGACCCTTTGATCCCGAAATTATTTGACATCCCCATGGTATTTGAAAACAATTGCATGTTGTAATCCCCTGCAACAGTTCCTACAGGAGCAGGCTTCTCCTTAATGAAGTTTATAACTCCTCCAACGGCATCTGATCCATAAAGAAGTGAAGCAGGTCCTTTGATAATCTCAACATTTTCGATACCGAACTCATCTATTCCCAGGGGATGGTGGCTGGAATACTGATAGTTTTCAAACCTCACCCCATTATTCAGGATCAGAATGTCATTCATTGAAAGACCCCTGATAACGGGCTTTGATACTCCGCTCCCTTTTGAAATCATATCTACTCCGGGTACACGTGTCAGTATTTCTGAAAAATTTGGTGTGCTTTTTATTGAATGGGGATTGAGATTCAGGACATCAACTTTTACAGCGTTTCCATGTTGTGTTGAATTATAGCCTCCTGAAATTATTATTTCTCCGGCTTCAACAACTGTTGGGATAAGGCTCAGGTTTAATACTCTGTTTTCCTCATAGAGTTCTATTGCTTCTACCTGGTTAATAAATCCGACAAATGAATACTGGATACTGATCTTTCCGTTTGGAAGGTTGGTGATCCGGTATGTTCCATTATTATCAGTTGTAGTTCCCTTGTTGAGGTCCGGAATGTATATTGTTGCTCCGGGCAAAGGGATACTGTCCTGGTCACTTATTATTCCGGTTAAGGTGTTCTGTGCATGTATATTATGATATATGAATACCATCATGAAAATGAAAATTATCTTTTTCATCGGATATGATTTAAGTATTAAGAAAATTCCTGGATGTTTTGGCAGAGAATTCTGCTGATCATATTTGAAATGCAGGAGGTGCTCTTAGCTGAAAATTATATTGAGAAAGATTTTGAAAATGTTCAGAAATATAATCACTTCTATAATATTTTGAGTAGTATTCTTTTTCAAAATATACTGACCTGTCTCCTGATAAAAAGACTGAAAATTCAAAATTGCAGATTACACAATTGTCATGATATTCCTTTGAAGGATAATCTGTATTATCAGCCGGTTTTCCGTGATCATGGTGATGTTCAATTTTCACTGCTGTTGGCATAAGAAATACCAGCAATAGCAGGAATGAAATAATATATTTAGACTTAATTCTCATCAGGGATAATAAAATAACCTGCCAGATCAGGGATACTTTGCTTCAATCCTCCTGTAAAATTAGATAATTATAGTTTAAAATATAAATTTCTTATCTTTTGTAATATGTTAATTAATCATATTTCCGATCCTTACACCAAAATATACAGTACGGGGGGATGATGGCCCATAAATGTACGAAGGATCCCTGTCAATTCCTGAATCAAAATCAGTTTGATATGAATTGAAAATATTTTTAATGCCGGCAGACCATTGCAGGGTAGCGCCGTTAATTTTTATGTTATGAGAAAGACGGATTCCCATATCGAAAAACTGATCAGATTCATTCAGGGTACCAATATTTGGATCAGTAAGTGGGCCGTAATATGGGATAAGCATTTTTCCGGTATAACTTATTGAGGATGATAGACATAAATTTTTTATAAAATCCCAGTCGATAAGCATAAAACCGTACCTTGATGGTGTCCTGAAGAAGTTTTTCTGGTTGAATTGTTGTTCTGCATCATAGAGGCTTTTCTGAAATGTAAACCCGGAAGTAAGAGAAAAATCCCTGAGTGGCTTGAGTTTCAGTTCCAGATTTATTCCTTTTACGATAGCCCCGTCTACGTCATTTTCCCTTGTATAAATTACGGTTCCGTTTTCATCGGGAGTCCCGATTTTATTTACAAAAGGATCAGTCAGCCGGGTAAAGAATCCTTCAACCAGCAATCCTGATGCTATTGTCCCGATAAGTTTATTAAAATCCAGAGAAGCCATAAAGCTGTGGCTTGTTTCCTGTTTCAGTTCAGGGTCATTAACTTTTATAACACGTCTCGATCCAGATGTTTCAATGTGAAGGTCTTCGTCGAAGATTTGTGGTGCCCTGTAACCTTGTGAATAGCTTATGCGTGTCTGTAATGATTCAAATAATTCATACATTAAGTTTATCCTGGGGCTGAAGACATTTCCTTTTTTACTTCCAGCTTCTGTCGCCCTGTCTTTGATCATATAATTGTCATATCGACCTCCGATCCCTATTTTTGCACGGTTAATTTTCAGTTCATACTGAATGAAAACTCCTGTAGTCCGGGAGGCCTGATCAGCAACACTTGTATTGTCAGTATGGGGAACCGATATGATTGAATCATTGATAATTACTGCATTATTATAATCGGGATATCCCAGTTTACTGTCAACAAGAGAACCTCCGGTATTCTCTATCCCTCCAATTGCTGAGGAATTTCCGAATACTGCTTTGTACTGCAGACCAAGGTTATAGGTTTTGTCTCTGGAATTGCCATAACTATTCAGTGAGCGGTTAGCTCCATAATAGGAATCACGTTTTAGATGCTGGGTGGAATAAAAGACAGATAGGAGATCATATTCCCTTAGATATTGCTCAAATGTTATGGCACCGGTTTTTATGTCATGCTTTACAGTCTCAGCCAGATCTCTTTCGTGCAAAGGATATTCTAGTCTGTTGCCTCCGTTACGATCTTCTTTTATATTGAAAAAATCTAAAGTCAGTTTGCTGCGGAAGCCAAACCTGTGGAATATTCTGGTACCGGTGGTAAGATTATTCATGGATAGGATCTCAGAAAATCCATCATTATTGGCATCAAACATTGAACGTTCTCTTGTGAAGCCGTACAAAGAAACACCTGTTTTACTATCTGCAGAAATGAGTGAAGTATTGAAATTTGCAGTTAAATCAGAGGCTATTTTATCCGGATCATTCATTCCTATTCCTGTGAACCCTGAGTTAAATCCTATTTCATATGAATTTGAAACAGGATCTTTAAGTATTACATTAATTGTACCGGCTATTGCATTACT
>JFJP01038334.1_pt1 | contig 18091 bp, 19 predicted proteins | sample 431651 | NCBI WGS metagenome assembly JFJP01 (sample SAMN02602958, study PRJNA72255) | Microbial mat metagenome, whole genome shotgun sequencing project. | biome: fresh water; feature: sink hole; material: water; isolation source: purple microbial (photo- and chemosynthetic) mats found in...
GCATTTTTCGCATATCATGTCTGGCTGTAAAATTGGTGAAAATTGTAATATAGGTCAAAATGTTGTGGTTTCGCCCGGTGTAATTCTGGGGTGTAACGTAAAAATACAGAATAATGTATCGGTTTATACGGGTGTGATTTGCGAAGATGACGTTTTTTTGGGTCCTTCGATGGTTTTTACCAATGTTATCAATCCGCGCAGCCATGTAAACCGAAAAAATAAATATGCTCCTACTTTGGTACGAAAAGGTGCTAGTATTGGAGCAAATGCTACCATTATATGCGGGAATGAAATAGGAGAGTTTGCATTAATTGGAGCCGGAGCAGTGATAACCAAACCAGTTCGGCCTTATGCTTTGGTTGTGGGTAATCCGGCCAAACAAATAGGGTGGGTGAGTGAGCATGGACATAGGTTAAATTTTAACCACGAAGGCAAAGCAACTTGTCCTGAAACAGGTCAGAAATATGAATTTAAAGATGGTGTAATTACTAAAATAACAAAAACAAGCCCTTTAATTCCCTAAAGGTATATTATTATAAAAATTAGTGAAGAAATAAATTATACAAACTAAGATATACTACTCATAAAAAATATTTATATGATAAAATTTGCAGTAATTGGTCAGGGACATATCGGAAAACGTCATGCAGAGATGATTCGTAATAATTCGGAATCTAAACTTGTTGCAGTTTGTGACATTCTTTCAAAAGATGAAACCGGACTTGAAAAAATTCAGGAACAGTATTTTAATTCATTTGATGATTTACTTGCCGCTGGATTGGATGTGGATGTTATTAATATTTGTACACCGAACGGATATCACGCTGAATATGCCATAAAGGCATTAGAAGCAAAAAAACACATTGTACTTGAAAAACCTATTGCACTAAATAAAGTTGATGCAGAAAATATTCTGTTCAAATCCCTCGAAATGTCACGTCATGTGTTTTGTGTGATGCAAAACCGATATTCACCACCTTCAGTTTGGCTTAAAGAACTTGTTGATAATGAAGTTTTGGGTGATATTTATATGGTAAAACTTGATTGTTACTGGAATCGCGACGACCGTTATTACAAAAAAGGAAACTGGCATGGCGATGCAAAATTAGATGGAGGTACATTATTTACTCAATTCTCACATTTTATTGATATTATGTATTGGCTTTTTGGTGATATTCAGAATATTAGGGGAAATTTTGCTGATTTTAATCATGCAAATCTGACCGATTTCGAAGATAGTGGTGTGGTTACTTTTGATTTTATCAACGGTGGTATGGGTTGTCTCAATTATTCTACGTCAGTTTGGGATACTAATCTTGAGAGTAGTATCACCATCATTGGATCAAAAGGTACAGTAAAAGTAGCCGGTCAGTATATGAATGAGGTTGTAAAATGCCATGTAAAAGATTACACGATGCCTGAGTTAGCACCTTCAAATCCACCCAATGATTATGGACTGTACAAAGGTTCGGCACAAAATCATCACTATGTAATTGAAAATGTGATTGAAAAACTTACCGACAAAGGAAATATCACTACAAACGTTCTCGAAGGTTTGAAAGTAGTTGATATTATTGAAAGGATTTATGCCGTACGTGACAAACAATGGAAAAAAGCAAAAAAAACAGTTAAACAAGAAAAACAATGATTCAACGTATTCAAACATTATATTTATTATTCATCGTAATTCTCTCGAGTTTTACTCTTTTTTTACCAGCTGCAGGTTTATATAATTCATCCGAAGCATTGAAATATATAGTTGATTTTAAAGGTATTGTACTAGTTGAAACAACCGGAAACAAGTATTTCGAAAATGTTTGGGCTTTAACTGCAATTTCTTCAATCATACCAATAATTGCGTTGATTACTATATTTTTATATAAAAATCGTTTATTACAGATTCGTTTGATAATTGTGAATATTGTGTTAATGGCAGGTTATTATGGATTATTGTTTATATACCTGTGGATTGCTGGCGAAAAACTACATGCAGATTGGTTTCTCGAAATTGTTTCTGCGTTTCCATTGGTTAATATTGTGCTGAGTATTTTGGCATTAAGAGCAGTAGCGAAAGATGTTGCACTTTTAAAGTCTTTAAACAGAATAAGATAAGTTAAAAAAAAAATCAAAAACGCTTCGATTTAAAATTGATTATCTTTCATCTGATTTTGCTTTAATCAAAATAAATAATACTTAGATAATGAATAAAAGTTCATTTTTTAGTTTGATTTTAAGAAAAAAAAATAACTATGAAAGTAATATTCAATCATCTGCCTCCGGGAGGAATTGATCATCCTTCGACTTCTTTTTCAATTCTTCAAAACTTTTTAAATCAAAACGGTTTCGAATGCAAAACAATATACTGGATCGTTCTCATGTTTCAGGTCATGTCCTATAACGAAAGAGTTATATATTTTCTTTTAATAATCTATTTATCAAACTTTTACCAATTCATCCTTCACTTACCAAAGAAAAATTAAAAGAGCACTTCAAAAAACTTAAAAATAAATAATTAATTTACTTTGATAGTCAGTTGTCTTCGATTATTTCTGTAATTGAATTTAATCAGGTCAATTTATAAAAAGTTGTCTTTTGAACATATATAATTTTAAAAAATTAATGAACTATTCATTCTGTAATTGTGTTCTTTCAGAAAATAATAATCATGAAAAAGTACTTACTACCGGTTATATTGTTTTTTGTAACACAGACAGCTTGTAACCAAACAAATAAAGCAAATTTACCAATGAAGTATAATCAATTAACTCCTGAAGAACAAGCTGTTATTTTAAATAAAGCTACCGAACGTCCATACACCGGCGAATATGTAAATAACAAAACCGAAGGAACCTACATTTGTAAGCAATGTAATGCCCCGTTATATAAGTCAGATGATAAATTTGATTCACATTGTGGTTGGCCAAGTTTTGATGATGAAATTAAAGGAGCTGTGAAACGAATTCCAGATGCCGACGGACGACGTACGGAAATTGTTTGTGCTAATTGCGACGGACATTTGGGACATGTATTTACAGGTGAAGGTTTTACATCAAAAAATCCCCGCCATTGTGTTAATTCGATATCAATGAAATTTATACCAAATAAAAAAGAAATGGAAAAAGCATATTTCGCGTCCGGTTGTTTTTGGGGCACAGAATATCATTTTATGAAAGCCAAAGGGGTAATTGAAACCACAGTTGGTTATATGGGAGGAAAGTCTCAAAATCCAACTTATAAGGAAGTTTGTACCGGACAGAGTGGTCATATTGAGACAACTGAAGTTGTGTATGATCCTTCAATAACTTCTTTTGAAGAAATGCTGAAATTGTATTATGAAACACATAATTTTGAGCAGGTCGGAGGGCAGGGCCCGGATATTGGTGAGCAATATCAGTCAGTTGTATTTTATTTAAACGAAGAGCAAAAACAAATGACAGAAAAGTACATAAAAATACTTCTGGATAAGGGTTACAAACCTGCCACACAGTTACGTAAGGCTCCTGAATTCTGGGCAGCCGAAGACTATCATCAGGAATATTACAACAGCAAAAACGGTACTCCTTATTGTCACATTTACAGAAAGATTTTTTGAAAAAATATTTAATCATTTTCAGTTTCAAAATTTCTCAAAATAAATACAAATGTTAGGAACAATCGTTAATGTTGTAGCTGTTATTATTGGTGGATCAATCGGTATATTTTTGAAAAAAAACATGCCACAACGTGTCACAACCATTTATTTTCAGGCGGTTGGGTTATTTACAATTGCTATAGGCATCACAATGGTGGTGAAAATGGATCATATACTTATAGTTGTTGGCAGTATGGCTATTGGTTCGGTACTTGGCGAATGGATGAATTTAGAGCTTGGTGTAGATAAAATGAGTAATTATTTGAAGAAAAGACTCAGAATAGGAAATGAGAAATTTTCAGAAGGTTTGATTACTGCTTTTTTGCTTTTCTGTATAGGCTCTATGACAATTATTGGAGCAATAGACGAAGGTATAAGAGGTTCGCACGAATTACTATATACAAAATCTTTTATGGATTTTTTTTCAGCTATGTTATTGGCTTCAGCATTTGGAATTGGGGTTATTTTTTCATCAGTACCACTTTTAATTTTTCAGGGAGCAATTACCCTGATAGCAATGGCTGCTTCTACCTTTTTTACACCCGTGCTTATTCAGGGACTTACAAGTGTTGGTGGTATTTTATTAATAGGTTTAGGAATTAATATCCTTGAAATTAAAAGGTTAAGAATTATAAACATGTTACCTGCTCTAATTGTTGTAGTTTTATTGCTCCACTTATTTGCATAAATATACAATATTGTTTTTATAATTAATATTTTTCAATTTATGAAATTTTGAATGCCCGAAAAAATTCTATTTTTACATTATTGCAATTCAATATGTTGAATTCTATATAGTTATATTTATTTCTAAATTTGAATAATATAATTTAAAAGGATAAAATTACAAATTAATCATAAAATTCTGATCAATTTATGCACATTTTAATTACATTTGTGCATTATTTGAAATCATTTCAAATATTTAAACTGAAAGTAAAAATTAATTGTTATAATAATATACGGTTAAGATTCACATTTTTATTAATTGAAATAATAAATGAACAAAGATCAAATATTTGAACAGCGAAGAAAAGATTTGCAAGAGTTAGAAGATAATGCGGCTCAAAAACAACACCTTAAAGGAAAATTAACAGCACGCGAACGTATCAATGTTCTTTTTGATGAGGGTACTTTTTTTGAGTTTGATGCTTTTGTTTCACCTTCGCAAACACCTGCCAGCAGCCGGAAAAATAATTTTGGTGACGGTGTTGTAGTTGGAAGTGGAAAAGTACAAGGACGAAGTGTATTTGCTTATGCTCAGGATTTTACTGTGTTGGGAGGTTCACTTGGTTTTGCACATGGAACAAAAATTGCCAAAGTACAAGAAATGGCATTGAAACTCGGTGCACCTGTTGTTGGTTTAATGGACTCTGGTGGAGCACGTATTCAGGAAGGTGTAAAAAGTCTTTCGGCATATGCTACCATTTTTCGCAACAATGTTAAGTCTTCAGGGATTATTCCTCAAATTTCTGCCATTCTCGGACCTGCAGCAGGAGGAGCAGTATATTCACCTGCTTTGACCGATTTTATATTTATGACAAATCAAACGTCATATATGTTTGTAACTGGTCCCGATGTTGTAAAGGAAGTATTGAATGAGGATATAGATATGGAAGGACTTGGAGGAGGTAATGTTCATGCCTCTAAAAGTGGTGTTGCACATTTTGTTTCCGACGATGAAGAACATACTATAATGTTGATTAGGAAGTTGTTATCTTATATTCCTTCCAATAATTACGAAGCACTACCTCTCACAAATCAAAATAGTTTTTATAAAACACGTCAAAATTATCTTGATAAAATAATTCCGGATGATTCGAACCGTCCTTACGACATGAAGGACATTATCAATATTATTGTTGATAAAGATACTTTTTTTGAAGTGCACGAACGTTGGGCTCAGAATATTTTAGTGGGTTTTGCTCGTTTAAACGGAAAATCCATAGGTATTGTTGCTAATCAACCCAAAGTGATGGCAGGTACACTTGATATCAATGCAAGTGTAAAAGGAGCCAGATTTGTGCGTTTTTGCGATGCTTTTAATATCCCTTTGTTGATTCTTGAAGATGTTCCGGGATTTTTACCCGGAATTGAACAGGAACACAATGGTATAATCAGAAATGGAGCTAAGTTATTGTATGCTTTTTGCGAAGCTACTGTGCCAAAGATCACTGTGATAACCCGAAAAGCATATGGTGGAGCTTACATTGTAATGAGTAGCAAAAATACCGGTGGAGATTTCAACTTTGCCTGGCCCACAGCCGAAATTGCTGTAATGGGACCTGCAGGAGCTATCAAAATTGTAAACAAACATGAATTATCTAAAGCTGAAAATAAGGCTCAATTAGAAAAAGAGTTGACTGATAAGTATAAAAACGAAGTTGCAAACCCCTATAAAGCGGAAGAATTCGGATTGATAGATGAAGTGATTCTACCTTCAAAAACGCGGGAAATTCTTATAACTGCTTTCGAAATTCTTTCGAATAAGCAATATCACAAACCTGCAAGAAAACACGGTAGCATTCCACTTTAAATAATTGATAATTCATAATTAGGAAATTAATTGCAAATTAAAATTTGCTTAATAAGATTTAAATAGAATGAAGAAACGAATTTTAATAGCCAACAGAAGTGAAATTGCCATTCGAATTATCCGGTCGGCGCACAAACTCGGCATGTTGGCAGTTGTTTTTCAAAGTGATAAAGAACCCGATGCTTTATATTTAAAGTATGCTGATGAAATTATACCTTCCAAAGATAGCCAGCATGAAAAAGCAATTTTTCTTGATGCTGAACGAATTGTGCAATTAGCAATTGATCATAATATTGACCTGATTCATCCCGGTTATGGATTTTTATCTGAAAATCCTGATTTTGCAGCATTATGCATCGAAAACAATATCAATTTTATTGGTCCATCTCCACAGTTAATTCGCGAAATGGGTCTGAAAACAGTAGCTAAAAGTATGGCTATCAAAGCCGGATTGCCTTTGGTGCCCGGAAGTGATGGTCCTGTAAATGATGCACAAGCAGCAAAGAAATTTGCCAATAAAATTGGATATCCTGTTATACTTAAAGCATCGGCAGGTGGTGGAGGCAGAGGTATGCGTATTGTTGAGAAGCCTGAAAACATTGAAAGAAATTTCAAATCAGCATCTGATGAGGCATTAGCTGCATTTGGAAACGGAGATATGTTTGTTGAAAAATATCTACAAAACCCAAAACATCTTGAATTTCAAATTCTTGGCGATAAACATGGCAATGTAGTTCATTTAGGTGAACGTGAATGTTCGTTGCAACGAAAACATCAAAAAATCATGGAGGAAGCTCCTTCGGCCAGTGTAAATCCCGAAATGAGGAAAGAAATGGGCGATATGGCTGTTCGCTTTGCAAAATCAATTGGATATTACTCTGCCGGAACAATTGAGTTTATCATGGATGAAGATGAATCCTATTTCTTTATGGAAATGAATACGCGTATTCAGGTGGAACATCCTGTTACTGAAATGGTTACAGGTATTGATTTGGTCGATTGGCAAATTCGTATTGCATTGGGTGAAGAATTAACATTAAAACAAGATGAGATTAAGATTAATGGATGGGCAATAGAATGTCGTGTTAACACCGAAGACCCTCAAAACCGATTCAGCCCCCAAACTGGTTTTATTGATAAAATTCATTTTCCAAGAGCTGTAAATATCCGTATTGAAACCGGAGTAATAAGTAACTCAGTAGTAACGCCTTATTTCGATTCAATGATTGCAAAAATAATTGTTCATGGAAAGGATAGGGGAGATGTGATTGAAAAAACACTTGCTGCTCTATTCGAATTCAGTCTTATAGGATTGAAAACAACCGTACCTTTTTGTCGGACGGTTTTGCAACACCCTGATTTTGTAAATGCAACATATACAACCCGTTGGATTGACCAGGTTTTTACGCCGGAAATGCTTGAAAATGAAGATGATGAAATGATTGGCGCTTTAGCAGCTACCATAATGTATGCATCTGAATATCTGCAACTTTCTTCGGATTTACCTACCTATAAACACGATTCACTGAATGTGTGGGTATTAAACAAAAGGTTAAATTACTAAAACATCATAATGAGTTAAATTATGGAAAACATAAATTGTAAAAAAAAATAAATGGGTACTTCATATATTTATAAAAGAGATGCTTCTAGGTTATTTATTGCATTGCGCGATAACGGCAAAAGGTATAAGATTTATATTCCAAAAGAATCCAACCCTGTAATTAATAGTGTGGAACAGGATATTAACTTTATTGAGCAGGAAGATTTTCACTATGCTTTCGATTGGAAAGGTAAACGTTTTCATTGTGAACTAGTATCACGCGATCAGAATAAAGCTGTAATAAAGGTAAATGGAATTGAATATAAATTCAGCATTGAATCGATTTTTTCGTATATTCGTAAAGGTATGATTAATCAGGATGCCAATAAAATTGATGCCAATAATATAATAGCACCAATGCCCGGAAAAATCACAGACATTTACATGTCCGAGGGTGATTTGGTAAACGAAGGAGAACCCATTTTATGTCTTGAGGCAATGAAAATGCAAAATGAAATTAATGCTACATGCAATGGTGTAATACGAAAAATTCGTGTTCAATCCGGACAATCGGTAATGAAGGATGAGTTATTGATTGAAATTCAATCGATTGATGTTTAAAGTATTTAAAACTACATTTATTTGGAGATTTTTATTCAATTTGTTCTTATGTTTGTAAATAATTAAAAAAAATCATTTTGCATATTTTCAAATATTGAATCAACTTATGACCTTTACAGCAATTGATTTTGAAACAGCTCACGCCAGTTTTCCTTGCGAAATTGGTCTTACACGCGTTTTAAACGGTGTTATTGTTGAATCTAAATCATGGTTAATAAAACCTGCCTGTTTTCCTTATATGAATCCCTGGAATCAGCGTGTTCACGGAATTTCTACTTCAGATGTTTCTCAAGCTCAAACATTTGAAGAATTATGGCCAATTCTAAAACAGTGGTTAGACGACAAAATAATAGTAGCTCATAATGCTGCGTTTGATATGAATGTGTTGCGTTATGTTTTAAATCATTACGATTTGGCAGTACCATGGATTGAATATTTTTGCAGTGTAAGTCTATCACGAAAAGTTTGGAAAGAATTACCAAGTCATTCGCTTGGTAACTTATGTGATTATCATAATATCCGTTTTAATCATCATCGTGCTGGTGATGATGCCAGTGCTTGTGCAATAATAACTTTAAAAGCATTTGAAATATTAAATGCTATATCAGTTGAAGAAGCATTAAGCAAAACCAAAATTCAACTTAAAAGATTACAAAAATAACTGACTCAATTTATTGAATTAACTTAGGTTTTTGATATTAAGTATTTACCTATAATTTATATTATGTAAAATAGAATTATTGAATACTCCCACTTACCTGAAAACTCAAAAATATCCCGTTTGAATACTAATTCCTCCTGACTTCGATTATGTGCAATCAAAATTGAAGTTTAGTTCGTGAGAATTGAATATTATAGTGAAAAAATAGTTTTAATTCCATTTAATACGATTCTCAATGCATTAAATTAGATTGTGTCAACCAAGTGTCAAAGTCAGGAAATACGCTGCATATTGCAGCTTTTTTAATCAATCAAATAATTCTATGATTTTCATTCTTAAATCAAAAAGCATTTTAATTTCTTCAGGAGTATCAATTTTTCCATCAAAAGTCTGTAAATATCCAATATAAGTATTTTTAATCTGTTCAAAATTAGGGTGTTTACCTAATTTTCTGAAAATATCATTGGACAACAAATGCGGTTCTCTTCCAAGACTTAAATCTGTTAAAGTTTTAACTATCTCTTCAGATCTATCTTTAATATCTTTTTCATTCATAATAAGACGTTTTAGAGTTACTATATATTAATTTTGTTTCATGTTAATTACAAGATTCAGCTCATCAAGTTGAGATTGATCAATAATAGATGGAGCATCAATCATTACATCTCTTCCTGAATTATTTTTAGGGAAAGCAATACAGTCACGAATGCTATCAAGACCTGCAAAAAGCGAAACCAAACGGTCAAGTCCAAATGCCAATCCTCCATGAGGTGGAGCTCCATATTGGAATGCACTCATCAAGAAACCAAACTGAGCCTGAGCTTTTTCGGGTGTAAAACCAAGCAATTGGAACATGCGTTTTTGAAGTTCACTATCATGAATTCTGATAGATCCCCCACCCAACTCTACACCATTGATTACCATGTCGTAAGCTGTTGCACGTACCTGTCCGGGATCGGTATCAAGTAACGGTATATCGTCTAAGTTTGGCGATGTAAACGGGTGATGTGTAGCATAGTAACGTTGAGTTTCTTCATCCCATTCAAAAAGCGGAAAGTCAATTACCCAAAGCGGTGCATAAATATTTTTATTGCGAAGACCTAACCTTATTCCTATTTCCAAACGCAATTCGCATAAAGCTTTCTGTGTTTTAATTTTATCTCCGGCTAAAATCAGAATTAAATCACCGGGATTTGCATTAAACAACGAACATATAGATTTAAGTTCATCATTGGTGTAAAACTTATCTATAGAAGACTTGAAAGTTCCATCCATTTCACAACGAATATAAACCAATCCCTTCGCTCCTATTTGTGGACGTTTCACAAAATCAGTCAATTCATCTATTTGTTTGCGGGTATAACTTGCACATCCTGAGGCGCAAATCCCACCAACGTATGATGCACTATCGAAAACAACAAAATTTTTACCTGAAACTGATTCTTTTAACTCTACAAATTTCATTTCAAAACGAATGTCTGGTTTATCAGATCCATAATATTTCATGGCATCGTGCCAGGTCATACGTGGAAATGCATCCGTAAAATCTATATTTTTTACAAACCGGAACAAATGTTTCATCATTCCCTCAAAAGTTTGCAAAATATCTTCCTGTTTAACAAACGACATTTCGCAGTCAATCTGAGTAAATTCAGGTTGGCGGTCAGCACGCAGATCTTCATCACGAAAACATTTGGCTATCTGGAAATAACGATCAAAACCTGACACCATGAGAAGCTGCTTAAATAGCTGAGGTGATTGTGGTAATGCATAAAACTCACCGGCATTCATGCGTGAAGGTACAACAAAATCGCGTGCTCCTTCGGGGGTTGAACCTATCAATATAGGTGTTTCAACTTCCAGAAAATTCATTTCATTCAGGTAACGGCGGGTTTCAAACGCAATTTGATGCCTCAAAATTAGATTACTACGTACATTATTACGTCTCAAATCTAAATACCTGTATTTCATGCGAATATCGTCACCACCATCTGTATTATCTTCAATGGTAAATGGAGGAGTTTCCGATTCGTTCAGAATCTGAAGATCTTCTACAAGAATTTCAATTTCTCCTGTGAGTATATTAGCATTTTTATTGGTCCTTTCTGCAACTTTTCCGGTTATCTGAATTACAAATTCACGACCAAGCTTATTTGCCGATTCGAAAAGTTGCGTGTTAACTTCACTATTAAAAACCAACTGAGTAATACCATAACGGTCACGAATATCAATAAAAGTCATACCTCCCATTTTACGTACGCGTTGTACCCAACCCGAAAGTGTAATCGTTTTTCCTGAATCTGCAAGGCGTAAATCGCCGCAAGTGTTTGTTCTGTACATTTGAATATATAAAAATGATATAATGTCTTAATTACTATAAATTTACATCTAAATAAATGATTTCATAAAAAAATGTAGTTGAATACTACAGATGAACAAAAGTACAAAAAAAACTCTGTTTTTTAAAATAACCAGACAAAAAAAGATGCAAAGAAAAACTTTGCATCTTTAAATATTCTGGTAATTTAAACTTATTCTGCTATTGTAGCTTCAGGATAAATTTTTCTAACAAGACCTTCTAAAACCTTACCAGGACCTAACTCAGTAAAGATTGTAGCACCATCTGTAACCATATTTTTAACTGTTTGAGTCCAACGCACAGGCGCAGTTAACTGTTCAATTAGATTTTGTTTAATGGCAACAGGATTGGTTTGAGGATATGCATTAACATTTTGATATACAGGACAAACTGGAGTACCGAAAGAAGTGGCGTTGATAGCAGTTTGCAACTCTTCACCTGCAGGTTGCATCAATGGAGAATGAAAAGCACCACCTACCGGTAGTTTTAGAGCACGTTTTGCACCTTTTTCTTTTAAAATAATACAAGCTTTGTCAATACCTTCGATTGAACCTGAGATCACCAATTGTCCGGGACAATTATAATTAGCAGGTACCACCACTGCGTCTTTTATTGAATCACAAGTTTCTTCAACTTCTTCATCGCTTAAACCAAGTACTGCTGCCATAGTTGAAGGCTCAATCTCACAAGCTTTTTGCATGGCCATTGCACGCGCATAAACTAGTTTCAAACCATCCTCGAACGATAATGATTTAGCTGCAACAAGTGCTGAGAATTCACCCAACGAGTGTCCGGCAACCATTTCCGGTTTAAATTCATCGCCCAATACTAATGCCGAAATTACCGAATGTAAAAAAACAGCTGGTTGAGTTACTTTTGTTTGTTTCAGGTCTTCTGGAGTACCATCAAACATTAAATCGGTTATACGATATCCAAGTATTTCATTCGCTTTTTCAAAATATTCTTTTGCTAAAGGTGAATTTTCGTATAAATCTTTACCCATTCCAACAAATTGTGCTCCCTGTCCGGGAAAAATATAAGCTTTCATACAGTTCTTTAAAAATTAATTTTTATGAAATTCGGCTGCAAAAGTACCACTTTATATACATACTACAAAATTGTGCCAGTCGAATATTATTGTATACTCTGTAAATAATTGACATTTAATAATTTAATGTGTATATTCTAAACAATTTTTGCGAACAGAATAAATGAATTAAATTTGTAGCATTAAAACATATGTAAATGGAAATAATTAATAAATATTTTAAGTCGCTTTCAGATAAACAAATTGCTCAATTCGATGCACTTTATAATTTATATTTAGACTGGAATTCCAAAATAAATGTAATTTCGAGAAAAGATATTGAGAATTTGTATGAACATCACATTTTACACTCGCTATCTATAGCACAAGTGATTAGTTTTAAAAACGGTTCGTCGGTTTTGGATGTTGGAACCGGTGGCGGATTTCCGGGCATCCCTTTGGCAATAATGTTTCCAGAGGTAAATTTTGTTTTGATTGATTCCATCGGAAAGAAAATCAAAGTAGCAGTTGAAGTTTCAAATGCTATTGGTCTAAAAAATATTACATTAAAACACGAACGTATTCAGGATGAAAATGCTAAATTTGATTTCGTGGTGAGTAGGGCGGTTATGCCTTTGGATGCATTGATAAAGCTGATACGTAAAAATATTGCTAAAACAGGTAAAAATGCTATACCTAATGGAATCATCTGTTTGAAAGGTGGTGAATTACAACATGAAATACTTCCTTATAAAAATATTGCTGAAACATATGAAATTTCCACCTTTTTTAAAGAAGAATATTTCAGCACAAAAAAAGTAGTTTATGTACCAATTTGAAAATAAAGATTACAGAACAAAGATTAAAGACATTTTTAAAATTTAAGAAGCATAGCTTTGTGTTTCATTAAACATTTTAACTTTACAATCGTTATAATTCAATGACAATCAAAACATTTACATTTAATCCTTTTCAGGAAAACACCTATTTACTTCACGATGAAAAACGCGAAGCTGTAATTATCGACGCAGGATGTATTAATGATGCAGAAAAACGCTTGTTGAAAAAATATATGGAAGATCATCATCTAATTTTGAAAAGAGTATTAAATACTCATTTACATATAGATCATCAGTTTGGAAATAAATTCCTTTTTGAAACTTTCGGAATTAAGCCAGAAGCTTGCAAGGAAGATGAATTCTTGTTGGACAACGTAATTAATCAGGCGCGCATGTTTGGACTTCCAATCAATGAAAATGCACAGAAATTAGGTGAATATATTATTGACAACCAGGAAATAAAATTTGGTGACACAACCTTAAAAGCATTGCATTGCCCAGGACATTCGCCCGGAAGTATGTGCTTGTATAGCGAAAAAAACGGGGTGCTTTTTGCAGGCGATGTGCTTTTTCAAGGTTCAATTGGTCGTACAGATTTGCAAAAGGGAGATTATGCAACACTGATTCGCTCTATTTCTAATCGCTTGTTCCCCCTACCCGACTCTACTGTGGTTTATAGCGGACATGGACCAACCACCACAATTGGTAATGAAAAAGTAAATAATCCGTATTTGTAGCCCCCCCAGCCCCTAAAGGGGAGTTTCAGATAGTTTCATTGCTAATTGTTTTAATTATCAAAACTAATATTTCTTACTCCCCTGTAGGGGTTGGGGGTAATCTGTACAAATTATTTTCAATAATATATTCAAAAACTTCAGGATCTAACCATTTGGTTATGTCCTTTTTTTTTGCAATTGATGAACGAATTTCTGTAGAAGAAATGTTATAATTAGGAGTCTTTAATAATTTCATTTCGGGATATATATCAGCTACTTCCGAGAAATCATATCCTTCTCTTGGATAAACAAACACTTTATATTTAAAAAGTAATTCTTTGTAATTCTTCCATTTATCAAATACTAAAGCATTATCACTTCCAATCAATAATGAAAAATTATGTTCCGGAAAATCGTTTTTTAATTTATCAAGAGTGTCAATAGTATACGAGGGAATTGGCATAGTAAATTCTACATCTGATACTTTGAATTTTGGTTGTCCTTTTATGGCAAGTATTAGCATATCAAGGCGTAGGTATTCGTCAATTAAATCTTGTTGATTTTTTAGTGGATTGCAAGGTGAAACTACAAACCAAATTTCATCAACAAACATCTTTTCAATTACATGTTCAGCCAAATGAATATGACCTAAATGTACAGGATTAAAGGAGCCGAAGTAGAGTGCTATATTCATTTTGAACAAATCATTTTAAGGATTTTCTACTTTTAATTTTAATATAAAAGAAACTTAAACTACTTAATAATTCCGAACACCGAAAATTGAACTACCAATTCTAACCATTGTACTCCCCTCTTCTATTGCAATCAAATAATCATCTGACATTCCCATCGAGATTTCTTTGAAGTAAGACTCGTTGGCAAAAAATGTTGATTTCAGCTTATCAAAAAGATTTTTTAGAGTATTGAATTCTCTTCTAATCTTATTTTTATCATCGGTAAAAGTTGCCATGCCCATTAATCCACATATTTTGACGTTCGTAATTAATTTAAACTCGTCACCACTAATAGTTTGTATTAATTCACTTTCCGAAAAACCAAATTTAGTTTCTTCTTCGGCAATGTGCACCTGAAGCAGACAATTAACCTGTCTATTCATTTTTCCAGCACTTTTGTCAATTTCTTTTAAAAGTTTAAAAGAATCCACTCCATGGATAAGTGAAATAAATGGCACAATATATTTAATTTTATTGGTTTGTAAATGACCTATAAAGTGCCATTTAATATCATCAGGTAATATCACTGCTTTAGCGCATATTTCCTGTACTTTGCTTTCTCCAAAAACTCGTTCACCAGCATTATAAGCTTCTTGAATTGCTTCGGCAGGATTAAATTTAGATACACAAACTAATTGTACCTGATGAGGTATATGATTGCGAATCTCTAGAATATTTGATTGGATAGACATGTTTCTGGTATATTGTTTTGTCTTTTATTATTAGAGTAAATAATTGATTATCAATGGATTTATCTTTTACAAAAACAATCAGAAAGCTTAAATTATCGTATAATATCTTAAGATTTGGGTGTATCTTCAAACTTATATACATCAATAATTAAAGTTTCAGTAATTGATGCAATTTCGAAATCAGCAAGAGTTCCCTTCATGCCTTCTTTTAGATTGGCAAGAGCTTCCGAAAAATCCGCGGCCTGAATCATCATGTTTACTGCTGTTCTTTTTTCAACTCCTTTTTCCTCGTCTAAGGTTACAAAATTTACTTTAGACCGATACCATTTATCACCATTTTCAGAGAAAAACATTTCCCCGATTTTGGCACGTTTAATATTGGCTACCGTAAATTCACCGCTGATAAAGGGCTTCATTTCTGTGATAATTCTAGCCTCAGCTTCTGTAAACGATAAAGCATCAACCAAATAAGCTTCGTTTACCTTTATAATATTGCCTTCTCCGGCAGTTTTTTCATATTTAATTTTACATTCAAACCAAGTATTCATTTCTTGCTTTTTTGATTATTATTATTAATTTATTATTCAATATTGTTTGAAAATCAATAATTTAACTAAATCAAATTATCGAATTTTAATCCCACAAATATACATCCTTTTGTTAATTATATATTCATATTATTTATCTCTTATATTTTTTTTTGTTATTAAAGTCAATTCATTAGTTTATTCCAAAACTTTGCATTGATGATTTACTATTTTTTAGTAAATTGAATAATTCATTAATAAAAAGAGTAATTATTTCTTATTGAACTCATTAAAATAAAAAAATGCTATATTCTAAAAAATTACTACTGTAATCTTAGTGCTCTACAAATAAATTATTTTTGTACCTTTGCACCCAAAATAAGTAATATGGGACGTATTTTAGCTATTGATTACGGACAAAAACGTGTAGGACTTGCTGTTACCGATCCCTTACAAATTGTAGCAAATTGTTTAGAAACAGTTGGAGTGCACGAAATTTTTGATTATTTGACCCAATATATTGCCAAGGAAAATGTTGAAAAATTTGTACTTGGATTACCCAAACAAATGAATGGATCAGCTTCGGATGCAATGAAATATATACAACCCTTTGCAAAAACATTACAACAAAAATTTCCACAAATTGAACTTATTTATGTTGATGAACGTTTTACCTCGGTTTTAGCACACAAAACAATGCTTGAAGCCGGATTAAAGAAAAAAGACCGACAAAATAAAGCACTTACAGACAAGATAGCTGCTACAATTATTTTGCAAACTTATCTGGAAAGTAAGCGTTAAAACCAACATTCGTAATAAACAAAGAACTAAATAGTTGAATTATTTTTTAAAAATACATGATACTTCCAATTTTTACATACGGTAATGCAGTTTTACGAAAAATTGCTGAACCAATTTCTAAAGAATATCCAAATCTTAATGATTTGATTGAGAATATGTTTGATACAATGTATCATGCTGAAGGAGTAGGATTAGCTGCACCTCAAATTGGTTTACCAATACGTGTGCTTGTTATTGATCTTTTACCATTAAAAGAAGATAATCCTGAACTGGGAGATTTTAAGGTAGCGATGATTAATCCTGAAATGATTGAAATGAGCGAAGATGTAGTTACAGGTGAAGAAGGTTGTTTAAGTGTTCCGGGAATCCATGAATCAGTTTTTCGGGCACAAAAGATAAAAATCAAATATTTTGATACTTCTTTTGTTGAACATATTGTTGAATATGAAGGGTATAAAGCGCGTGTAATTCAACATGAATACGACCATTTGGAAGGAAGCCTTTTTACAGACAAAGTCTCTCCTATTCGTCGACAATTGTTGAAATCGAAACTCACCAATATTGTTAAAGGTAAAACAAGTACATCTTATAAAGTCAAAGTTGCTTGATAAACATGCTATTTTTTTTTAAAGCAAGAACAACTAATTTTTCCATTGTGTGCAATTAAGCGCTTCGCCAACAACAAAATTGCTACCACCAATAAAAATAAAATCGTCAGGTTTTGAGTTTAATAATGCAGATTCAACAGCTTCTATTACTGATTGATAGCTATTCCCTTTTAAACCATAGCTTTCAGCTTTATTTTTCAAATCGGCTACTGGAAGTGCACGTAAAATTGAAGCTTGAGTAAAATAATAAATTGCATTCAAAGGCAATATATTTAATACTGAATTGATGTCCTTATCGTTAACCATTCCGATAATTATATGTAAATTATCATACTTTTGTTGTTTCAGTTGTTCTACCACATAATTAATCCCGGCTTCATTATGACCAGTATCAGCTACAACTGTAGGTTGACTTTGCAAAACCTGCCAACGACCTTGTAATCCGGTTATTTCTACTACATTTTCTAGTCCTGTACGAATATTTCTATCTGAAATTTCCTTTAAACAGAGATTAATCTCACTAGAGGTTTGATTTAAAATTTTGTTGAATATCTGTATCGCGCAAAGCGTAGTTGACAAGTTCTTTAATTGATAATCTCCATTTAAACCAATCAAATATTGTACTTTAAACTGATTTTCAACAAGCATTTTCCCATTTTCATAATCTATCCTTCCGAAAATTTCATTTGCCAAAAACAATTCACTTCGCTCTTCTAATGCTTTTCTTTCAAAAACAGGAAATGTTTCCGGTTGCCACTCACCAATAACCACAGGAGTGTTTTTTTTGATAATTCCA
>JFJP01038335.1_pt1 | contig 18091 bp, 15 predicted proteins | sample 431651 | NCBI WGS metagenome assembly JFJP01 (sample SAMN02602958, study PRJNA72255) | Microbial mat metagenome, whole genome shotgun sequencing project. | biome: fresh water; feature: sink hole; material: water; isolation source: purple microbial (photo- and chemosynthetic) mats found in...
GGAAACTGGCCCCTGGGGCTTTCACGAATAATTTCAGAAGATCTTAAAACCGATCAGGCTTTTTACAGTCCGAAAGAAGAAGGGGCATGGATAACAAAGCACGGCAGTACCTATCATGTATTCCCCAACTGGCTTTTAGACCTGACGACAAAACGGGATGAACTCATCAAGGCCGGGTATTCACTCTTTGTTCACATTCATGAGCCCGTTCCCAAGACCATCCGTATGAAAGCCAGGCCTGGTCTGTGGAATTACAATCTCAAATTGATTTAACCGTATAGTTTAAATAAAACCCTTCCGTCTTTATTTGTGCTCCTGCCTGTTCATCGGTGTCAAAAGGATTCGATAAAGCTGATTTATTTTTCAGCTTCATCCATTTTGGCCAGCTCTTTCAATATTCCCAGAGGAGATTGACCCAGAACCAGTGACTGGATTTTTTTCATTCTGTCTTCATCGTGTTGAAATTTCTTTTTCAGCCTTGTTTCATAGGCTTCTTTGATAGCCTCAACCAGCTTGTCAAAATCACAGGGTTTTTCCAGAACTTTAAACGCACCCAGTTTTGTGCAGGTTACTGCGGTTTCGATAGTGGCATGACCGGAGAGAATCAAAACCTCCAGATATTTGTGATTCTTTTTGAGTATTTCAAGAACCTGCACACCATCAATCCCCGGCATTTGAAGATCGATAACAGCAACATCAAACTGACCTTTTTTTGCGGCTGCAATGGCTTCTTCGCCATTTGTTGCCGAGGTAATCTCAAAAAATTTTAATTTCAGCCGTTCGGTGATGGTATGCAGGAACTTCACCTCATCATCAACCATCAGCAGATGGATTTTTTCATTTTTGTCCATGATGTTCTCCTTTTTTTATATCCTTGTTATTACTGGAGGCCTATTTATATCACCTTATTTTTTATATGCATATAGGGAAAATTACCCATTTGGATCCAATTGTGTTATGGTTTCAACCGCATAAGGAATCAACAGATTGATTTCATAAAAAGAATGATTTGTTTTAAATTCAATACCCAGGATGCCTGCCGTTTTTTTCATTTTTTCATCCGGAAATTTTTCAACAGACATTTGAGCGGAGCTGAATAAGGTCAAAAGCACTCCTTTCTCTTTCTCTTCCAAAAGGTGAATCCGGATTTCACCTGTGGGTCCTGTGGATTCATAGACAAAACACAGGATCTGGTAAATGAAATTCTGGAGAAGAAACGGGCAGGTTCTGATGGTTTTAGATTCAGTGCACTTATTTTCAATGCTGACATTAGCGGCAGAGCTTAAAAATCCGGACAGCCCGGCCATCAGATCCAGGGTTTCCACAAGGTCGATATCCGTCACCGGCACATCCACGCTGTGTGAAAACCGGTTCATCTGTTTAATAGTTGTAAATCCACGCTGGATTTCTTCGACAATGCTGGTGCTGCAATTTTCCAGCAATGACAGCTTCAGCTCCTTTCCCTGCTTTGCAAGCTCTGTCAAATCATTTAAAAAGCCCGCAGTTTCAGAGATGATGGCCAATATGTTTTTCAATTCATGGGAAATGCTGGCATTGACTTTCCCAAAAAATTTAAGGCCCTCGGTATTCACATAATTGAGCGCATCATTCATCGGTTTCCTCCCATTTCGTTGTATGATTAGTCTTCTATGCCTGAATTATCCGGTATGGGTCAGGTCTTCTATGGTTTCAATCAGAAATTCAATATCCAGGGGTTTTGAAAGATAAATATCTTTTTCAGAGCTGCCGTCTTCTGATTTTTCAATACCCCCATGACCGGTTACAAAAATAAATTGCATATTCGGATGCAGGGGGCTCAATTCTTTTTTTAATTGGACCCCGCTGATGCCGGGCATTTTTATATCCAGAACGGCAACATCATAGACCGTATCCCCGGCTTTTTTCAGGGCATCCTCTCCTGTATACGCCACATGAGCCTCTATACCCCTTAATGCCAGCCTTTTGGCCAGCATATTGATAAATTTTTGTTCATCGTCTACAAGGAGAATTTTCATGCTGTCCTTCCTTCGTTTATTTTTATGGGCAAAATAATTGTAAATGAAGTCCCGACACCCTCAGTGCTTTGAACCGATATGCGGCCACCGAGTTTTTTCACAAGGCCGTAGGTGATGGAAAGCCCCAACCCAGTGCCTGATCCGTTCTTTTTGGTACTGAAAAAGGGCTCATGGATTTTTTTCAAATTCTCTTCAGGAATGCCGCAACCCGTATCATGAATAACAAGTTCAATGGCGTCGGGATTTGTCTGTGTTGCAATAATATCGAGACAGCTTCCTTCTTGAACCGCCTGGAAGGCATTGTTGATAAGGTTGACCAGGACCTGCTGAAGTTTGCTGCTGTCTGTTTCCAGTTCCGGAAATGGTTCGGGAATGGATACGGTTACATGGATACGACGGTATTCCGCTTCTTTTTTATGAAAACTTAAGACCTGGAATATGAGTTTCTGTAAATTGACTTTTTTGATTTTAACATCAAACTGTCTTACAAACCCGAGAAGCTGCCGGGTGATAGTCCCGCAACGGTCAACAGCGTCGAGGATGGAGTCGATATATTCAGCCAGTTCATCATCATTCCGAGCCTGGTCCTTATAAGTAAAAAGGTCCTTCATATAGCCGGCCGTTTGATTGATCACGGCAAGGGGATTATTGATCTCATGGGCAACACCTGCAGCCAGCTGTCCGATGGAGGCCAGTTGCTGGCTTTGTTCCATCTGCATCATGGTTTCAGCCTTTGCCTTGTCGGCGTGGTAAAGCTTATTCACCATAAAAGTGGATGCAAAGGTAATCACAATGATAATGACAATGACAATCGCACCCATGATCCAGTTGAATTTAAAACTCATATCCTGCCAGAATTTCAACATTCCCGCCTTTTCCTTCAATACCATAAGGACAAAGGGTGTCGAGGTCAGATCCCGGGAGATAAATGAATGCCCTGAGATGATGGATTTCCCTTTGATAGTGATCTCTCTGACTTCCGTTTCATCGGAATCGGTTGGAAAAATCAAATTTGTGGGTGTAAAAATAGCTCCGTAATGCATGGCCGGCGTTTGCAGGACACCCTCATGATTCACGAGGAAAATATCGGCATAATCTCCTGTTTTGTAGGATGACAGGGTTTGCATCAGTCGTTCCGTATCCAGGGTGGCCCTCAGAATAAAAAAACTTCCATCTGTTTTTGCAGATCGGACGGCAATAATAATATGGGGGACATCTCGGTAACCGGTAAACACCTCACTGATATAATTCATTTTTTTAATACTTTGCTCAAACCAGGATTGATTCTTGTAGTTTTTCCCTTCAAGATTGAAGGGGCCAGCGTAGGCCACCTGGTTTCCTTCGGCATCCAGAACACTGAGATCAGTAACCCCCCCGAACCCAAGCTTCAGGTTTTTCAAGATTTCTGAAAGCCGGGTATTGTCCTCAAGTTGCTCATATCCATTTTCATTAACGGTAAATGTCAATGCGTTGAGGCGCTCTTCCATAAAAAACGTCACGGCACTTTTTGCAGCAGTGGTCAATTGTTTGGTCCGGTGATTCAAATCGGAATCCACGGACGTTTCTATTAATTGATAATATATGAGGGTAGCAATGCCTATAGGAGACAGCGCGGTCAAAGCCAATACAAAAATGCTCATGAACCAGAGATATTGATAATTGGTAAATGTAAAAAAAGAATCCAGATGAACATTCTTCCTGTGTTTATAAAATTCAGGCCACAGGGTTTTAAGGAACTCTAGAAAAACTTTCAGCATGCCGATGTCTCCCTGATATGTTCGAAAATGACCATCAGCTCGTCTATATTAAGCGGTTTATGGATGAACCGATATGCCCCCAGACTTTCGCATTCCTTCCGGTCCTTTTCGGTTCCATGTCCTGTAAGGATCACCACTGGAATAACCGGGTTAATTTTTTTGATACCGATCAGCACTTCAGTACCGTATAGGTCAGGCAAACGAAGGTCAAGCAGAATCAGGGAAACCCGATCGGAATTTTCCTTGACCCATCCAAGAGCCGACTTTCCATCATAACACACTGCGGTGCTGCATCCGCGTAGTTCAATCCGTTTGGCCAGCATGTCTGCAAATTTTGTTTCATCGTCTATAATTAATATATCGATATGTTTCATGATGAAATGTTTTTAATTGACTGTTTAAAAAAATTACTTTATACACAACACAATATAGTTTTTGGTTTCATTTGTAAACACTTTTTTTAGGAGATTGATCGATAATGATAAAAAAAATATTCCCATTTCTGGAATGGTTTAAAACATATAATCTGGACTCATTCAAGATTGATGCCGTTTCAGGACTCACCGTGGCACTGGTTCTCATTCCTCAATCCATGGCCTATGCACAATTGGCAGGTCTACCCGCATATTACGGTCTTTATGCTTCCTTTTTGCCGCCGATGATTGCATCTCTTTTTGGCTCCAGCCGTCAGCTTGCAACAGGTCCTGTGGCGGTTGTGTCCTTAATGACGGCTGCTTCCCTTGCTCCTTTGGCCTCTGCGGGGAGCGAGGGATATATTGCCTATGCCATACTACTTGCTCTTATGGTAGGATTATTTCAATTGTCCCTTGGTGTTTTAAGACTCGGGCTTGTTGTAAATTTTCTATCTCACCCTGTAGTGAACGGGTTTACAAATGCTGCGGCCATCATCATTGCCTCTTCACAATTGTCCAAAATGTTTGGAGTCGACATAGATGAGGCGCCGCATCATTATGAAACCATTATGCGAGTTTGTTCCGCTGCCCTGCATTATACTCATTTGCCCACATTTTTTATGGGAGTCCTTGCCTTTTCCATTATGTATGGGTTCAAAAGATTGGCACCAAAGATTCCCAATGTTCTTGTAGCAGTTGTTGTAACGACCGTGATCTCATGGTCGATCGGCTTTGAACACGATACAAAGATTGATCTGTCTGCTATTAAATCAGAGGAGGTCCACGGGGTCATAGAAAAATTTAATGACGCGGTAAAGGCCATAAAGCCTTTATCCGATCAACGGACGGAAGCAGGAAAAACACTTGACAATCTTCACGATCCCATCGAAAAGATAAATGTTCAGCACGAAATCAACGTGTGCACCCTAAAAATTGAATTATTGCAGCATGATGCTGAAATCAACAGAGCCAAAATAAGAAAATTTTTATTTAACAGAGTTACGGAAGCAGGCGGCTCCATGAGTTTTCATATAAAAACGAAAACTGACTCGGAATTAAAGACCGATGGCAGAACCTGGCGTATTAAAATTAAAAATGATCCCTTAAAATCTGATAATATTAAAATGAGCGGAGGCGGTTCTGTAGTGGGAAGTATTCCAAAAGGTCTTCCGGCTCTTGGAATACCCAAAATCAATCTTAAAGTCCTTGGACAATTATTTCCCTATGCGGTTATTATTTCCCTTCTGGGTTTCATGGAAGCCATCTCCATTGCAAAGGCCATGGCAGCCAAAACCGGACAGCGCCTCGACCCCAACCAGGAACTGATCGGACAGGGGCTTGCCAATATTCTTGGCTCGTTTGGGAAAGGCTATCCGACTTCAGGATCTTTTTCAAGATCTGCCGTCAACCTTCAGGCAGGTGCGGTAACAGGTCTTTCCAGTGTGTTTTCAAGCTTTGCAGTTGTTATAGCGCTTTTGTTTTTTACCCCTCTTCTTTACCACCTTCCTCAGGCGGTTTTAGCGGCTGTTATTATGATGGCCGTCGTCGGATTAATCAATGTCGGAGGCTTTATTCATGCCTGGCGGGCCCAATGGTATGATGGGGCCATCTCCATCATTTCTTTTATTTTTACCCTTGGGTTTGCACCACACCTTGATAAGGGCATAATGGTGGGCGTGCTGCTTTCTCTTGGGGTTTTTCTATATAAAAGCATGAGGCCGACGGTTTCTTCTTTATCAAGGCATGAGGATGAAGATTTTCGTGATTCTATGATTCATGAACTGATGGAATGTGAATATGTTGATCTTATAAGGTTTGAAGGCACTTTGTTTTTTGCCAACGCAAGTTATCTGGAAGATAAAATAAATGAACGCATCGTGGCAAAGAAAAACTTAAAACATATTGTTATTGCAGCCAATGGTATTAATGATATAGATGCTTCAGGGGAAGAAGCGCTGTCCCTTGTTGTGGACAGGGTGAGAAGTGCGGGTATCGACATTTCATTCAGCGGAATAAATGAAACCGTAATGTCTGTCCTCAGGAGAACGCATATGCTTGAAAAAATTGGGGCCCGTCATATTTTTCCCACCATGGAAAAAGCGATTTGTTCTGTTCATGAAATTGCTCATAAGGATGGGGCCGAACCTCTGTGTCCCCTTACAACCGTTTGTCGTATTGCAAAATACGATATGAAATAAGGAGAATGACAATGTCAGTAATAACAATATTCAACGGTGTTTTTTGTAAAAACGAACCGGTTCTGAAAAAAATTATGGAAACCACTGGCTATAAAATCATTACAGATAATGTGATTGTATCTGAGGCGGCCAGAATTTCCGGGATGTCTGAAAATAAAATAAAAAATGCGTTTTCATCAAAACCATCGGTATTTAATAAATTCACCCATGAAAAAGAACGGGCAATTGCCTGGATCAGACTATCGCTGGCGCAACTGCTCTTGAAAGACAATCTGCTGATTGAAGGCTTTTGCAGCCAGCTTATTCCAAAAGAAATTTCTCACGTTCTTCGCATCTGTTTTATTGCCGATATGAAATTCAGGGTTTCTGCTGCAAAAGAAACCGGGAAATCTGAAAAAGAAGCCACAAATTTCATTCATGGCAATGATGAAGACAGGGCGGCCTGGGTATATCATATTTTCAAAATAAGAGACCCTTGGGAGGCCTCCCTTTATGATATCATTATTCCTACTGACAAGATGAATATGGATGATGCCGTGGCTCTTATAGAAAGAAATCTTCGTAGTGAAGTCATTAAAGCCACAGATAGTTCCAAAAAAGCCGCCCTGGATTTCATTCTTGCAGCCGATGTGGAAGTTGCATTGGCCAAAGAAGGCCACAGCGTTGAAGTAGCCGCAAGAGACGGATTTGTTACCCTGACCATAAACAAACATGTTCTTTTGCTGAGCAGGCTTGAGGAAGAATTGAAATCCATTACGGAAAAAATACCAGGTGTTCAATCGGTTGAGACAAGGGTAGGCAAAGGGTATCATCAGGCAGATATCTACCGCAAATATGATTTTGAAATTCCAAAAGTTCTTCTTGTTGATGACGAGCGTAAATTTGTTCAGACACTCTCCGAGCGTCTTCTTATCAGGGATATGGGATCTGCTGTAGTTTATGATGGCCAATCCGCCTTGAATATGATAAATGAGGACGAACCCGAGGTGATGATTCTTGATCTTAAAATGCCCGGAATTGACGGCATTGAGGTTTTAAGAACGGTTAAAGAAACGAAGCCTGATATAGAAGTGATTATTCTTACCGGGCAGGGATCTGAAACAGATAAAAAAATTTGTATGGATCTGGGTGCTTTTGCCTATCTTCAAAAGCCTGTGAATATTGATGTTTTGAGCGAAACCCTTAAAAAGGCAAAAGATAAGATGAAGGCTAACATAGGCCTAAAATAATAATGAATAGAATAAAAAAAATTCTGCTGGTTGATGATGAAGAGCGATTATTGGATTCAATGGCCCAGCGGCTAACGCTGCTGGGCTTTGAAGCCGTAAAAGCATCTTCCGGTACAAAAGCCGTTGAAATTGCTTCAAAAATGAAAATTGATCTGGCCATTGTTGATCTAAAAATGCCGGATATGGACGGTCTGACCACCATCACAAAACTCAAGCAAATTACACCGGGGCTCAAAACGGTTCTTCTCACCGGTTACGGAAGCGAAAAAACACGGCAAAAAACAGAGATTCTGGGTTCAGACTATTTTGAAAAAGATTCCATGGGTGAACTCTGGGACCTGATCCGGCGATTAAGCGTCCAGGGCATGGATCAGCCGGTTTTCCACACAGTTGCCGACTCTGCCGGCAAAAGCCTGGGCGATCTGCCCCGGATGATCGGAGAAACTCCTGAAATGCAGCGGCTGCGTAAAGAAATTGAACGTCTTTCCCGTCTGGATTGTACCGTTATTATCCAGGGAGAAGAAGGCACGGGCAAAGAGATGGCCGCAAAGATCATTCATAAAATGGGCCATCGGAAAGAACAAAGATTCCTGCCTTTTAATTGTGGGTGTTTCAGCACTGATTTTAATTTTAAGGAACTTCTGGGCTCTCTTGAGGAGCCTGGCGGTTATTCCGGTTCAACGGATTCAGGTTCTATGAGCGGCAGGTTTATGGGAACCATCTTTCTGGATCATTTTGAAACCATGCCCGAAGAAACACAAGAGGACATGCTTACATTGATGGAAAAAACAGGTTCTGCCCAAACCCCTGGCGCATCGGAAAAGGATATCCGGTTTATTGTTGCAACCCACCAGGACTTAAAGAAAAAAGTAGAAGATAAAAAATTCAGCAAAGACCTGTATCAGAAGCTCAACGCCATATCTATATCTGTTCCGCCGCTTCGGGAGCGCAGGGATGATATTTCTCCCCTATGCAGTTTTTTTCTAACTCAATTAAAAAAAGAATTTGAAAAAAATATTGATTCCGTTTCAGATGAAGTGTTTTCCATTTTTATGGGCTATTCTTTCCCCGGTAATGTCCGAGAGCTTCGGCATATTATCGAAAGGGCCGTCATCTTGGCAGATACGACAACCATTGAGCGGATGCATCTGCCGGACCGGCTCAGAAGAAAAACATCACTTTCCTACCATTTCGAAGAGAATCAATCCTTTGCAAATCTCAATGAAATGGAAAAAGCCCATATCCTCAGAGCTATTGAAATCACCCAGGGCAACCGGTCAAAAGCTGCAGAAATATTAGGCATCAGTCGGGCTGCATTATGGAGAAAGCTAAAGGTTTTCAATTCCGATGAAACCGGGATCTGACACCCCTACTCCTCCCCCCGGCTAAGGTTCAATCCTGATGGACGGGTATAATCCCATATATTGTCCTGTGGTATACGGCTGAATCAGGTTAAAGGAAATATTCTGGTCATCCTGGGCATGCCCTCGGTTTTCCCCTTTATGGAATCGCGCTCCGTTGTTCAGAAGAATGGTTCCGATTCTTTTTCTGAAAGCATCAATAAAAATAGACCCCTTGCCTGAAAAAAGCATTTTCCCGATTCTTAAGGTGTCCCTGACTTCGGCCAGGGCATCCATTGAAATCGTATTGTTTTCAATGTCTTCTTCAGAACGGATAAACCCCCAGATCAGATGTTCCGCCGGGATCCGGATAGACACCGCAGGATCAATAATGGTGTGCGGCATGACAATGCATCGCTCTCCGATTTCAATCATGGCATCAGGCTTGCCGTTTAAGAAAGAATTAAAGCCGACAAAGGTGCCGTGGCCCATCATACAATGGATAATTTTACCGCCATGGGCGGTAATATTGAGCCCTTCAAGAGTTGACTCAATAATATAGGTGTTTTCCTGAGCATTGGAGCCGTCCCCCATGATCGCATTATCAAGATAGGCCCTCTGGGAAACCAGAACATTTTCACCGATTCTTGTTTTTCCTTTTATTACGGCATACCGGTTGACAGCCGATGTCGGCGGGGCCTCAATAGGCTCAAGGTTCATGACATCAAAAAGCCTTTCATAGTACTGTTCCCGCTCTTTTACAAAATCGTAAATCAGACCCCGCGGCTGGTGGGAGGCATTGATCCCCACAAAATTATCCAGAATAGCCTTTTCAAACCGGTATTTAAATTCAAAATTCGGGTGCCTGATCCACACGGTTCCCGGATCAATCTTCCGATGAAACAATTCGCCCGCCTGGACATAGGCAAATTCACCCACAATGCAGGAATGAAGGTTCATCAGATCCACTGTGGAAAAAGCACCCAGAAAGCACCCTTCCAGCGTGGACCCGTGGATATTGGCATGATGGGCGGAAATGGTATTGAGGATACTGAATTGCTCAGGGTTTTCAAGGTTGTGGGAATTGCTGTGGACCAGGGTTTTATAAAGAAGACTGTCCCTGATCACGATCATTTCATCTTCCACCAGCGGAATATTCTTGGCACTGCGGATTTTATCCCCTGCTCGCTTTAATTCATCTCCCCGAACATCACTCTTATAAATGGCTGACCGGCTGACCTGGCATTTGCCTAAAAAATAACTGCCGGCAATATTGGAATGTTTAAAATCAAAAAAAATCGGGTGCTGGGAGGTAATTCCGTAAAATGCATAAAATTTCAGCATTTTTTCATGGTCAAGGGCATCTTGAACAAAGGGTTCCGTGTCAAAGTCAAACTCGCTCAAATTGATATTCACACGGCTGATGATCCTGTCATTGAGTAAGGACAACTGGTCCATGATCTTCTCCTTATATAAGCATTCTATTTAAAAAAGGCCAGCAATGCATGAAGATTGGTCAAAGGATGCGGCGGACACCCCGGGATAAACAGATCCACCGGCAGGATTTTATCCAGCCCCTCGGTGATTTCAGGGCTTCCTGAGAAAGGCCCGCCCGTGATGGTGCAAGTCCCCACGGCAATAACCACTTTGGGATCGGGAACTGCTTCAAACGTCTGCAAAAGGGCTGTTTTCATATTCCGGGAGACCGGCCCTGTCACCACAATCCCGTCGGAATGACGGGGGGAAGCCACAAAATTGATGCCGAACCGAGCCAGATCAAAAAACGGGGTGGCCAGAACGTTCAGATCCGCCTCACACGCATTACAGCCTGCGGCGGATACCTGGCGCAGTTGCAGGGACCGGCCAAAAAGCTTTTTAAAATGCTGTTTGGAATGCTCAGCCAGATCAGGAAGATCTCCGGCTGTCAACAGATGGTCTTTTTGAGCCGTCGAAATTTCAAAATCCCCGGTGAATTGCACAAATTCCTTATTGGACAATCGCTCACAGGTTCCGCAGAAGATACATTTCCCCATATCGATTTTTTTTAAATTGCGGTCAATGGCGTCCTGGGGACAGGCCTCGGCACAGATATCCACCATATCCTGCGGCGCATCTTGCCGAACCATGGGTTTTCCCCGGTAGCGTTCAAAAACGGCGGGTTTTTCCTTGGGATAACTGCATGTCCGGTATCCCTGCTCAAATCTGTTTTTAAATACACTAAACATATGGTACGCTCTCTTTTATTTTCCGATCAAAGATCAAATCCGCAATAGGAAAGGTTAAAGCTTTTATTATTCAAGGGGAAATCCGATATTCCCGTATTCCGCAAGGCCATGGCAAGGCCGTTCCAGTTGTGGAAGGAAGGGTCTTTAACCTTGTATCTTAAAATTTTACCGTCATTACCGGTTAACACGGCATGGGAGACTTCTCCGCGCCATGCTTCATTCAATGTGACCACAAAGGAGAAAGGTGCAAGATTAAAATCAGAAGCATTCACAATCCGTGTTTCAACGGGCTGTCCGATCAGGGACTGGATGATGCTCATGGATTGAAGCACTTCATCATACCTGACCCTTGCACGGGCATAGACATCGCCTGTGAATTTTTTATTTTCAGGAATTCCGATCTCACCAAAATATTCTGTGGGGAAACATCGTCTGACATCATAGGCAAGCCCGGATGCCCGACCGGCTGGTCCCACAAGACCCAGATGATCCGCATCCATTTTACTGACCCGGCCACAGTCTTCAAACCTGTCCCGAACCGTTGACGCTAAAAATAAAAGTTCCAGGACATGGGTTACCTGCGGCTTTAATTCTTTTAACCGCTCACCAAGGGTTTTCCGGACATCATCACTAAGATCAAACCTCACACCGCCGGGACGAACCAGACCTTTGCCGAACCGGTTGCCGCTGATGAGAAGTGCGAGATTTAAAAAATCCCCGCGAAGCCGTCCAAAATAATTGGCTGGCGGCAAAAAGGCCACATCCCCGCTCAAGGCTCCCAGATCCCCGATATGATTGGCCAGACGCTCCAGCTCCAGGGCAATGGTGCGGATGATCTTTGCCCCCTTGTCCGGCTGGACTCGGGTCAGGGCTTCAACAGCCTCTGCCATGCAGAGGCTGTGACCGATAGTGGTATCCCCGGCAATATTCTCTGCCAGGATGGGCAGGCGTTTGGCCTTTACCGTGCATAGCAGATTTTCAATGCCCCGATGCTGGTATCCCAACTGGATTTCCAGATGAAGCACCTTTTCCCCGATACAATTGAACCTGAAATGGCCAGGTTCAATAACACCGGCATGAACCGGACCCACGGCAACCTCATGGATTTCATTACCTTCCACCTGATAATAATCATAATGACCCGGTATATCCTCTTTATAATGATTGCCGAACACATCCTTGACCTTGCGGTAATTGGCATGGTACCTCACCATTTTCAGCCAGGGATGACCCACGGGCTGAACCCCGAACTGTTCCGCCATTTCCCTTTCAAACATATGGAACGGTTCACAGGTCTGAGTTAAAGAGGGATAGGACTCGGGTGCATCACACCCGGCCACCCAGAGCTTGTCTGTTCGGAGGACTGCCATGAATTTCAAGGCAGGCCCATCCTGATAAGCAAACAACTGAACTGGTTTACCGCCTTTTTTTACAATTTCCAGCGCATTTTCACTGAAGTCGGCAAAGGGAAGATGGGGAATCTTTTTGCGGTCTATGGCCTCACCATTGGATATGTTCAAAAATGCAGTCATCATTAAAATCCTCCACCAATGGCCGAAATGGCATCAACAATGGTTTGATACAGGGATTCAGGGACAAAAAAACACAGGCCAAGGGATGTCAATAAAAGGATATACTGGGGCCAGACAAGACCCGGTTTTTCTTTCAGCCGAATGGTTTTCTTTGAATTGTCAAAGGATATTTTCATGACCTGATTGGCAAACCCGGCAAATATCACACAGAGGCTCAGGATGAAAATACCGACCATAATATAATGTTTTGCCCTGAACGCACCAAGAATGATAAACAGCTCGCCGATGAAGATGCCGAAAGGCGGGAATCCTGAAATACCGGCAAACCCGGCAAAAAAAGCAAGAAAGGTTTTGGGCATGCGGCTCACCATATCGCCGGTATTTTTAATGAACCGATCCCCATATCCCAGAAGAATATTGCCCGATGAAAGGAATAAAGAGGATTTAATGAGGCTGTGATGAATCATACAGATGACGGCCCCATACACCCCGATCCCGCCGATGCCGGTACCAAAGGCGATAATGCCCATATTTTCGATACTGGAATAGGCCAGCATTCGTTTGTATTCATTCTGTTTGATGATAAAGGTGGCGGCCGCAAGGATGGACATGAGCCCGAAGACCATGAGGATGGCCCCGGAAAAACTCCCAAGTCCTGCCGCATGCATGATTTTATTGGTCTTAAAAATACCGAGATAGGCACAGTTTAAGAGCACCCCGGACAAAAGCGCCGAAGCCGGGCTGGGGGCTTCGCTGTGGGCATCGGGAAGCCAGGTATGCATGGGTGCCAGACCCATTTTTGTGCCGTATCCCACCAGGATGAAGACAAACCCGGCTTTGAGCCAGAAGGGGTCCAGTTTTCCGGCTACCCCGGTGATGGCGGAAAAGGAAAGTGCCACATCCACATTCCCGATATCCATGGACAGGGTAATCAGGACCGAGCCCAAAAGGGCCATGGCAATCCCGACTGAGCATATCAGCACATATTTCCAGGTCGCCTCAAGAGAAGCCGAAGACCGGTGCGTATAGATCAGGGGGGCGCTGGCCAGGGTGGTGGCTTCAATGGCAATCCAGAGAACCATGATATGATCCGACACCGTTACCATGGTCATGGTGGATAAAAACAGAAGCATGAACCCTGTAAAAACATTCTCCGTATGTATTTCACTTTCCTTGAGATAGGATACCGTATAAATGGAGATCAGAAAAAACAGAAGGGATATGACCAGAAGGGATAAGAGTCCTTCCGGAGTTACGGCAAAATATTGATCGAAGACAGCTTTTGGTCTGGTATCCCACAAAATAAGGGATAAAACCAGATGGATGGCGCCGGTGCCGATAAGAGACCACCGGCCCACGGCTTTGGGAAGAAAAAAAGCAAGAATGCCGGTTACAAATGGAATCAGAAAAATAAGCTCAACCATATGGCCCCCTATTCCTTTAATGATCTCAGATGCGCTGTGTCCACATCATCAAAGGTTTGTTTGATATTCTGAAGGATAATGGCCATGATCATGACACCGGCAAGAATATCAAGCAGTATCCCGAATTCCACAATATGGCGGGCTTTTACCGAAATGGTGGTGCCGACCAGATAAATACCGTTTTCCATGGTGATATACCCGAGAACCATGGCAATGGCGTTTCTCCGGGACATCAGAAGAAACATCCCGGCCACCAGAAGGGCGATGGCAGTTGGAAAAAGAAGGGTATAATCTTTTACGGCAGGAATATTCAGATTTTTACCGATATAGGTGGCGGTCACAATCAACAGAAGTCCGCAGACAATGGAGGCATTATACCCGATAATAGGTTCCACCTCCCGTTTGATGTCCACCCGGTTGATGGCCGTGATAATGCTCATGGGAATGATGATGCCCCGGATGGCAATGGTGGCAAGGGTAAACACAATGCCGCCAGCCGTCATATCATGACCCAGGAGAAAAGGAATCATTGAAACCACAATGCCTTGAAAGGCAACCAGTTTGATCAGCCTCGGCAATCGGCTGGAGCCAAAGGAAAACAAGACTGAAAGCAGTACCAGGGTTAAAAGGGTGTCCACCTGAAGTATGGTCATATTATATAAACTCCAATGTGATAATGGTTGCAAAAAAAGCCAGGGCAAAGGAAGTCAGGACAAACTGCGGCACTTTATCCATCCTGTAACGGGCCATGACCGATTCGGTAACCCCCACCGACACACTGACCAAGGCAAGGCCTGTAAAATAAAAAACAAAGGTCAGGGGAGTATTCACATCAAAGGGCAGAATCAGTCGTGAAATCAAAGTTGAATAAAAAAGCAGTTTGCAGAAGGACCCGAGCTCGATCAGACCGAAATCCGGTCCGCTGTGATCCAGGACCATGACCTCATGGATCATGGTCAACTCCAGATGGGTGGCCGGATCATCCACGGGCACCCTGGAATTTTCCGTCAACAGAATGATAAACAGGGAAAACACCACAAATAACAAAGGGGCCCCGGCAAGATGCCACAGTGAAAAAGGATTTTCTCCGGAAAAATAGGCAGACAGGGAAAGCTCCCCGGTCAGACGGTAGAATAAAATCAGAATCATGAAAAAGGCGGCTTCGCAGATGATGGGGAAATAGGCTTCTCTGGCCGCTCCCATGCCTTCAAAGGGAGAAGCGGTATCCATGGCCGCGGCAATGGTAAAAAACCGACCCAGCCCCAATAGATAAAGCACACAGATCACATCCCCCTGGAATGAAAAAACCGGGGCATGCCCGGCAATGGGGAGAAAAAGAAGCACGGTCAGGGCGGAACATAGGGAAACAATCGGCCCGAGTTTAAACATATAAGTAGTACTTTTGCTGTAGACAGACCCCTTTTTCATGAGTTTTAAGAGGGTGTAATACTGAATCAGAAGCGGAGGACCTTTTTTCCCTCCGAAAAATGCCTTTACCTTCAGGATGATGCCTGAAAAAAATGGCGCCATCAGTACAGCAAGAATAAACAAAAAGATGGATTCAATCATGATGATTTTCCCGTTACCTTAATATTATATAAAAAAGAGCAGCAATACGATGGCCAGCAGAATATAACCGATATATAAATGGATATCCCCGTGCTGGATCCATCGCAGTTTATCAAAGAAGAACAGGATGGGGTCAACGACCACCCGGTTCATATAAAGCCCTGCAATGTCATCGATATGGCTTTTGTAATGGGTTTTTAAAGGAAACCGGCCCTGTATGGCCGGGTGTTCTTCGGATAAAGGCGCCACCGGGCTGAAAAAATCCATGATAAAAGAGGCATAGGATGATCCCGTGTACTGCATTTTGACCGTGGGCTGGGTAAACCCGCATCCCCAGGTGCCGGATGAGGTGATAGTCTTTTTGCGATAAAAAAAGGCCCGCACCATACCGACCAGAAAAAACACCAGAAGAAAGATCAGGGCTGCAAAACTAAGATTTCCCGTGATGGACAAAACCGGTTCAAACAGGGCCTTGTCAAACCCGAGCCCCAGGGCGGCAACCGCCTTAAGTGGAAATTGGATGATCAAACCGGGGAAGATGCCCATGAGGACACAGAGAGCGGCCATGACTGACATGGAAAAAAGCATGGTTCCCCCCTTTTCCGTTGCTTTTTCAGCGGCCCGGGTTCTGGGTTCCCCTTGAAAGACAACCCCCACCACCTTTGTAAAGCACGCCAGGGCGAGACCCCCGATGACGGCCAGACCAGCAATGGCAAGAATGGCCATGATAAACGCCGAACTGTTTGGAGCCACCCCTTTGAATCCGCCCATATAGATGAAAAATTCTCCCACAAAGCCGTTAAAGGGGGGCAGCCCGGATATGGCAAGCGACCCGATAATCACGCATGCCCCGGTGATTTTCATTTTTTTGAGCAATCCGCCCAGGGCATCGATGGATCGTGTTCCGGCCTGATGAAGCACCATGCCCGCGCCCATGAACAAAAGGGATTTAAAAATCGAATGGTTGAGAATATGTAAAAATCCTCCGGTGAACCCGAGAATCGCCATGGCTGGGTTAGCCGATGACACCCCCATCATACCGATTCCGAGCCCCATGAGGATAATGCCGATATTTTCAACACTGGAATAGGCCAGAAGCCGTTTCAAATCACTCTGACCCAGGGCATAGACCACACCGAGAACACCGGACACGACTCCGGCAATGATCATCACCATCCCGGGCAAGGGGGTATGAAGATCCAGAAGGGTGTAGACCCGGATCATCCCGTAGATTCCGGTCTTGATCATGACGCCGGACATGACCGCGGAAATATGGCTGGGTGCGGCCGGATGGGCAAAGGGAAGCCAGACATGAAAAGGAAAGACCCCGGCCTTGGACCCGAACCCGATAAACGAAAAAATAAAAATCAGGATTTTCAAGGTCTCTGGAACCTCAGCCATGGGTCCGAAGGCAAGATTCCCGGTATGGCCATACATCAATGCAAAGGCCGCCAGGATGAACATGGCTCCCACATGCGAAAACACAAAATAAAGATACCCGGCCTTCCGGTTTTCCGATGCCTCATAATTATAAATCACCAGAAAAAAAGAAGACAGGGACATGGCTTCCCATGACAGCATAAAGGCAAGGATGTTTGACGCCGTGATGACAAGAACCATGGAAGCGATGAGAATACTGAAGAAAAAATAATGAATCCCCACCCTCACCGGTTTTTTTTCATGGGCCATATAATCAAAACTATAAAGGGAAGAAAACAGGCAGACCCCGAAAACGGCCATCAGAAAAAAAGCAGACAACCCGTCCATTTTAAAGGATAGGGAAAAGACATTCAGGAATTCAAAACTTCTTTCGGCATGGGTCGAATAAATGAGTTTGAAGATGGCATCGATAAGCCCCCAGAGACATCCGAGACTTAAACACAATACCCCCATGATCTTTGCAAATTTGGCCTGTTTTGCAAAAATCAGGGATAGCCCCCCCCCGGCCGTGATGATCAGTATGGCTGTGAAAAATTGACTCATGAATACCCCGATTTCAAATTTTTATTGCCTGTTCTTCCTCTGTTTTCAAAAATAGAAATTACTTCACCATAAAATTGATTTTCCGTCCAGTGAAATAAAATACCCGCCTTTTTTTGTCAAGCCGAAACTGTTTCAATATGAATCATTTTCTTGACAAAATCTTATTTCCCTGATTATCTAATGAAATTTTTAAAAGGAAAGGGCTGATATACCCCTGAAGATAAAATATATTAATTTTTTAACAAGGAGATATTGATTATCATGACTGATGCAACTGCAACCCTGGAAGGCGCCCGTATTGACTGGAAAAGAGTGTTTTTCCTGATTCTCGGCGTGGTCCTGTTCTGTATTATCTATTATTGCCCGCCATGGCCCGATGCCGTTGATCCGGCCGGCAAGCATTTTA
>JFJP01002019.1_pt1 | contig 18090 bp, 12 predicted proteins | sample 431651 | NCBI WGS metagenome assembly JFJP01 (sample SAMN02602958, study PRJNA72255) | Microbial mat metagenome, whole genome shotgun sequencing project. | biome: fresh water; feature: sink hole; material: water; isolation source: purple microbial (photo- and chemosynthetic) mats found in...
ATGGAAGAAATCCTGATCGCCAAGCTGATCGCCACCTCGGCCCGCCAGATCGGCATGTTCCTGGTGATCCTGGCCATCGTCAGTGCGGCCATCGTCGCCTTCATCATCTATACGCTGACCCTGGGCAAGATTCGCGAGATCGCGGTGTTGAAGCTGATCGGCACCAAGAACCGCACCATCGCCGCGATGATCATGCAACAGGCCGTGGGTCTGGGGCTGATCGGCTTCGTGGTGGGCAAGGTCGCCGCCACCTTCTGGGCGCCGTTTTTCCCCAAGTATGTCTTGCTCGAAGCGGGCGACGCGGCGCGCGGCTTCGCCGCTGTGATGGTGATCTGCGTGCTGGCCAGCCTGCTGGCGATCCGCGCCGCGCTCAAGGTCGACCCGGCGGAGGCCATCGGTGGATAACGATGTGTGGATAACAACATGAACGAACGCTACAACCAGGGTATCCGCATCGAAGGCCTGAAGAAGCGCTACGGCGCCGGCGACACCGCCGTCGATGCGCTCAAGGGCGTCGACATGCAGGTGGCGCCGGGCGAGGTCGTCGGCCTGATTGGCCCCTCCGGCTCCGGCAAGAGCACGCTGCTCAAATGCCTGGGCGCAGTGATCGAACCCAGCGCCGGACGCATGACGCTGGGCGAGCAGATCATCTATGAAGACGGCTGGAAGATTCCCGACCTGCGCGCCCTGCGCCGCGACAAGATCGGCTTCGTGTTCCAGGCGCCCTACCTGATTCCCTTCCTCGACGTGACCGACAACGTGGCCCTGTTGCCCATGCTGGCCGGGCGGCCCAACAACGAGTCGCGCAAGCGGGCGCTGGAACTGCTCGATGCGCTCGACGTCGCGCATCGCGCCAAGGCGATGCCGTCGCAGCTCTCCGGCGGCGAGCAGCAGCGGGTGGCCATCGCCCGCGCCCTGGTCAACCGGCCGCCGGTGATTCTGGCCGACGAACCGACCGCGCCGCTGGACAGCGAACGTGCGCTCACCGTGATCCGCCTGCTGGAAGACATGGCCGGCCAGTTTTCCACCGCGATCATCGTCGTCACCCACGACGAAAAGATCATTCCCACCTTCAAACGCATCTACACCATCCGCGACGGCCGCACCCTTGAAGAGGCGGGCGAGGGACGCTCGATTGCGGGCGACAAGGCGCTGGTCGCAAGAAGTGTCGCAGGAAGTCTCGTATGAAGCGCCGGATCAACCTCAGCTTCGAGGCCATCGAAGCGATCGTCGCCTACGACTTCGGCGAGCGCTCCGGCACTGGCCGCAGCCGAATCCGCCCAGGCCAAGAGCGAACGGGTGCCACCGGGGACGGACGTTGGCTGGAAACGCTACACCAGCGTGCTCTGGATCGGCCTGGCATTGGCCGGCTACGCCAGCGGCCCGGATTTCAAACTGCCCGCCGCGCCCGATGTGGCCGGTTACACCGCCTCGGATGACTTGAGACTGATGTAACACGAGCCAATCAGGTTCAACACGTCCTCGTTTCATTTCTACCGCCGCAACACCGCCGCCACCGCATTGTTCACACTGCGGCAAACGAACGCGGGGTAATCAGCACGCGTTTCATGCGCTTTGCCGACGCAGGCTGTCCCGTATCAGGATCGCCAACTGCGCCAGTAACGTGCTCCGCAAGCCATGCAGTTCACCCAGCCGCGCCAATGCCTCTGAATTCCGGCCATCCGCATCGATATCCAGCAGCGTCTGTCCAAGCACGTGAACCTGATGATGGAGCGCTTCGATCGCCTTGAACCCCGGCTGCATGCAGCGGCCAGCCTGGTTTTCTGTCTTCAGCCAGAGTCCGAATCGACAGCGGTGGTCATCCATCGGCGGCGGCGCATCGGACACGCCTTTGAGGTAACCCTCTATCGCCACAATCCAGGCGCGGTGCTCAACGCTGGCAAACAGCAGCGGGAAATTGTCACGCCCGACAGAATCCGCATTGACCCAGCGTAGATCGGGCCGCCAGTTGGCAAACCAGTCGGGGAAGGCATCTGCCGGCATCGGGCGAGCGATACCGTAGCCCTGGCCGAGTTCACAACCAAGTTGCAGCAACATTTCACCTTGCTCGACCGTTTCGACACCTTCGGCGATGACCTCGCGCCGGAATGCATTAGCCAGACTGAGAATGCCCTCCAGAATGGCCAGGTCTTCCGGGTCATCAAGCATGTCGTGGATAAAACTCTGGTCGATCTTGAGCTGTACAACGGAAAGGCGTTTCAGGTAGGTCAGCGAGGAATAGCCGGTGCCGAAATCATCCATGGAAAAGCTGACGCCAATCTCTCGGCAGGCCTTGATGACCTGCGACACATGCACCAGATCTTCCAGTGCGCTGGTCTCCAGCACCTCGAGTTGCAGGCTGGATGGATCGACCTGCGGGTGCGCCGCAAGCTGGCTGCGCAGATTTTCAACAAAATCGGCATGCTGCAACTGGCGGGCGCCAACATTGATGCTGAGCGGGATGACCAGCCCTGCCGCCTGCCAGCGTTCCATCTGGGTCAACGCAGACTCGATTACCCAATCGCCGAGTTCAACCGCCAGCAAGTGATCTTCGATCACCGGCAGGAATACTGCCGGCGGCAACAAGCCCTTTTCCGGGTGCTGCCAGCGGATCAGGGCCTCCGCGCCGATGATTTCACCGGTGCGCAGGTTCACCTTGGGTTGGTAATAGAGCACGAATTCCCGCTCCCGCAACGCTCGGCGGATGTGCTCCAGGCTTTCATGGTGGCCGCGCACGTTGCGATCCTGATCGGCATCGAATACGTGGTAACGGTTCTTGCCAGACAGTTTGGCCTGATACATGGCCTGATCTGCCTGGCGCAACAACTGATCGGCGTCCACCTCTTCCACCTGCGGATAAAAAGTGACGCCGACGCTGGCGGACACTTGCAGGATGTTTTCCCCCAGATTCACGGGTTGTGCGGCAGCTTCGAGCAGGCGGCTGAGCATGGGCTCACTAGCTTCGATATCCGCCAGTTCGAGCAGTACAACAACAAACTCATCGCCGCCCAGACGCGCCAGCGTATCGCCTTCGCGCAGAGCATGTTTCATGCGGGCGGCCAGGTCCATCAGCAACAAGTCGCCGGTTTCATGTCCATAACGGTCATTCACCGCTTTGAAACCATCGAGGTCGAGATAAGCGACCGCCAGGGGTTGGGCGCGCCGCTTGGCCTGCACCATGGCCTGATGCAAACGGTCTGCCAACAGCACGCGGTTGGGCAGCCTGGTCAACGCGTCGTAATGCGCAATGTGTTCGAGCTGCTGCTCATGCTCCTTCAGCGCGGTAATGTCGGAGAACAGCGCGACGTATTGCCGAGTCTTGCCCTGGTCGTCACGGATGGCGCTGATGGTTTGCAGCACGGCGAAAGGCTCGCCGTTCTTGCGCCGGTTCCAGAGTTCGCCGGTCCAATAGCCTTGCTCGGCCAGATCACGCCACATGACTTCATAAAACGCCTTGGACTGAAGGCCGGAATTAAGAATGGAGGGATTCCGCCCCAGCACTTCGTCATGGCTATAGCCGGTGATCTGGCTGAACGCCTCATTCACCTCAATGATCAATGCATCGACAGTGGTGATGATGATGCCTTCGCGGGCATGACCAAAAACGCTGGCGGCAAGGTGAAGCTTGTCTTCGGCTTGCTTGCGCTCGGTAATGTCGCGCGCGGAGCCCACCGTGCCGATAACGACGCCGTGCTCATCCAGGAAGGGCGCCTTGTGGACATCGAGGAAGAGAAGCTTGCCTTTGATATTGCCGAATTCTTCGAATACCGATGGCCGCCCCCGCTCAAGCGTGATCGCATCGCTATCCTGGCAAAGCTCGCCAAAGGTGTGCCATTGCGGGTTGTCAACGTGCCTATGCCGCTCGCGCTGGGCGAAGAACATATCATTCTTGCCCACTGGCTCTGCCGTATCGCCGGCATTCAGGAGTTGTTCACAAATCGCCTTGTTGGTGAACAGGTAGCGACTTTCCAGATCTTTCGCCCAGATCATGTCGGGCACGTTGTCGCACATCAGACGGAGCAGGCTGGCCAGGTTGCGCGAACGTTCCTCGCTCACCCGCATGGCCGCTTCAATCTGTTTGCGGGGGGTGATGTTCATCGATGTGCCAACCGCCAGTGCCGGTTGCCCCTCCGCCCCGCGCTGGATCACCCGGCCCCGGGTGTGGAGCCACTGATAACCGCCGGACCGATCGGACATGCGATATTCACAGTCAAATATGGGGTCGCCCGGCTGCATGGCCAACTTAAAACTTGCTGTAAAAGCGCTTAGGTCATCCGGATGAACATGCTCCATCCACTGCGGCAAACTGACCAGGGCATCTTCCACTTCCAAACCCAGGACCGGCAACATGGTCTGTTCGTAGCTCAAGCGTCCGGACAGCAAATCGCACTCCCAGAACAGCATCTGGGCGACCTCAGCCGCCATATTCAAGTTCAGTTCGGTACGCTTTCGATCACTGATATCGCGGGCGAACCCCACCGTGCCGATGATCCGGCCGTCAATGCTGACGGGGGATTTGTAAGTCTCGTACCAGACACGCCGACCAACGACTTCAATCAACTCTTCGACATTTTTCGATTGGCCGCTGTCCAGTACCTTCTGGTCGTCGGCCCGATAGCGCGCCGCCAAATCTGGCGGTGCAATATCCAGGTCACTTTTGCCAATCAAAGACTGCGCCGACGGCCAGCCGAAACCGATGGCGAATGCCTGGTTGACGGCAAGGAAGCGGCTTTGCTCATCCTTCAGCCAGACCATGAACGGGAAGGTATCGAGCAACACCCGCTGATATTTTTCGCGCTGGCGCAAGGCATCGGCAAGTTGCTTGCGTTCGGAGATGTCTTCGTAAACCCCCAGGATGCCGATGACTTGATTGTCCGCGCCCCTGAGCGGAATTTTCGAGGTGCTCAGCCAGATTTCACGGCCATCGGGCGTCGTCTGCGGTTCTTCATAAGCCAGCTTGGCGACACCCGATTCCATCACCGCGCGATCGTCCGCCCGGTACAGATCCGCTTGATTCACCCAGGTCATCTGATAGTCATCTTTGCCAATCAACTCCGCTGCGGAGTTCAGTGCGGCATCCCTCGCAAACAGCGGGTTGCAACCCAGATAACGCAAATCGCGATCCTTCCAGAAGATACGCACCGGCGCGGTATCAATGATCGTCTGCAGCAACTTATGCGATGCAATCAAAGCCAAATCCGACTGCGCCTGCTCGGTGATATCGGTGAAACACCAGATGCGGCCTTGTTCACTGCCAATCGACAAAGCCCGCGTATAGCGTGAAAACACACGACCGTCCTTGAACTGCAAGGTATCGCGAGCTTCTTCGTTGCTGTCATAGAGCCGCCGCACCTGAGCCAGAAAATGTTCAGGATCAACCAGTTGATCGAGCACATGCGCCAATAATGGCGCGTCCTGACCAATGTCGGCGAGTTCCTGCGGCACGCGCCAGAGCGCATGAAAACGCGTATTGCTAGCCAGCACACTGCCATCGCGAGCAACCATCAGCATGCCTTCGTCAGTCGACTCCAGCGCCACCTTCAGGCGCGCCTCGGCGCGGTTCACGCTGGCTGACAACGCAGCGTTTTGTTGCAAGGCGATCTCGTGCAGCAAATGACTCAGCAACATCAAACTTGGCGGCGCGACGATAGCGGCGGTAACCAGACCGGTGATCAGATAATCGGCGGTCACCTCGCCTTTCAAAAGCAGATCCATGATCGACACGACCACCGCCGCCCCCAGCATGGTGCTGAAAGTCACAATGGCCGACAAACGCCAGCCTTTAAGGCGCAGCAGGAAAGGGATCAGCCTGGTTTTCATTCCGGATAAGTCTCAGCGGAAAAATGTCGATTCAAAACAATTCAGATTTGACTCGGAAAACCAATGCCTGTCGAAACATGAATGGTTTTTGGAAAATGCTTGACCCGAGCTGAAGCGCTGGTTGACCGATCTGGTCCAGGATTCGGCCATTCTGTTTGGTCAGTCCAGCTTGACCTGACTCGACGCCTGGCGGCTCAGAAAGTTATTGTTTCTCGGTGCCTTTGGCACCAAGGATTCAAGGATTCAACCAAGCAGAAGCGACCAACGCCCGAGAAGGCGGGGAGCCTCGGTCATCACGCCACAACTGGATTTTGAAGATGGTTGTCCTGGCAGCCGGCCGAGAAGCGGCCGCTGTGGCCGTTTCTCGCGCTCGACGAGCAAAGTCTGTCCGGCGTTCAGCCGGCGTCGACCCAGACCTGGCCTGCTTCAAGTTTGGCCGGGTAGGTGTGCAGCGGACACTCGGCGGGTTCGTTGAGGGGTTTGCCGCTGGCCAGGTCGAAATAGCTGCCGTGCAACGAGCATTTGATGGAGCGGCCTTTGACGCAGCCGAACCAGAGGGAATAGTCCTCGTGGCTGCACATTTCATCGACACAGAAATAGCCGCCTTCGGCATTGATCAGCAGCAAGGGCTTGTCGGCGGGCTGGATGCGTTTCATCTGGCCGACGCCCAGTTCACCTTCTTTGGCAACCACGCTCCAGGCCATTATTTGACCCGTCCCGCTGCGCGACCGGAATCGAGCGCCGCCCGCACCAGTTCTCCGGCGGCTTTGAAGCTGGCGGCTTTGCCGACGTGATGCAGGATCAGGCTGGCGGTGAGCAGCAGGGAGTCGTAAGTTGCCCCCTTTTCGCCGCGCAGGGCCGCCATGCCGGCTTTGGCGGCAGCCTCGGCGGTGGCTTTGATATCGACGGCGATGGCGATTTCATCGGCGCGTTCGATTTTCGGCAAGTCATCCGGCAACGGTACGGCGCGCGCGGACTGTTCTATGCCCAGCGTGGTGGGGTCGAGGTCGATTTCGTATTCTTCGCCGTGATTGTCGTAACGGGTCGCTTTGCCCGGCTGGCGCAAGGAGGGGATAACGCCGCCTTCAACGCCGCGAATGATCAACGCCGAATCGAAGCCGGCATGCCTGGCCAGCATGGCGTAAATCGGCGGATACGGTTTGTGGACATATCCGGTCACCAGATGCGTCTTTTTGCGCCCGCGTATCGGCTGAGCCTGAGTTTCTATGGTGGTAAGGGCCTGTCGTTTGATGATCTTGGTGCGCAGCGGAATCATGTCATGCAGAGGCGGGCAGAATTGCGCCTGGTCGATATACGTCCAGCCGGTCGCCGGGTCGAGCAGACGCGCGGCGGCGGCGGCGGGAGACAAGTCGACGTTGACCCCGGCGGCGCGAATGACATGGCGGGCGGTGACGCCATATTTGGGCCCCACCGCTTCCAGTCCGTGGCAAACCGCCGGCACGCCAAGTTCGGCCAGCAGCGGCGCGAGGAAGGGGGCGGCGGGCAAACAACGGTTGTAACCATCGTAGGGGTCGGCAATATCGACCACTTCATCCACCTCGGCGGTAACCCGCAGGGTGGCGTTCAAAATGGCGTCGAGGATGCCTTTGAACTCGTCGTTGGATTCTCGCTTCATGCGCAAGGCGATGAAAAAGATGCCGGCTTGCACCGGATCGACGGCGTTCTCCAGAATGGCCTGCATGCCGAGGCGGGCTTCTTCCATTGAAATGTCTTTCGACAGTTCCGGTCCAGTGGCGATGCGCTGGATGATGGAATGCATGGTTTTGGCGAGATCGGGGGTGGACGTGACCGGGGTGTTCATTAGCAACTCCTTAAATGGTTGCGGGAGGATAGGGAGGCGACCGGGGATTGGTCAACCCTGCGCGGAATAGGGTAAGCAACTATCACAAAGATTCGCCTTAGCCGATCTCGCGCAACAAACTCTTCACCAGTTCTACCCGTTTTTCCAGCGTCGGACAGTCCTTGGCGATCTTCAGCCGATCTTGTCCGGCCAGTTTGTATTCGCGCTTGGTCTGGATCAGTTTGATCAACTTCAACGGATCGATCGGCGGATTCGGCTCGAACTGGATGTTGGCGCCGTCCGGCCCGACGTTGAGGCGCGCAATGCCGAACGGTTTGGTTTCCAGGCGCAAGCGATGCACCGCCAACAAGGTGTGCGCCGGTTCCGGCAACAGACCGAAGCGGTCGATCAGCTCTTCTTTCAGTTCATCGAGTTGTTCCGTTGCGTCGCAGTTGGCGAGGCGTTTGTAGAGCACCAGGCGTTCGTGAATGTCGCCGCAATAATCCTCCGGCAGCAGCGCCGGCAGATGCAGGTTGATTTCGGTGGTGACCGCCATCGGCGAATCGACATTCGGCTCTTTGCCGGCCTTCAGCGATTTCACCGCGCTGGCGAGCATGTCATTGAATAGATTGAAGCCGACTTCCTGCATTTCACCGCTCTGGTTCTCGCCCAACACTTCGCCTGCGCCGCGAATTTCCAGGTCGTGCATGGCCAGATAAAAGCCGGAACCGAGGTCTTCCATGCTTTGAATCGCCTCCAGCCGCTTGACGGCGGCGGGGGTGACTTTGACTTCGCCCGGCGGCGTCAGCAGATAGGCATAGGCCTGGTGATGCGAGCGACCGACGCGACCGCGCAACTGGTGCAACTGCGCCAGGCCGAACTTGTCGGCGCGATTCATGATGATGGTGTTGGCGGTAGGCACGTCGATGCCGGTTTCGATGATGGTGGTACACAACAGCAGGTTGAAGCGCTGGTGGGTAAAGTCGCGCATGACGTGTTCCAGTTCGCGCTCCGGCATCTGGCCGTGGGCGATTTCGATACGCGCTTCCGGCAGCAGTTTGACCAGCTTTTCATACATCGTGCGGATGGTGTCGACTTCATTATGGAGGAAGTAAATCTGGCCGCCACGCTTCAGTTCGCGCAGGCAGGCCTCGCGAATCAAGCCTTCCGAGAACGGCTGCACGAAGGTCTTGATCGACAGGCGTTTCTGCGGCGCGGTGGCGATCACCGAGAAATCGCGGATGCCTTCCAGCGACATCGCCAAGGTGCGCGGGATGGGTGTGGCGGTCAGCGTCAGCACGTCGACCTCGGCGCGCAGTTCTTTCATGCGCTCCTTCTGACGCACACCGAAGCGGTGTTCTTCGTCGATGATGGTGAGACCGAGATTTTTGAAAACGATGTCTTTCTGCAGTAATTTGTGGGTGCCGATGACGATGTCGATCTGACCGGCTTTGATGCCCTCCAGCGCGGTGGCGACTTCTTTCGGCGAACGAAAACGCGACAGCTCGGCGAGCCGCACCGGGGTGTCGGCGAAACGGTCGGAGAAGGTCTGAAAATGCTGTTCGGCCAGCAGCGTGGTCGGACACAGCACCGCTACCTGACGGCCGCCAGACGCCGCGACAAAGGCGGCGCGCAAGGCAACCTCGGTCTTGCCGAAACCGACGTCGCCGCAGACCAACCGGTCCATCGGCTTGCCGGAAGTCATGTCGGCCACCACCGCTTCGATGGCGGCCATCTGGTCCGGCGTTTCCTCGAAGCCGAAACCTTCCGCGAAGGCGGCCATGTCGTGCGGGCTGGTCTCGAATGAGTGCCCCTGGCGAGCGGCGCGCTGGGCATAAAGATTGAGCAATTCCGCCGCCGTGTCGCGGGCTTTTTCCATCGCCCGGCGCTTGGCTTTTTCCCACTGGCCGCTACCCAGACGATGCAATGGCGCGGTGTCCGGGTCGCCGCCGAGATAACGCGAGATCAAGTGCAGATGCGCCACCGGCACATACAACTTGTCGCCAGCGGCGAATTCGAGGCTGAGAAACTCCTCGGAGCCGTCGCCCATATCCATGCCGGTCAGCCCTTGATAACGGCCGATGCCGTGCTGGATATGCACCACCGGGTCGCCAATCTTCAGCTCGGAGAGATCCTTCAGCAGGCCTTCGGCGGTGCTGGCGCGTTTGCCCTCGCGAGCGCGGCGGCTCTGAGAACTGAGCGGGCTGCGCGCGTAAAGCTCGGTTTCGGTGATGACCGCGAGCTTGCCGTCGAGGTCGATGAAGCCGGCGGCGAGCGGGCCGGTGGTGAGTTGGAAAAGCGGGGGATGAGGCGCGGTATTCTTCTTCCCCCATTCCTCTTGACTCATCCCGCCAGCAGGCCAGCCCTCCAGCAATGCCGGCTTCAAGCCGTATTCCGCCAGCGCGTTGGCCAGGGTTTCGCGCCGGCCCAGACTTTCCGCGACCAGCAAGGTGCGCCCGGCATAGGCATCAAGGTGGGATTGCAGGCGGTAATACGGGTTTTCCGCCTTGCGCTCGACTTCCACGGCCGGCGCAGCTTGGAACGGTAACACCTGCTCGGCCTCGGCGCGGCCGCCGAACTCGATGCGGGCATAAGGCTTCAGCCGGCCAAAGAACTGATCCGGCGGCAGAAACAGTGCATCCGGTGGCAGCAATGGCCGGTGCTTGTCGCCCTGCATCAGGCGATGCCGACTTTGGGTGTCATTCCAGAACCCTTCCACGGCGGTCTGCGTCTCGCCTTGCAACACCAGCACCGTGCCTTCGCCGAGGTAATCGAACAGGGTCGCGGTGTCTTCAAAAAACAGCGGCAGGTAATACTCGATGCCGCCCGGCGCGAGCTTGTTGGAGACATCCTTGTAAACCTGGCTTTTGCCTGGATCGCCTTCAAATTGATCGCGAAAACTCTGCCGAAAGTGAGTGATGCCGGCCTCGTCGAGCGGCACCTCGCGGGCTGGCAACAGCCGAATCTCCGCAACCTTGTAAACCGTGCGCTGGGAATCCGGGTCGAAGGTACGAATCGACTCGATCTCGTCGTCGAACAAATCGATGCGGTAGGGTTGCACCGCGCCCATCGGGAAAAGGTCGATGATGCCGCCGCGCACCGCGAACTCGCCCGGCGACAACACCTGATTCACCGCGCTGTAACCGGCTTGAGTCAGGCGTGAGCGAAGCTTGTCGGCATCGAGGCGGTCCTTTTCCTTGAGCAAAAAAGTGTGCGCGTTGAGATAAGCCGGCGGGCAAAGGCGCTGCATCGCCGTTGCCGCCGGCGTCACCAGCACATTCACCTTGCCGGCGGCCGCCAGCCAGAGCGCGGAGAGCCGGTCCGAAACCAGATCGGGATGCGGCGACAAAGGGTCATACGGCAGCGTTTCCCAATCCGGAAACAAGCGGGTGTCGAGCGTTGGCGCAAACCAGGCGATTTCCTCAACCAGCCGAGCGGCGTCCTGCGCCGTCTGGGTCAGCACCAGCAGGCGACGTGAATGACCGGCAAGGCTGGAAATGGTCTGACTATCCGCCGAACCGGGCGGCAATGCGAGGCGGCGGCGCTGGCCGGCTGGCGGAAAAATGGGTAAATCGTTCATTGCAACTTCAACTCAGACAAGAGCGTACATTTTCCGCGAATTTCTGCCGCGCGCACGCATACCTTCCTTTCTATAATTCGCGATCTTGCAATGCACAATACAAGGTCATCCATGCTCGTCGATGTCAAAGCCCCGGAGCTTTCAGAGTCTGTTCAAAGCGGATCTTTGCTGGATTGGCACAAACAGCCGGGCGATTTTGTGCGGCGCGATGATCCGCTCACCGATCTGGAAACCGACAAGGTGATTCTGGAAATCACCGCGCCGGCAACTGGCGTGCTGACCGAAATCTGCCTGGCCTCGGGCAGCGAAATCAAAGCCGGCGACGTACTGGCGCGGATTGAAACCAGCGATGAACCCACCGCAGAGACAGACCCCGTGGCGCAGCCAAGCGCAACGCCTGCCGCCGCCAAAGTCATGCCAATGGCAGCGCTTGAAAATGAGAAACCGGCTTTACTGACCCAAGCGGCACCCCCGCCAGCGGCCCGCCCGGCTGAAGTCGCCGCCATCGTCACCCCGGTCGATTACGCCGCGCCAGTCGCGTCCACCTCGGCGCAGTGCGCTCCTGAGCGCGGCGAGCGGCGCGTGCAGATGACACGTTTACGCCAGCGCATCGCCGAACGCCTGAAAGAAGCGCAGAACACAGCGGCCATATTGACCACCTTCAACGAAATCAATATGCAGCCGGTGATGGACCTGCGCACGCGTTATCAAGAGCGTTTTCAGAAAGAACATGGCGTCAAACTGGGGTTCATGTCCTTCTTCACCAAGGCGGTGTGTCAAGCGTTGAAGGCCTATCCGCTGATCAACGCCAGCATCGACGACCGCGATGTGGTCTACCACGAGTATTACGACATCGGCATGGCGGTCAGTTCCGAGCGCGGCCTGGTGGTGCCGATCCTGCGCAATGCGGATCGACTCTCGTTTGCCGAAATCGAAAAATCCATCGCCGATTTTGGCCGCCGCGCCAACAGCCTCGAACTGACGCTGGAAGAAATGGAAGGCGGCACCTTCACCATTTCCAACGGCGGCGTGTTCGGCTCGTTGCTCTCCACCCCGATCCTCAACCCACCGCAATCCGGCGTACTTGGCCTGCACAAGATTCAGGATCGCCCCATCGCCGAAAACGGCCAGGTCGTGATACGCCCGATGATGTACGTCGCCCTCAGCTACGACCACCGCATCATCGACGGTCGCGAAGCGGTGAGTTTTTTGAAGACGGTAAAAGACGCGCTGGAAGACCCGGCCAGATTATTGCTGGAACTGTAATTTTTCGACCGCGCCGAAGCGGGCTACATCTTCGGCGTGCTGTAGCAGAGGTTGTTGCTATCGAACGACAGACTCATCTGCTCGTTATTGGGCAACACGATGTACTTCACACCGATGTATTCCAGATTGTTTTTCCAGAAAATCGCGAATACCGCTTTCTCGCCATTACTGACCACGTGGGTGTTGGAATACACCTTGGCCGGCTGACCATATTGCTGGTTGTAATTGTTCACCGAGATGATCAGCGACTTCAGCGAAGGCCGCACGTCTTGCTCGAATCCGACCAGTTTGCCCTTGCAAAAGCGAAACTGGTAACGCCGCGCAATGCTGGGATCATTGTCATAGGCCAGAATCACATCATCTGACGGCTCCAGCACCCGGTCGAAATTCCAGTTGGCAATGAGCAGTGTTTTGATTTCGTTCTGCGCCATGCCGCTCTTGAATTCAGCAACTTCAAAGGCATGGGCGCTGGCAACCGAAACCAATGCAAGCAGGAAAACGCGGAGCAGAGACATGGCGGAGCAGGCGATGTACGAAGAGTGAAGAGCGAATCTTATCCCGAAGGCAGAGATTTAACCCCTTGCCGTGCAAGTGCGCCAATACATTTCAGGCAAAACCAGATGCGGTCCGAATGCGGCGTGTTTCACGTTAACATCCCGCTTCACTCCATCGTCGAATACCCGCATGCACTCCCCCGCCATGGCGTTATTTATCGGTCACGGCAACCCGATGAATGCACTGACCTCCAACCGCAATAGCCAAGCCTGGGCAACCATCGCCGCAGACTTGCCGCGCCCGCGCGCGGTGCTGGTAATTTCGGCGCACTGGCTGACGCGCGGCATCGCGGTAACCGCCATGCCACGTCCGCAAACCCTGCACGATTTCGCCGGCTTCCCCGCCGCGTTGAACGAATTCCAGTATCCCGCCCCCGGTGATCCGCAATTGGCGGCGCAGGTGGCGGCCTTGTTGGCGCCGCTGCCCGTCACACTGGACGAGCAATGGGGGCTGGATCATGGCGCTTGGTCGGTGCTGGCGCATCTGCTTCCAGCCGCCGATATTCCGGTGCTGCAACTCAGTCTGGACGTCACCCTCACGGCGGCCGAACACCTAGCCTTGGCGCGCAAACTGCGCCCATTGCGGGATGACGGCGTATTGATTCTGGGCAGCGGCAACAACGTGCACAACCTGCGCCGAATGGACTGGAAGCAGCCCGATGGCGCGTATGACTGGGCGACTCGTTTCAACGACCGCATTCGACTCAGCCTGAGCCAATACAACCACGCCGACTTGACCGACCTCAGCGGCGATGACGCCAAACTGGCAGTACCGACGCCGGAACATTACTGGCCGCTGCTCTACATCGCCGCACAACAAGCGCCCGGCGAAGACCTGCAATTCTTCAACGACCATATCGAATATGGCGCTATCGGCATGCTGTCATTCCGGATCGGCCAGCCGCCGAAGGCCCCGGCGTGAATCTCCCCTCTGGACTGGATGCGCATCGATTCCCAGGCTGGCTGCTGATACTCGGCGCACTCACCGCCATCGGGCCGCTCTCCATCGATATGTATCTGCCGGCATTTGCGGTGTTGGAGCGGGATCTGGCCGCTCCCGCCGGCAGCGCCGAAATGACCCTGGCGGGATTTTTCATCGGCATGGCCTGCGGACAACTGCTCTGGGGACCGCTCAGCGACCGCTTTGGCCGCAAACCACCGCTTTACGCCGGACTCGCCTTGTTCGCGTTGGCCTCACTGGGCTGCGCTTTGGCCGACAGCATCACCGGCCTCACCGGCTGGCGGATTTTGCAAGCTCTGGGCGGCTCCGCCGGCATGGTCATCGGCCGTGCCGTGGTGCGCGACCGCTGCGGCGCGCGTGAATCGGCGCGCGCCTTTTCAACCTTGATCCTGGTGATGGGCCTGGCCCCGATCCTGGCGCCGATCATCGGTGGCTGGATGGTCACCGGACCCGGCTGGCGCGCCATCTTCTTCCTGTTGCTGGCCTTCGCCCTGGCCTGCTTGCTGGCCATCCGACTTGGCCTGCAAGAAAGCCATAACATCCTCCATGAGCCGCCGCTCGACGCCCGGCGGATTGCCGGCGACTACGCCAGCCTGTTCGCCAGCCGCGCCTTTCTCGGTTACACCCTCAGCGGCGGCCTGGCGATGGCCGGCATGTTCGCCTATATCGCCGGTTCGCCGTTCGTCCTCATCCAATTGGGCGGCATTGCGCCGCAACACTTTGGTTGGGCGTTTGGCATCAATGCGCTGGGCTTCATCGCCGCCAGCCAGTTGAACGCTCGCCTGCTTAAAAATCGGGCGCCCACCGCCCTGTTGCGCCGCGCCCTGTGGATGCCGGCCAGTGCGGGTCTGGCGCTGGCCGCGCTGACTTATACCGATACCGCCAGCCTGCCGCTGATCATGCTGTGCCTGTTTCTGTATGTCGGCAGCCTCGGCTTCATTGCCCCCAATTCCAGCGCCACCGCGCTGGCCACCCACGGCCAACGCGCCGGCACCGCCTCCGCCCTGATGGGCGCGCTGCAATTTGCACTGGCCACGCTGACCGGCGTTGGCATCAGCCATCTGCATGATGGCAGCGCCCGCCCGCTCGCCTTGATTCTTGCCGTTTGCGGTATCGGCGCATGGCTGCTGCATCGCTGGCTAGTGCATCCGCATGATCGTCATCTAACCTGAAACATCCGATCCAACCCGGAACTTGCAAAACTTGACTCGCTTGTTTGCCATAACTTGACCAAATAGAATGACCAAAAGGAGGGTAAAGCATGCAACAGTTCAACATCGGCGAAGCCAAAGCGCATTTGTCTGACCTGGTTCAAAAAGCGCTGTTAGGTGAAGAAATCATCATCGCGCGCGACAACAAACCGCTGCTGCGATTGGTGCCCATCGAACCGCCGCAACACACGCGGCAGCCCGGTTCAGGCAAGGGCCAGTTGCTGCACATGGCGGAAGACTTCGACGCCACACCTGACGATTTCGAGGCATACCGTTGAGCCGCCTGTTGCTGGATACCCACGCCCTGCTTTGGTGGGTAGAGGACGATCCGCGTCTGCCCGCCAAAGCCCGAAAGGCCATTGCCGATGCCGCTAACGACTGTTTTGTCAGCCTGGCCAGCGCCTGGGAAATGGCCATCAAAAGCCAGCTGGGCAAGCTCACGCTGGCCAGCAGCGTGCGCCAGTACTTCCCGGCGCAGCTTGCCGCCAACGGCTTTGTGCAACTCGATATCGCCTTTCGCCACGTTGCCCGTGTTGAATCGCTGGAGTTTCACCACCGCGACCCATTTGACCGCCTCATTGCAGCGCAGGCGCTGGAAGAAAAACTCACGCTGCTGTCCGCGGATGCTGTTTTTGATGCCTACGGCGTGAAGCGTATCTGGTGAACTGTACCGCCCATGACCCCCGAATCCTTCATTGCCCGTTGGCAACACGCCGACGGTTCCGAGCTCGCCAATGCGCAGAGTTTTGTCCGCGAACTGTGCGAACTGCTTGATGTGCCGGTGCCCGACCCGGCGCGCGCCGACACCCGCGACAACGCCTATGTGTTCGAACGCCGGGTCATTTTTCGGCATGGCGATGGTGGCAGTTCGGAAGGCCGCATCGACACCTACCGGCGCGCCTGTTTTGTGCTGGAATCGAAGAAGCTCAAACAAAATCAGCAAACCAAGGGATTTGATGACGGCATGCAGCGCGCCCGCGCCCAGGCCGAAAACTATTCGCGCGCCTTGCCGGCGGAGGAAACGCGGCCGCCGTTTCTGATCGTCGTCGATGTCGGCAACGTCATCGAGCTGTATGCCGAATTCAGCCGCAGCGGCGCCACCTACACGCCGTTTCCCGACCCGCGTTCCTACCGCATCAAGCTGGAAGACCTCTGCGCCAGATCTGGCTGGACCCGCTGGCGCTCGACCCGGCGCGGATTTCCGCCCGCGTTACGCGTGAGATTTCTCGCCGTCTGGCCAATCTCGCGCGCGAACTGGAACAGGCCGGGCATGACGCCGAGGCGGTCGCCGAGTTTCTCTCGCGTTGCCTGTTTTGTATGTTCGCCGAAGATGTCGGTCTGCTGCCGAAGGCGGATGGCAAAGGTGCGTTTACCGTCTTGCTGGAAAGTTTCGTGCAACCTGGACAGGCAACGCCGGAGCAATTCGTCCCCCTGCTTGGCGCACTCTGGCGCGAGATGGATGTCGGCGGTTTTTCTGTCGTGCTGCGTCAAAATTTACCGCGCTTCAACGGCAAGCTGTTCAAGCAACCGCACGTTCTGCCGCTCACGCGCGGCCAGATCGAACACCTGATCCAGGCCGCCAATTCCGACTGGACCTTGGTCGAACCGGCGATTTTCGGCACCCTGCTCGAACGTGCGCTCGACCCCGCCGAACGCCACGCGCTGGGGGCCGAATACACGCCGCGCCCGTATGTTGAACGCCTGATTCTGCCCGCCGTGATCAACCCGCTGCGCGCCGAATGGAACAACGTCAAAGCCGCCGCGCTGTTGCTTGCCAACGAAGGCAAGGCAGAAGCCGCGCGCGATACGTTGCGCGAATTCCATCACCGCCTCTGCCAGATACGCGTGCTCGACCCGGCCTGCGGTTCGGCCAACTTTCTCTACGTCACGCTGGAACATATGAAGCGGCTGGAAGGCGAAGTGCTCGACCTGCTCGACCAGATCGGCGAAAGCCTGGGCGACACCCAAGGCCGCCTGGAAAGCGAAGGCCTGACGGTCGATCCACACCAGTTCCTGGGCCTGGAACTCAACCCGCGCGCGGCGGCGGTGGCCGAACTGGTGTTGTGGATCGGCTACCTGCAATGGCACTTCCGCACCCGTGGCAACGCCATGCCGCCATCGCCGATCCTGAAGGATTTCAAGAACATCGAATGTCGCGACGCCGTGCTGGCGCATGACGGCATGGACTATGTACTGGATGAAAACGGCAAGGTCGTCACCCGCTGGGATGGCCGCACGTTCAAGGCGCATCCGGTGACCGGAGAACAGGTGCCGGATGAAGCCGCACAAATGCCGCTGCAACGCTATCTCAACCCGCGCAAAGCCGAATGGCCGCAAGCTGATTTCATTGTCGGCAACCCGCCGTTCATTGGCGCATCCGCGATGCGCGCCGCGCTCGGCGATGGTTATGTCGATGCGCTGCGTGGCGTTTGGCAAGACGTGCCCGACTCCGCCGATTTCGTCATGTTCTGGTGGCAACACGCCGCCGAGCTGGTGTGTTCCGGGCAAGTGCAACGCTTCGGCTTCATCACCACCAACAGCCTGCGCCAGACCTTCAACCGGCGCGTGGTGGAGGCGGCTTTGGCAGGCTGCGCCGTACGCCCCGATGACGCTGGATCGGTGCGCGCGGCGCAGCCTACGCCTTCGTTGCCGCTGCACCTTGCCTACGCCATCCCGGACCACCCCTGGGTGGACAGCGCCGACGGCGCGGCGGTGCGGATTGCGATGACGGTCGGCGTGGCGGGAGCTGGCGAAGGCCGATTGCTCTCGGTCATTGCTGAGCGCGATGCCGGCGGCGAAGGATTGGAAGTGGCGTTGGTTGAACGAGTTGGATTGATTCATGCAGACCTGAGCATCGGCGCCAATGTCGCTGCGGCGAAGGCGTTGCGGGCGAATGG
>JFJP01030253.1_pt1 | contig 18089 bp, 11 predicted proteins | sample 431651 | NCBI WGS metagenome assembly JFJP01 (sample SAMN02602958, study PRJNA72255) | Microbial mat metagenome, whole genome shotgun sequencing project. | biome: fresh water; feature: sink hole; material: water; isolation source: purple microbial (photo- and chemosynthetic) mats found in...
TGCGCAAGGTCGAAATCGTCAACGGGGGCGAAACGGCCTTTATCAAGGGTGAACAGGTCGAACGGCCTCGGGTCATGGAGGAAAACGACCGGGCGATTGCCGAAGACCGGATCCCGGCAGTTTGGCAGCCCATCCTGCTGGGCATTACCAAAGCCTCGCTGGCGACCGAGTCGTTCATCTCCGCCGCCTCGTTCCAGGAAACGACCCGGGTACTGACGGAAGCAGCGGTGCGTGGCTTGCGTGATGACCTACGTGGGTTGAAAGAGAACGTCATTGTGGGCCGACTGATTCCGGCGGGCACTGGCCTGGCTTATCACCAGTTGCGCCGCGAAAACTGGGTGCCCAGCCGGCCCACGCTCAACGCCAGTCATGTGTTTGAAAGCAGCGAAGTCGACGTCAAGGCCATGGCGACGGACAAGGATGACGACGATGACCATGCTTCGGATCGGGAATCGGGAATCCGGTGACCGCCCTCCTCGAAACTCACGGTCTGGTCAAACACTTTCGCGGTGTTCAAGCCGTCAATGGCGTTGACCTGACCATTCCTGCCGGTTGCTGTTTTGGCCTGCTCGGTCCGAACGGCGCCGGCAAGACGACCACCGTGGAGATGCTGGAAGGCATTCAGGAACCGTCCAGCGGTGAGATTCGCTACCAGGGCAAACCGTTGGGGCCACGCTTTCGCCAGGACATCGGCATCATGTTCCAGTCCACGGCGCTGCAAGATCACATTACGGGGCGCGAGAATCTCTCGATGTTCGGCAGGTTCTACCCGCGCACCCAGCCCATCGCCGAGCTGGCGGAAATCTGTGCATTGGACGAGTTCCTTGACCGGGACGCTCGCAAACTCTCGGGCGGTCAGCGCCAGCGTTTGCTCCTGGCGATAGCCCTGGTCAATGATCCCGAATTGCTGTTTCTCGACGAACCAACCACTGGCCTCGATCCCCAGGCCCGGCGCAATTTCTGGGAACTGATCCAGCGCATCAAGGCACAGGGCAAAACCGTTGTGTTGACCACGCACTATATGGAAGAGGCTTATCACCTCTGCGATGAGGTCGCCATCATGGATCATGGCCGGATCATCGCTCAAGGCTCTCCGCGTGAACTGCTGGCGGCACATTTTGACGATGTGGTGCTGCAACTGCCGCTGGCGGATTTCCCGAACCCAGCTCCACTCGACGCGCATACCGTCATCCAGAGCCACGATACCGTGGAAATTCTCACCCGCGACGTCAATGCCGCCATTCAGGAATTATTGGCACGGAACATCTCGCTGGCGCGGTTGCAAATCCGTCCGCGAACGCTGGAGGATTTGTTTCTGGAACTGACCGGACGGGAGTTGCGCTCGTGAATTGGCGACGGTTCTGGGCGGTCTTCATCTGCCGCAATCGGGAATTTCTGCGCGACCGCTCCACCCTGACCTGGAACCTGTTATTTCCCGTGTCCCTGATCGTCGGGTTCGCCTTCGCCTTTTCCGGGTCAGGACCAGACCTTTATAAAGTGGGTGTCATCGGCGAGGCCAGTGCCCGGTCTGACAGCGCCTTTTTTGAAACCCGCTATATTCAGTTCATTCCAGTCGCTGATCCCGCAACCGCTTTGACCAAAGTTGAGCGTCATCAACTGGATATGCTGGTTGATCCGGTTGGGCAACGCTACTGGATTAACGATGAAGCGCCGGCGGGTTATGTGCTGGAGCGGTTGTTACGCGGCGCGGATGTCGCTGATTCACCGTTCAGCAAGCAAACGGTTACGGGTCGCGCCATTCGTCATGTGGACTGGGTGATGCCGGGCATTCTGGCCATGAACATGATGTTCAGTTGCCTATTTGGCGTCGGCTATGTGATCGTGCGCTACCGCAAGAACGGGATGCTCAAGCGCCTGAAGGCCACGCCCCTGACGCCATTGGAATTTCTGCTGGCGCAGGTCACCTCGCGGCTCTGGCTGACCCTGACGACGACTGTAGGCGTATTCGTCGGTACGAACCATTTTATCGGCTTTCCCATGCACGGTTCGTATCTGGATTTATTTCTGGTGTGCGTTATTGGGGCGATCAGCCTGATCAGCCTGGGCCTGATCGTGGCAGCGCGCACCACCAGCGAGGAATTGGCGGCGGGATTGCTGAACTTCCTCAGTTGGCCCATGACGTTTCTATCCGGTGTCTGGTTTTCGCTGGAAGGGGTGCATCCGTTCCTGCAACAATGCGCACAACTAGCCCCGCTGACGCATATCATCAGCGCGGCGCGGGCGATTATGCTCGATGGTGCGGGACTGGGCGATGTCTCCGGGCAGTTGCTGACGCTAACCGCCATGAGCCTGGGGTTCATGGTGATCGGCGCCTGGCTGTTTCGGTGGGAATGACCGTTTAATACTCATTCAACCGCGCAATACGTTCCTCGTAACGGGCTTTCAGGCAGCGCACCTCCGCACCGCAACTGTTACGCGCTTTCAACCAGGACCGTTGATCCTGTTGCATCCGGTCCGCCTGCCGGGAAGGCAATGAGTTCAGCAGTGAGCGGTACAAAACCGCCAGTTCTTCATCAAGTTGGTTGAGACCGGGATTAGCGCACAACAGTCATAACTGGCGGCTTGGGCGGCCAAGGGCGACAGGCCGACGCACAGTAAGGATAAAGACAGCCATCTGGACACGTTGAGTTCTCCTGGTTTTTGACCCTTCAATAATAGCATTGCCCGCCGCAGACCCTACGGTTCGCTGAACCGTTCACCGAGATGCCAGTCGAATCAGCGTTCATTCCCCAAGGAGCACCCTATGCTGTGGCTGCCACGCAAAATCCAGATGCCGCGTCCCGCAGCGGCTTTACCGGGTCGGGCAACCCCGATGCCGGTAACCGCCCGCCACTACGTCAACAATCATGCTCTGCAACCGCCCTTTCCCGCCGGTTTGGAATCGGCGCTGTTCGGACTGGGCTGTTTCTGGGGCGCAGAACGGAAATTCTGGACGCAACCCGGCATCTATAGCACGGCAGTCGGCTATGCGGGCGGATTTACGCCTCATCCGACTTATGAAGAAGTGTGCAGCGGCCAGACGGGTCACACCGAAGCCGTGCTGGTGATATTCGATCCCACCCTCGTTCGATATGAGCAACTGCTCCAGGTCTTCTGGGAAGCCCATGACCCGACCCAGGGGATGCGCCAGGGTAATGATGTCGGTACGCAATACCGTTCCGCCATTTACACCCGCAACGATCTCCAGCGCACCGCCGCTCTGGCCAGTCGCGATGCTTATCAGGATGCTTTAACCCGCGCCGGCCACGAACCGATCACCACGGAAATCGCCGATGCGCCGCCCTTCTACTACGCCGAAGATTATCACCAGCAATATTTGGCCAAGAATCCGGGCGGCTATTGCGGATTGGGTGGCCTCGGCGTCCGCTGCCCGCAATAAACCCCAGTGAGCCGCAAATGCCAAATACCTCTTTAACTGACCGTCTCCAGGGTCTTCTAGTCGGCGTCGCTGTGGGCGATGCGCTGGGTCTGCCCGCCGAGGGTTTGTCCCGCCGCCGCGTCCGCCGCCTGTTTCCGAACGGTTGGCGACATCGACTGGTTTTCGGGCGCGGCATGATCAGCGATGACACCGAACACACCATTTTTGTCGCCCAAGGTCTGTTGCGCCATCCCGATTCCCCCGAATGCTTCGCTCGTCGGCTGAGCTGGAGTTTGCGCGGCTGGCTGCTGTCGTTACCTGCCGGGATTGGCTTTGCCACCTTGCGGGCGATTGGAAAACTGTGGCTGGGCTTCCCACCGAAATATAGCGGGGTGTATTCCGCTGGCAACGGCCCGGCGATGCGGGTCGCGGTGATTGGTGCCTTTTTCGCCGATGATCCACAACGCCGGGCCGCCTACGTCGCCGCCTCAACCCGCATCACGCATACCGATCCTAAGGCGCTCACCGGTGCTACGGCCATTGCCGAATTGGCCGCCTGGATTGTCCAGGATGCCTTGACCGGATGCCCGCCGCTGGAACCGTTTCTGGCTCGGCTCCGCGCTTGCGGCCCGGATGACCGGGATTGGCTGATTTTGGTCGATGCCATCGAACAGGCGGCACGGGATAACACGTCGGTCGGAGAATTGGCGGAGCAGTTGGGACTGGCGAAAGGCGTCACGGGCTATATCTACCACACAGTTCCCATTGCGGCCTATGCCTGGTTCCGGCATGGCGACGACTATCAACACGGCGCGGTTACCGGGGCGTTGGCCGGCGCGACCGTCGGGGAAGCGGGTATTCCTGAAGCCTGGCGGTCCGGGATTGTGGACTGGCCGCGTTCCCTGCCCCTGTTGCGGACGCTGGCTGAGCGACTGGCCACGGCGCAAACCACTGGCCAACCGGTCGCACCTGTCTCTTATTTTTGGCCCGCCATTCCCTTGCGTAATCTGCTCTTTCTGCTGATTGTGCTGGCCCATGGTTTCCGGCGACTGTTGCCGCCCTGGTGAGTGTGGAATTATGGAAAATAGGCACATCAAGTTCGCTGCATCCAAGGAGGGCTGAGTCATCGCTCGCTCCAGCACGCCCCGCTATCTGGTCGGGATTGATCTCGGCACAACCCATACCGTTGTCGCCTACGCCGATCTGAAAGCGTCCAGTCAAGCCCGCAAAGTCTCTTTATTTCCGATTGAGCAACTGGTCGCGCCTGGTTCAGTGGTCGCTAAACCGCTGCTGCCGTCGATGCGTTATCACCCGGCAGAGGGTGAATTGGCGGCGGCGGATCGGCAATTGCCCTGGCTCTTTGTTGATCCGGGTGAAGTTGCGGATGCCCTACTCGGCGAACTGGCGCAGGAACGCGGTTCGCGGACACCGGGCCGACTGGTCGCCAGCGCTAAAAGCTGGTTGTCCCACAGTGGCGTGGATCGCACCGCCCCGATTCTGCCCTGGGGCGCAGCGGAAGGCATCGCTAAAATTTCCCCGGTCGCCGCCAGCGCCAGTTACCTTGCCCACCTCCGCGCCGCCTGGAATCATCACTTTACCCGGCAACCGCTGGAACAGCAGGAACTGGTTCTGACTGTCCCCGCGTCGTTTGATGAAGCGGCTCGGGCGCTGACCGTGGAAGCCGCGCATCTGGCCGGTTTGCCCCAGGTGCGCTTGCTGGAAGAACCGCAGGCCGCCTGCTATGACTGGCTGCATCGCCATCAGGACGATCTGGCCGCTGCTCTCGGCGCGGCACGGTTGCTGCTGGTCTGCGATGTGGGTGGCGGCACGACCGATTTGACCCTGATTCAGATTGCAAGGGCGGAATCCGGTCCACAGTTGGCCCGGATTGGCGTGGGCGATCATCTGATGCTGGGCGGCGATAACATGGATCTGACCCTGGCGCGGATTGTCGAGGCGCGACTGGGCGGCGGGCGGTTGAATGCCGGCGAACTGTCCCAATTGTTGCAGCAATGCCGAACCGCCAAGGAGCGCCTGCTGGCCGATGATGCGCCGGAATGGGTGACGGTTACGGTGCTGGGCAGCGGCTCACGGCTGATTGGCGGAGCGCGGTCGGCGGAACTGCGTCGTGAAGAGGTGCGGGCGTTGCTGGTGGATGGCTTTCTCCCCCGCATCAGTGTTGATGAACGGCCCCAGGGACGCCGGGGAGCGGTGGTGGAATTTGGCTTGCCCTATACCGCTGATCCTGCGATCAGTCGGCATCTGGCGGCGTTTCTGGCGCGTCATACCGACGCCTCGCGTCAGGCGCTGGGTGAATCGACGAATGTGGACCGTCCACTGATGCCGGATGCGGTACTGCTCAATGGCGGCGTTTTCCACGGCGCGGCGCTGGCCGAACGGTTGCTGGACATCCTCAGTGACTGGCGCGGTCAGTCCTTGCGAAACCTCGATAATCCTGAACCCGATCTGGCGGTGGCGCGGGGGGCCGTCGCTTATGGACTGGCCCGACGTGGCCAAGGGCTGAAAATCGGTGGCGGTTCAGCCCGCAGCTATTTCCTGCGAGTCGACAGCGACGGTGATCGTCAGCAAGGCGTTTGCCTGTTGCCACGCGGCGCGGAAGAAGGCCGGGAAATCCGGTTGCATTGCACCTTCTCGCTGCGACTGGGCGCACCCGTACAGTTTCATTTGCTGTCGTCCACGGGAGACGCGGTGTATCAGCCCGGCGAAGTGGTCACACTGGCAGCGGAAAACCTGGCTCCGTTGCCGCCCATCGCGACGGTCATCGATAGCGAAACGACGGGCGAGGCGCTGGTGCAACTGGTCACGCAACTGACCGAGGTGGGAACGCTGGAGGTGGATTGCGTCGCGGCTGATGATTCTAACCAGCGTTGGCGACTGGCTTTCCAATTACGCGGCGGCGATGCAGCAGCGTTGGCCCGTCTTCATCCCCGCTTTCCCGACGCTGCCGCCCGGCTGGAGTGGTTCTATGGGTCCCGCGCCCCCAATGTGGAGCCTAAAGAGATCAAGGGCCTGCGCAATGATCTGGAGCGCTTGCTCGGCCAGCGCGAAACCTGGGAAACGCCACTGCTGCGCGAACTGTTCAGGGTACTCTGGGCCGGAGTCCGGCGGCGGCGGCGGTCGGTCGATCATGAACGGCTATGGTTCAGCCTGGCCGGTTATTGTCTGCGGCCCGGTTTCGGCTATCCTCTGGATGAGTGGCGGGTCAGCCAGTTGTGGACTCTGTATGGACAGGGCGTGCAATACCCGCAGGACGCGCAGAATCGAACGGAATGGTGGACCCTGTGGCGGCGAGTGGCGGGCGGGCTGGATGCGGCAGCTCAAACGCAGTTAGGTGAGGAACTGCTCACCGGGTTGCGTCCCTTGACCGGGAAAGCGGCTAAGGAGAAGTCATCCGGCGTTGAGGACTTGGCGCGACTGGCGGGGGTGCTGGAGCGGTTGCCGGGGACGCGCAAAGTCGAATTGGGCGAGTTGCTGCTGGCGCGACTGGCGCGTAAAGGCGAATCGCCGCAACTCTGGTGGGCGGTGGGTCGGCTGGGAACGCGGGTTCCCGCCTACGGCAGCGCTCACGATGTGATTCCGACCGCCACGGCCACAGAATGGCTGGAACAGGTGCTGGCGCTGGACTGGAAGGCGGTGACACCGGCGGCTTTTGCGGCAGCGTTGCTCACCCGCTTGAGCGGCGACCGGGAGAGGGATATTGACGACAGCTTGCGGAAGCGGGTCATTCAGCGGTTGCGGGCGGCGAAATCGCCCGCTTCGTGGCTGCGGATGATTGAGGACGTCGTGGAACTGGATGAGATCGATGCGGGGCGAGTGCTGGGCGAAGCGTTGCCACCGGGATTGCGGCTGGTGTGATTGATTACGCCAAATCCAGCAGACGCTTCGCCTGGTCTTTGGCCATACCAGACGCTATCAAACGATCCAACGCTTGTTGCAAGCCCTGTTGCAGCCCTTCCTGCAAGCCCTCTTCCCGACCCTGCTGCCGTCCGGTCTCGGCGCGCTGATGTTCGGTTTCGAACCGCTGATCCAATTCCACAAAGGTCTCGAAGCGCCGCCCATTGGGGCGATAGAGCGCCAGGTCGATGCCCTCCATACTGAACCGGATACCCAACAATGGACTGATCCAGCCTTCCATCAGGACAATCGGTTCCAACAGCCCGTTTCGGCGCACCCAGCCCTTGAGCGTTCCCCGATCCGGGTCATATTCGTAATATTCCTCAACGCCGTACTGCCCATAGAACGCCAACTTGCGCCGCATCTCTGCCTGGGTGTTGCTTGGGGAGAGAACCTCGAACGCGACCTGTGGAGCAATGTGGTTTTCCTTATGCTGAATATAGGATCCGCGATAACCCGGCGGTCGGCCAAAAACCACCATGGCATCTGGCGCAACACGGATCTCCGGGTGGCCCTCGACCGGATACCAGAGCAAGTCGCCCGCAACGAAAACATCAGGACAATTTGCAAACATCGCAGCCAGGCCGCCCTGAATCATGACGATATAGTCAAATTGCCGGGTATTATCGGCCATGGGTTTGCCGTCGCTATCGGGATAGATGACTTCCGGGGGGGGAATCGGAAAGGGGCAGTGTTTCGTTGACGAAGTCGCCAGGGCAGTTGCAGTCATCTCGACCTCCATTGGGTTACGGCGCGGTGGGCGTCATGTCGGCTGATATTGAATATTTGAATTCAGGTCACTGCCCCACCCGCAGCAACCCGCTCAACCCATGCTGGTCAAGAAAGATATTAGCGCGTTCTCGAATCGCGGTCGCAGTATCCAGGTCAATCACTTCCGCCAACAGCGCTTGGGCTTCATCGCGGCGGACGCTGCGAATCATCCATTTCACCTTGAGCAGACTGCCTAGATTCATGCTCAGGCTGTCGATGCCCATCGCCATGAGCAGCAAGGCCGCTGCCGGATCGCCAGCCATTTCACCACAAACGCTCACCGGTCGCCCCGCCGCCTGCACTTGGGTAATCACATGTTGAATCGCCGCCAGCACGACCGGATGCAATGAATCGTACAGCTTGGCTACCCGGTCATTGTTCCGGTCTACCGCCAATAGATACTGCGTCAGATCATTGCTACCAATCGAAGCGAAATCGACCATTTGGATGAGCCTGTCGATCTTCCAGACCGCTGACGGCACCTCCACCATGATGCCCACCCGTGGCATCTTGACCAGAACACCCTCTTCCCGCAATTCGGCCTCAGCGCTGCGCATCAGATCCAGCGCCTCGCTTAGTTCGCTGACGGTGCTGATCATCGGCAACAGGATCGACAGATTCGGATACGCGATCCCGGCTCGCAGCATCGCCCGTACCTGGGTTTTGAACAAATCCGGCTGATCCAGGCTGATGCGGATGCCGCGCCAGCCCAGAAAGGGGTTCTGCTCACTGATGGGAAAATAGGGCAACGACTTGTCACCGCCGACATCCAGCGTCCGCAACACCACCGGATAAGGGTCCATGATCCGCAGAATCCGGGTGTAAATCGTGGTTTGCTCTTCCTCGCCGGGAAACCGGTCGCGCAGGAAAAAATGCATCTCGGACCGGTATAAGCCGACGCCCTGGACACCACTGTTGCGGGCGGCGGCGATGTCGGCGAACAGTCCGGAATTGGCGTACAGCGCCAACTGATGACCATCCAGCGTTTCCCCCGGCAGGTCCCGCAAATGCTGGAGACCGCGCGACAGCTCGGCCTCTTCGTTAATCAGCTTTAAATATTCCTGACGCAGCGCCGGATTGGGCTGCACACAGACCCGCACCGTATAGCCATCCACGGCCACTTCACGACCATTCAACCGGCCCGGCGGCAGATTGCTGACCCCGAACACCGCCGGAATCCCCAGACCTCGCGCCAGCAGGGCGACATGCGAGGTGCTGGTGCCATGCACGGACACCAGACCCTTGATTTTCTCCGGCGGCACATCCAGCAACTGCGAGACGCTGATGTCATCGCCCATCAAAATGGTGTTGTCCGGGTAATGGCGACTGACCGGTTGCTCCTCCTGCAACCGATCCAACAAGCGCTGACCCAAGTCCACGATGTCGGCGGCGCGCTCGCGCAGATAGGGGTCGTCCATTTCCGCAAAAATGTTAGCGTATTCCATCACCGTCGCCCGCAACGCCCCCGGTGCCCAGTTACCCTCACGAATGCGCTCCAGTGTGCCATTGACCAGGCTGTCGCTGCTGAGCAGCATAGCGTAGGCGTCAAACAGCGCCCGGTCGCCCGCCGACAGCAACAGCCGCATCCGCTCACTGAGCCGCTGTAATTCCGCCAGCTCCGCCGAAACCGCTTGCCGAAACCGCGCCGCCTCGGCTTCGGGATTGTCGATGTCCTTATCCGGAGCCTGCGCCAAGGCGGTCGCTGGAAAAACGACAACGGCTTCGCCAATCGCTACACCCCGAGCGCTGGAGACGCCTTCCAAGAACAGCGTGCCGGACAGCGCATCATCGCCGAGTCGATCCAGCACTTGCCGAATCTCCGCCTGAGTGATGCAACCCGCCAGTTGCGCCGCCAGCGTGACCAAGAACGACTCTTCATCCGCCGTGTACTTGCGCTGCTCGCGCTGCTGCGCCACCAGAACCCCCAGCACCTTGCGCCGCCGGATAATCGGGACACCGATAAACCCGTGGAAGGGCGCTTCACCGGTCGCCGCGATGTAGCGAAAGGCGGGATGGGCGGGGGCGTTATCAATGTTGACGGGTTCGGAGCGGTTGGCCACCATCCCAATCAAGCCCTGGCCGATCTTCAGGCGCACCTTGCCCACCGCGCCCGGACGCAGACCATCGGTGGCCATCAGCACATGCTGGCCATGCGTCGCGTCCGTCATATACACCGAGCAGACATCGGTATGAATCGCCGCCTTCACTTCGGTGACAATGAGATTCAGTGCCTCATTGAGATCGCGGGTGGCGTTAATGTCTTGCACGATGCGCCGCAAAGTATCCAGCATGGAAGCGCCCTCAAGGCAATAAAGACAGCGAAACAGGAAGTTTAACGTGGAGACCAGCGTGATCGACTGGCCACTGCAGTATGTGCCGGCCGCACCTCCCGGCTTTCCTCCAGGGCAGCGAGGGCTTTCGGCAAAGCGGGTACCGCATTCGAAGCCTCCAGCGTACTCAAGCGCCGCGTCGCGACCACCATCCGGGTAATCACCGGATTCTGGCTATTCTCGACCCGTTGCATTTGCAGAACCGTAACATGTTGAACCACTGTATTCGTACCCGCCGCTTCCGCTGACCGTGATCGAGCCAGGCGATCTTCTCGTCGGCTGGTCTGCCGCGCCGTTCCTGACAGCAGGGGCGCTAACTCATGCAACGCCCGCCAGTAAACATGCCGTTTGAAGGGCACCACCGCCCGCAAGGGATACCAGTAATCCACCCATTGCCAATGGTCAAATTCGGGACGATCTGACAGATCCAGTTGCACCGCTTCTTCGCCGCACCGCATCCGCAGCAGAAACCAGATTTGCTTCTGGCCAATACAGGCTTGTGAGCACCCTTCCCGAACCAGTCGTTTGGGCAGGCGATAACGCAACCAACCCCGGGTGGAGCCGATCACCTGAACATGTTCCGGGCGCAGACCCACCTCTTCGGCCAGTTCGCGGAACATGGCCTGCTCTGGCGATTCATCCCGCCGGATGCCGCCCTGGGGAAACTGCCAGGAATGCTGGCCAATTCGTCTTGCCCAGAACAGGCGTCCTTCTGCGTTACACAGGATGATGCCCACGTTAAGTCGATAACCCTCCGAGTCGATCACGGCGCTAATCAATATACTTATACTGTTATGTAGAGTTCGTGTATTTTTCGCCTTTAATGATAGTTCATCATGGCCTTTGATCATAGCATCCAAGTTGCGAGCCAACCCGCGCCCCGCCCATCCAGCCCAAGGAGTTCGTCATGCGTTGTTCACGCAATCCCGTGTTCCTGTTCATCCTGCTGATCATTCTGTTACCCCTCAGTGCCCACGCCGTCGACGATGGGCCACTGGCTATCGCCGCTGCTCAGTATCAGCAACTCATCCGTGATGGTCGCCAGCCCGCCGGCCAAACTTCTACCGTATTGCTGCAACAGGCCGAGAAACTGGCCCGGCGGGGAACCTGGCCGGAGATTATTACGGCTTATGAAACGGCCATTGCCGCTGGCGCTGGGCAAACCCCGGTGTGGTTGGCGCTGAGTCAGACCTGGCAGGCGCAAGCGGAGCAACAGGAACTCGATTACGCTGTCCGGCAACGCTCCCGCGAACGCACCCGACAAGCCGCCTGGAATGCCTTGCAAGCCGCTGTCGCTCCGGCAGATCGCGCCCGTGCGCTGTTCCGGCTAGGCGAACTGTATGACCGGGATCGGGCGGCGAAAAAAGCGATAGCGGCCTGGAGTGAGGCGCTGGACATCGAAGACAACGCCCGCATCGCCAAGCGTTATCAGGAACTGGTGGACGCCAACGCCTTCCAGATCAAGGGCGTTGAGGTGGAATCGGACAACGCCGCGCCAAAAATCTGCCTCAATTTTTCTGATGATCTAGCCAAGGGCCGACAGCTTCACTACGAAGACTATCTGGTCATCGAGCCGACGTTCCAGGCCGTCGTCACTGCCGAAGAGCGGCGGCTCTGTGTGGAAGGCAGTCGCCATGGCCAAAGCTACGTCATCAAGACCCGCGCTGGTATTCCTTCGGCCAGTGGTGGACAAACCCAGTCTGCTCAGGAATTTACCGCCAAGGTGGACGATCGCAAACCCACTCTGGGATTCCGGGGCGCAACCTATGTATTGCCGAAAACTGGCAATCAACAATTGCCGCTGACCAGCGTGAATCTGCCAGAGGCGCGGTTGCGGGTGTTACGGATTAACGACCGCAATCTACTGCGGGAAATTGAGAATCGGCGCATTACCAATCTGCTGGATGGTTACGATCTCAGCGCCATTGCCAAGCGCTCCGGCGAGCAGGTTTGGGAGGGCGTTTTGACCTTGGCCAGCGGCGAACGCAATCAGGATGTCACTACTGCCCTGCCGATTAACGAACTCCTGCGCGACCCGCAACCGGGCGTCTATATCGTCGCCGCCCAACCCACCACTGAGAGTTCCGACAACGAATGGGAGAATCAGGCCACGCAATGGCTGGTGGTTTCCGATCTCGGCCTATTCACCCTGCGCGGCAATGATGGCCTGCATGTCTTTGTCCGCTCGCTGGCTGGGGCCAAACCGCTGGCAGGGATTGATCTGCGGCTGTATGCCCGCAACAACGGCGAACTAGGCAAGGCCGTGACCGATGCCAAAGGTTATGTCCGCTTCGATCCGGGTCTGTTGCGCGGTGATGGCGGTCGTGAACCTGCTGCGCTGATGGCCTTTGGTCAGGGCGATTACAACTTTCTGGATTTGACCAAGCCGACCTTCGATCTCAGTGACCGAGGTGTTGAGGGTCGCACGGCGCCGGGCGCGGTGGATGCGTTTCTCTACACTGAGCGTGGCGTTTACCGTCCGGGGGAAACGGTGGAATTGATGACCCTGCTCCGCGACAGCCGGGGTTACGCCCTGGCCGAAACTGCGCCAGTCACGCTGAAGGTGTTCCGCCCGGATGAAGTGGAAGCTCTGCAACTGCGCCCGACCAACCCCGCGCTGGGCGGCTATCACAGTCAGATTCCCATGCCGTTGAACGCCCGCACCGGGGTCTGGACGGTGAAGGCGTATACCGACCCCAAAGGTGAACCGGTCGGTCAGGTCGGCTTCCAGGTCGAAGACTTCGTGCCGCAGCGGCTGAAACTGGAACTGAGTTCGGCTGCCGCCGTGTTGAAGCCCGGCGAATCGGCGGTCGTGGACATTAACGGCCGGTTTCTCTACGGCGCACCGGCCGCCAATCTCAAAGCCGAAGGCGAAATTATCCTGAGCGAAGACCCCAATCCCTACCCGGCCTTTCCCGGCTACCGCTTTGGACTGGTGCAGGACACCTGGACGGCCCAGCGCTTCCCGGTGACGTTGACCGATACTGACGCCATGGGCAAGGCGCAGGCGGAGGTTAGTTTGACCGAGACCCCGGACACCACGCGCCCCCTGCAAGCCCGGTTGCGCGTCTCCCTGTTTGATCCGGGCGGGCGTCCCGTGTCCCGTACTCTGGATCTGCCCTATCGCGTTCACCCCTTCGCCATTGGCATTAAACCGCGCTTTGGCGATGGCGGGATTCCGACCGGGCAGGAGGCCGTGTTTGATGTGATTGCCGTTGACCAAGCCGGCCAGCCGCTGGCGCACAGTGGCTTGACCACCAAGCTGGTCCGTGAGGAGTATCAGTACTACTGGTACCACGATGAGGGGCGCTGGAACTACAAAATGGTCATCCACGACACCGCCCCGGTCGCCAACCACACCCTGACCCTCGCCGTCGATCAACCGGCGGTCGTTACGCAACGCGGTCTGGACTGGGGCCGCTACCGGCTGGATGTCCTCGATCCAAAAACGGGCATCGCTTCCAGTGTCCGCTTCACCGCGGGCTGGTTTGAAACGCCCGGCGACGGTGACACCCCGGATCAGATGAAGGTTACGCTGGATCAACCGCGCTATCCGTCTGGCGCGACGGCCAAGGTTTTCCTGCGTGCGCCATTCGCCGGGGAAGTGTTGCTGAACGTGGTGGGCGACCGCCTCTGGTTGAGCAAAACGGTTAGCGTTCCCGCCGAGGGAACCACGGTGGAATTGCCAATTCCCGCTGAATGGGGACCGGGCGTTTATCTGGCGGCCACCGCTTTCCGTCCGGGAGATAGCGCCGCCTCACGCGGACCGGGTCGAGCCATTGGCATCGCCTGGGTGGGGCTGGATCCCGCGCCGCGCACCTTGAACATCGCCTTCAATGCCCCGACCGAGTGGACACCGCGCCAGACCGTGGAGTTGCCGGTGACCGTGACCGGTTTTGATCCTGGTCAACCGATTTATCTTACCGTCGCGGCGGTGGATGAAGGGATTTTGCAACTCACCGATTTTACCACGCCGGACCCGGTACAGTATTTCCTCGGCAAGCGCCGACTGGGGATGCAACTGCTTGATCTGTACGGCAAGCTGATTGAAACCGGTGGTCGTCCCGGTTCCCTCAAAGTCGGCGGCGATGCGGAAAGTCGGCAACTGGACCCGTCCGCTATTCGTACCGTGAAAACGCTGGCGCTGTTCTCCGGGCCGGTCGCGCTGGACGCCAGTGGTCAGGCGAAGATTCCGTTGGTATTGCCAGACTTCAACGGGCAACTGCGCTTGATGGCGGTCGCCTGGGATGGTCGTCGGATCGGCAAGGCCGACGCGGCCCCACTGGTGCGCGATCCACTGGTGGCGCGGGTCTACCTGCCGCGCTTCCTGGCTCCCGAAGATGAAAGCCGGGTCACGGTCACGGTGCAGAATTTGAATGCCCCGCCCGGCGATTACGCGATTCGACTCAGCGCTGCCGGGACTGTCGCCGTGACCGAACCGGCAGCGTTTACCTTCAAGGTCGCCGATTCTGCCCAGCAAAATCTGGAAAGTCATCTCTTCACGCTGCGCGGATTACAACCCGGCGCGGGTCAGGTGCGGCTGCATATCGAAGGGCCGAATGGGTTTAACCTGATTCGGGAATCCGATATCGGCGTGCGTCCGGCGCAAACAGTCAGCACGGAACGCACCGCGCAACGCCTCGAGGCTGGCGCAGCGCTGCGGCTCAATGAACAACTGCTGGTCGACCTGATTCCCGGCACGGGCAAGATTCGGCTCAGCGTGGCCAGTCGGCCCAATTTCAACGTCCCGGAGCTGCTCTCCCAACTCGACCGCTATCCCTACGGCTGCCTGGAACAGACCACCAGTCGCGCTTTGCCGCTGTTGTACTTCAACCAGGTCGCCACGGTCTGGGCCGGTCAGAATGCGACCGAAGCCGGTTTGCGGACTCGGGTGCAGGAGGCGCTGCAACGGATTTTGACGATGCAAGACGCGGGCGGCGGCTTTGGGCTGTGGGGGCCGGAAAGTTCGACCGAAGCCTGGCTGTCCGCTTACGCCATGGACTTCGTGGTGCGCGCCCGGCAGGAGAAGTATCTGGTTCCTGACAACGCCTGGCGGCGGGGGCTGGAATATCTGCGCGAGCGCCTGAGTGCCGACGACTTCGCTGAAGCCGAACTCGGCTGGCGGACGTATGCACTCTATGTGCTGGCGCGGGAGCAGCAAGCCGCCATCGGCGATCTGCGCTATCTGCATGATAACCACTTGCAAAAGCTGCCCTCGGCGCTGGCTCAGGCGCAACTGGGCGTCTCTCTGGCTCGGTACGGTGAACTGGAGCGGGCCAAAGAAGCCTTCACGGCCGCCCTGAACCGTCAGGAACGCGGTACAGTCCGGGATTATGGAACGCCGTTGCGGGATCGAGCGGCGCTGCTAACGCTACTGGCGGAATCGGGATTATTGCCCGAGCGGTTGCCCCAACTGGCTGAGGAAGTCGCTACTGAGTTTAACCAGCGGCGTTACTCCAGCACCCAGGAACAAGCCTGGCTGTTACTGGCCGCTCATGCGTTGCTGAAACAGACCGGTCAGTTGCCCTGACGCCGACCCGCGAACAGTTGGCCAGTAAACTGACCGTCGTCAATCAGGGACAGCAACCGGCCTGGGCAGTGCTGGATGTCAGCGGCGTTCCGATTGCGCCACAACCCCCAGCGCAGGAAGGCTTCACCATTGCCCGTCGCTACTACACTCGCGCCGGTCAGGAGGTCGATCCCAGCCAGATTCGCCAAAATGATCTGCTGGTCGCAGTGATTACCGGTGAAGCGCAGAACAGTGGGGAACAGCAGGCGTTGGTCGTGGATTTGTTACCGGCTGGGCTGGAAATCGAGAACGCCCGGTTGGCGCATAACGCATCAACAACGGATATCGCCTGGCTGCCGGAATTGACCGAAACCCTGCATACCGAAATTCGCGATGACCGGTTTGTGGCGGCGCTGGACATGGAGTCCGGCAATGCCCGGAAATTCACCCTGGCCTATCTGGTCCGGGCGGTGACGCCGGGTGTCTATCGGCAACCCGCCGTGTTTGTGGAGGATATGTACAAGCCGTGGCAATTCGGGCGCGGGGCGATGGGGGTGGTCAAGGTCGAGTAAATCGCACCATTAATCAACCTGAGAAGGGCGCATCGTCTGCGCCCTCACGATAACCTTTTCAAGGAGTCAACAAACCATGCCAGCGAAAGTCGATGAGCAGGAGATGCTGAAGCGCCTGCGGGAACTGGAGGAAGAAAATGCCCGGTTGCGCAACGCCGCCAAGTCAGCGACGCCCAAAACGACGGTGACGGAAAGTGAATATAAAGGGCATCCAACCCTGAATTTTGAAGGCGGCTTCCGGCCGTTCAGTCTGGGTTTGAAGAAACTGGTGGTCATCCGGGAGGTGTGGCCCGAGGTGGAGGCATTTCTGGAGCGGCACGGGGAAATTAAACTCAAATCGTCAGCAGGTCGGGACAGCGGGAGCCTGATCTAGCGATGTCCGGCCATGACCCTGCCCAATTTGCCGAAGTCCCTGACGAGGCCGAAAACGACTGTGATGCGCCGCTCCCGCCCAGCAAAAGCCAGCGCAAGCGGGAAGCGACCGCGTTGCAAGACCTGGGCGAAAACCTGGTCAAACTGACAACGGCGCAGTTGAAGCGGATACCACTGCCGGACGATGTGCTGGCGGCGGTGCGGTTGGCCCAGGGCATCGTCCAGCGGGGCGGGCGTAAACGACAATTGCAATACATCGGTAAACTGATGCGGGAATTGGACGAGACGGAAACCGAGGCGATTCGCGCCGCGCTGGCGACCGTGCAGACCTCCCGCCGATAATTTCCCGCCGTTCTGGAGCGCCCTCCCCTGACCCACCCACCGCTGTCCTGGCTGCTGATGCTCGGCGCACTCATCGCTTTCGCGCCGATGTCCATCGACATGTACCTGCCGGGATTACCCACCATCGCCGCCGAATTCGGTGTTGAAACCTCGGCGGCGCAGTTCACCCTAGCGAGTTTTTTCATTGGCTTGGCGCTCGGGCAGGCCATCCACGGGCCGCTCGCTGACCGCTATGGCCGCAAGCCGCCGCTCTATGCCGGATTGACGCTCTACATCGTGGCCTCCATTGGCTGCGCCCTGGCCCCGAATCTGGCCACACTGATCGTTCTGCGGTTTTTCCAGGCGCTGGGCGGTTGCGCCGGCATCGTGATCGCCCGCGCCATTGTCCGCGACTGTTGCGACGCCCATACCTCGGCGCGGGTGTTTTCGCTGCTGATGCTGATTATGGGACTGGCACCGATCCTTGCGCCGTTCATTGGCGGCTGGATTCTCTGGTTCGCCGGTTGGCGGGCGATTTTTGCTGGACTGGCGCTGTTTGGCCTGGCTTGCCTGTTCGCCGTCTGGCGTCATTTGCAGGAAACCCGTCCCAAAGACACCATCGCCAGCGCCAGCATCGGTGCAGCGCTGCGAGGGTATGGCGACCTGTTGCGCGACCGGTATTTTATGGGCTATGTGCTGACCGGCGGCCTGGCTCATGCCGGGATGTTCGCGTACATCACCGGCTCGCCGCATGTGTTTATCGAGGTCTATGGCGTTTCTGCCCAGAATTTCGGTTGGCTGTTCGGCCTGAACGCTTTTGGCCTAATCGCCAGTTCCCAAGTGAATCGTCACCTGTTGGCGCGGTATTCCACCGATACGATTTTGCAGCGGGCGAATCGGGCAACGGTCCTGTTGGGATT
>JFJP01005513.1_pt1 | contig 18088 bp, 12 predicted proteins | sample 431651 | NCBI WGS metagenome assembly JFJP01 (sample SAMN02602958, study PRJNA72255) | Microbial mat metagenome, whole genome shotgun sequencing project. | biome: fresh water; feature: sink hole; material: water; isolation source: purple microbial (photo- and chemosynthetic) mats found in...
GTAAAGTGCAAAGGCGATCAACCATGACGATGTAAACAGAACTCCAGCAGCAGATTGTAGAATTTGCGGAGTCAGGGTTTTTTGCCTTTTAATATAGGACACAACACCAAAGTCACGAAATACCTGGGTGAAACTTACCAAGACAGCCGTGATTGAAAACACACCAATTTCAGCTGGACTAAGCAGTCTAGCCATCACCAATGACAACACAAAATGCGCCACTACCGAACCATTGGTGACCAAAAACTGGAGCCCGATTTTTTTACGAATTGAATTCAAAATCTACAAGTATATTCATGCAAGATGGAAAATATGGTGCTCAGTTTTTACGCCAAAATATGATCACCTTGGCACTACGGCCCATGTTGGATCGGAACTAAAAGCGCTATCGATTTTGGGTGTCTTGCTACGCCAATTGACGTAGGCTGTTGCCGCTCCGGGCACATTGAGTCCACCACTGATGGCAAGCATCGTGCGACCGCTTGCGGCATATCCGGTAGCTAGTTCCGGATAGCCCTCTGCCGCCGGTAAAAGGTTGCCGCAGTTTGTGACGGTAGGCCAATTTCTTTGAAACAGTGCACCCCAATCTGTTATCTGCTTGCCGGTTGCATCAAACAGCTTCAAGGTATAGACGGGTGCATAGGCGATGCAATAACCTTGGGATTCATGGGTGAACCGCCCTACAGTGAAGTGACTCAACCACTGTAAATAACTCAGGGCGGCTGAATCATCGTTCTCGGCCAGTTGCCCCAGAACGATGGCCATGTAGTCATTCATCCATGGTCTGGTGTCGTTAAGTTGACCGCCACGCTCTACCATGCCAATCTGCGACAGTGTTGCATCATCGGGATTGCGCGGCGGATAGACCCCGTTGTACCAAGCCAGGTTGTCTGCCAACTTGGTCGTAAAGTAGGCCTTCATGGAATGGTTATCTGGCAATGCGCGCACCGCTTCGCCAGGTGAGCGTAGCCCCCAAGCTTGTCCACGCACTTCTTCACCATTGAGCAGCCCTTTGCCGTAATCCCGGTAAAAAGGGTTTTTGCTACCCATATTCCAGTTGGCCCAAAATAGGATTTCGTCCAGATAGAAGGTATCACCCGTCACCAGATAAGGGATGTATGCAAATGAGGCTTGATGGTTGGTGTCAGGTGACCAAATCGTTGCACCATTGGTCATGACGGGCATGGCATCGGCAGCGCTGGAAGAGCCAAACCGCAGGGCTAAACCCGGGTGGGTCACCAGGCTCACAGGCTGACCTGTGGCGGCATCGCGGTAGTGAATGGGCACACTGGCCGCCGCATCTGCATTGGCCAGCATGACTGCGTGCTGGCGCGGATCTTGGCTTAGCAAATAAAGCGCCGTCCAGCGTGGCAGTGGATCAATGTCTGGCCGCCCGCCGGTGCCGGGGAAATAAGGTGTCACCATGGCTGGTCCCATTGGGCTGGTGTCAGCCTTGGCAAGGCTGGCGGCTTCTTCAGCCAGCACAGATTCAGGTATTTGCACCGACAGGTCGTAATTCCAGGTGGCCTTGGTGTCGAGAAAATACCGCATGTCGTGGCGAACGATGGCTTGAGGCTCGGCACCGGTCCAGAGTACCTTGTGCCAGCGGGCGTGGTGGTTGTGGGTGAAGGCTGGCTGGTGGAGCAGGGTTTGGCCACCTTGCGTCACACTCAGGTCGTAGGTGAGATTACCGGGGTCGGGTTCGTAGGTCCAGTTGTTCTCTAGCACCATGTCGGTGCGCACACGCTGCCCGCCGTCATAAAACCGGGTGTACAGGCGGGCGGTGAGTTGTGGGTGTTTGACACCGGAGCTGACCTCAATGAACGGGGCGACCACCGTGTACTCGCTGGCGACTGCACCACTGAGGCGAGGGCTTTTGCCTGCGGCAATCATGGCATCAAGCGCTTGGCGTGGGCTAGCCTGGTAGGTACGCGGGGCACGGTAACTTTGCAGCTGGTTGATGGTTTGCACAGCAGTGCCGGCATAAACAAACTTGATGTCAAACGCTGGGCTACCGGCTTGACTTGAGCTGATCCACAGGTTTTCGTACCCGCCGCCCTCGCCAAGTTTGTATGCACGGTAAGTCTTGCTGTTGGCATTGATGAGTGCCATAAAACCCTCTGCGATTTTGGTGAGGGTTGGATAGCCGCCGCCTGCCAAGGCTGCCGTAACAGTCAACACAAATTTCTCAGCGGGTGCGTTGCCGAGTTGCAAGGTGATTTGCTCGCCTTCCAGGTACGGAGTGCCTGCCGTTGCGCCAACGCGGTTGCCAAAGGTAATCATCGACACTTGGGGTGAATAGACTGTGGCGACAAGCTTGGGGTCAAAGTTGCTCACAGAAATGGGCTGCGCTCGCGCAGCAACGGTGCCAGGTTCCCGCTTCAGGTCGATCACCCGCTTTTCATTGGGCTGCAGGTTGATCAATTGCGCACTGATCACCGCAAAGCGGACCGACCCGTCTGAATGCGTTGAAATTTCATCCAGTTGCAGTGGAACCCGGTTGCCCAGGTTGTTGCGTGAGGCCAGCGAGATGCCTGCTGGCAAGTCGCCCATTTTGAAGGGCTGACCAAACGTAATGGGGACGCTGCTTTGCGTTACTGAATTGGTTGACTGCACCGTCACGCTGGCCAGCAGTTTCGGGGCGGTGTTGTTTGGTTGACTTATAGGTCTATTCGCAACGGCCAGAGCCGAATCAGTACTATCACCACCACCACCACCACAGGCACTTGCCAAACCGACAAGTACCAAGCTGAGTTTGAGAAGAATGGAACGGTAGTACTTTTTCATTGGGCGGATGGGATGCGCCATCAATATGGATATTAGTTAAAAATATGCTTCTAGCCCTACATGAATATGCGCTACCAGCTACTTAATATGAAGCGAAATGGCACCTGGTGGAGTGCCATCGTAACGGATTTGACCAAAAAAATCAGCTGGAACAATGCCAAGGCTCGGAATGTTGTCTGGTGCATTGCGCCAAGCCAGGTTGAAGACTTGAGGGTCCTCAAACACATCAGCCATGATGGCGATGTCGTTCATGATCAGTTTTGCCTGCCCGCCTTGGCGCTGATGAATTTGACCCTCCAGCAAGTTGCCATGCAGCGTGGCAGATGCCGGTGCGTTACGCACGACCATTCCAGCAGTATTGATGAGAGTGTTGTGGGCGATGACGATGTGGTTGGACTGGTTGACATCGATGCCGCTGTCGTTGCAGTGCGCCACGATATTGTTTGCCGCCAGGCCGACGGTGTGCTCGGCGTCGCAGCGCTGGTCGCGGCAACTTTCTTTGTTGGTGGTACCACCACCAAATGAGATGCCCACACGCACGCCGGGCTGCGACACATTTTGCGAGGTACAGATGACCAGGTTGCGCTCGACGCGCCCGCCGCTACTGGCCCCTTTCATGAAAATGCCGTAAGAGATGCCATCGCCACCGCTTTTGACAAAATGGCTCACCAGGTTGTCCAACACGCGCCAGTGGCTGGCACCCACCAGATCAAACGGGGTGGTTGGGTTTCGGGTGCTGCGCGGGCTGTTGTTGGTGATGGTGTTGTGCTGTAGCAGGCCATGGTCTGGCCAGTCGCCACCAAAGCCATTGATTTTGAGGTGGGCGTTGAAGTCCTCCAGTCGGTTGTTGCGCAGCACCAGGTTGGCCCCCTTGCCCACCACATGAAAGGCATGTTCGCAGTCGTCATGGTGTTGGCACACGCCGCGTATGCTGAGGTTTTCAAATACCCAATAAGGGTGCTGCACGATGAAGCCTTCTTGGGCATCGAAATCAATCTGTACCTGGCCAGGCTGACTGGCGCGCACGGTAATACGCTGCTGATCCGTGCCCGCAGATGCGGTTTTGATGCTTCGGCCGATACGGTAGTTGCCGGGACCTATCAGTACCGTTTGGCCGGCTTTTGCGGCACCGATAGCAGTAATTATTTCTGTAGCGCTCTGCGCAAGCTGGTCGTGCAGTACAGCCTGTCCTGGCAGCAGTGGCAAGGCACCGGTTTGCTGCCCTTTGCCCAACGTTGGCAGTGGCCCGGGGGGCACTGGGTACTCATATTGGCGCTGTAGCCAGTGCAGCGGCGGCAGTGCGACGGCCTCGAGGTTGGGGTGACCTTCGAGCCGACGTAAGGTGTAACGAATAAGCTCGCCCGGTGTCCGGCTAGCCAACAGGTCAGCTTGTCCACGCAGCAATGCTTGAGCATGGTTGCGCAGGTCAGGTGTGATACTGACACCATACTTAAACCACAGCGCACCCAAGCCAGCAGCAATGAAGAGCACGATGGAGCCAACAGCAATGAAGGTTGTATGCAAGCGGGACATGATCACATTATGAATGTTGATCGCTATGGCCTGTGGTCTGCTAAATTGACAGTGTTTCAACTTTTACGGAGTGTGTTGTGCAGGCAGTCAGTATGAGCAAACTTCCATCCAACTGCCAGGCTGCAATGTGTTGTGCACCGATTGACAAGGCTTGACTTATGCCACATCGCACGCGTCACATCGTCCATTTGATTTACCGCTTTGCCGCCGGTGGGTTGGAAAATGTGGTGGCGCAGCTGATTAACCATTTGCCTCACCAAGGGTTTCGCCACACCATCATTGCCATTGCCGGGTATGACGCAGCATTTGTGGCACGCATTGGGCGGCCAGATGTCGATTTAATCAGCCTGGACAAGGGGCCAGGCCAGCCGTTCAAGTTGTACCCCCGGATGTACCGTTTGCTCAAGCAGCTGAAACCGGACGTGCTGCACAGTTGCAATTTGGCGGCGCTGGAGTTTGTGCCTGTGGCGGCACTGGCCGGTGTCCCGCTGCGGGTGCATGTTGAACATGGCTGGGACGTGGGTGACTTGGATGGAGGCAATGCGCATTACAACTTGTTGCGCAAAATTTACCGGCCGTTCGTGCATCAGTTTGTCGCAGTGGCTGAGCCCTTGCACAGCTACCTGCTGCTCAAAGTAGGCGTATCGCCAGCACGTTTGCAGTTGATACCCAACGGGGTGGATACTGACCGGTTCAGGCCTTGGCAGGCTGGTGATCAGATGCCGGAAGGTTGGCCGTTTCAGCGTGGTGTGGATTGGGTTGTTGGCTATGTTGGGCGGCTGGTGGAGGTCAAAAACCCGCTGTTGCTGGTAGAGGCGTTTGTGAACCTGGTGCAGTCGGGGGGAGCAGGCTGTGAACGCATGCGTCTGGCGATCGTCGGGGCGGGTCCATTGTCCGAAGCGGTTTTGCGACGCATGGTGGCCGTTGGACTTCAAGACCGGCTGTGGCTGCCGGGCGTGCGCGCTGACATGGCAGAGATTTTTCGGGCCATGGATTGCTTTGTATTGCCGTCTTTGTTTGAGGCGACCTCATGCACGTTGCAAGAAGCCATGGCTACCGGGCTGCGTATTGTGGTCACCGATGTGGGGGGGAATGCCGACTTGCTGGACGGCGGCCGCTGCGGCACGGTGGTGCCGTCCAACAATGTGCCAGCGCTGGCTGCGGCGATGTTGGCGCAGTTCCAAACAACGACAAGCGTCCAACCGGCTGCTGCCATGGCGGTGATCCATCAGCGCTATGGGCTGTCCGCAGTGCTGCAGAAATATCAACGATTGTTTTCGAACGAGTAGCAGCTGGGATTTGCGTGAATTCAGACTGCCTGGGTTGGAGTGGATAGCTTAAATCATTGACTTAATTCCTTGACCGACTTGAATTTGCTGGTGTTGACCACCTTCCAAATCTCGATACCCCGGCTTTGAGCCATTGGCCTGAAAAGTGTCTTGCGGCCAGCCACACGCCTTGTACGGTGGTGGGTGCGAACGCCACCAACCCGTGACGCTCACGCCGTTGTGACATCCAGTCGCGCTTGTAGGCATCGTCTCCTGTCAGGTAATCGACCTCTTGTACCTGATCCACTTCCAGCACATGGCGCATCATGGCCCCGGTCAGCACCGATCCTGCCGAAAAGCGCTCAAAGCCAGCGACATACGCCAGCTTGAAAATATGTGCTTTCCCGCCTTTGACCAGCCACAACTGGGCGGCCACGGGTTGTGCGCCCAGCGCCAACACGCCCAACCGCAACCAGCCCTGGGCAGCTGCGAGCTTGATCAGTTCGGGAACGAACTGCGCATTGGGCTCGGGGCTTTTCCAGCTTTGCGCATAGACCTGCACGAAGGCGCTTGTGGCAACAGCGAGCGCTTCATCGGCATCTTGCTGGATTTGAATGTGCCACGCGCCCTGGTGAGTCAGACGGCGCTGTCCGCGCTCAATGCTGTGGCGCAGCGCCGAGGGCAGGGCGGCGTAGTAGTCGGCAAACGAGCGGCCCGCAACCTCAAGATACCAGTTGCCAAAGCAAAAGTAGCTGTCCACCCAGTATCCTGCCTGGCTCAAGGACGTGCGCATTCGACTAAAAAACACCGAGTCCGGGTCGAGTGGCTGTAGGTTGATCACTGGGCATTGGGGAGCCAATTGCCGCAGGCCCTGGCACAGAGCCAGACAATCTAGCGGACTTGGCAAGGCCAGTGCGGCATCAGCGCCATCGGCTGACCAGCACAGACCGCTGTAGAGACTGCTGTAGTAATTGCTCAAGCTGCTGATGTGCTGCTCACCCACCAGGGGCAGGCATACCATGCTTTGTTGGGTGCAGTCATGCGCCACCATCAAGCGGCATGTAGTGGGGCTATGGTCTGGCGCTGCCAGCCCATGCGCCATCAGCAATTCAAACCATTCCAGGCTGGCAAATACATCATTGATGCCACCCGAGTGCCACCTGCTGCCGTCATGCGCCAGTTCGGCGCGCAGGTTGGCGAAGCTGCTGAACACCTTGATGTTTGGTATTGACACCTGCAACCCTTTGGCTATTTGTAACTCCACTGGTTATCATAACCAGCGCGATCAGGCACTTTTGTAAGGAAATCCGGTGACCACTGAGAAGGACGTTCTGACTATTTTGAATGCCGTACTTGGCCTGCGTGGCCGAGCCAGCAGCTTTCAGCGCGATACCTTGCTGCTGGGTGCGGTGCCCGAACTCGATTCCATGGCGGTGCTGGGTGTCATCACCAGCATTGAAGACCGCTTTGGTTTCACCATTGATGACGATGACATAGACGGCTCGGTGTTTGCCACACTGGGTTCTCTGGTTGATTTTGTGCAGGCCAAACTGGCAGCGCAATAGCAGGTCTCCGACATGACACTAGCGCAGGGCATGGCGGACGCATTTTTCATGAAGGGCGCTCGGGGAGACTGTTTTTGCCTGTTTCATCGACCCGCTGGCGGGACGGCGGCGCGCGGTGGCCTGCTCTACATTCATCCCTTTGCTGAAGAAATGAACCTGTCGCGGCGCATGGCAGCGGCGCAGGCACGGGTATTTGCCAGCGCAGGCTATGCCGTTTTACAGATTGATTTGTATGGTTGTGGTGACAGCGCGGGAGATTTTGGCGAGGCCAGTTGGGATATTTGGTGCGCTGATGTGATGCTGGCGCAGGATTGGCTGGTAGCGCGGGTGACCGGCCCAGTGTGGCTGTGGGGTCTGCGCTCAGGCGGTTTGCTGGCCGCTGAAGCGGCCCGGCAATGCCCAGCAGCGGCGCAGTTGCTGTTGTGGCAGCCGGTTGTTTCCGGACAGCAGCATCTCAACCAATTTTTGCGACTGCGTCTGGCGGCCAACATGACCCGCGGGGTGAAAGCCATCAGCACTGACGGACTGGCGCAAGCCTTGCTGCGAGGCGAGTCGGTAGAGGTGGCGGGCTACAGGCTGTCACCGCAACTTGCCCATGGCTTGTCTCAGGCAACGCTGGATGGGTTGAATGCGGGTACTCAGGTGGCCTGCCTCGAAATGTCGCACCAGCCGGACGCCAGTGTTTCACCAGCGCTGGCGGCGCAAATCACACGTTGGCAGGCGGCGGGTTGCCATGCCGTGGCAGCTGCAATTGAAGGCCCGGCATTCTGGCAGGTGGCCGAGTCGCGAGAGTGCCAGGCGTTGTTGGTGGCCAGTCAGTCAGCAGTGGCTAACATCATGCCTTGGCTACCCGAGACCAGCACGTGAACAGCACTAACACCCCGGTGTGGATGGTTTGTCAAGGCGAGGCAATGCTGGGCCTCGTCAGCCAGCCGGAGAAACCGCTGGCGTTGGGTGTGGTGGTCCTGGTTGGCGGCTCGCAGTACCGGGTGGGCAGCCATCGGCAGTTTTTGCTGTTGGCACGCAGTTTGGTCAATGCAGGCTTTGCGGTGCTGCGTTTTGACTACCGTGGCATGGGTGACAGTGCCGGCGCGCCACGCAGTTTTGAAGCCGTTGAGGCTGATATTGCTGTGGCCATCGATGCCTTGCAGCGCACTTGTTCCAGCGTCAAGCGGGTGGTGCTGTGGGGCCTGTGCGACGGTGCTTCTGCGGCGCTGCTGTACAGCGGCCAATCAGGTGATTCTCGGCTGGCTGGGCTGTGTCTGCTGAACCCGTGGGTGCGCTCTGAAGCCACGTTGGCACGCACGCATATCAAGCACTATTACCGCAGACGACTGATGCAGGCAGAATTTTGGCGCAGCATCTGGCACGGGCAGTATGCATGGCGACGGTCACTGCGGGCGCTGTGGCAAAACCTGCGGGTCTGGCAGCAATATTCTGCGGCAGGGGCAGACCAGACATTCCAATGGCGTATGGCGCAGGCGTTACGGCATTTCAAGGGCGAGGTGTTGCTGCTGTTGAGCGAACGCGACTACACCGCCAAAGAGTTCCTGGAACGCGCGCTGACCGATGACGATTGGCGTGGCCTGCTGCAACGCCCTGGTCTGACACGCATCGATGTGGCCGACGCTGACCATACATTTTCCCGCGCCGTCTGGCGCTCTGTAGTTGAGCAGGCCGTACTCGACTGGTTGCGGGCACTACAGGGGCGCACTTGAACCAGCTGCGACATGCTGGCGGCAGTCGTTAACATGCGTTGCCATGATTGAATCTACCCTGTTGCACGAATTGGTTGAAGTGTCGGCACTGCGCGCAACTCAGGCCGTGGCGCTGGTTTGCGGTCAAGACAGCCTGACCTACTCGGAGTTGGCACAGGCGCAGGCCCAATTTGCATCCGGGCTGATGGCACTTGGCTGTCAGCGCGGTGAGCGTGTGGCGATCTATCTGGAAAAGCGCTTTGAGACCGTGGTTGCCAGCTTTGGTACCGCTGCGGCTGGCCTGGTGTTTGTGCCGGTCAATCCGCTATTTAAACCAGAGCAGGTAGCCTATATTTTGCGAGACTGCGGAGCACGTTTGTTGGTGACATCGCCACAGCGTCTGGACTTTTTGAAACAGGTCTTGGCGGCATGCCCGGATCTGCAGCAGGTGGTGGTAACAGAGGCAGTGGGCTTGGCAGCTGGCAGCAGCTTGCAATTGATCCACTGGAACGACATGCTTGGCAACGCGGCACGCCTGGGGCATCGGGTGATTGACGCTGACTTGGTGGCCATTTTGTACACCTCAGGCAGCACCGGCCAGCCCAAGGGCGTGATGTTGTCGCACCGCAACATGGTTGTGGGTGCCAAAAGTGTTACCGCGTACCTGGAAAACCGGGCTGATGATGTATTGCTTGCGGCATTGCCATTGTCGTTTGATGCCGGTTTCAGCCAGCTCACCACGGCGTTTCATGTGGGCGCACGGGCGCTGCTGCTGAATTATTTGTTGCCGCGCGATGTTCTGAAGGCCATGGCACAACAGGGTGTCACCGGGCTGACTGCCGTGCCACCGCTGTATTTGCAGCTGGTGCAACTTGAATGGCCAGCCAACATCAGCCAGGGCTTGCGTTATTTCGCCAGCACCGGGGGGCGCATGCCGCATGCAACGCTGAGCCAGTTGCGTTTGCGGCTGCCACAGGCCAAGCCATACTTGATGTACGGGCTGACCGAGGCGTTTCGCTCCACCTACTTGCCACCCGAGGAGGTGGACCGTCGTCCGGACTCAATTGGTCGGGCCATCCCCAACGCCGAGATTTTGGTGCTGCGCCCGGACGGCTCGGTGTGTGCGCCAGATGAACCAGGCGAACTGGTGCACCGGGGTGTCCTGGTGGGTATGGGTTACTGGAACGACGCACAGCGCACCGCAGAGCGTTACAAACCGTTGTCTTCTCTGGTGTCAGGACGACCGCCAGGGCTGCAGTTGCCGGAATACGCCGTGTTTTCGGGCGACACAGTGCGCATGGATGCGGACGGCTTTTTGTATTTCATTGGCCGACAAGACGACATGCTGAAGGTGTCAGGCTACCGGGTCAGCCCCACTGAGATCGAAGATGTGCTGTACGGTGCGCCAGGTGTGAGTGAGTGCGCGGTGTTTGGTATTGACCATCCGGTGCACGGAATTGCTATATATGCAATAGCTGTTAGCGCATATGGAATAAGGGCTAAAGCACTAAATTATATATATTCTGAATGCCGAAACCGGTTGCCTGCGTACATGGTGCCAACCGCAATTCAGATCGTGCCTGGGCCGCTACCGCGCAATCCCAATGGCAAGATAGACCGGCAGTTGCTGGCAAGCCAGTGGCACGAAAGTCAACGGATATCAATCCCACCAAACAGCGCGACCTGACCATGACAGCACCCAAGCAAGCCCTGCCGGTCCATGCACCGATGAACCAGTTTGCCTACAGTCAGGGTGAACTGATGGTGGGCGGCGAGCGTTTGTCCTTGTTGGCAGCCAGGGTTGGCCAAACCCCTTTTTTTGCTTATGACCGGGCGGTGATGCGCGCCACACTGGATGTCTTGCGTGCCGCGATTCCCAAAGAAGTCCGGCTGCATTACGCCATGAAAGCCAACCCGATGTCGGCATTGCTGCGTTGGCTGGTGAAACAGGTGGATGGTGTTGACGTGGCCTCAGGCGGAGAGCTGATGGCGGCACTCGACAGTGGGGCGGATGCGCGGCATGTCAGCTTTGCCGGGCCGGGCAAACGGGCGTTTGAATTGCGGCAGGCGCTGGCAGCCGGGGTGCTGGTCAATATTGAATCCGCGCGGGAGGTGCCGCTGCTACAGCAGTATGCCGACGAACTTGGCGTGGCAGCGCGTGTGGCAGTGCGTATCAACCCTGACTTTGAGCTCAAAAGTTCCGGCATGAAGATGGGCGGTAGTGCCACCCAGTTTGGTGTGGACGCGGCGCAGGTGCCGGCTTTGCTGGCTGACATTGGCCGCGCTGGCCTGGGCTTTGAGGGGTTTCACATTTACCCTGGTTCGCAGTGTTTGCGTGCGTCAGCCATTTGCGAGGCGTTGCAACAGTCTTACCAGCTGATACGGCGTTTGGCCCGGCACGCCCCTGATGCGGTCAAAGTGATCAACCTGGGTGGCGGACTGGGGATTCCGTATTTTCCGGGCGAGCAGCGGCTGGACCTGGCACCGTTGGGCGACACACTGGCACAACTGGTGCAGCACGCACAGACTGAGTTGCCCGGTGCCTCGCTGGTGCTGGAACTGGGGCGTTACCTGGTGGGTGAGTCGGGTATTTACGTCACGCGGGTGATTGACCGCAAGCTGTCACGCGGCAAGGTGTTTTTGGTGACCGATGGCGGCTTGCACCAGCATCTGGCGGCCACTGGCAACTTTGGCCAGGTGTTGCGCAAAAACTATCCTGTCGCCATTGGCAACCCGGTTGATCCGTTGGCGCGTGAAACAGTCTCGGTGGTTGGTCCGTCATGTTCGCCACTGGATGTGCTGGCCGACGGCATGGACCTGGCGGCTGCGCAAGAGGGTGATCTGGTGGTGGTGTTTCAGTCAGGCGCGTACGGTGCCAGTGCCAGTCCGCAGCAGTTTTTGGCGCATCCTGCCTGTGTTGAAGTGCTGGTGTAGCGGCTTGTGCCGATGGTAAAGCTGCTTTCACTGACTGTGGCCGTGCTCTGCCTGGCGGCAGGCGCTGCTTTGGCCTGGCATCACCCGCTATGGCCCGTGCCGGTGCTGCTGTTGTTTGGCTTGTGGTGCGTGACGGTTGTGCGGTATCCAGCCTGGTGGCTATTTGGCGTGCCCGCGTTGCTGCCGCTGTTGAATTTCTCGCCTTGGACCGGTTGGCTAATGGTTGAGGAGTTTGACCTGTTGCTATTGGCTACGTTGGCCGGTGGCTACTACCGCTTGGCTGCGTCTGCACAAGACGGCGAAGGCAGCAGGGTGGCCAATTTTTACCTGCGATGGATGGTGGCCATTGGCCTGATGGGTTTGGTTGGTCTGTGGCGTGGTTTTCTGGATGCAGGGTCATGGTCACTGGACTGGTTTGCTGGCTATACAGAGGCCACCAACAGCGTGCGGGTGTTCAAAAGCCTGGGCTTTGCGCTGCTGCTGTCGCCCTTGTTGCGCCAAGAGGTGTTGCGTGATCAGGTGCGCTCTGGTGTCTTGCTGGCATCGGGGATGGTTGCGGGCCTGACAGTGGTGGCGTTGGCGGCGCTGTGGGAGCGTGCAGCGTTTCCCGGAGTGACTGACTTTTCGTCCCACTACCGCACGGTGGCATTGTTTTGGGAAATGCATGTGGGTGGCGCTGCCCTGGATGCCTATCTGGCGTTGGCCGCACCGTTTGCGGTTTGGGCTTTGCTACAGGCACGTCGTCCAGTAGCCTGGTTCGGTGCGGCCGGTTTGCTGGTCTTGGTGGTCTATGCTGCGCTGACCACTTTTTCGCGTGGGGTCTATCTGGCAGTTGCAGTGCCGGCGTTGCTGTTGGGCTTCTTGTTGCGGTGGCCTGCGCATGAGAACACAGCGCGCACGATGTTGAATCATGTTCGACGGCGTGGCTGGATGGTCGGCTGGCATGCCAGGGCAGGTGTGGTCTTGGCCATTGTGCTGGTGATGGAGGTGGCTGCGGTGCTGGGCGGTGGAAGTTTCATGGCCGCACGTCTGGCGCATGCTGGGCAAGACTTGGGAAATCGCCTGACACATTGGAGAAATGGCCTGACGCTGCTGGACCAGCCGACCGCACAGTGGCTGGGCATTGGGCTGGGGCGACTGCCTGCCAACTATGCACGGCGGGTGGCTGGTGGTGAGTTTTCCGGCGAGGTGCATTGGCGCAGTGAGCCGGCTTCAGGCCCGACTGCCGGGGCTTTTGTGTCCATGGCCGGGCCAATAGCGCAGAAAAGTCTGATTGGCCGTTTCGAGCTGACCCAGCGCGTCAGTCAGGTAGAGCCTGGGCTGCATCGCGTGCAGCTTGACGTAAGGGTTTGGCAAGAAGTTGTACTTGGAGTGTATTTGTGTGAGCGGCATTTGTTGTACGACCGCATTTGCCAGTCGGCTTACGTGAAGCTTTTCCCATTGTTGGTTGACGGGCAGGCGGTTTGGCGGCCTCTGCTGGTGTCACTTCAAGGTCCGTCAACCAGCGTTGGCAGCCGCCTGGCAAAACCGTTGACGATGTTTTCTATGGGTTTGCTCAGCGCTGGTGCACGCATTGACCTTGATAATGTTCAACTGTTTGATGCCAGCGATGGGGCACTGTTGAAAAACAGCGACTTTTCCCGTGGACTGGCGCATTGGTTTGGGGCGGCTCAGTCCTATTTTTTACCTTGGCATTTGGATAACGTATATTTAGAGCTATTGGTTGAGCGGGGGATTTTGGGCTTGTTGCTGTTTTTACTGCCGGTTGTTTACGTTTTGCGACACCAAATGGGCAAGGATGCCAGTCAGACCCCTGTGGCATCGTATCTTGCAGCAGCTTTGATGGGCGCGCTGTTGATCGGTTTGGTCAGCAGCATCATGGATGTCCCTCGTGTGGCCTTTTTGTTGTACCTGTTGACCTTGTTTGGTGTGCTGCACACCAAGCAAAAACAATAGTGCAGCAATAGCGCGTGCCAATGCCATGTTTTTATCCATAATTAGACAGATTCGTGAAGCGTATTAAGGCTTGATTTATGAAAATAACTGTTATCGGCACAGGCTATGTGGGGTTGGTTTCCGGCACATGCCTGGCTGAGGTCGGCAACGATGTGCTTTGTCTGGATGTTGACCCGGCCAAAATCCAGATTCTGGAGGACGGCGGGATTCCGATATTTGAGCCCGGCTTGCAGGATTTGGTGCATCGCAATGTTGCCGCTGGGCGACTTCATTTCACCACCGACGTTGAGCGCGCGGCGCGCTTTGGTGTGGTCCAGTTCATAGCTGTTGGCACGCCGCCCGATGAGGATGGCTCGGCCGACATGAAATACGTCACCGCTGCCGCGCGCAATATCGGGCGGTACATGACCGACTACAAAGTGGTGGTTGACAAAAGTACGGTACCTGTGGGTACTGCCGATGCGGTTCGTGCGGCCATCGCGCAGGAGTTGGCTTTGCGCGGTGCCAATATCGCTTTCAGCGTGGTCTCCAACCCGGAATTTCTCAAAGAGGGCGCGGCGATTGAGGATTTCATGAAGCCTGACCGCATCGTGATAGGTTGCGATGACGATCAGGCAGCGCAGCACATGCGTGCGCTGTATGCGCCGTTCCAGCGCAACCATGACCGTTTGATTTTGATGGATGTTCGCAGTGCCGAGCTCACCAAGTACGCGGCCAATGCGATGCTGGCGACCCGCATCAGTTTTATGAACGAGTTGGCCAATCTGGCTGAAAGGCTGGGTGCAGACATTGAAAGCGTGCGCCGCGGTATTGGCAGTGATCCGCGCATTGGCTATGACTTTTTGTATGCTGGTGCGGGCTACGGTGGGTCTTGTTTTCCCAAGGACGTGAAGGCATTGATCAAGACCGCCAGAGACGATGCCGGCATTGACCTCAAAGTGCTTAACGCGGTTGAAGCCGCCAACGATGCACAAAAACATGTTCTGGGCAACAAGGTCAAGGCACGCTTTGGCCCCGATTTGCTTGGCAAGCATTTCGCGCTGTGGGGACTGGCCTTCAAGGCCAACACCGATGACATGCGCGAGGCCACCAGCCGCGAGGTCATCAAAGACCTGTTGGCTGCCGGGGCCAGCGTCACGGCCTACGACCCCGTCGCCATGGCCGAGGCACAGCACTGTTTCCCTGATGCCCCTGGTTTGGACTATGCAAAGAATCAGACCGCTGCGCTGGAAGGTGCAGACGCATTGATCATCGTCACGGAGTGGAAAGAGTTCCGCAGCCCTGACTTCGTTGTCTTGAAAGAGAAACTGAAAGGTCTCGTTATATTTGACGGTCGTAATCTTTATGACCCTCATTTTCTGCGCAGTTTAGGCTTTGAGTATTTTGCGATTGGGCGCTGAAGTACTTTGGATCGCGCTCGGAAATGATCAGAATTTTCAACCATTATTTTCACAAGCGAACGCTGCTGCAAATCGCTTTTGACCTGGGGCTGCTGCTGCTGTTGCTGCTTTTTTTGGCCATGTCCAAGGCCTTCGATGCCTTTGGAGATGCAACCCAGTTATCCCAGTTAGTCAACGTTTTTGTCAGCCTCGCTACCGGTTTGTTGCTGATGAGCACTGCTTTGGGCTTTTATCAGCGCAATGGTCACCATACCGTTGTCCAAACGTCAGCCCGAAGTTTGCTTCTGATGCTGCTAATGTTGCCCTTGGTCTATTTTGTTTCTCGTCATTATGATGAATCGCTGCGTGTAGCTACCTTGCTTGCTGCAGCAGTGGGGCTGGTGCTGGTATTGCGTGCTTACATGATTCACACGAAAAATTCGGCCAAACTGCGCCAGCGTGTGCTGATCTTTGGCGTTGGACCGCGCGCCAAGATGGTGGGTACCACCCTGAAACAGTCTGACCCGAACATTGACCTGGTTGGCTATTACGCCGGCCCCAACGAGGCCGATGCCCAGGACTCTGTTTGGGGGCTGTTGTCCATGACCAATTCGCTGACCGACATCGTCATGGACGAGCAGGTTGATGAAATTGTGGTGGCTTTGACTGAGCGACGCGGTGGTGCCATGCCAATGCGTGAGCTGCTCGAATGCAAACTCAAGGGCGTTCAGGTCGTTGACATTTCCACCCATTTTGAGCGTACGTTAGGGCAAATCAGGCTCGAATCATTGTCCGCTGGCTGGCTTATTTTTGGCGATGGTTTTGGCTCGGGCTGGTTCCGGGCGCTGGTCAAGCGGCTGTTTGACATCGTGTGTGCTGGCGCGCTGCTGTTGCTGACTTTGCCGGTGATGGCCATCACAGCCTTGTTGATTGTGCTGGAGGACGGTTTGCCCGTGCTGTATTTTCAAGAGCGGGTTGGGCTCAATGGTCGGCTGTTCAACGTCGTCAAATTTCGCAGCATGCGTGCAGACGCAGAAAAAGATGGCAAGCCGCGCTGGGCATCCGCCAGCGATGACCGTGTTACCAGAGTCGGTCGTGTGATTCGCAAGCTGCGCATAGATGAACTACCGCAGTTGTTCAGTGTGCTCAGCGGCACCATGAGCCTGGTTGGGCCGCGGCCAGAGCGACCCTATTTTGTGGACCAATTGACGCAGGAAATTCCGTACTACGCTGTGCGCCACAGTGTCAAACCCGGCGTGACCGGGTGGGCACAGGTGCGCTATCAATACGGTGCTTCCGTCGAGGACTCGGCTGAAAAGCTGCAATACGACCTGTATTACGTCAAAAATCACAGTTTGTTTCTGGACATTTTGGTTTTGTTTGAAACCGTCGGTGTTGTGTTGATGCGCAGAGGTGCTCAGTAAACGAGTACTAACTTCATATATTTCAGGGAAACATCATGTCAATTCAAAAAATCCGCAAGCATCTGGTGGCAATGGCTGTGTTGGGCAGCATGTTATTGGGCGCTTGCAGCGAGACACCCGAAGCCATGTTGAGTTCTGCCAAAGACTACCTGGCCAAGAACGACAGAAAATCGGCTGTTATTCAAATCAAAAATGCCTTGCAGACCCATCCGGACATGCCCGAGGCGCGGTTTTTGCTTGGCAAAGCACTGCTCGATGGCGGTGATGCAGTCGGTGCCGAGACCGAACTACGCAAGGCGCTGGCATTGAAATATCCACAAGACTCAGTCATTCCGTTGATTGCCCAAGCGCTGCTGGTGCAGGGTCAGGCCAAAAAGCTGACCGACGAGCTGTCCAAGACCGCATTGACCGACCCGCTGGCCAAAGCCAGCTTTCAAACTACGCTGGCTGCGGCCTATGCGGTACAAGGCCAAGTCAACCCGTATCAGGCGGCTGTTGACGCGGCACTGCTGGCGCAGCCCGGTTTTGCACCCGCGCTGGTGGTTCAGGCGCGGCAAATGGCGAGTCAGCGTGACTTTGATGCGGCCATGACGCTCACAGAACAGGCCATCAGCAAGGCACCCGACAACTTTGAGGCCTGGAAACTCAAAGGCGACCTGTTGCGCCATGCCAAGAACCAGTTGCCTGAAGCGCTGGCAGCCTATCGCAAGACGATTGAATTGAAACCGGATTTTTTGGCTGGCCATTCGGCAGCAGTTTCAGTTTTGTTGCAGCAAGACAATTTGGCCAATGTCACCGCGCAACTTGACGGATTGAAAAAAATAGCGCCCACACACCCACAAACCAAGCTGCTTGAAGCCAATTTTGCATTTCAGAAGAAGGACTACAAATCGGCGCGTGAGCTGCTCCAGCAAGTGCTGAAAGTTGCACCTGACAATGTGCAAACACTGCAGCTGGCAGGGGCGGTGGAGTTGCAGCTGAATTCCCTGGTCCAGGCAGAAGCCTATTTCAGCAAGGCATTGCAAGCTGCACCAGATGTCACCATGGCACGGCGCATGCTGGTCAGCATATATTTGCGCACCGGCCAAATAGGCAAAGCCTTGGCAACGTTGCAACCTGGCCTGTACCGCGAAACCGTTGACCCCGAGTTGTACGCAGTAGCCGGTGAGGCCTATCTGCAAAATGGCGACCCTAAAAGGGCCGAAGAGTATTTCGTCAAAGCCAGCCAAAAATATCCCAATAACGCCAAAACCCGGATTTCGCTGGCCCTCACACGTTTGGCGAGTGGTCAGGTAGATACCGCTTTTGAAGACTTGCACAAAATGGCCGCCGCCGATGCCGGTATCACTGCTGACATGACACTGATCAGCGTGCATTTACGTCGCAACGAACTGGAAAAGGCGCTCGCGGCCATTGATTCGCTGGAGAAAAAACAGCCCGACAAACCTCTGGCTGCCAACTTGCGTGGCAGAACCTTGTTGGTCAAGAAAGATGTGGCGGGTGCCCGAAAGAGTTTTGAGCGGGCGCTGGCCATTGACCCGAGTT
>JFJP01038336.1_pt1 | contig 18088 bp, 9 predicted proteins | sample 431651 | NCBI WGS metagenome assembly JFJP01 (sample SAMN02602958, study PRJNA72255) | Microbial mat metagenome, whole genome shotgun sequencing project. | biome: fresh water; feature: sink hole; material: water; isolation source: purple microbial (photo- and chemosynthetic) mats found in...
CAGTTTCGGCTTTGGTAATGCTTGGTTTTGCTGCCAACGCATCGCAAAAAGCAGTAGAACAAATACTGAAAACTGAACCAACCTTACGCGTAGAGCAATTAATAAAAATGGCTCTCAAAATGATGTAAATTTTCAAAATTATTTTCCAGTATTTTTTGAAAAGATTAGAGTTTATATAAGTTCGAATTGTATTGACCCCCAACCACCTACTGGGGGCTAAGACATATTCTCCACAAAAGATAGGAGAAATTAAAGATATTGCGTCTGAAAGCCCCGAATTTATACCGATTTCTATCGGTAGAGGTTAGGGTCAGAGTTTAATAAATATAAAAAAATATAAACAATAGACATTTCAACTTACGAAATGACTATTATTCCAGAACATACCAAATTTTTAAATGAGAAAATATTTTTATATCCTGATTTTAACCTTGTTAGTTGTTGGCTCTGCTTATGCACTCATAAGCCTAGAGCCAAGTATTGTCGTAAATAAACTTTTACCCGAAGATGAAATTACGGCTGCCGATACCGCAAAAAAAGTTTTTCCGGTAAAAAAATACAAACAAAACACCATCGACGATTTGAATGCTGTTTATCCTTTGGACAGCAAAACGCCTTCGAATATTAAAACTGAAATTGAATTTGACGACCGCTCAGGAAACTATATTTTCCGTACCAAAGCGGGCGATATGGAAATTGCGACTCCCTACACCATGACGGGCGAAGAATACCGTAATTACTCCTACCAAAAGGAAATGCAAAGTTATTGGAAGGAAAAAAACACGCGTGGCGATGTAAATAACGAGGATAAATTTTCGGTATCGGATATGAAATTCAATATCGGACCTGCCGATAAAGTTTTTGGCCCCGGTGGCGTACAGGTAAAAACACAAGGATCTGCTGAACTTATTTTTGGCGTAAAACACAATCGGGTTGAAAATCCGGCACTGACCGAAGAGATGCGCAGCGTGCTCACACCTAATTTCGACATGAAAATTCAGATGAATATTCAAGGTTCGGTGGGCGACAAGGTGAATTTTGGCATGAACTACAACACCGAATCGAGTTTCGATTTCGACCAAAAAATGGTGAAATTAGCTTACAAAGGTAAAGAAGACGATATTATTAAAAACATACAGGCCGGTAATGTAAGCATGCCACTCAGCAGCTCACTTATAAGCGGAAGTACAGCACTTTTTGGTATAAAAACCGACCTGCAATTTGGAAAATTGAGCGTTTCGGCCATTGCTACGCAACAACAATCGGAATCCAAAACAGTAAGTTCGAAGGGCGGCGTTCAAAAAACTGAATTCGAAGTGAAAGTGGACGAATACGACGAAAATCGCCACTTTTTTCTGAGTCATTTTTTCAGAGATAACTACGAAAATGCTATGAGCAACCTGCCCTACGTTTCGTCGGGGGTAACTATAAACCGTGTAGAAGTGTGGATTACCAACAAACGTGCAAACTACGAGCAAGCACGTAACATTCTGGCATTTATGGACTTAGGCGAAACCACAAAAATTGACAACACCCACTGGACAGCTGGTACAGGAGTTAATCCGCAAAACAATGCTAACAACCTTTATGAAGATGTTAAAAACTTGCCCGATGTACGTGATGTACAACAAGCAAATGCCATTCTGACGAGCAATCTCGGACAGTTTGGTGTGATTGGTGGTGAAGATTTTGAAAAAATTGAAAGCGCTCGCAAGCTCGAACCTACCGAATATAATATTAATAATACCTTGGGAGTTATTTCGTTAAAATCGCAATTAAACCCTGACGATGTGCTGGGTGTGGCTTTCGAATATACCTATCGAGGAAACGTGTATCAAGTGGGCGAATTTTCTACCGATGCAGTAACTGCGCCAAATGCCTTAATTGTGAAATTATTGAAAAGCACGGCTCAATTACCTCAAAGAAACCTTTGGCACTTGATGATGAAAAACGTGTATTCGTTGGGGGCAATGCAAGTAGAAAAAGAAAACTTCACCTTGAATATTGTTTACCGAAACGATTCGGTAGGAACTGATATGCAATACATTACCGAAGGTGATATAAAAAACAAATTATTATTGCGGGTAATGAATCTCGACCGCTTGGATGTAAAAAACAACGTGGGCTCGGATGGAAAATTTGACTTTGTGGAAGGATTAACAGCCTTCTCGTCGTCGGGAAGAATATTCTTTCCGGTACTGGAACCCTTTGGTTCGCACTTAAAGAAAATGATTGGCGACCCTGTCATTGCACAGAAATATGTTTATCAGGAATTATACGATTCAACTTTAGTCATAGCGCAAGAATTGAGCGAGTTAAATAAATTCCGCATTGTAGGCGAATACAAATCGGCTGGAGGTTCTGAAATTCGCTTAAATGCGATGAACGTTCCGCGTGGTTCGGTTACAGTAACTGCTGGTGGTGCTACATTAGTCGAGAATGTGGATTATACCGTGGATTATACCATGGGAACGGTAACCATTCTGAATCAATCTATTATTGAATCGGGAACAAATATTGACGTGAAGCTCGAAAATCAATCGACCTTTAACATGCAGCGTAAATCGCTACTGGGCACGCATTTAGAATATCAATTCAACAAAGATTTCAGCCTCGGCGGAACCATTATGCACCTGTCGGAACAACCGCTAACGCAAAAAGTGAACACGGGTAGCGAACCCATTTCGAATACAATTTGGGGAATGAATACTGCCTGGCGCGCCGAATCGCAATGGCTTACAAATATGCTCGATAAGTTGCCGTTTGTGAATGCTACGAAACCTTCTACTATAGCGTTGAATGCTGAATTTGCACAACTCATTCCGGGACACTCGAAGGTGGTAGGTTCGCAAGGGCAAGCCTATATCGACGATTTTGAATCGACCAAAACATCCATCGACATTCATTATCCGGCCAATTGGTATTTATCGTCTACACCTTATAATCCGGATACTCAGAAAGCTTTGTTTCCTGAGGCTGCAAGTTCAGGTATCGATTATGGTAAAAACCGCGCGTTGATGGCTTGGTATTATGTTGACCAAAATTTGAACTCGAAAAACCCGACGCGTACTACACCGCAGCATTTGCGCAACAATGTGGAGTCGCAATCGAACCACTACACACGCGATGTGCAGGTAAAAGAAGTTTTCCCGAATAAAGATGTGATTATCACCGACCGTAACTTACTTACGGTCATGAACTTATCGTTTTACCCAACTGAGCGTGGGCCATACAATTTGGACACAGAAAACATTGATAGTGATGGTAATTTAACCAATGCCAAAGCACGTTGGGGCGGAATAATGCGCAAATTAGATGCAACCGATTTCGAAACTTCGAATGTGGAATACATAGAATTTTGGATGATGGATCCGTTTATTTACGACAAAACAGAACCAAAAGCGGGTGGACTTTTATATTTCAACTTGGGTGATGTGAGCGAAGATGTTTTGAAAGATGGCAAAAAAGGGTTTGAACACGGCTTGCCCATCGATGGCGACCTGACCAAAGTGGAAACAACAATTTGGGGACGCGTGCCCAAAACACAATCCACCGTAACCGCTTTCGACAATACGCCAGGAGCGCGCATAAAACAAGATGTGGGGATGGATGGATTGCCAAACGACGACGAATTTATTTACCCAACTTACCGCGATTACGTAAACGGACTGAAAGCAAAATTAAGTGCTGAAGCCTTGCAACGCCTAACCGACGATGTATTTTCACCTCTGAATGACCCCGCGGGCGATAACTATCGTTTTTACAAAAGCACCGATTACGACACCGAAGAGGCATCAATTTTGAAGCGCTACAAACGCTTTAACGGCACAGAAGGCAACTCGCCCGATGCTACCGATTCGCAAGAAACATACACAACTACTGCTACCACAACGCCTAACGTGGAAGATGTAAATGGCGACAATACGCTGAATGAATACGAAAAATATTTCCAATATCGAGTGGCTATAAAGCGCGATTCGATGCAAATTGGACGCAATTACATTACCGATAAATATTCTTCTATTGTAAATTTGGAAAATGGAACATCGGAAGAGGTTAGCTGGTATCAATTTAAAATTCCAATTCGCGATTATCAGGACAAAGTAGGAAGCATCCGTAATTTTAAATCCATCCGATTTGTACGTATGTTTATGACTGGTTTCGAAAAAGAAACGCATCTACGCTTTGCAACGCTGGAATTAGTGCGTGGCGAATGGCGCAAATACAACAAAGAGCTTAACTTACCAGGCAAATTGCCAACCACAATGGGTGCTTTGGATGTGCAAGCGGTTAATATTGAAGAAAATTCGGACAAAAAACCTGTCAACTACGTTTTGCCTCCGGGCGTTACGCGTGTGATTGATCCCGGACAAGCGCAAATTGCCAAACTCAACGAACAAGCCATGGTGCTCAAAGTTTTAAATTTGGCAGCTAACGATGCACGCGGTGTTTACAAAAAAACCATGTACGATATGCGTCAATATAAACGCTTACAATTGTACGTACATGCCGAAAAATTCGAAGACGACATCACAAACCTAAGCGATTACGACTTGAGTTGCTATATTCGGTTGGGTTCGGATATGACTAACAACTACTACGAATACGAAATTCCATTGAAGTTGACCGATGCGGGTATTTATTCCAACGAATCGGAAACCGACCGTGCGATAGTGTGGCCTCAAGAAAACATGTTCGATTTTTCGTTTGACGTACTTACAAAAGCAAAATTAGACAGAAACGAATCGAAACAAAACGGCTCGTATATTTCCGATTATGTTCCATTTTATGATAAAGGAAAAAATAAAATCCGCGTAGTGGGTAATCCATCCATTTCGGAAGTAGAAAATATAATGATTGGTATCCGAAACAACTCTACGAAGGGCGAAACAAAAACCGGTGAAGTGTGGGTAAACGAAATGCGTTTGTCGGAATTTGACGAATCGGGTGGCTGGGCTGCTATGGGTAACTTAGCTATTGGCTTATCCGATTTGGGTAGCATTAATGTATCTGGACGTACCGAAACATCGGGCTTTGGAAGTATCGAAAGTAATGTGTTAGACCGTCGTCAAGAAGATTTGTACCAATTAAACTTTTCGACAAACTTAGATTTAGGACGTTTTATGCCCGAAAAAGCAAAAATACAGTTGCCGGCTTATTTCTCGTATACCAACGAAACGCTTACTCCAAAATATAATCCTTTAGATCAGGATGTGGTGTTGGCTGATGCCTTAGATAATTTGCGCAACAAAGCACAACGCGATACATTAATTATGATGTCGCAAACCGTAAATCAATCGAAAAGTTTTAATATTGCGGCAGCAAAAATAAATTTAAAAAGCAAAACACCACAGTTTTACGACCCTGCGAACTTGTCGTTTAACTATGCATACACCGAAACCAATCAAAACAGCGCAGAGGTGGAACGAAATTTAGTAAAACAAGAACGCGGTGGATTAAACTATAATTTTTCTTTCAACCCCGAACCGGTTGAGCCTTTTAAAAAGATAAAAGCTTTAAGCAAACCAGCATTTAAGTTGATTTCGGATTTCAATTTCAACTATTTACCATCGTCTATTAGTTACACAAACGATATGAATCGTCAGTTTTCGCAAGTTAAATTGCGCGATCTTACGGGACTAACGGCAGTAAGCAATTTCGATTTGAACTTCAGTAAAGATTTTATGTGGAATCGAAATTTTTCGATTAATTACGATATGACAAAAGCCTTGCGATTCAGTTTGCAAACAGCCACCAATGCAAATATTGATGAAGGCTATTTTACACCCGAAATTGGCAAAGAACATTACGAACAATGGCGCGATACGGTTTGGCAAAGTATCAAAAAATTAGGTAATCCGTACGCTTACCAACAGGTATTTACAGCTTCGTGGAATGTGCCAATCAACAAAATTCCTTTGTTAGATTGGGTTACAGCCAACGGAACTTACAATTCGACATACAGTTGGAATCGCTCCGCTCCTATTATGAGCGGCACAACAAAAACCGAAATTGGAAACATTGCTACCAGCATGGGAGCATGGTCGGCCGATGGGCAATTTAATTTTGAAACCCTTTACAACAAATCGAAATACCTGAAAGAGGTAAATCGCAAGTTTAGCTCGCAGCAAAATAACCAACAAAAATTTCAACCAAAAACCTACAACGAAATTGTAACCATCGAAAAAGGGAAAAAAGATACCATTAATCATCGTTTGAACAGTGAAAAAGTGGAATATATGTTCGTAGGTAAAAATGGAAAACCTGTACAAGTAGACCTAAAACAAATCAATGCCAGTTCGGTAGAAGTGAGTTCGAAAACAGACATGGATAGTGTTAAAATTACGGCAACAACTCTCGACCCCAACGATTTACCATTGGCTCGAAAAGTAGTTGATGCTAGTGTACGACTGATTATGTCGGTACGCAGAGCATCTATTACGTATCGTCAATCGTCGAATATGACCTTGCCAGGATTCCTGCCAAAACCAGGATTCTTGGGCCAGGATAAAAGTATTGACGGTGTGTATGCACCGGGCTATGCGTTCACTTTTGGGCTTTTCGATACGAATACCATCGACAATGCTATTGCCAATGACTGGTTGTATAAAAGCGACTCCATTGTAAATCCAGCAATAATAGCGAACACCTCTGATTTGGACTTAAAAGCAACTTTGGAACCCATTCCGGGATTGAAAATTGACCTAAATGCAAAACGTTACACAGCCGATAATACCACCATTCAGTATATGTTCGATGGCATGCCAAGCACATTTAGCGGCAGTTACAATATTACACAAGTGGCTATTGCTACGGCATTTAAACCCATTGGTGGTGCCAACGAAAACTACGATTCCGAAGTATTTCGCACCTTCCTGGCTAACCGAAGCGTTATTGCCGACCGTTTGCGTGCTAAATATAATGGTCGAAAATATCCAACAACAGGATTTTTACAAAATATTGGAGATAAAACCTTCGACCCGAGTTTAGGCGACTTCAACGAAAACTCGTCGGATGTATTGATTCCAGCATTTTTGGCAGCCTATACTGGTCGTGATATTTCGAAAGCAAGTACAAGTCTATTTCCGAACATTGCTGCCATTTTACCCAACTGGCGCATGAGTTACGATGGCCTCTCGCGCATACCGTGGGTGAAAGATAATTTTAAAAGTATCAGTCTGACACATGCTTACACTTGCCGATACAGTGTGGGTAACTACACTTCGTATTCTACGTGGGTGGCTTTAGATGGCGAAGATAATGCCTTGGGATATGTGCGCGATGTGCAATCGAACAACCCCATACCGTCGTCGCCTTACGACATTTCGTCGGTTTCGCTTACCGAGCAATTTAGTCCGCTTATTGGTATAAATGCCGCACTGAAAAACAGCATGACAACTAAATTTGAATACCGCAAACAACGCAATTTGGCGCTCAACTTATCGAGCACGCAAATGGTGGAGGCTAATTCGGATGAGTTTGTAATTGGTTTTGGCTATCTGCTCAAAGATTTTGATGTGATACTAAAAATGAAAAACAACGAACAGTCGAAAATTAAAAACGATTTGAAATTTAGCGCCGATATATCGTACAAAGACATAAAAACCTTACTACGCAAAATCGACGAAAACCTGACACAAGCATCGAATGGTAACAAACTATTCTCGCTCAAAATACTTGCCGACTATGTATTTAGTTCTAAAGTAAATATTCAGGTTTTCTACGACCGTCAAATGACAACACCGCTCATTTCCACGGCTTTCCCCGTATCGTCGACCAACTTTGGAGTAAGTTTTAAATTTATGTTGACAAGGTAGAAAAAACACTTCTACTATCATTTTGAATTATTTTTTTATTAATTTGTTATTTTTTCTTTTCCTTTTGATTATTTTTCTGTACTTTTGCTGCCTAAATGATAAGACTTTCTGACGAATAAGGTCAAAAGTGGGAAGTTTGTTGTTATAAGTACAATGTCGAAAGTCGAAAGTCTTATGACTTTTGTTAAAAACTAATTGTCATTTTTTTGTCATTCGACCTTTGTTTTCATTTTATAAAAAAATAATCAAAATATGGAAAAAATAGATCAACTCGACCGTAAGATTTTACGGATAATCTCTCAAAATGCCCGTATGCCTTTTAAGGATGTGGCCGAAGAGTGTGGTGTTTCGCGTGCTGCCATTCATCAACGCGTACAACGATTAATCGATTTGGATGTGATAACTGGCTCGGGATATAACGTAAACCCCAAAATGTTAGGATTCCAAATGTGTGTGTATGTGGGCATTACGCTCGAGCGTGGCTCTATGTACAAAGAAGTGGTGAATCAGTTGGAGCAAATACCCGAAATTGTGGAATCGCAATATACACTTGGACACTATACCATTTTGGTAAAACTATATGCCAAAAACGATGAACATTTAATGGAGCTGCTCAACGGTCGCATTCAGGAAATTCCAGGCGTTGCATCCACCGAAACGCTCACTTCACTCGACCAGCGTATTAAACGAACTGTACCAATTGAGTAACCCCCAAACCATGAAGGGGTGTTAAAGATTTCCTTCGAATTAGTTAAGGATTTCAAAACAAATAATGTTTTAATATAAATTACAGATAAGAAAGTAACTTAATCCCCCTTTAGGGGTTAGGGTTTTATAGTATGGAAACAGTAGTTAGTGGCATTCGCCCAACAGGAAATTTACATCTCGGCAATTATTTTGGCGCATTACGCAATTTTTTACAAATGCAAAACGAACATAATTGCTATTTCTTTATAGCCGATTATCACTCGCTTACAACGCACCCTACACCGCAGGATTTGCATGGAAATGTGCGTCAAATACTCGTTGAGTACCTTGCTGCTGGTCTTGATCCCGAAAAAGCAACCTTATATATTCAAAGCGATGTACCCGAAACAGCTGAATTGTATCTGTTTCTGAATATGAACGCCTATATTGGCGAACTGGAACGTTGCACATCGTTTAAAGATAAAATTCGCCAGCAACCACAAAACGTAAATTCGGGGCTCCTCACCTACCCCACACTTATGGCAGCTGATATATTAATTCATCGTGCCACCAAAGTACCCGTAGGAAAAGACCAAGAACAACATTTGGAAATGACGCGAACTTTTGGCAATCGCTTTAATCGCATGTACGATGTCGATTATTTCCCCGAACCGCAAGCTTTTAATTTTGGAAACGAATTAGTGAAAATTCCGGGATTGAATGGAAGCGGTAAAATGGGAAAATCGGAAGGCGAAGGCAATGCTATTTATTTTGCCGACGAGCCCGAAGCTATTCGCAAAAAAGTAATGAAAGCGGTTACTGATAGTGGCCCAACTGAGCCAAATCAAGCTAAGCCCGAAGCAATTCAGAACATTTTTCAGTTGATGAAAGTAGTATCAGCTCCCGAAACTTTGACTTTTTTCGAAGAACAATATAATATCTGCCAAATTCGTTATGGTGACATGAAAAAGCAATTGGCTGCAGATATGATTGCCTTTACCGAACCCATGCGCGAGCGTATCAAAGCCATTTCTGCCGATGAAGCTTATGTATCAAAAGTGGCACGCCTTGGAAAAGACAAAGCCCACGAGAGTGCTGCCAAAACGATTCGTGAAGTGCGCGAAATAATTGGATTCAAGCGTTTTTAAGAAAATTGCAAAGATTTTTTCAAGGCGCCAAACGTTCTATTTTCCAAGCTCCATTGTCCATTTTTTTGTAAAAAAGGCGATCATGTAGTCTGTTTGGCCTGCCTTGCCAAAACTCAAACGTTTGGGGTACAATTAGGTAACCGCCCCAATGTGATGGTTTGGGAATATTTTCGCCGAATTGTTGTTTTATTTCAGCAAAGCGATTTTCCAAAAATTCCTTACTCTCAATCACTTGACTTTGGGGTGAAGCAAAAGCACCCACACGACTATCTAAAGGTCTGGAGTTGAAATAATCGACCGAAACAGCTTCTGACACTTTTTCGACCCTGCCCGTAATACGCACTTGACGCTCCAACGATTCCCATAAAAAAAGTACTGCAACGCGGTTGTTAGCAGCTATTTGTTGAGCTTTATGGCTAAGGTAGTTGCTGAAAAAGACCAACCCATTTTCGTCGAAACCTTTGAGTAAAACAACCCGTGAATGCGGTTGCAGATTTTCGTCGACAGTAGAAATAATCATGGCTGTTGGTTCCGCTTCAGAGCTTTTAAGTGCTTCGTCCAACCATTTCTTAAATTGATCGTTTGCCGATGATTCGGCTTGACTTTCGGTTAACGAAGCTATTTCGTATTGTTTTCGTATATCACGTAACATAGCGTGTGTTGTTTAAATAAAAATCAAACAATTTCAAGTTCATTTAGTTTATAAATGTGATTTTATCATCGTTTTTGTTGTTCAAAAACAAACTATTTTTCGATAAAAATTACAAGTTGAAAGCAATCACTTCGAAAGGCATTTTGTTGAAACATTTTTACCAAATTTAACCCCAATTCTGCAACATTTAGAGTACCTTTGCTGCCCTTAAATATCAAATAATTTCCCCACTAAAATGAAAGAAATGCTGCAAAACCGACACATTGGTGTTTCGGTAAATGATCAAGCAAGTATGCTCCAAAAAATTGGTGTTTCGTCGCTCGATGAATTGATAAATCAAACCTTACCCGCAAATATCCGATTAAGTGCTCCACTGGAACTTCCAGAAGCTTTAACCGAACGACAGTACGCAAAACACATCGCCGAACTGGGTGCAAAAAACAAAGTGTTCACTTCCTATATCGGTCAAGGTTGGTACAATACCATGCTGCCAGCCGTTATTCAGCGAAATATTTTCGAAAACCCATCGTGGTACACTTCCTACACGCCATATCAGGCCGAAATTTCGCAAGGCCGACTCGAAGCCTTATTAAATTTTCAGACAGCTGTTTGTGATTTCACAGGCATGACATTGGCAAACGCATCATTGTTGGATGAAGCCACTGCGGCGGCCGAAGCCATGACCATGATGTTTAATCTTCGAAGCCGCGACCAGTTAAAAGCTAATGTAAACAAGCTTTTTGTTGATAAAAATATATTTCCACAAATATTAGCTGTGCTAAAAACAAGATCCATTGGTCAGGGCATTTCGTTGGAAATTGGGGATTGGGAGTCTATAAAATTAGAGAACAGCTTTTTTGGAGCCATTCTTCAATATCCGAATGGCAATGGCAATGTAGAAGATTACAGCGAATTTACCGCTTTGGCTCATTCAAAAAATTGCAAAGTGGCTGTGGCTGCCGATATTTTAAGTTTAGCTATGCTTACACCTCCTGGCGAATGGGGCGCCGATATTGTGTTTGGTTCTACACAGCGTTGGGGTATTCCGATGAACTTCGGTGGACCTGCGGCAGCTTTTTTTGCTGCACGTGAAGAATTTAAACGCGACATGCCCGGACGAATTATTGGCATAAGCAAAGATATAAATGGAAAAATGGCCTATCGCATGGCGCTACAAACCCGCGAGCAACATATCAAACGCGAAAAAGCAACATCGAATATATGTACCGCACAAGCGCTCTTGGCAACTATGGCTGGCATGTACACCGTTTATCATGGCGCAAATGGAATAAAAACGATTGCCGAACAAATTCATGCTTGTGCAACTTATATAAACGAAATTTTACCCGTTTATGGTTATTCGCAAGAAAACGAAAATTTCTTCGACACGCTTAAAGTTTCTTTGCCCGAAGAGCTTACAATAAAACAATTACGCGCTGTGGCTGAACAGTTTAAAGTGAATTTTCGCTATTTCGAAACAGGTGAATTTGGTATTAGTTTCGACGAAACAACAGACGTGGACGATTTGAATATGCTCATCGAAATACTTGCCACTGCTGCAAATAATACCCCAGTGTATGTGGAGAAAGATGAATTGGAAGGTTTAAAATCGATTGATGAATCTTTTGAACGAAGCTCCGAGTATTTGACAAATACGGTTTTCAACACCTATCGCAGCGAAACGGAAATGATGCGTTACATTAAAAAATTAGAACGCCGCGATATTTCATTAACACATTCTATGATTTCATTGGGTTCCTGCACCATGAAGCTGAACGCAGCGTCCGAAATGTTGCCCCTCAGCAAGCCCGAATGGAATAGTATCCATCCTTTTGCACCAAAAAATCAAACAGCAGGTTATAATCAATTAATCGCCGAATTGGAAGAGTATTTATCTATCATCACTGGTTTCGATGGCTGTAGTTTACAACCAAATTCGGGCGCTGCCGGCGAATATGCAGGGTTATTGGCTATTAAATCGTATCAAGAATCGATTGGGCAAACGAACCGAAAAGTTGTTTTAATTCCTTCATCAGCACATGGCACGAATCCGGCATCGGCTGCACAAGCAGGGTTGAGTATCGTTGTTATTAAATGCGACGAAAATGGAAATACCGACCTTGCCGATTGGAAAGAAAAAGCTGAAGCAAACAAAGATAATTTGTTGGGCTGTATGATTACTTATCCTTCGACACACGGAATTTTTGAAGCTGCAATAAAAGAAATGTGCGAAGTAATTCATTCATACGGAGGCAAAGTTTATATGGATGGTGCCAATATGAATGCTCAGGTTGGAATAACCAATCCAGGTACTATTGGAGCCGATGTTTGCCATTTGAATTTACACAAGACATTTGCTATTCCGCACGGTGGTGGTGGCCCTGGAGTTGGCCCTATCTGTGTTACCGAAGCTTTGAAACCATTTTTGCCAAGCAATACTTTTGGCAAAAACACCGTTTCGGGTGCACCTTATGGCAGTGCTGGTGTATTGCCAATTACCTATGGTTATATCCGTATGCTGGGCGAAGAAGGACTTACCGCTTCTACAAAAAATGCGATTTTGAATGCCAATTATTTAGCTACTTTATTAAAAGAATCATACGATGTGCTTTATACTGGCGAAAATGGCCGCGTGGGTCACGAATTAATTTTGGAAGCTCGTAACTTCAAAGCAACTTCGGGCGTTACCGAATCGGATATTTCGAAACGATTAATGGACTACGGATTTCATGCTCCAACACTCTCATTCCCAGTACATGGGACCTTAATGATTGAGCCAACCGAAAGTGAATCGAAAGCAGAGTTAGACCGTTTTGCAACTGCCATGTTGCAAATTTTTGCCGAAATTAAAGAAATTGAAAATGGCGAAGCCGATAAAATTGACAATGTATTGATGAATGCTCCTCATTCTGAATATACTATTGTAGACGATAATTGGAATCACGCATATTCACGCAAAAAAGCGGCCTATCCTACCGAATGGGTAGCCGAAAATAAATTTTGGGTAAATGTTGCACGTGTCGACAATGCTTATGGCGACCGAAACTTGGTTTGCACTTGCCGCCCTACAAGTGATTGGGAATAGACCTTACTATCACTTAAAAACTGCTTATGCAATAAAAAAACTGTGCATACAAAATGAATTAAAATTCATTTTGTATGCACAATAATTGTTTTTATGCAAATTAATATACATTTCGATGTATAATTGGAATAAATTCCGTATATTTGCACCCTAATTTGATATTTATGCAATAATAATGTAACTTTATACAATATTGCAAGAAAAATTAGTAATAAAACAATTTATTTTATAAAATGAAAAACAAACGAAACCGATTGCAGATAATTTCGGAAATACTTCGATCGAAAGTAGTGGGTAGCCAAGAAGAGCTATTGAATCTGCTAATTGAGCGAGAATGCGATGTAACGCAAGCAACTCTTTCGCGCGATTTAAAATTATTAAAGGTAGCAAAAACACCACTTTCAAACGGCTTATACAAATATGTGTTACCTGTTTACAATAAGCCTCTCGCTATTCAGCCAACTGCCAACCCAACCATTTCGCATGGAGCTGTATTAAGTGTAGAATTTTCGGGACAATTAGTTGTTGTTAAAACCAAGCCAGGATACGCCAGCGCCATTGCTTGGGATATAGATAACAAAGCAACAGGAGAAGTTTTGGGTACCATTGCTGGCGACGATACAATATTAGTGATACCCCGCGAAGGGATTACACGAGAAGATATTTTAGTGATGATGCGAAATACCTTTGCTGAGAATTAAAAATCTTGAAACCTTTATTGCTATTATTCAAAAAAAAAAGAAATTTAAGAGATGGATACAAAGTATACCGTAGATAATATATCGGTACAAATTGCTGACGAAAAATATCTGGAATATGTTGAAACTATTTTGGATACTATTGCTACCGCTGCCAAAGTGCGTGGAACGGGTATTGCGCGCCGATCACCTGAGTATGTGGAGCAAAAAATGAGAGAAGGAAAAGCAATTATTGCTTTAGCTGGTGATGAATTTGCTGGATTTTGCTACATTGAAACATGGGGGAACAAAAAATTTGTTGCCAACTCAGGACTTATTGTAGTGGATAAATACCGCGGGCAAGGTTTGGCTAAAAAAATCAAAGGTAAAGCCTTCGAGCTTTCGCGCCAACGATATCCTAACGCAAAAATATTCGGACTTACTACCGGTTTGGCCGTTATGAAAATTAACTCTGAATTGGGTTACAAGCCCGTTACATTCTCCGAGCTTACCGACGATGAATCGTTTTGGAAAGGCTGCCAAAGTTGCGTAAACTACGACATACTGCAACGTACAAGTCGCAAACACTGCCTATGTACAGGTATGTTGTTCGACCCATCAAAAGATGAAGCAACAAAGGCCCCCTAAATCCCCCTTCAGGGGACTTAATAAAAAAGTATTTATAAAAAACAAACAATATAGCAGTAGTAATATCTCTTAAAGTCCCCTGGAGGGGGATTTAGGGGGCTTGATTTTTGAATTATATGAAACAAAAAGTATTATTGGCATTTAGTGGAGGATTAGACACATCCTTCTGTGCTATGTATTTAGCCAAAGAAAAAGGCTACGAAGTACACACTGCTGTGGCAAACACAGGTGGATTTAGCGAAGCTGAATTAAAAATAATTGAAGATAAAGCTTATCGTTTGGGTGCAACATCACACGCTACACTCGATGTAACACAGGAATATTACGAAAAAAGCATCAAATACATGGTGTTTGGCAATGTACTTCGAAATGGTACATACCCAATTTCAGTAAGTTCGGAACGTATTTTTCAGGCATTGGCTATTATTCATTATGCAAAAGAAATTGGCGCCGAATATGTAGCGCACGGTAGCACTGGAGCCGGGAACGACCAAGTGCGCTTCGACTTGACGTTTGATGTTATTGCTCCCGAAATAAAAATTCTTACACCAACGCGCGACATGGTTCTTACGCGCGAATACGAAATAAACTACCTCAAAGAGCATGGTTTTGTAGCCGACTTTACAAAAATGGAATATTCCATCAACAAAGGTTTGTGGGGAACTTCGATAGGTGGAAAAGAAACGCTGAAATCAGACCAAACGCTACCCGAAGAGGCTTATCCAAGTCAGGTTGAAAAACAAGGCGAGGAAACAGTAACCATCTCATTCGAAAAGGGCGAAATAACAGCCATAAACGGTGTTGAAAACGAAAATAAAGTATTGCTTATTAACCAATTAGAAGACATTGCCAACAAATTCGGCATTGGTCGCGACATGCATATTGGCGATACAATTATTGGCATAAAAGGCCGTGTAGGTTTCGAAGCCGCTGCACCACTTTTGATTATTAACGCCCATAAAATGCTCGAAAAACACACGCTCTCCAAATGGCAACAATACTGGAAAGAGCAGTTGGGTAATTGGTACGGCATGTTTTTGCACGAAGCTCAATACCTTGAGCCGGTGATGCGAGACATGGAACAATTTCTGCAAAGTTCGCAACAAAATGTAACCGGGACAGTAATTGTAAAACTTCGTCCGTACAGCTATACACTTGTAGGTGTGGATAGTACGTTCGACTTAATGAAAACTGACTTTGGCGAATATGGCGAAATAAACCGTGCATGGAGTGCCGACGATGTAAAAGGGTTTACTAAAATTTTGGGAAATCAAATGAAGATTTTTTACAACGTACAAAAGCGAAACGAAAAATAATAAAATTCACTGATAGTATAAAAGGCAAAACCAACATCTTAATTTCTGGTTTTGCCTTTTTTTATTAACAATTACTGCTAAAAATATTAGGAACTACATATCTCCCTCACACTGACTATAACCTATTGATTATCAAGCAATATTCCCTCTTACCTTTTTCAAAAACTCTTGCATTGCCTCGGTGTCTTTTTGGTCAATAATTTCGAGTAAGATTTTCAATTCCGCACGTATTTTTTCGACTTGATTGTGCGTGTAAGGGTTGAATAGGATTTCGGATAGTAAGTAATCTTCTTCACCAAGCAAACCCTTAGCAATATCCATGTGTCGCTTAAAAGTAGTCCCTGGCGCTTCCTGAGGAACCATCACAGAGGCAAAAACCAAAGTCGATGCAAAAGGAATTGACAAAGAATAAGCAATAGTCTGGTCGTGTTCGTCAAAACTATATTCAAAAATTTTCAACCGAAGCGAACCATATAAATCTTTGAAAAATGCTTTGCCCAAATGATCCGATTCGGAAATAATAATTGCACTTTGCGAACTTAAATTATCGAGTGTTGCGAATGTGGGTCCAAACATGGGATGTGTAGAAACATAACGCATACCTGTACTTTCGTAGTATGCTTGAAGTCCGGTTTTCACGGAGGCTATATCCGAAATAATACAGTTTTTGGGCAAATAAGGCACTATTTTTTCAAAGGCTGCGATAGTGTATTTCAATGTTACACAGTTAATTATCAACTCGGGCTCAAATGCGGCAATTTCGTCGTATTCGGTCATACGTAAAGTATTGAAAACAAAACGCAACCTTCGAGGATCGGTATCAAAAAGCGCCACTTCGTGCTGAATGCACAATACGTCAGTAAGAAATGTGCCCATTTTTCCAGCACCAAGAACAAGTATTTTCATCTGTTTATAATTAGAACCCCTAACCCCTAAAGGGGAATAAGACGGGTTGAGTTGAGTTTTTTGCATTTATAATCATGCCCATGTGAGTCAAAATAGATTAAATTTTGTCATGTTCGTTTCATGTGTTTATTATATTTCGGGCTGCAAAGGTAAAAATTTTTTATGTTTAATTTTGCAAAAATAGGAAAATATAAACAACGACCTCATTTTAGAATTTGAAACAGTTCAATATTCAAGAGCAATTTTGCAATTTCTATTTTGTACTAAATATTGCAAATAAATAACTATATTGACAGTATAATTTGTAAATTTGCAACAATTCAATAGCAAACAGACATATAATTCAGTAATCATAGTATTAATCATTAATTTATAAAAAAAAATGGCAAAAACAACTCGAGAAGATGCGCTTCTTTATCATTCGCAGGGAAAGCCGGGCAAAATTGAAGTTATCCCAACAAAACCATACAGTTCGCAACGCGATTTATCATTAGCTTATTCGCCAGGCGTAGCTGAGCCTTGTTTGGAAATTGAGAAAGACCCCAACGCTGCTTACGAATATACATCGAAAGGCAACCTTGTAGCTGTAATTTCGAACGGAACTGCTGTGCTTGGCTTGGGTAATATTGGGGCTATTGCCGGAAAACCAGTGATGGAAGGTAAAGGTCTGTTATTCAAAATATTTGCCGGTATAGATGTGTTCGACATTGAAGTGAACGAAACCGATCCCGAAAAGTTCATTCAGGTAGTAAAAGCCATTGCACCTACTTTTGGAGGTATAAATCTCGAAGATATTAAAGCGCCAGAATGTTTCGAAATTGAAGAACGACTCAAAGCTGAACTCGACATTCCACTTATGCACGATGATCAACATGGCACAGCCATCATTTCGTCGGCAGGGCTAATTAATGCACTCGAATTAGTTGGAAAAAAAATTGAGGACGTAAAAATCGTCGTGAATGGTGCAGGTGCTGCTGCCAACTCATGTACACAATTGTATATGATGCTCGGTGCAAAGCTCGAAAACATTGTAATGGTGGATTCGAAAGGCGTTATAAATATGGAGCGCACCGATTTGAATTCGCGTAAAAAACCATTTGCTACCACTCGAAAAATAACCACTTTAGCCGAAGCTGTAAAAGATTCGGATGT
>JFJP01027166.1_pt1 | contig 18087 bp, 14 predicted proteins | sample 431651 | NCBI WGS metagenome assembly JFJP01 (sample SAMN02602958, study PRJNA72255) | Microbial mat metagenome, whole genome shotgun sequencing project. | biome: fresh water; feature: sink hole; material: water; isolation source: purple microbial (photo- and chemosynthetic) mats found in...
TAAATTATTGGGGATTTCAAATTTAAATTTGAATTTTCTTTAATTGCGCATCTTTTCAAAAATTTTTGAATTTTTGAATTTTTTTTAAATATCTTCGAGAGAAAGAAAAACGATTTTAAAGAGAATGTTTTTTTAGGAAATTAATTAACAGGTAAGTTTCGTTTGTTTTAATGGGTTTTTTTTTATTTTCTTCTAAAAAGAGTGTGATCACATTTTAAAATAAGAATTAGTTGCTCACTAACTTCAAAGAAAAAAATTCAAATTTTTTTGAAATTATTCATAAAATTAAATTTAAAAAAAAAATGATCTTGAATTATCATTGATGCTTAAATTTGATAAAAACAAAAATTTTTTAAATTTTTCTTTCAAATTATAATTTAAAGATTTAAAAATAATTGATTTTTGCTCGAAAAAGAAATGCTTTATTTCAAATAAATATTGCTTCTTTTAATTCTTCTTTTTTACGTTAATTAACCAATAAATTTTTTGCATTTTCTTTCTAAAATATTTAAAACAAAACTTCGTTTGAAACAAAAAAGATGAAAATAAATTTTACAAAACCAAAAAAACATAAAAAAAGAAATGCTTTCTAAAAAATTTTAAAAAAAAACTTCGTGAAACAAAAACAAAAAATTTACAAAACCAAAAAAACTCAAAAAATCCAAAATAATATCGATAAATATTTGAATTCGTAATTTTTCTTCTTACAAATATACAAAGTCAAAAAAGCTTAAAAACAAACTATTAAAAATTAATTATCGTTATTTTATTTTTCTCCCTAAAAATGGATGATTTCCTTTCACTTTTTCTCCAATACTCTCTCTTTTTGCAAAACTACCAGCGAGTTCGCCGTTTCAAAGACCCTCATCTCGATGAATCAGTCTTAATAAAAAAGCGTCAAACCAATGAAACTTTCATTTTAAAAGAAGAATTTTTTCTAAAAGAAAGCCAATTTGAAGAGATTATCGCAATCTTGAAACATTTATTTCATTTGAACAAAAACAAAGCATTTGCGAAATTAATTGCTTTTTCCTTTACTAAAGACGACAAAACTTCTTTGATAAATTTATTCATTATTTATGAATATTGTGAGTCTAATTTAGAAAAAGAAATCGCTTTAAGAATGAAAAACCAGCTGAAGTTCGAAGAAACCTATTTGATCAAGCTTTTGAATGAATTAATCGAAACTTTGATTTATCTGAAAAACTATAATTTTCTTCCTTTTGACTTAAACCCTCAGAATATTTATCTTCACAAAAATATTCATAATAAAAACACGTCAAATGACTTCGAATCATTAAAAATCAAGTACTTTTACAAAAGTTCTAAAAATAATCGACAATTTACCACAATATTTGATTATTCAAATAAATCAGAAATCTTCGATCTTGGCTCATTAATGTTATATTTGACAGGAATTTCCAATGTAAATTCGACAAAACTTTATAATAAACCTGCTGATTTTCTGATGTTTTTTGATAAAATCGAAGAAAAGTTAGAGATTTTCAGCTTGTTCTATTCTAAGAAATTCCTTTCAATCATAAAAACCATGCTGGATTTCGATATCAATAAAAGAGTCGATTTGGATGATTTACTAAGCAATTTATCTCAAATTTCAAAGAAAAATAGGCAAAAATCAAAAGAAAATAGCAGTTGCAAATCGATTTTATCAGGAAAACTCAGCACGAAAATCAGCAGTGCAAGTCTTTCAACAGAAATATCAACAAAATTCAATAAAAGCTTTGGAAAACTAGAAAGGAATCCAAGCATTAAAGCTAATATACCTCATTCTCATTTAATTAGAAAATCTATACAATTAACACCACAAAAAATTGAGAAATCCTTAAAAAAACATAGTTCTTTTGTCATTAAAACAGAAAATTCTAATTCAAAACCACAATTTTTTAATAAAAATCGGTCTGTTTCGAACTGGAAATTATCTGAGAATCAGATAATAATTGAAGCTCCCTCTTGGAAAACAAAGCAAAATGCAATAAACGCAAAGATTATTTTAAATTTAATTAATGATATCAAAGAAGAAGGTTCTAGTTCTAGAGAAACGCCGAAAGAACTTCGAATAAGCCCTAAATCATCGATTCAGACAAATAATTCTGCGATAAAAAACAGTCCAAACGATAAATCGAATAACTTTTTATTTAAAAGCAATGAAAATAAAATAAAAAATGATAAAAATCATTTGAATGATGAAGAAGAAAAAAAACGAGAACTCAAGACTTTTGGTTTAAATCTCATAAAACTCTTCGAAGAAAACTTAATGAAAAATCCACCGATAATCAAAAAAATTTATCAAGATAATTCAGTTTATTATGGAGAAATGTTCAAAGATCAACGAACTGGCCAAGGTGTTTACTATTATTCTCATGGAGAAATATATGCTGGAGAATGGTTAAATGATAGATTTCAGGGCAAAGGCATATACATCTACGATAATTTCGAAGTTTATGAAGGTGAATTGAAAGAAAATATGAAAGAAGGATTTGGTGTTTATCGCTATCTCAACGGAAATACTTATGAAGGACTATGGAGAATGAATAAAAAGAATGGTTATGGAGTTTTGATCTATGGAAATAATGGCGAAAAATATGAAGGAAATTGGTTAAATGGCGAGAAACAAGGAAAAGGCGTCTATTATTTCAAAAATGGGAATAAATTCGAAGGTTCTTGGGAAAATAGTAAGAAAAATGGTAAAGGTCTTGTTAAATTCGCTGATGGGTCTATATTTGAAGGTGAATGGAAATTGAATAGTCCCAATGGTTTCGGAAGTTTAATCTATGCAAATGGCGATATTTACCAAGGGAATTTCCTTTGTGGGATAAAAGAAGGTGATGGGATTTATATGCATAAAGTTGGCGATAATTATGAGGGAAAAATGTCAAATGATATTTGTCAAGATGGGATTTATTCCTATTCAAATAATGATAAATATATCGGTAAAATAAAGGATTCAAAACGTGAGGAATATGGAGAATATTACTATGCTTCAGGGGATATATATAAAGGCCAATGGAAAAATAATCTGAAGCATGGTCTTGGGGTATTATATTTAGGAACTAATATTTTTTATGATGGGGAGTGGAAAGAAGGGAAAAGAGAAGGTTTTGGAACAATGCTTTATAAGAATAAAGAGAAATATGAAGGATTATGGAATAATGATCAAAAGGATATTAAAGGAAAATATAGCTGGCCGAATGGGTCGTTTTATGAGGGGGAATGGAAGGAGGATAAAATGAATGGAAAAGGCATTTATTTAAATGAATCAGGGGAAAAATTCATAGGGTTTTGGATTGAAAATTTGTTTGTAAAGGAAAACAAAACTTAAATTTAATTGTTTATTTTTTATTTTTTTTTATTTTTCTTTCAAATAAATTACTATTATTTACAATCAATCTTCATCAATCAATCCCCATCAATCCCATCAATCCCATCAATCCCCATTAATCCTCATCAATTCCTATTAATTCCCATTACTCCTATCAATCCCCATCATTTCAAATTATATTTAATTTTTCGATTAAAATTTAATTGTTTTATATTTAATAAAAAAATATTCTTTAAGCATTTTTAATAATTTTGCCATTCTCGAACAATCCTTTCACTGTCTCTCCTTCCTCATCAATATAAACTCCTTCTCCTTCAATCCTATCATTTTTCCAAGTCCCTTTAAAATAATTATTCTCATTCCAGTTATAAAACCCTTTCCCATTTCGTTTATCATTTATAAAATACCCTTCATAACTATTCCCATTCGCGAACATATAAACCCCAGTTCCATTCTTCACGTTATCTAGCCATTCCCCTTTATATTCTTCTCCATTCTTCATCTTCAAAGTTCCTAGCCCATTTTTCTTATCATTTTTCCATTCTCCATCATAAAAATCACCACTTTCATATTCATAAGTTCCTTGACCACTTCTCTCACCATCAAGCCATCCCCCACTATAAACATCTCCATTTGCATAAACCATCATTCCTTCACCATTTTTATCGTCATTTCTCCATTCTCCTTCATATCGAGATCCATTAGCATGTAAATATTGTCCATCTCCTTCCCTTAATCCATTTCTCCAATAGCCTTTATAAACATCCTTATTCGGAAATACAAAAGCACCTTCACCGTTAGAACTATCATTATCCCATTCTCCTTCATAAACCCCACCATTCACATAACTATATTTCCCTTTGCCTTTTTTCTTATCATCTTTGAACTCCCCGACAAAAATATCGCCAATTGCATAAGTAATCTTCCCATTGCCATGCTTCTTACCGTTTAACCAATCCCCTTCATAAACTTCTCCTGTTGAAAGATAAACTAAAGTCCCTAATCCATTCTTCTTATCATTTTGAAAAGTGCCTTTATATATGTTTCCATTTGCATAATAATATATACCATCACCGTTTTTACGACCGTTTGCTAATTGGCCTTCATAACGCTCACCTGTTGAAAAGATATAAATGCCCATGCCATGAAAAATCTCTTCTTTCCAATCACCGAGATAAACATCACCGTTCTTGTAATAATAAATACCTTTACCATTACGAAGAGAATTCGAAATTTCTCCTTCGTATTTCGAACCATCTTCGTATGTCTGAGATATGAGATTTGGTTGTAATTTGTGGGAGATTGGATCATAAATGTGTTTCTCGATAAATTTTTGAAGGATCTGCTTGTTTTCGAGAAGTAATTGCTCTTTTTTCTGCTGAATCATCGCGGGAACTCTGGTCTCATTGGAGGGGAACATAACAGTTTTAACAGCTGAGGATTCTTTCATATGAAAATATTATATTGACTTTCGTTATTTTTCGGAAGAGAAATAAAAATTAACCTAATTAATGTAATTAATGAGAAATTCAAATTTAAATCGAAAATCATTTTTTGAAGTTTTTTTTAAAATTATGCTTTGTTTTAATAAAGAATAAAAAAAAACTAATGCCTTATTGAAATTAAATTAAAAAAACTAAATCAAATGCTTCATTAAGCGTAAAATAAACTTTTTTTCTTTCTTTATCAATTAATACATCACAATTTTTTATTGGAATTGAATATATTCGGAAAATTTGAATTTCCATTTTCTTTTATTTTCTTCATCTGAAGGATTTTCTCCGATTTGTTTTTCGAAGGCTCTTTAAAGCTTATTGAGCCATTTTTCGACTCATCAACCGACATATCTCTAGACAGCATTTTTTCGAATATTGGTCCAGTGATCCTATATACAAATAAACTAAAAAACAAATTCTAACAGATTTTTATTGAACTTTCTTCTTGTTGGGGAAAAATCATCTGTATTGAATTCATCATAAGTTAGGCTGGTTTCATTCAAAGTATATGTTATTTGTGGATTTGGTTTTCTTGAAACAGTTTTTTTGAAATTGGGGATCATTAAATCATCCTTTGGGAAGACGAGATTGTATTTCGGCTTGTATTCTAAGCCGCTTCTTTCGCTTGCGAATACACTGTCGTGGTCACTTCTTCCACCGTATTTGAGACTTATGTTTTTAGGACGCCTAACCTTGGTGTAGATTTGTGGGAGTTCTATGTATTCAAATCGCTTCTCGTTCAATGCAGAAATAAAGATCTCTTTTCTATTGTAAATTAATAAAATTCATAATATATATGTGTGATATTTTATTTTTTTCTTGAATATTATCATCGAAAATAAGTTTTTAATGAAATTTTTCATAAAAACTAAATATTTTTTTCTGATAAAAATCATGATTTTTATCAGAAAATCAATTTTTATGGAAAAATTCATTTATTAATATTATTGCAAGAATTAAAGACCTTGGTAGTTGTTTTGATAAGGGAATGGGGAGATTAATTTTCTTTTCAAATTTGATAGGTAAATCTGGTAAAGTGTTCAGCTTAATCGAATTTAACCTCAGGCTATTATGTGATGATTTCGTGTGAAATGATTGGTTATTTTTGCCTTTTGGACTAGATTTTTCATTATTTTCATTTTTTTTCTTATGATTCATTTCTTCTTTATTTTCATAAATATACAGTGGGCTTTTTCTTTAAAATTAATTAAAATATCAGTTTATTAATGGAAATAAACTTGAAAACGAGATTATATCGTGGATGATACATGCCAAATCTCTTATCATTAAGCTTTTCTTTTGTAATGATCTGACTGAGCTGATCTCTGGAAACTGTTTTCGTAAAGGGTTCTTCTTTCATAGTTTTCGATTTATTTATCACATTTTTCTTCAATTGTTTATCATTTATCGTTCGATTTTTCTCTTTGAATTCCTCAACAGAATTTGACCCTTTTTTCAATGAATCCTTTAATTTTTATAGCAAAATATGAGAAAAACTTGAAGAAAATTAAAAAAAATTACCAGATCATAAAGACCAAATGATGATGCATTGGGTTTATAGTATTTTTTTTTATTGAAGAGTATCTCATTCTTATGTTGAATAATCTGAAACATTTCCAGAGAGACCCTGCCAGCCTTAGAAAACATGCCAGATGGATCAAATTGATCTAAAACTATTGCCATATGATGAGAAAAATAGAGATTTCTGTGTTTTTTTGGTTATAATTAAATAATAAGTTTTATTATTTCAGCATTTCTAATTAATAAAAACCTATTATAATAAATATCCTTGATTTTGATACCAAATATTTATTTTAAAAAAAAATCGGGTATTTCAAAAATGGAAAAAATTAACATGGAATTTTCGAAAAACGAAAAAAAAACACAAAGAGGTCGAAAACCTCACAACCATGGTATTTTATCGTGATTTTTATCGCCTTTTTTATCACTATTTTTATCGCCTTTTAAACAATGCTTTCCTTTTAGAAACCAATCAAAACTTTGAGGTTTCTACAATAAAACAAATAAAACATCGAGGAAAATCATCTGATGATAAGGCTAATGATATCAAATTACATCGTTGTCAGGTCTGTTATAAGGAATTGCTCTCTACTGGCAAGAACCCACAATACCAAGGTAGATTTCTAATGAAATTTGATTAATTGTGTGAATAAATTTCAAATTTTGACTCTTTTTTTAAAGAAAGACTCAAAATCATTTGCTCGAAATGTGGAGTACAAGTTCATTTGGGCTGTTATGGATTAAAGACTCTATATCAAAATGTCAAAGAGGAAAACAGTCTTGAAAAAAACGTGTTCACATGTGATGCCTGCAATTATAAAACAACAGATCGCTCGTCTAATAAATTCGTACATTCTTTTTTCTTTTCCCCTTTGTTTTATAGCTAAATCTTTTAAAAAATCATCGTTATTAAGCAAAAATCAACCTATTTCAACTTTTTTTCACATTTAATTTCATTTGTTTTTTTCTTGAGTTTTCTTTATTTCTTTCATTACCAATTTTCTTTTAAAATCCCATATTATTTTCTGTTAGGAATGTTTGATTTGTGGTAATTCAAACACATATTGTCAAGCCTACAAGAAGATCTTCTACAAGAAAGACCACAAATTGGTGCATGTTCTCTGTGGGCTTTTTGCCTCAAACATCATAGTTTCTGATTGGGGTCATCTAACTCTTGAGTTTTCTTCTGAAATTCCTTCACTAAATGAAATAAAATCTCAATGTGTCATTTGCCTGAAATACAGTCTTAAACAAGATGTTTGGAAATGCTGTTCTTGTGATAAACAGGCTCATTTCATCTGTATGTTGATTGATAATCTAATAAATAATGATCCTAATGCAAGGACTTGGAGCTCTTATCTATCAATTAGTCCTAATTATACAGAGATTCTTGCTGATTATCATGATTTCAAAGGAATTTTGTTTAACAATTTAAGTGGATTTGCGAAAAATAAGGCCTTTCAACAGATTAAACATGCAAATGAAAGCTTTGAAAAGACCTTTATTAACGAATTTCTCATGAAGGAATTAGATGATTTAAAGAAAGAAATGAAGAAATTCGGGTCAATTAAAGAGAAAATAGGAGAGAAAAAACTGCATTCAGGGACTTTATTCTCGATTTTCTGCCCAGCACATTATGCGCCACCATGTTGTTTCACTGAACAAGACGATAGTTTTATTTGTTGTGACTATTGTGGTAAATTTCTTTTAAAATAAAGCTTTTTTTCTCAATAAATAATAATTTTTATGAAAATAAAGAGTTTTTTCAATAATATTTTGTAAATAATGAAATTTAGTGATAATTTTTCAATGAAATATTCAATAAATTTCTTATATAAGATACTTGGAAACATACAAAATGCCTGAAAATAGAGGAAAAAGACATCCCTCCAACAGACGCTGTGTTTTTCTGTGATAAATGCTCGGATTGGTTCACGAAACAGGCTTTTCTTGAGGAAATCAGTGAGATCAAAACGAAATTCGAATATTTATCGCCTATAAAATGCAATATTAATGGAAATTTCTTGAAAAACGAAGAAGAAAATGAGAATTTTCAACTAAATATCAAAACAGAAGGCAATATCCAGCCTAAAAACCCAATAAATCAACAGATTTCTCATGAAAATATTGATAAAAATCAAGAATTTTCCTTTAATTGCGAGATTTTATTAAGCAATATTCCTTTAAATGGATGCAGATTACCAATTGCTGATCTATTACAATTGATGTTTTTTTACGAATTTCTGATAGAAAACCTGATAAATAAGAGAGATTTAATAGAAAAGAACAAATTGATTGCTTTGTTACAACTACTGGCCAGTCTTCCTTTCAAAAACCAGAAATTATTGACGAAAATTATCACAAAAACTGTCAATCAGAGCTTCTTGGAAAAAGAAATTCTCGAGAAATTAGTGCCTAAAATGGTTTCGATTTATGGAGAAGATGATGCTTTATTGAGGTTTTTCATTTTATTAAATTTTATTGATTTTATTGAATTTTCTTTATTTTTATTCAATTTTTGATTTTTTTGAACTCAATTTATTGATTTTCTTCTAAATTTTACATAAATAGTGAGAAAATCGAAATAAACAAAGAACGATTGCATCATTTAAACACAATCCTAACATGCCATAGCTTAGAAAGCGATTATCCTGAAATTAACAGCCCAAAAAAAGATCCCGACTTGATAATCGAGGAGAAAACCCAAACCAATTTCTCAAACGAGCGAAAAAATAAGATAAAAGAGTTAAAAGACATAACAGAAATCCTGATAAAAGCCCAAAATATCGTAATTTCTTCACATTTCCAACAGAAAAAAGTCAATTTATCCGAGCTTCAAACCCTGATAAACGACATAAAAGTCCATATTTCTTTAGAAGAATACAAAGAAATCACGATACTTATCACCGAATACAAGGAATTTGAAGCTATTTCCCATGAAATTAACCAAAAAATCATGATAAAAAATGACTATTTAAACAAGGAAAAGTTCGAATTCGAGCGATATTTAAAGAATAATTTCGAGAAAAACACTGAAAATATAATGAAATTTTGGTTAGAAAAACAAAAGATTTCTTTTATTGATAATTACTCAGAAACCCAGGCTCTTTTCCTTTTGAATAAACTCAATCTTTTATGTATAGATGCTTCAAATTCCTCGAATATCAGTCTAATTGACTCTCAAATAAAGCAATTAAAACTGATAAATTCCCTTCTAATGTCCAATAATTCATTAAAACCTGAAGAAATTGAAGAATTCATCATAAATTCCATGGGTTTTATCGTTATTAATGAAGAACTGATAAAAATCTACGATATTTATTCAGAATATAAGCTATGGAGTTCAAAACTCAAGGTTTTCGAAAATATCAGGAAAAGCTCTAAAATCACTCACTATATTCTTCAGGATAAACTGAGGAAAAATCACGAGAATGCCCCTTTTATCTATCTTTCTAACAATATTTCCTTAGAAATAGGTCCACAAATAGTCTTTAATAACACTTCTTATCATCTTTTTGAGCTTTTATCAATGGAAAATCTCTCAAATCTCATCAAAGAAGCCAAAGGTCTTTTCTATATGAATCTGAGTGAAATACTGATAGAATTAGATGCAATTCTTAAGAAAAGCTATGTTTTTGAACAGAATTTGAAGTATATTTATGAAGCTGGAGTCTCAAAATTAAAGGATAATTCTGTTGAATTAGAGTTCAAAACTGAAGAAATTATTGAACAAATGGATGAAATTAACCTATTTTTCCCAATATATTTCTCCTTTGAAACTCAAAGGAAAAAATTCGCGGTTATCAGGAATTTCCTTGGTTTTTCAAGCCAAGATTATAGGCTCTTACCTTATTCAGCTTTTGAAGAGGATTTATTGAATAATTACAAAGAAAAAGCCTTACATGATATATATAAATTCCTCCAGGAAAAAGTGATTACTAAGGAAAATCTCAGATTATTCAGTGAATATTTCGATTTTTTCAAAAAAACACCATATAAAGCCTTATATGTCTATGAATATAAGGTCTTGAAGGATTTGAATGTATTTTATCTGTTTTTAACCAATATTATCAGTCTTTCCAACCAATATCTCATTAAAAGTGAAATTAAAGAGGAAATTCGTGAAGAAATCCATAGAGAAAATCATAAAGAAAATCTTGAAGAAATTCGTGAAGAAATTTGTGAAGAAATTCATTTAAATAATGGTTTTTGTGAGCTTTTTATTGAAGATTTTGAAAGTATGAAGGAAAAATACAACGAATATGAGAAATTAGAGTATATTTTAAAGGATTGTGAGTGTTTTATCAAGGAATTATTAGAAGATGACAAGGATTTGATTAGATATGATTGGGAAAAACATCTGGAACTTATCGATACAGACGTCTTTTTCTATGGTTAAAACAAATATTGAAATTCTTTCAAAATGATGTGAAGGATTATTCGAAATATTTCCATTTAAAGCTATTTCTGCAAGAATTAACCAATAAATATGGTCTTTTAAAAACGCTCAAAAAAGAAGTCCTTTACGAACAATTTGATCATTTATCAACGAAAATTGAAGGAATTATTGATGAAATCTCGAAGAATATCACAAATAGATTGAAATATCGTATTTTGATAAAAGAAGAGGAAATTGGAGAAATTGAGGGATATTTGAAGAAATTAAAGGAGAGAATGGGGGATTTAAATATTTATTATCCTATTGCTTTGAATACTATCACAGATTTCGAGAATTGCTGTCAGGCTTCGAAAAAAGCAGGAGTTTTGTTCAATATGATTGTAAAAGAAAATAAAAAAATTGATTATAATGCTTTGAAAATCTTAATTGATTTTGCCAAAAATTTCGAATTTTGTGAATTATTCCCTAATTTCATCAATTTGAAGAATGTTTTCGAACATTATGAAAGGTTGATATCAAGAGTTTCGGCGTTGAAGGACGCGTTCTTTGCGAAAAAGCAGATATTGGCTGGGTTTAGAGTTCCGAATCTCAAAGTTATGCAAGAAAAAATCATTTGTTCAGATAAAGTTTCGTATACAAGTAAAAACAAGATTAATTTTTGTGATTTTTCATATTTTTGTGATTTTTTAATTCTCATAATTATATTTTTGTAATTTTTGTGGATAATTTTCCAAACCAATAAAACTTCTTTTAAAACTTAGGAATAATCTACGACACAATAAACAACATTGCGACCTACGAGCAAACAAAGCAACTAATCGAGGAGCTTAACAAAGTCAAAATTATTGTAAAACCTCAAAAAGACCTCTTGACCCGTTATAAAAGCAAAACTGAGCTTTTCGGTAAAAACTGTGAGAAACTCTACCATGAGAAATCCCTTCATAATCTCTCGGAACAGAACGTAATGGAGTATATTTCATCAGTAATAGTAGCGAGAAATGACTTATTAAACAGCGATATTTTATCAGGGTTTTTCGTGAATGATTTCCGTTGTTATGAATGGACTTTGAACGTCCTTTGTGTACAAAAGGGTTTTATCGCCTTTTTAACAGAAGAATCTCAGATATCAGGGGCTTTTGATAAGTTTTTAAAGGGATTTAATTCGAGGAAAAGTCTTCTTTATAAGCAAATTATCAATGAAAATAAGCTTTTTAGAGATTTATACCATGAAGGCCGTTCAATGGAAAAACTGTTCGAAACAAGTCGTTTTTACAATAGATTACTATTAGAAGAGATGAATTTGACGATACAGACTTTAGAAAGGATAAAAGGTCAGGTTTCTTTGTTAAAACTGAAAGAAAATCAATTTCAGGACAATTTTGGGAATATAATGAAAGTTTTGGAAAAAAACCGAAATTATCGTATAACTTTGAAAACACAAAGGACTTTATTGCTAAAAGTAAAGGATATTGAGCTTTTGATCAGGGAAATCATTGATATTAAGATCAATTCGGAAGAGGAATATGGACTTTTGATCAGCTTTAAGAATGAGGCTTTGGGAATCGTGAAGGAAATCAACGCTTTTAAGAAGAAAATCAGGAATTCCTTAGGAAAATCCAATAGTTATAGGATAAATTATGAGGACATTGAGGATTTAACAGGAAGAATCATCGTTTTTCCTGTAAATTTAGAAGAAAATGAGGATTTTATGATACTTTTGTATATTTCTTGTCAATATTTCCTTGAGAAATTACAGGACTTCCCAAAAAAAAGCAGAAATCAAAAAGAAAGAGAGGAATATATGAAACTTTTCGCTTTACAATATGATAAATTACCGATTTCTATTGATGAATCCGATTTATTCGTAAAAGCCTTTAAATTCTTAAAAGAATCAGGGTTATCTCTGAAGAAAAATCCAGAAAATAGCGATAATTTCCTCAGTTTCTATGATAAAACCAGTAAATTTCTGAAGAAAATCAACAAGGAAATCAAAAGAAAACAGTTTCTTTCTTTAGAGTTTTTATTAGTAAAATACGATATTTTGTTGATTTTAATGAAAGAAGCCTTGAAAACCACTGAGCAACGAAAGGCGATTAAATTCCAGCATTTGCAGCATATTATAAAGGAAACTCAGGATTTTATTGAAGAAAGTCCAGAAGAGATAAAAAAACAAAAGGATTTCCAAGAATTCTTCGAATTATCGCAGAAAATTCAACAGTTTTTCAAAGAAATTGGCTTAGAATTGAAGAAAAAAGCCTATGGGATGAAATCTATTGAAAATAATGGTAGTGAGCTGAAAATTGAGGAATTTCTCCATAAAAACGTTGAATTAACTGATGAGTTAATGAAGGTTTTGAATTCTAATGAACAGGAATTTATCAATTATTTTGAGCCTTTTGACACGATTATTGAAATAAAGAAGGAATTTGACCATATAAAGATAGAAATAGAGGAAAATAATGGAAATAATGGGATAAAAAGTGAAAATATCGATTTTTCTCCTCAAAAAGAAAGCTTTTGCGAAGAATATGAGAAATATTTCGAGGAATATGTAAAGAATTTAACGAAGAATTTGGGGAATAATCAAGAGGAAATCATAATTAGACAAGAGATCGATAATGAAAGCGACGATCAAGAGGATATTAGTATTGATGAGGAAATTTGAAAGGATTTTAAATTGTTTGTTTTGTCAAAAAAACTTATTTTATCCATAAAATTTATAAAAATAAAATTCGTGTGAGTTTGAAAAATTTAGCGATATTAATTAAAAAAGAGTTTTTTTTAAAAATTCAATAATTTTTAAAATTATTGAAAACTTTTGTCAATAAAACTTATTTTTAAGTGATATTTAATTAATTTACCCATAATAATTAATTTATTTCAAGCTCAACATTGAGAACCTTCAATAGATTATCGCTACTACTACAATTATTGAAATTATTTAACCTTAAAGACTTGATCACAGGATTCGACAGTCCATTTTTAGCCCTTCTCCTCAGCATAGGCGACATCATCACCTCATCACTCTCACTTTTTTTCTTTAATTTTATCTTTTCAATGCTATTCATCAGTAATTTCTCATTGTAATTCGCTTTTTTATCAACTATCACAAAGATCACATTCTCTTGATCTAACCATTCATTAATCCTCTTTTCTATAGGAGAAACATTGGACGAAATTTCTTTTACTGATGCTAGCGTTTCATCTTCTATTTCTATAGGTTTTCTTAGTGCTGCTGATAGAAGAATTGTTTCTTTAACATGAATTTCTATTGAATTTTCAGGTTTAATATAACCAAAATTAGAGAAATTTTGATTTTTAGAAAGTTTCATCATTGAGCTTTTTCCAAAAGACTGAAGAAGCGGGCTTGCTCCTATATCGATCTTTTCGATATTTCTTAGGACTGCATCAGCGATTTCTATGTTGTGATCGTTTTCTCTCTCAGGTCTCAAGATTTTGGTTAAAACGTTCGATTGTTCATTTTCTAATACATATTTGTTTCTTGAAGCGTAAATTAATGATAAATGTCTTGTATTTGAGCTTCTTTTCTTCAGTATATATTTCTTAAGAATATTGTCTTTTAGGAATTCTTCTTGTGATATTTCTTCATAATTTTCGGTATTGTGAAATTGGTATTGATGGAACTGTGGGATAATTGATGGTCTTTTTTGATGAAAATTGGGCTCCACTCGGATACTGATATCAGTCTTTTTAAAAGACACCTTCTTGCTTTGATGAATTAAAAGGTTTTTATTCACAAGACAGGTCGTATTCAAGGGGTTCAGACAGTTGGAAGCTTGACAAAAACTTTTTTGGAGTTGAGGGGTTGCCATTTGAATTTTTTTTAAGTTCAATTAATTTCAAAATTTTAATGAAGGAAAAATATTGAGAATCAATAAAAAAAGTAAAGATTTATTGATTTTTGCATAAATATATTTTTTTTGTTTGGTTTTTATCAATTTTTTTTCAAGAAAAAATTTTTTACAAATTTACATTCAGTTTTTTAAAATAAAAAGAAAGAATTTTTTTTCGAACGTTGATCAAATCCTAAATCTGATTGTAAAATGTATTAATTCATAAGTTTTTATGATTAAAAATCTAAATTTTATATAATAACTTTTTAAAAACCTTAATTAATGACAACCAGTCCAACCCCCACCAAAAATGGTAAAAAAAAACTAAATTTTCTCAATCCTCACTTTTTTTTCAGAAAAACTCCCAAGGATCTTAAACCGAAGTCCTTCGATTGATGCTCTGACCTCATTTTCTCACAAAAAACTTTTTGAAAAAGAAGATGTTTCAATCCCAGATCTTTCTTCTCATATCCTAATTCCTGAAGAGCAAAAACCATCAAAAAAAGAGAATAATTCAACACAAAAAGACTTAGAATTGAAAATCAACTTAAATTTCCCATTGAAAATCGATTTAATCTCCCCATTGAAATTAGAGATAAATGCATTGAAATCATTGAAAAAACTGAATACTTTGAGTTCAAATCAATTCGTTTCACAAAATCCTCCTACGAATCGCCACTACCACGTAAAGCCTTCGAAATTCAATTTAGAGAGAAAAGAACCAAAGAAAAATATTTATGATGTCATAGGCAATTTTTTTTTAGTGAAGAAATTCATCTCAATATTACAAATGGGAGTCTTGAGAAAACCTAAATTTCTTGGAGAAACTCATTATAATCTCATTGGAGATATCAGTTCTATTTTCGATTTTTTTGAGCCGAATTCACCTGGTAAAACATCTAATATTTCTTCTTGCATTTATCGCTTATTTTTGAAAATCAAGCCTTTTCATCCCTTTTCGAAATTTATCTTATTTTGGGATATTATACATCTATTGATTTTCTTCTGTGTTTTTATCATTGTACCTATAAATTTATCGTTTCAAATCAATGTTTTTGAGAATGAACTGCATTTTTCTAAAATCGTAAAGGATTTCTTAAGAATTTTTGTCACAATGTTCTATATTCTTGATATTTTCTTGAATTTTAATCTGAGTTATTATGATAATGGAGAGTTGATTTGTGTGTCAAAAACAATAATCAAGCGATATTTACAAAAAATTTTTTTTTTTGATCTGATTTCCTTCATTTTTCTTTTCTTATGGATCTATGAATGTTCTCAAATCTTAATTTTCTGCTATTTTATCAAATTTATTAAAATCCGGAAAATCGTCAAAAATTTTGAAGAATTGCTAGTTACCGATGAAAATTATTTTCATATATACTCTCTCTTCATGTTATTTGTTCGAGTCTTCACAGTAGCTCATCTTGCAGCCTGCGTTTGGCATTACATAGGCATGAGTCAGATAAATGAACCAAACTGGCTTTTCGATAAAGATCTAGTGAATAAGCCATGGTTAACTCGTTATTTATATTCTTTTTATTTCGTAATAATTTCAATGAATACAGTGGGTTTTGGTGATATTGTCCCTAAAAATCCTGTAGAGATCCTATTTTGCATATTTTTTGTCGTGGTGGGATGTATGATGTTCGCTTATTGTTTGAATTGCATGGGAACAATTTTTCATGCTTTTTATAAGAAGGAAAGAGAGCTGAAAGAAGAATTATTCCTGATAAATGATTTCATGAAATGCAAGAATATACCACAAAATTTTCAAATGAAAATCAGGAAATATCTGAAACATAATTGGATATCGCAAAAACAGTTGAATTTAGATCTTTCTAAAAAAGTCTTTGATAAATTATCGCAATCACTTAAATCAGAGCTATTATCAGAAGCTTATGGTTCAATTGTCCATAAAATAGACTTGTTTTCAATGAATTTCTCTCAATGGACTTTAAATGAAATTATCAAGACTATTAAAGAAGAAAGCTACCCCCCTGGAGAAACGATTTTCACACCAGAAGAATATAAGAATTGCGATATGTTCTTTATTAAAAAAGGAAATGTTGAGATTTTCGTTGAAAATGAGCTGAATGAAAAGAGCAATAAAATTGTGATAAAACAATTGAAAGAAGGGAATATTTTCGGGGAAATCGCGTTTTTTTCTGATATGAAGAGGAATGCTGGAGCTAGAAGCAAGGAATATACGACTTTGATCAGATTTAATCAGAATGAGTTCAAAAAATTGATTGAAGAAAACAATGAAGATAAAGAGAAATATAACGATATAAAGGATCGAATCAAGCTATATGGTAATTATGACTATTTGTTCATTAAATGCTATTCCTGCAATCAAAGGAACCATTTAGTTGATAGTTGTCCTTTGGTACATCGAAAAGTTATCAAAGATATCGTTTTAGCAAGAAATAATTATTCAGAAGATCAAAAACGAAGTTTTTTTGCGAGATCTTTGAAAAAACATAGGATTTTTTGTGAAAATAATAAACTTAAAACTATTATTCTTATAAAGAAAATAATGACTTTGAACTATATTAAAGATATCAATGATATAAATCCTGAAGAGAGATTAGATTCTGAAACTGTGCTGGATTCCTCTGAAATCGCAATTTTAAACGAAAATTCTTGGAAGAAAAATAATAAAACTGAATCAAGTGAAAATATCATAGTGAGTAAATATTTTCTCGAAGAGAATTCTGAACTAAATCTGAATAAACTTCAAGAAAAAAAACAAAGTGAAGGAAATTTTGGCAGTTTGATGTTGATAAAGAATAAAAAGGAAGAGCTTGTTAAAATTAAAAATGAGTCAAATGAAGGTATTTTAAAAAAAAATATCAAATAATATATATAAATTTTTTAAAAATGTGATAAAACCATATAAAATTTGATAAAAATATAGAAATCCTCAAAGAAAATTTGATTGAAATCAATCCAAAAATATCGAAGCCTCCTGATGAATTACATGAGCTGAAAAAATCAAATGAGACATTTATGATGGAAGATCTACCATTTGAGACTTTAAAACAATTCTCGAAATATTACGCACATAATAACGTGGATGAAGTTCTAAACAAAATAAACAAAAGTAATTATAATAGATTAAAGAGAAAGGGGAAAAGCCATTTATTTTCTGTAAAGACTGAATCTGAGTTTATTCGGACTTCTTCGAGAAGATTTGTGAAAAATCAAATGTGGAAAAACTCAATTTTTAAAGAAGGTGGGGAGTTTAATGATTGGAGAAATATATTAAAAAATCAGAAACTTGAAAGAAAAAAAATTGAAGTAAAAAAAAAAAATTTCCTGATTTTTTTGATGAATTGCATCAAAATTCTTTTCAAAAGCTCCAAAAATACCGGCAAATAATGATGAATAATATAATATATATATATAGAGAGATTTATAAAAATATTTTATCGACCTTTTTTTTTACACACATATATTTTGAATAATAAAAAT
>JFJP01029730.1_pt1 | contig 18085 bp, 15 predicted proteins | sample 431651 | NCBI WGS metagenome assembly JFJP01 (sample SAMN02602958, study PRJNA72255) | Microbial mat metagenome, whole genome shotgun sequencing project. | biome: fresh water; feature: sink hole; material: water; isolation source: purple microbial (photo- and chemosynthetic) mats found in...
TCCGCGTTGCCTTCATCGGAGTATGCGGGACCGATCCGCACATGCATCAGAATCTGGTGACCTTCAAAATCAACGTGCCCCTGATATTCGGTCATGAGTTTGCCGGCATCATCGACCAGGTGGGCAGCGATGTGCGTGGCTGGAAGGTTGGCGATCGGGTGACGGCGGAAACCCATGCCGATTATTGCGGAGAGTGCGAACTGTGCCGAACCAACCGGTACCACCTTTGCCGGGAACGCAAGGGATATGGATTCAAGGCGCATGGGGCTTTTGCCAAGTACGTCAAGGTGCCCGCGCGCATTCTGCACCGTGTGCCTGAGAATGTCCCGCTGCGGGAAGCTTCCCTCACAGAGCCCCTGTGCGTCGCGTACAAATCCGTCGTCTCGAACAGTGAAGTGAATCCCGGCGACACCGTGGTTGTCATAGGTCCTGGCCCCATTGGCCTGCTTTGCATCAAGATGGCGCAGCTGCGCGGCGCCAGTGAAATCATCGCGGTCGGAACAAACGGGGACGAGGCCCGGCTGGAAATGGCGCTGCAATATGGCGCCACCCTGGCATTGAACAGCAGCACGGATGACGTCGCCGCACGGATCGCCGCACTGGGCGACGGTTATGGTGCCGATCTCGTTGTGGATACAGCAGGCGTTTCCCCGACACTGGCCCTTTCAATGGAAGTGGTCAGACCCACCGGGCAGATTACGAAAATCGGATGGGGTCCCAAGCCGGTCGGATTCACTTTGGATCCGCTCATTTCCAAATCCGTCACCTTGAAGGGACACTTCAGCCATACCTGGGATGTCTGGGAAAAATGCCTTGTCCTGATGGCAAAAGGGCAGGTGAATCTCGCTCCACTGATCACGCATGAACTTCCCATCGACCAGTGGGAGAAAAGTTTTGAGCTCATTGAATCCCGCGAAGCCATGAAAGTGGTCCTGACACCGATTGACTGATTCAATTGAGGGCATGGGCATATCCCGGGGAATGCAAGGGGATGAACACTGGCTGCGGCAGAAAGCGCTTTTTGGAAGGAATTGCCTTTCACAGGCGCTGCGACGGGAAATGGAGTGCGGGATGGAAAAGATCGGATTCATCGGGCTGGGCATCATGGGCAAACCCATGGCAAGAAATCTTATGAAGGCAGGCCATTCCCTGGTCGTTTTTGACGTGAACAGCGCACCGGTTGAGGAAATTGTTCTGGAAGGCGCCGAGAGAGCCTGTTCTCCCAAAGAGGTGGCGGAGCTGTGCAATATCATCATCACCATGCTCCCGAATTCGCCACATGTGAAACAAGTGGTGCTCGGACCGGAAGGAATTCTGGAGGCGTCATGCGCAGGCAAGATCCTGGTGGACATGAGTTCAATCTCTCCGCTGGTGGCGAAAGAAATCTCCTCGAAAGCGGCGGCGGCGGGACTGCGGATGTTGGATGCGCCTGTCAGCGGCGGAGAGCCGAAAGCCATCAGCGGAACACTCGCCATCATGGTCGGCGGAGACGAGGAAATATTTGCTCAAGTGCAGCCCCTCCTCCTTTCCATGGGTTCTTCCGCGGTGCATGTGGGTGAAATCGGCAGCGGCAACGTGACCAAGCTGGCCAATCAGATTATTGTTGCCCTGAACATTGCCGCCATGTCCGAAGCGATGGTACTGGCGACAAAGTCAGGGGTGGATCCTGAGAAAGTTTATCAGGCAATCCGGGGCGGACTCGCCGGCAGTACGGTGCTTGATGCCAAGATGCCCATGGTTCTGAAGCGGAATTTCAAGCCCGGCTTCCGGATCGAGCTGCACATCAAGGATCTGATGAACGTCTTGGACACCGCACACAGTATTGGGGTCCCCCTTCCACTCACCGGCCATGTTCTTGAAATGATGCAGGCCCTGAAGGTGGATGGACGCGCGGCGGAGGATCACAGTGCCCTGATCCGCTTTTACGAAGGGATGGCGCAGACGGAAGTCGGCAACGTTACAGACCAGCCCTGACCGGAAGGCAGGTATGGTGAATTCATCCTTTGGTGGTGTCAAGGGATAAAGGTCCATCACCCATACACCCCGACAAATGAAAGCGTCGGGGCCACCCGGGAATCTGTAATCCGGAGGCGCAGCCGATTTGTCACAATATTCTGAAGACGCACAATCCGCTTGTACCCCACTGCTGTACCGGCATGAACTGTCAGCCAGGCCCCATCATCCCAGGATTCAATGACAAAAGCCTCGATGCGCTGGCTGAGACGGATGTTCTCCTTCATTGCGACATACCGAATCTGTTGTGGGACTTCCCACAACATTTCAATGGCAATGGCATTCTCTCCGTCTTTAGCCTGGAACCATTCGCCGTATCCATCCCGGCGAATGGATTCGACATCGTGGCCGGGAAGGGCTGTGTCCGCCTGCAGACGCGCACTGTCCAACAGGTTTGTCCGGAATGCTTCCTCCAGAAACGCACCCAGTTCCCGCAGCCGGGCACAGTCGTTTGCATGGACCAGTCCCGCCTTTGTCGGTGGAAGGTTCAGCAGGAAGGTCGCGTTGCCGCCCACCGAATTGAAATAGACATGCAGCAAGGATTCCAGCGACTTCACCTGTCCGTCCTCTTCCGGATGGTAGAACCAGCCCGGTCGGATGGAAGTGTTCACTTCGGCGGGATACCAAACCAATTCCGATTCGTCCCGCAACAGGTCCCGACTGCCCAAATCCTGATCCCATGCGCGGATGGTCCGCTGGCGGAACGCTTCGTCATCCTGCTGCTGGCTGTTTTGCGCGATCCGCTCGGTGTCACGCGTCCGGGCCGGCACGACGCTCCATTCGGCGGGCCTTGTATCACCGGCTTCATTGCCGCACCAGCGGATATCCGGACCGCAGACATTGATGCAGGCCTCCGGCTGCAGCCTTCGAATGGTTTCGTAATACCGATCCCAGTCATACACTTGCTTTTTCCCATTCGGTCCTTCACCGCAGGCGCCATCGAACCATACGGAGAAGATATCCCCGTACTCGGTCAGAAGTTCTGTCAACTGGGCCACGAAGTAGTCGTCATATGGCTTTCCCTGCCCGTAGACCGGACTGTTTCGATCCCAGGGGGACAGATAGACGCCAAAGCGGATGCCTCCGTCCCGGCAGGCATCGGACACCTCGCGCACCACATTCCCCTTGCCGTTTCGAAACGGACTGGAAGCGACAGAATGCGATGTGTGTCTTGACGGCCAAAGACAGAATCCGTCATGATGCTTGCAGGTGAGGATGAGTCCCTGCATGCCAGCGGACTTCACGGCCGTCACCCACTGCCTGGCATCCAGTTCTTCCGGTGCGAAGACGGCGGGATTCTCCGTGCCATCTCCCCATTCCTTTCCGGTAAAGGTATTCACCGTGAAATGGATGAACGCGTAAAACTCCAGCTGCTGGAAGGCCAGCTGCCTTGGGTTTGGGATGACCTGGATCAGACGCTGATCGAGTGTGTTCATCTTTTTCTCCTTCATATGCAGGACGTTCTGTCCTTTACGTCTTTTTCAAAGCATGCCGAAAGCAGGAAATGCAGGAGAGCCCCTGCATTCTGATGACACCCGCGCGCCCCGTCTCCAATATAGTGGAATACTGTTCCATACTACTCATGATAAATGCATTTATCAACTGCAGCTTGATGTGCAGGCTCTGATCATGAGAGAATGAGTCGTGAATGTCCATCCATCCCTCCAACTATACGACAGGGAGGCAGCCCAATGAAACCAATCCGTGTAACCGTCTGGAATGAATACCGCCACGAGAAGTCGGACGAAGCCGTCCGGAAGGTGTATCCACAGGGCATCCATCAGACGATCGCCAGCGCATTCTCCGATCCGCTTCAGGTGGCGGATCCCGCAGATTTTGCAGTTCGCACGGCAACACTCGACGAACCTGAACATGGTCTGACCCAGAAAGTGCTGGATGAGACCGATGTCCTGATCTGGTGGGGTCATATGGCGCACCAGGAAGTTTCGAACGAGGTCGTCGATCGCATCCAGATCCGCATACTGGGTGGAATGGGCCTCATCGTCCTTCATTCCGCGCATTACAGCAGGATTTTCCAGCGCATGATGGGCACTTCCTGCCGGCTGCGCTGGCGGGAAGCGGACGAAAAGTGCCGCATCTTCAACATCCGTCCGGATCACCCCATCACCCAGGGTATCCCCGACACCTTTGAATTGCCGGCTGAGGAAATGTACGGGGAGCGTTTCGGCATTCCGGATCCGGAAGAGCTCATTTTCCTGGAATGGTTCCAGGGTGGCGATGTTTTCCGGGGCGGCTGCTGCTTCCGTCGGGAAAAGGGAAAAATATTCTACTTCCAGCCGGGACACGAGACCTACCCGCAGTACTACAACCCCATCATTCGGCAAATCATCGTCAATGCCGCGCGCTGGGCGGCTCCGCTTTCCCCGGTCGCACCGGAGATGGACTCGCCGAACGCCCCGTTGTTCGAAGTGATGCCGAAGCACTGAGGAGTTGCCGCACATGAACGACCAACCTGGTTCCGCTGCCCTGCCACCTGCGAAAAATGGCGGCGGGCGCGAACGGCTGATGCTGACCATCAGCGTGATTCTTTCTGCCACCGCTTTTTTGTTCGACAGGCCTGCCGACATTCTGGCGGGCCTGATTCGAACGTTGAGCGAACCGGGCATCCTCATCACCGACACGATGGCCATCGCCGGTCCAGGTGCGGCTTTTCTGAACAGTGGCCTGTTGCTGGCAGCCGGTCTGCTTATCGTCCGGATGAACCGTGTCACGCTGTCGGGGCCGGTCATGGCCGCATTGTTCACCTTGGCCGGTTTTTCCTTCTTCGGCAAGAATCTTTACAATTCATGGGCCGTCCCCATCGGGGTCCTGCTATATGCAAAGTACCAACGCGAACCATTTGCCCGCTATATTCTTCCGGCCATGTTCGGAACTGCGCTGGGCCCGTTGACCAGCCAGATCTCCTTCGGGCTGGGACTGCCTCCATGGGCCGGCATTCCCCTTGGAAACCTGGCAGGCGTGGCAGCCGGATTCGTCCTTCCACCGCTGGCCAATCATTTTCTGCGCTTTCATCAGGGATACAATCTCTATAATATCGGGTTCACCTGCGGCATCCTCGGCATGTTCTTCATGGGGGTGCTGCGCGCCTTCGGTTTTGACGCAGGTCCTGTTCTAATCGTCTCGAAGGGTTTGAACCTGCCTTTGGCCGAGTTTCTGTACCTTTTTTCGATTGGGCTGGCCATTGCCGGTCTGTTTTTTGGAAATGTCGGGTTTGCGCAGCTGTTTCGCTTGTGGCGCCGCCCCGGCAGGCTGGTTTCCGATTTCATCGCCAGTGACGGCTTCGGGGTGACGCTGGTGAACATGGGTCTGCTTGGGATCCTGGCCACCTCCTATGTGCTTGTCGTCGGAGGGGAGCTCAATGGGCCCCTGCTGGGCGGCATCTTCACGATTATCGGCTTCGGTGCCTTCGGAAAACATCCGCTGAACACCATTCCCATTCTGGCAGGCGTCTTTCTGGCGGCCACCCTGCATGTTTTCGACACGCATTCCACCCCCGCCCTGCTGGCCGCCCTGTTCGGAACCACACTGGCTCCGCTTGCAGGCGCATATGGCTGGCCGGTTGGTGTGATTGCCGGGTTCCTGCACATGTCGATGGTCATGAACATCGGATATCTGCACGGAGGAATGAATCTTTACAACAACGGGTTTTCCGGCGGATTCATCGCGGCAACCCTGGTACCGCTGCTGGAAGCGGCAAGAGAGCGGAAGGAGCGGGATCTGACATGAAAAACGCAAGACACAAGTCCGAACATGTCCTGCAGGAACTGGTTGCTTATGCGCACCGGCATGGCATGAACGATTTGAACATCCATCTGGCATGCTCAACCCAGGGCTTTGATATCGATCTGGAGGGAGACGTTTCCTGCAGGCCCGATGACCTGGATGCATTGAAACAGGCGCTCAACGCGCCCAGGCAGCTGGAACTGGAGGGTTATTATTATGAACTTCTCGGCAGCAGCCGGGATGGGCGTGAATTCCAGCTGATCGGGGCAATGGTCGAACACGCCGAGGTGACCTGTGAACAGGGATGCCTGCGCATTCATGTTCGCGGCCGGTAACCTTGCAGGCTGATGAATCCGGCCGGATATCGGATTACCAATGACCATGGCGTTCCTTTCTTCACTTTTCTTCACTTTTTTCCCCTTACCTCTTTATTCTCCTGTGTCATGATGAACATGCAGGTGATCCGGGGTATATAGCTATGAGGGAACAGCGTCCGGATGTGAACCCCATATGGGGGATCTTCCGGTTCATGTCTTCCTGTTCATATCGGAAAAGGAGAAAGTGATGATGAAGCATAACACGTTCGCCGGGCTGGGACTGGCGTTTCTGCTGGCATTTCTGATGCTGTTTTCAGGTTGTTCGGGAAAACCCGCTGCCGATGGGGGGAAAGCCCTGCCCAAACCCGTTGTGGCGGAGCCCCTCCGGGCACAGACACGAAATGCGTTTTTGGATTACATCGGGGTTGTCAGTACGGAGGGAACCAGCAATATCAGCTTTCAAACCGGTGGAAAACTGAAACTCATCCATGTAAAAAAGGGAGATCCTGTGACAACGGGCATGGAACTGGCCGCATTGGATGAAACGAATCTGCAGCTGGCTGTGGATGCGGCCACCGCCCAATTGGCGGCAGCGCAGGCACAGTACCGCAAAGCGGTCAATGGGGCCGTATCCGAGGACGTCCGGAATGCCGAGCTGAATGTGCAGAAGGCACAGGATGCCCGGGATTACACGGCGGACCTGCTGCAGAAGACCATCAAACTGGAAACCTCGGGCGCGGCGGCACCCGCAGAGGTGGACAAGCTGCGGCTGGAACTGGATCTGCGGGAATCCGAGTTGTCCCAGTCTCGGGAAGTTCTTTCGCAGGTTCGTTCCGGTGCCCGGTCCGAGGATGTGAAGGCGTTGGCGGCACAGGTGGGTCAGGCGGAAGCGAATTTGTCCCTGCAGACGCATATGCGCGAGAATGCGGTATTGGTGGCGGACATGGAGGGAACCGTACTTGCCGTTCCGGCATCGGTCGGGGAAATTGTCCCGGCCGGTTATCCGGTTGTGGTGGTGGGCACCGATGTCCGAACCATCAAGACAGGCGTGACCGCGTCGGACCAACAGGTCGTCCGCATCGGAAGCCGCGCGGAAATCGGGGATGCCTCCATTGGCGCCCATGTGATGCGGGTATCCGATGTGCCCGATCCCGTTACTTTGACCTATGAGGTGGAATTGGCGCTTGATGAGCCAAAAGAGGCCGAAGCATCCGGACTGGTGGCGGGCAGTGTTTCCTCGGTGAGATTTCTCACCGGAAAGGTGTCGGGCGTCTGGGTTCCCATCACAACCATCCTCGCCGACGGAGAACCTCATGTATTTCTGGCAGTGAACGGACATGCCGTCCGAAGGCCGGTCACCCTTCTGGAAACGACCGGAATGGACGTACGGATTGAGGGATTGGCCGACGGGGAGCTGCTTGTGACGGAAGGGGCTCGCCGGTTGACGGACGGAGATCCAATCGTGATCACCGAACGGGGGGAGACGCCATGACCCGTATCATCGAAACCATAGTCAAAGGGAGAAAGACGACCATCTTCATGATGGTCGTGGCCATGATTTTCGGCATCTACAACTATGTGGTGCTGCCCCGCCAGGAGGCACCGGACATCACGGCCCCCTATGCCCGCATCACAACCCTTTGGCCAGGCGCCTCTCCGGATGAGGTGGCCAAGCAGGTGACCGAAAAGATTGAGGATATGACCGCCGAGATCCCGGGATTTGAATCCGTGCAATCCTACAGCCGGAACAGCGCTTCCGTCGTCATTGTCAAACTGGAGACAGAAGCGGATTATGAGGCCTCCTGGGACGAGTTGCGCACGAAAGCGTCCATCCTGCAGAAGGAACTGCCGGACAATGTTTCCCAGTTGGACATCAATACCAATCTGGTGGATACAGCCGGCATGATCATCGCCATGTCAGGGGAGCAGTATTCCTATGATGCATTGGCGGATATGGCCGAGGATCTCGGACGCGCGCTGGCCAAGGTCGAAGGTGTCGCCCGGTTTGAAGTGATTGGAAAACAGGAGCGTGTCATCAAGGTGGAGGTGGACATCGGAAAACTCAACCGGTATCCGCTGTCCCTTTCGAATCTGTCTGACATCATCGCGGCGCGCAATGTCGTCATCCCGCTTGGAGATCTCGAGGATGAATCATACATCATCAATGTTTCACCGGCCGGAACCATGGAGACAATCGGCGACCTGGAGAATCTTGTCCTGCTGGTTTCACCGGATAACGGGTCTACGGTCCGGCTCAAGGATGTGGCAACCATCACGGAGGATTATGCGGATGACAACAGCCGCATGAAGCAGAATGGACAGAATGCGGTGCTGCTGGCCGGTTATTTCAAGCAGGATCGCAATGTCGTGGAGATCGGGGAGGAAGTGGAGGCCGTCATTGCTCAAGAACGGGCAGCCCTTCCGGCAGATCTGCTGTTTGACGAGGTTCTGTTTCAGCCGACCACCGTGCAGGCCTCCGTGCGGAGCTTCATCATCAACCTGCTGGAAGCGCTCCTCCTGATCATTGTAACGGTCTTTATCGGAATGGGCTTCCGCAACGCGATCATCACTTCCCTTTCCATCCCCTTGTCCATTGCCATCTCCTTTTCCTTCATGGCGCTGTTGGACATCCAGATTCATCAGATTTCCATCGCCGCGCTCATCATCGCGCTTGGCATGCTGGTGGACAATTCCGTCGTGGTCAACGATGCCATACAGGTCCGCATCGACAGGGGGGATCCGCGCCTGCAGGCCTGCATGGAGGGCGTCCGGGAGGTGTGGGTGCCTGTTCTGACGTCCACCCTCACAACCGTGGGCGCATTCCTGCCGTTGCTGCTGCTGACCGGAACCGCCGGCGACTATATCCGGAGCATTCCGCAGGTGGTCATCATCAGCCTGTCCGCCTCCTATGTCAGTGCGGTCTTCCTGCTGCCTGTCTTTGCATTCCTGTTTCTGCGGCCCACGCGGGAACACCCGCATGCGCACCGGATCCGGGGCTGGATTGTCGGCGTGCTGGACAAGGCCATGAAGCGGCCTGCCATTCCCCTTCTGCTGGCTTTTCTCGCCTTCCTCGGCGCACTGGGCCTCGCCACGACGCTGGGGCTCCGATTCTTTCCCATGGCGGACACGGATATGGTTTACATGAATGTGACGGTAGACTCGGCCATCCATCTCGATGAGACGGAAGCGGTGGTGAAAAGACTGGAAACAATTCTGTCCGAACAGCCGGAAGTGCTGCAGTACACGGCTGCAATCGGAGACGGACTGCCAAAATTCTACACAACACTGGCTCCAGCCAGCGCATCGAAGGATTTTGCGCAGATCATGATGCAGGTGGATCTGGACAAGGGAGGGCGTTTTCCCAGCAATGCCTGGTTGGTCAGCCATCTGCAGAGTCTGATGGATGCTGCGGTGCCACAGGCGGCTGTCACGGTCAAGGAACTCGAACAGGGCGATCCGACCGGCGCGCCGGTTACGGTCAAACTGACGGGAGAGGATATGGAAACGCTTGCGGCAGCCACCGCAACGGTCAGGGGAAAACTGGAGAAACAGCCCGGTACCATGAATGTCGACGACAACCTCAGTGCGGACATACTCCAGTACGAATTGCGCATGGACGCGGTGCAGGCTTCGATGCGCGGGCTGAGTCTTTACGAAGTGCAGCGGGAAACGGGCATCGCCCTGCGCGGGGTGGAGGCTTCCGTCTTCAAGGAAACCGGTGGCGAGGTGCCCATCATCGTTGCAGGGAAGGTGCCGTCAAAAGAAGCATTGGAGAATTTGAGCATCCTCTCTGCGGCGACAGGACGCAAAGTCCTGCTCAAGGAACTTGCGGAGATCAATCTTGTCACCTCCACCCCCGTCATCAAGCGGGACGACCGTGAACTGTCGGTGACCGTGACCAGCGATGTGAAGCCGGGCTACAGTGCGGTGGATATCCAGAATGCGTTTGCGGAAGAGGTTTCCGGGATAGATCTGGGAGACGTCGGTGTTTCCTACAAGGGCGAAAAGGAGAAGATTCTGGAGTATTTCGGAGATCTCGGCATTCTGTCCATCTTCGCACTGCTGATCATCTTTGCCATCCTGTTGGTGCAGTTCAACTCCTTCACCCAGCCCTTCATCATTTTCGCCACCATCCCGCTGTCGCTGATCGGCTCCATCATCGGTCTGCGCCTCTTCAATCAACCCATTTCCTTTACCGCCATGCTTGGAATGGTCAGCCTTCTGGGCATGGTCGTCAACAACGCCATCGTTCTGATCGACTACATCAACACGGAACTTCAGGAGGGGATCCATATTCGGCAGGCTTGCCTCATCGCGGTGGAAAAACGCCTGCGGCCCATCCTTCTGACAACGATTACCACCGTCATCGGACTCATCCCCCTCGTCATCACCGGCGGAGAGCTGTTTCAGCCTCTGGCCATCTCCCTGATGTTCGGCCTGATGGTTTCCATGGTCCTGACTCTGGTCATCGTTCCGGTCACCTTCAGTGTGGTGGAAAAGAAAAGGGAGCCCGGTTACGGACCGGCATCCGTTCTCGGCGGGACAATGCGTGAGGAGGTGCCACATGGGCCTGATTCTAATCGCGGATGACGACATCAGCATCGCGAATCTGCTTTCGGAAAGTCTTCAGGATGCCGGATATCAGACGGAGACCGCTCCGGATGGGCTTGTCGTGCTGGAACGCATTGCTCGGGCGGCTGAACGGTATGACCTGATTCTTCTGGATATCATGATGCCCGGGATGGACGGTCTGGAGGTATGCCGCCGTATCCGGCAGCGCGTCACCTGTCCCATTCTGTTTGTGTCAGCCCGGGATACGCAGCTGCAGCAGATTGTCGGTCTCGAAATCGGAGCGGACGACTACATTGTCAAGCCGTTTTCCGTCGCGGAGGTTGTCGCGCGCGTGAATGCACACATCCGGAGGGAGAATCGAAGAAGCACAATGGAAGCATCGGGCAGCCTTCACCTCGGAGGCCTTGTTGTGACACCGGAAAGTTACACGGCAACGCTTTTTGGGGAACGGCTTGATTTATCCACACGCGAGTTCCAGATCCTCCATCTGCTGGCAAGGAACCGCAACCGGGTTCTCTCCCGCGAGCAGATTCTTGATGGCATGCAGGGAAATCTGAACAGCGACTTGAATGTTGTGACTGTTCACATCCGGAATCTTCGTGGAAAGTTCGGCGTTCATGCAGATTTCATCAAAACAGTCTGGGGCGTGGGATACAAGTTGGTGGATCCGGAAGGATGATGTCGGTGAACGGGTCATGGATGATTGGCACCAATGATGAAAACCAAATCAAGGCTGTTTCCGGAAAACGGGACGGAGGGGTTGCATGAGTGTCAAATACAGGATTCCGTTGATGCTTGCGGCAACAATGGCCGTTTTTGCCGGGTTCATGTACCTGTTTTTTCTTTTTTATCAGAATAATGTCCAGCAAATCATCGACCAGTTCACAGCGACAACAAAGGAAGTCGTGGAACGGGTTGAACAGAGCGGCGGTCCCACGGCACTTACCCTGCAGTCGTCCATGTCGGAAAAGACGTGGCCGGACCGCATCAGCATCCTTGTCACCACGGAACAGAACGAACTGGCATATCTCCGCAATTCCGTGATGGAAACCGGCATCAATCTGCGTTTTTCCCGACAAGTCACGGATAGGGCGGGACTGTCCTACCGTGTGACACTGGAACAGAATGTGGATGTGGACAAGGTGAATGTACGGATGGAAATTGCAAAGGTTGCGCTGTTCAGCACGGCCCTGCTGCTGCTGACGCTGGTCGGCGTCCTTCTGTATCTGCACCGTTTTGTGTCCCGCCCGCTGATGGCATTGCGGAAACGGATGGACGCCTTGCACGGCATGAAGGAAACAGAATCATTCGCCGGAGGGGATGAGATTGTCCTGCTCGATCAGGGTTTCGAACGCATGCGCATGGCACTCGAATCCAGCCGCAAAGCCCGCGATGAGATGGTGGCAAGCATTTCCCACGATTTGCGCAATCCCCTGACATCCATCCTCGGGTATACGGAACGTCTTCTGGATGTGGAGGAAACATTCCCGGACCTGCGTACGGCGAGGTATCTGCACATCATCCGGGACAAAGCGGAAGACATCACCATGATGCTGGAAGAATTCCATGCCTACATGGAAGGGGAGGCGGGCGTTCTGCATCCCACCCTGGTGGATCTTTCCGATTTTTTCCGATCGGTGGCGGAAGAATACAGCGAGGAACTGGCGGGCATGGGACATCGGTTTATCTGGAGTTCCGACCTTCCTCCAGGCACCATGGAGGAGATCGATGCCGGCAAGCTCCGGCGGGTATTCAGCAACCTGGTTGCCAACTCTGTTCGCCATGGCGGGCAGATTGTCTGTCAAGAAGAGCATGCGGTCTGCCAAACCGGTCCAGGTGTCGGGATCCGGATGTCCTTCCACCTTGAGGCCGACGAGGTTGTCTGCGTTGTGGCGGATGACGGGCCGGGCGTTCCGCAGGAGGATCTCGAACGGATTTTCGGGTTCATGTTTCGTTCCGGAGCGGATCGGAACCGTGGAAGGGACAAGGCGGGAAGCGGGTTGGGACTGACGATCTGCAAACAGATTGTCACATTGCACGGAGGTGAAATCACCGCCCTGAAGCCTGCTGAAGGTGGATTCGCCGTTCGGTTCACCCTGAAGCGCCAAAAACGGCGGCTCATCCGGGAAACCATTTCCCGGTCCGGTTCGCGATGCCCACCAGAATCAGCATGACCGGCACCTCCACCAGAACCCCGACAATCGTGGCCAGCGCTACGGGTGACTGAGCCCCGAACAAAGTGATGGCAACCGCCACGGAGAGTTCGAAAAAGTTGGAAGCGCCAATCATCCCGGCTGGTGCCGCAACATCATGCGGGAGTTTCAGCGCTTTGGCCGCCAGGTACGCGATGAAGAAGATCAAGAATGTCTGAAGGGTCAACGGAATGGCAATCAGGAGGATGTGAAGAGGATTTTCGATGATTACGTTCCCCTGGAAGGAAAAGATGATGACCAGGGTCAGCAGGAGCCCCGCGATGGTTGTGTAGTGGAACCGGGGCAGGAACGACTGCTCGAACCAGGTCAATCCGTTCCGCTTCACCAGGAAATGGCGGGTGGCCATGCCTGCGGTCAGAGGAACGACCACGAAGAGGGCGACGGATAGAAACAAAGTCGCCCAGGGTACGGTCACACCGCCTATCCCGAGAAGCAATCCCACAATGGGCGTGAATGCGATGAGAATGATGAGGTCGTTCGTTGCGACCTGTACGACCGTATAGGCAGGATTCCCCTTTGTCAGATGACTCCATACGAATACCATTGCCGTACAGGGTGCTGCACCCAGCAGGATGGCGCCTGCCAAATAATCCCTGGCGAGTGCCTCGTCCACAAGCCCGCGGAAAAAGACGAAGAAGAAGAGCCAGGCAATGCCATACATGGTGAACGGCTTGATGAGCCAGTTCGTCACCCACGTGACATAGAGCCCCTTCGGATTCTCCCCGACACGCCGGATGGATGCAAAATCCACTTTCAGCATCATCGGGTAGATCATGACCCAAATGAGGATGGCGATCGGAATGGAGACGTTCGCGTACTCGAACTGACCCAGGAAGGTTGGAATCGATGGCATGAACCGGCCGATGAGTACACCGGCCGCCATGCAGGCCAGCACCCATACGGACAGGTATTTTTCAAAAAATCCGATTCCGGCTGTTTTCTCTGCGGATGTTTTCTTCATTGTAGCCTCCTGCAGTACCTATTCCAATTTTTGTCGCATTTCCTGATTCATTTCCTGATTCATTTCTTGTTGATTTCCACCGTTTACTCCTGCGTTTGCCTTGCGCTGATTCTGTCCGATATTTTGTTGAATTGCCGCATACCGCCCGAAAGATTGTAAACATTTTTGCAGCCCAGGTTCTTCAGGATGTTTTGCGCGGCATTTCCGGTCACACCCTTGTTGCAATAGGTAACGACATTCAAATTTGCATCATTCGGCCATTCCGTCTCCCGAAGCATGTCCTGGGGACAGTTTTCCGCACCCGGTACATGGGCTTTCCGATACTGTGCCGGCACACGGGCATCGACAATCCGAATCGTTTCTCCTGCCTCCTTGCGTGAGAGAAGGTCCTCCGCCGTGATAAGCGGCCGGGTGCCGGACAGATCGTTCGCCAGGATCATGCCTGTGTACAGCACCGGATCCTTTGTGGTCGAAAAAGGAGGGGCATAGGCGAGGTCCAGATGCATCAGATCTTCTGCGCGGGCTCCGAAAGACAGCGCTGTCGCAAGCACGTCGATGCGCTTGTCGACCCCTGCCTTCCCGACAATCTGCGCGCCAAGAAGCTTTCCTGTGCTTCTGTCTGCCACGGCCTTGATGAGCATCTCTTCGCCATGAAAGTATTCCGGCTTGTCCGGCTTGATGTTGTGACAGACCGAAACCTTATAACCCAGTGCGCGTGCCTCCCGTTCGGACAAGCCCGTCTGCGCGACTGTTCCGTCGAAAATCCGGAAAATCGAGGTGCCCAGCGTACCTTGGAAGGTCAGTCCGCCACCCGTCATTTGGTCCCCCGCAATGCGTCCCATCTTGTTCGCCGTTGATCCGATCGGATGCCAGAAAGCCTTGCCGGTGACGAGATGCAGGCTTTCGGCACAATCCCCGGCCGCATGGATGTCAGGCAGGTTTGTCTCCATCCGTCCGTTGACCGCGATTGCGCCTGTCGGACCGAGCCGGACACCTGCATCCCGCGCAATTGCGACATTCGGTCTGATGCCGACCGACAGAAGGACCATATCCGTATCCACAAAGCCCCCACTGTGAAGATTCACGCCGGTGACATATTGGCTGCCGGGTTTCCGCATGCCTTCAGGCTTGTCTCCTGCCTCATCCGCCATGTCGGCATGGGTGGGTTCCGGCAAATCCGCCGAGTCTGCCTGAATATACGCTTTCCCAGCCCCCGTTTCCAAGCTCAGCACCGCATCGGAAAGAATGACCCTGACCCCGTTGTTATTCAGGATTTCCTGAACCCAGACAGAGACATCCGCATCGAGCGGCTTGACCAGATGGTCCTCCATTTCCACGACCGTAACCTGAAGTCCCCGTCGAACGAAGTTTTCGGCCATCTCCAATCCAATGGGTCCCGAACCGACAACCAGCACCCGCTTGGGCATCCGCTCCCGGAGGAACCGATCCATTTCCCGCATGCCCGCTGGATTTCGAACCGTAAAGACATTCCGGCAGTCCGCCCCCGGAATGGGCGGGCGAACCGCCGAAGCCCCTGTTGCGATCAGGAGTTTGTCGAAGGAATCGACAAAGACCTCACCGGTCGCCATATTGCGAACTTCCAGCACCTTCCCGGTCGGTTCGATGCGAACAACCTCATGACTCGTCCGAACATCCACATTGTATTTGCTTTTGAAATAGGCGACGTCACGGGGGACAAGTTCCTCAAGTTCAGCCACCTCGCCACCCAGCCAATAAGGCAGGCCGCAGGCCGAGTATGAAATGTCGGTTTCCGTGCAGTAAAGACGGATGTCTGCGGACTCACTGTTCCTTCTGGCTTTTGCGGCCGCCGATGTTCCTGCCGCCACGGCTCCGATGATTCGGATTTTCAACAGGATTCCCCCTTTCGTTCCAACCAGTCAACCAAATTCTTCTCATCCGTCTTTCCCTGACCGGACGTCGCCAGGATGTCACCAGTCAGTTGACGGACGAATGGCAGCCACCACCCCTCCGCCATTCGGTAATGCATCCACTGGGCAAAGCGTTCATCCATGACCAGTCCGGCGGACCGCAGCACAGCCAGGTGGCGGGACACTTTGGCCTGTGAAATCATCAGCGCCTCGCAGAGGTCGCAGACACACAGTTCGCGCTCCCGAAGCAGGGTCAGAATACGCAATCGCGTCTCATCCGACAGGGCTTTCATGACTTCCGCGAATTCCTTCATGGTTCCTCCTTCTTGTATTCGTATATGCGTTTATGCATATATACTACCCAAAACTCTGTGTTCATGCAACGGTTGGTTCGATGGATCACAGATTTAACAAAATCCGGCATGAAATCATGATGAATCCCATTCTCCCAAGCATTCACCATCCATTTGCAAAAAACAGGCTATAGTCGTTCCTCTCCGAAATCATGTATAATCCGGTATATGAGCATCAAATGCCATCATGAAGGGAAACAGACAATGGACAAGACTGTTTTTCTCTGCCATCCGGTCTGCACTACCTGTGACAAAGCAAGGAAATGGCTGGTCGAACAGGGTATTGAGTATGAAGAGCGCGATATCCGCATGCCGAACCCGACTGTGCAGGAACTGCGTACCTGGCTTGTCGGAAGCGGGCTTCCAGTCAAACGGTTTTTCAATACCAGCGGACTGCTCTACCGCAGTCTCGGCCTGTCGGAAAAGTTGGCAGGCATGTCTGTTGAAGAACAAATCGACCAGCTTGCCGCAGACGGCATGCTGGTCAAACGGCCCATTGTTCTGCTGAACAACGGGCATGTCCTGGTTGGTTTCAAGGAAACCGAATGGGCATCCGCCTTCCAGGACCTGATCGTGCTCACGGAATAGCAGAGTCAAGCAGCAGGCAACAGAGAGGAACGTGTGGCATGCATGCCGTCAAATTCAATGAAATCCCCCTTCCTGCCCCTGTATCAGGAGGCTGGCATCCTGCCTGAGATCCGTCGCAGCATCGGGTTCATGATCCTTGCGAACCTGTTCGGCACCTTCTGGGGCACCATCGCGGGCGGTTCCGCCCTGACGGGTCTGGCCGGCGCATTGGGCGCCAATGACTTCGTATTCGGCGTTCTGACGGCCATTCCGCTTTTCGGCACCTTGCTGCAGATCCCTGCGGCCCTGCTGGTCAGCCGAACGAAAAAGCGCAAAATCTACATGATGACGTTCGGCGTCGTATCCAGGGCGCTCTGGCTCCTCGTGGGTCTCGTTCCCTTCCTGATGCCGACCCAACCCGGCTGGCTGCGCATCTGGACCCTCATCTTCCTGATAGGGGTCTCTTCGTTCAGCGGGTCGTTCATCAATATTGTATTCACACCCTGGATGGCGGATCTCGTGCCTATCGGCATACGTGGCCGATGGCTTTCCCTCCGGGACAAAGTGCTCAGTATCCTGTCGGTTGTCTTCGGCCTGCTGATCGCCCGGCTGCTTGATGTTATGCCGGGATTCAACGGATATGCGGTCGTCTTCGTCATGTGCGGCATATTCGGTGTTCTCGACATGATCTGCTTCCTCGGCGTGAAGGAAGTTCCGATGCATACGGAAGCCAACGTGAAAATTCGTGAAGTTTTCCGCGGCATGGTCCAGGACAAGCCATTCTTCCGCTTCCTGATGTTCTGGACAGTCTGGTCCTTCACCGCGAATGTTGCGGGTCCCTATTTCATCCGGTATTCCCTGGGGCCGTTGGCACTCAGCTTTCTTGAGGTCACATTGGCCAGCCAGGTCACAGGCGCGGTTTTTGCCGTCCTGACGCTGTCGCAATGGGGCCGGATGGTCGACCGGTACGGCAGCAAACCAGTCCTCTGGGCCACCTGCTTCATCGCAGCGGTCAATCCCCTCGTATGGCTGTTATCAAGCGTCGGCAGCCCATTGTCCCTTTTCCTCTTCAATGCCATCGGCGGCGTTGTCTGGGGAGCATCCAATCTGGCAATCATGGGCATCCTGCTCCGGGTTTCACCGGATGCACAGCGTCCCACCTATGTGGCAGTCTTCACCGCCATCACTTCCATTGCCGGCGCGTTCCTGGGGGTGCTGACCGGAGGTGCGCTTCTGCAGGGGATACAGGACTCCGTGGCGGCTCATGGCGGAAAGCTGTTCGGGATTGTCCCGAATCACTACATGATTGTTTTCATGCTTTCCGTCGCCCTTCGACTCGCCACACTGTTTCTGTTCCTGCCGCAGATGGAGAACGAAAAACCGTTCACATGCAGGAGCATGCTGCAGGACCTGTGCAGACGAATGAAAGGCGGATCGATTTGAAGACTGCCAGGCC
>JFJP01034763.1_pt1 | contig 18085 bp, 16 predicted proteins | sample 431651 | NCBI WGS metagenome assembly JFJP01 (sample SAMN02602958, study PRJNA72255) | Microbial mat metagenome, whole genome shotgun sequencing project. | biome: fresh water; feature: sink hole; material: water; isolation source: purple microbial (photo- and chemosynthetic) mats found in...
ATTTCGCCCTGCTTGGCCTTGTACTCGGCATACAGGGTGTCCCTGGAAATCTCCCTGAGAGACTGCCTGGTCGTCTGCTTTGCCAGCATGACTTCCTGAAGGTCGAATTCCTTGGGATCAATGGGTATCTCGAGTATGTCGCCAAGTTCTGCGCCATCAACGAGTTCCCGGGCCTCTTCGAGGGAGACTTCAAGGACAGGGTCATCGATTTCATCGACGATAGTCCGCTTCGCAAGTATCTCGACGCCATCGTAGTCTCCGGTGAACCGGACGATGGCGTTTTCTGCGGTACCATAACGCTTCTTATAAGCGGCGAGTAGGGCGTCCTCAATGGTCTTCAGGACGAGATCTTCCGAGATCCCTTTTTCCACTATAAGCTGGCGAATCGCTTCTGCCATATCTGAAGCCATGTCTTACCTACCCTCCTGGGAATAATCGAGCTTTCCTTTACGGATTTGTTCAATAGTTACGGTGTGATCGCCATCGGTAGTGGCAACGACTACGACAGTTCCGTCGGAGGATACTATGCGTCCCTCGACGGTATCCTCGTCCTCCAGGAAGAGCCGTACGCCGCGACCGGCGAACAACCCGTATTCCCGGGCAGACTTGATGGTCCTGTCTATGCCCGGCGAAGCCGTTTCCAGTTCGAAGTCGTCGGTGCCGAACAATACTTCCAGTCTCGCCAGCATAAGCCGGTGAGCCTTGGAGCATTCGTCAATGCCTGTGCCGTCGGCACGGTAGATGACCGCGCCAACCTTGATGGAACCTTTTGTGCGGCTCACCTGCAGGTCGACCAGCTCGATACCAATCCCCTTGAGGAGAGAGGCTATATCATTGGCGAGTTCTACTGACTCTGTCATACCTATAAAAAAAGAGCCGTGGGAACGACTCTTCTTAACTTACCCCTGGACTCAGTCAGCCGCTATGGCCACCGCGTCAACGCGTAGTGAACCAGCATTTTTAAGCACAAGCGCGCACTCGGACAGGGTGGCACCCGTGGTCAGCACATCGTCGAGCAGGACCGGATCTGCGGGGACAGAGCACGGAAGCCCTTGCCGGGTATGCACTATGCCGATTTTGCCACGCATGTTTGCCGCGCGGCCCTGCAGGTCCAGGGCTTTCTGTTGCTTGCCGTCTGCCCGGGTGAGTATGCGCCTGACCTGGATGCCGTGACTGCGCTCCAGAATGCGGGCGATATCTTCAACCTGGTCCCAGCCTTTACGCCGCAGCTTGCCAGGCCGTGGAGGCACAGGCACGACGATTCGGCCCGGATAACGCTCCGAGAGTACCGTGGCAACAGATTCCGCAAAAAAAAGTGCCAGGCTGCGACGACAGCCCGACTTGTACGCCAGCACCAGTGACCGGATGATACCCGCATAGCGGTACAGCGGCCAGGCCGAGTCAAAGCCGTACTCCACACTCCGGCAACGCATGCATCGCCCGCGTTCCGAGACGATTGGTTTTCCGCACACGGAGCAGTGTTCGGCTCCCGGAGCACCAGCGGCCCCCGCTTCCGTCATGACGCAGGCAACGCAGCGCGCGCAGATCGGCCAGCGGGCTGCGGCCTCGACTGCTACGCCGCACACGACACAATACCGGGGAGCTACCAGGGAAACGATGCTGCGCACCAGGCGCATGGTTCGAGACAGGGTTTTCATACCCTCTCTACGCGGCCCCGTGCATTGCCGCTTTCACCCCGGGCTCAGCGGGGCAGAAGCGCCTTTTTGACAGCGGCGAGGCGCGACAACGCGTCCAGTGGCGTCATGCGGTCAATATCGAGGCTGCGGAGTTCGTCGAGTACCAGCTCCTCTACAGAAAACAGCCCGCCCGGCTCCGGAGCGCGGGTAGCTGATCCGGAGGCTCCACGGCGGGGTACATTGATGCTGCGGATGAGCCTGCCTGGGGCTGCTTCAGCGATCCGTACACCGTCGGTACCGGCAGCGTTCCCGTCATCACCATCGAGTCCGTCAGTCGATGCTGCGGACAACCTGGACTCGTCCGCTTCCAGGAAGTCCCTGATTTCCTCGGCACGGACAACGACGGATTGCGGAACTCCGGCGAGCCGGGCCACATGAATGCCGTACGAGCCCGTAGCGGCCCCTTTGGCAATCCGTTTCAGGAACACTACTTCACCCGCGCGCTCCTCGACGGCCATGGACAGGTCCACGAGGCGTTCATGCCGGAGTGCGGTCAGTTCGTGGTAATGTGTGGCAAACAGGGTCCGCGAACCGCACTCATCCAGAACATGTTCACTGACGGCCCACGCAATGGACAATCCATCGAGGGTTCCTGTACCGCGACCAACCTCGTCCATGATGACCAGACTGCGGGGGCCAGCATTGTTGAGGATGCTCGCTGTCTCGTGCATCTCGAGAAGAAAGGTGGATTCTCCCCTTGCCAGATTGTCCTGGGCTCCTACGCGGCAGAAGATCCTGTCCACCACTCCGATACGGGCGGCCCGGGCCGGAACAAAGGATCCAGCCTGGGCCAGCAGCACTATTAGTGCGTTCTGCCTGAGGAAGGTGGATTTTCCGGCCATGTTGGGGCCTGTAATGAGCGCAAAGCCTATGCCTTCACCGTCCAGCTCCAGGTCGTTGGGTACAAAATCCCCCGAGGGAATACAGGCCTCGACGACGGGGTGGCGGCCTCCTTCTACGCTCAGCACGACCGATTCATCTACCTGTGGCCTGTTGTAGCCATGCACCGTAGCGGCCCAGGCAAAGGAGGCCGCGCAATCGAGGTCGGCCAGTTCGCCTGCAGTCTCGAAAAGCAGGGGGGTATCCTCACGAAGACCAGACCGTAGTTCTGAGAACAATGTGCGCTCGAGGTCGACAATGCGCTCGGCCGCTCCGTTGATCTCCGATTCGAGGGTTCCCAGCCGTTCGGTCGTATAGCGTTCGCCGTTGGCAATGGTCTGGCGGCGTATGAAATGCGCCGGAGCCCCTTGAGAGGCTCCCTTGGACAGTTCCAGGTAATACCCGATGATCTTGTTGTACTTGACCCTGAGCCCGGACAGACCGGTTGCGGCCCGTTCCTCTTCTAGATAGGCCTCCAGCACACCGTGGGCATCCGCACGGAGGGCCCGGAGTTCGTCCAGCTCGGCGTTCCAGCCAGCCTTGATGACGGAACCATCAGCTGGCGTCAAAGCAGGATCGTCGGCTATGGCGCAGGTCAGCATGTCCACAAACCCGGCCGCCGCGTTCCGCCGTGCTGCGGCCCTCAGCACGGAGAGGCCGGCAGGAGCACCTGCGGGCAGGGCCGCATCCAGTTCAAGGGCGGCCGAGATCGTATCCCTGAGCGCGACGAGATCCTTGGGATTGGCCTTTTCCATAGCAAGCCGGGATGTGAGGCGCTCCAGATCGCGGCAGGAACCAAGGGCAGTGCGTATCCGTTCCAGAGAACGCTGATCACGGTACAGCGCTTCCACGGCATCAAGCCTCTGGTTGATGGCGGAAACGGAGCGGAGCGGTTGTTGCAGCCGTTGACGCAAGGCGCGCTTGCCCATGGCGGTGCGTGTATGATCCACCACACCGAGCAGGCTGAACGGCACACCGCCGTCGCGCAGGTTCCTGACTAGCTCCAGGTTCTTCTGGCTGGATTCATCTATGGCTACATGGTCTGAATCCTCTGATCCACGGAGCGCACGAAACTGCGAGGGCTCCACCTTGACCGAATCCTTGAGGTACTCCAGGAGGATCCCGGCCGCCGCGACGGCCGGATCGGTATCCTCAAAACCAAAGCCCTTGAGGCTTTTCGTTCCAAAGTGCCTGAGGAGGACGGCCCTGCCCTGTTCAATTGAAAACGTCCAGTCCGGGTAACGGTTGAGCATGATCCCGGGATTTTCTGCCAGAATCCTCGCCACCGCGCCATCGTCGAGCACAGACTCGCGGACTATGGCTTCGCGCGGTGAAAGCCGGTACAACTCCCGGCGCAAACGCTCGACGTCGTCCCGTGGAAAGGACTCCGCGCGAAACTCCCCCGTAGACGCATCGGCCCAGGACAGAGCCATCGAGTCACCAAAAGCACCGAAAGCCACGAGATAGTTGTTTGCCCCTGATTCCAGGTAGTCATCGTCTACGACACTGCCCGGAGTTATGACTTCAACGACACCACGTTCGATGATGCCCTTGCCCCTGGCGGGAGCGGTGAGCTGTTCGCATATCGCTACTTTCTTGCCGGCCCGGAGCAGCCTGGCTACATAGGCGCGCGCCGCATGGTGGGGCACGCCGCACATGGGAGCCTCCTGCCTGTGGGTAAGCGTCAGATTGAGGAGGCTGCTCGCCTCCACAGCATCGCCGAAGAACATCTCGTAGAAATCACCGAGCCTGAAAAAGAGGATCTCGTCGCGGTGGAGTGCCTTGATCCGGTTGTACTGTTCCAGCAGGGGTACTTGTTCAGCCATTGTCGTTGCATTATAGGGGAACTTGGACTAGGATACAATCGAGGCCGGAACCTGGAATCCGCAACCCATTCATCTTCGTAAACATGAGGCCAATGTGGAAGAATCCCTATTCGTCAAAGAGACGAACAACCGCATCTATATCCGCGCTTTGGGGCATATTACGGCAAATTCATGCCCCGAGCTTAAAACCCGTGTCTTCGATCGTCTGGAGGCAAAACCAGCAGTAGTAGATGTATTGATCGACCTCACGGGGTGCGAATACATGGATTCTACGTTCATGGGCCTTATCGTGGGTTTCAATAAACGCTTCCTCAAATTCTCGGAGAAGCCAATCCGGCTTTTTGGCGTCAATGAAACCTGCCACAAGCTACTCAAGACGATAGGCGTGATCAGGCTGCTCTCTATAGAGAGTGAAATTCCGCATTTTCCGGAACCGCTGGAACGGCTTGGAGCCGGCAAGAAGGCCGGCGCGGGTTTCGTGCTCAAGGCGCACGAAGACCTGATGGAATTGTCTAAAGAAAACGAACAGCGTTTCTCAGCGCTCAGGACGGTGCTTAAAAACGCCGTGGATGAAGAAACGGGCCAGGAATAGCCCCTCCGCCCGTCATTTCCCAAGCATGGCCTGGATTACCAGATCGGTGATGTCTATCATCGGGCTGAACCAGATGACCGAGGATCCGACATCAGCCACATTATGTGAACTGATGACCAGAGAATACCCTTCCTTCTCTGATATCGACTGCACCGTCCTGTAGAGCATCTGTACGAAGGCATCACCTTTGGACAGTGACTGCGCTTTCTCGTCGAGGTCCGCCTGCTTGAGCTTTACATAATCAGAAAGGTATTGCGCCTTGCGGTAGAGGTTTTCGTCGTAGGACTTGAGCGCCTGCGAGTCGCCCGAAGCCAGTACATCGAGTCGCTTGTGCTGGATTTCCTTGATTTCATCGCTGAGCCTCTTAATCTCCAGGTTGACAGCCAGCTTCTCTTCCTCGAGCGAGCGCACCGAAAGCGAATCCTTGTAGTAGGTCATGTAGACCTTCTGCATGTCGATGACGGCGACGCGCGTTATCTGCTGGCTGAACGCCTGCACGGAAAGCAACAGAAGTGCGTGGCTAAAAAGAAACAGTCTCTTCATACGGGGCTCCTTGATGAGCGGCAACATATTCGTCAATCCAGATTGGTCGTGACACTCAGCACGAACTGCCAGTCCTCATTGGTAAATTTGAAGCCGTCTGGCTCGTCGAATACGAATTTCTTGGCAAAGTAGATCCTGAATGGAAACTGCAGGATTATGAAACGCAGACCGATGCCCGTGCTGTACGCGAAATTGCCCAGGGTCATATCGGCGAGGGTGGTACCAGCGGCTACGGCAGCACTGCCGCTAGACAGATCGAGCAGACCTGTTTCAGTAGAAACCAGGGCAGCACTCAGGAAGCCATCGAGCGAGAGCACTCCCGGAACGACGGGAACCCGGAGTTCCAGCCAGTTGTCCCAGAGTGCGGTACCGGTGTACGAGGCCAGAGTGTTCCATCCACGGCCCACGAAGGTTCCATCGATTGCCAGCTTCTTGGAAGCAGAAACCTCGATGGATTCCGCCCATGGCTGCTTGAGCAGTGCCGAGAACTTGGTGTGCGCACCGAGCACCGCCTTGAGTGACCAGCTCTCCAGGATGGGAAAATCGAACAGCGTGACGAAGCCATCCAGCCTGGTGTCTGAACGGACGAAGTGGTCGCCAACTTCCTGATCGAACCAGCCGGTGAGTGTGAGCCTCTGGCTGGCGTAGTAGCCCCTGGAGGGGTCGTACCAGAGGTCGAGGTCGTTGATGTAGGCCCGGCCGTAAATGCTGTTGGAGAACAGCCACGTGTTCAGGTTCTCGGAGATAGAGGCTTCATAGGGGGTGTGGAGCGCAGGATCGTAGGTAGTCCGGCCCAGTTCATGCACTATGCCGGGCACGAAGCCGATGGTGCCGAAGCGGCTTGAGAAGCGGTAACCGCTGGAATACCCCAGACTGAAAGTCCAGGTGTGGTAATCCATGAGGTAAGCATCAGGAATCACCTTGCCAGCGGCCAGGTATTCTTCATAGCTGGAATACGGATCGGGTACGCGGGCAGGATCGTTTACATCGAACAACACGCCTGAAGAATCCTGTGAAGCTTGCAGCGACTCGTGCTCGAAAGAAAAATCGACGGCCCCGGACAAGCGCTTGCCGAAGAGCCATTCATCGCTGAACGAGAAAGTCAGATCCTGGGAGTCAACCGCAAGGTTGGTCTTGAGGGCCAGTGTCTGGCCCTTGCCCATGAAATTGATATCGCTCCAGTTTACGAGCCCGATTATCGGGAAGGAAGCGCTGGGTGTGTAGGTGAGGCCAAACTGGATCGATGCCGTACTCTGTTCTTCTACGCTCACTATGAGGTCTACAAAAAGATCCTTGCTGCCCTGCTCGTACTCGGGGACTATCGAGGAAAAATATTGGGTGTTGTACAGATTCCGCAGGCTTTCAAGGACCTTGGTCTTGGAGAAGACATCGCCGGGAGCAAGCGAGACGAGCCTGCGCAGTACGAACTCCTGGGTCTTGGTATTACCCTTGAAATAAATGTCTTCTATGAAGGCCTGGGGCTTTTCCTCGATCTGCATCACGTAGGCAATGGAACCGGCCTCTTCATCGCGGTTTTCCAGCAGCTTGAAGCCGTTGAATATGTAGCCATTCTCGAAATACAGGTCTGCAATACGCGATTGATCCTGAACAAGACGCTGATAATCGAGCACCGCGCCGACCTTCAGCTTGACGAGGGCACCAAGTTCTTCAGAGGAGTACAGGTTGTTGCCATCAAAACTCATGCCTCCGAATGTATAGCGGAGGCCTTCCTTGACTATGAACGTGAGCGTGAGCCTCGTCGAGTTGTCCTTGCTGGATTCCGTTGATTCCCTGCGGACATCGACGACCGAGGCATCGATGAATCCACGCTTCTTGTAGAAAAGCTCAACCGCATTGCGGCTTTCCTCGAGCTGGGTTTCATTGAACTGCCCAGCCTGGAACAAGCCCTTTTCCTTGATGGTGAGTTCAGCCTTGAGCGTGGTCAGGGATACTGATTCCACTCCCTCGAACTGAATTTTCTCGACGAGGTTCTGTATGCCTTCTACTACGGTAAAGGTTATGGCAATGCTCCCATCCTTGCGGGGGGTGCTCTCGGCGGAGACCTTGACGTCGGGGAAACCCTTGGTCTGAAACAGACGGCGCAAAGCAATCTCGTCCAGGCGCATCCTCGAATCATTGAATATGGTGGCTTCTTTTACCGTCAGTGAATCGAGGATTTCCTGGGTCCGGATACCTGCATTGCCAACAACAATGATGCTGCCGACTGCCGGTTTTTCCTTGACCTTGAAAAGGATGATAACCGCTGACTGCGCGGCATCCGCGGGTATTGCTTCAGGTTCTACGACTTCAAAGAGGTCGAGCTCGTAGACCCTGGCGAGGAGGGACATCCAGAGTTCGTCTGTGAAGGCTTTGCCCTTGAATTCCTTTATTACAGGATCAAGTTCTTTAGAGGTGACTACGACGGTTCCATCGAACCGGATATCCTTTATCTTCTTGCCGACATACCAATCAGGAGCAGACTGAGCAAAAGCCGTGGCACCAGCCGCGACCAGAACGAGCATAGCAAATATTCGCTTCATACCGATGACCTTCCTCATTGCAGGGGGATTCTCCAGGAGAACGAGAACGATTGATCTTCTATAAACAAGGAGTCCGGTTTTTCAGGCTGGATGCTCCAATTCAAGGTAAAATGAGGCGCTTTCCACTCGAGACTGACATCGGAGTCTAGACTCAACGAGCTTGTCAATGCAAGCGGATCGGAAACCAGGGTGATCATGGCCTGGAGGAAGAGCTTGTCGCCAATGTACTTGCCACCAATGATGGCCGTGTCTTCAAGAAAGTCTGCCAGGGTTGTCTCTCCGGGCAGGCCAGACAGGGCTGAGAGTCCCGAGAGGTCGTAGAGCCAGCGCTGGAATACCTGTGAACGCACGACGAACAGGTCCAGTCCCAGCAGTTCCTGAAGATTCCTCTCGAAGATTGACGCGACATTCAGCGTAGGAATAAGGTCGCTGTTTTCTACGATGACCCGCCCAAGGTCGACTCCGCCTTCGCTGGTGCCGCCCAACAGTTGCTGTCCAAGTAATTGTTGTATTACAGCCTCGGAGAGTACCGGTACCGATTCAAGAGCGAACGTCAGGCTGGAAAGGCGGCTGTCAACTGCGCGGAGCGTGACGACCACCGGTCCGGAACCAGTGCTGGTGCGGGTTTCCGCCTCAAGGCTGATCTTTGGATCAAACTGATCCGCGTCCTCGTTGAACTCGATGGTAGCCTGCCTGAGGTAGAAATTACGCTGTATATAGAATACCGATCCCCCTCTGAGCATTGCGTTCCCTTTGAGACTGAAATCACCCCGGGCTGCGTCGAAGGTTACGGCGAGGCGACTGGAAGGATCGACCTGCCCATAGATGACAGGCAAGCGTTTGTCAGGAAAGAATATTTTTACGGCTTTGCCGAAAGACAGGTCCAGTGATCCGGTAAAATCAAGTCCGCCGGACAAGGAATCCTGCTGATTCACAAGCTCTGTCGTCAGCGTGATGTCACCTGAGGCCATTGCGATGGCACCGTTGATGGTGGAACGATCTGTATTTGCCTCGATGATGAGGTCGGGCCTGGCGAGTCCCTTGATGTCGAGTCCCAGCAACCGCGTGGAGACGGGTACGAGCGCTTCTCCGATTGTCTGAATGGCGAGGCGGATGTCATCGGGAATACCTTGATGCAGGGTCGACTCGAGGGACACTACGAGGGTGGCGTCGCCGCAGGCAACTCCGGCCTGGGAGGTCTCCATGGTGCGCCCCGTAAAGTACAGAGGATCCAGAATTGGTCCGATAGGAGCCGATACATACTCCGGAACGGAAAGATAGAAGTCTTCAAACTCCACGACCCCTTCTACCGTCGGGTCGAGCAACTTGCCGCGGATGCGGAGCGAACCAGTTCCGGTCCCCGATTCAACGCGCAGGATAGGAAGGTTTAAAAGCTTGAAAAGGAAGGGAATATCCACACTCGCGTTGGAGACGTCCAGATTGATGGCAGAATCCGCATAGCGCCCCTCGGCGATAAAGGAGAGGGGCAGGCTTTTTGCAAGTACCAGGCTCAGTTCTCCAGCGGAGCCAAGCCGGGCCCTGAGTTCGTCCTGTTCGCCTGCGGAAAGAATCAACACTCCTGAGTTACGGGTCACTGAAACAGGAATTGCATCGAGCTCTCCTCCAAACCAGTGCGCTTCCGTTATCAAACCACTGGCTTTATACCCGTCAAACATAGAAGACGGAGCTTCAGTCCTGTTGATCGAGCCCCCGGAGGCGATCAAAGTTCCTGTAAAAGCGTTACCCTGAAATGAGTAGGAGAGGTCAGCTGACAATTCGGCATCGGCATCGGTGACGTCGTAGCGCAGTGCGAGGCCCGAAACGTTCAGTTCACCAACACGCGCTCGAGAATCAGTCAGCGTCACTGTTCCTCCTTCATATGCACCAGAACCCGAGATGAACGGCAAGCCCGCTGCCCGCTGCCCTCCGTTGACCGTAACGTTGAACCGTACCACAGGTTCCTGGACTGAACCGGACACAGTTGCATCCGCATCCGCTACGCCGCGGAGCGATGGAATCGAAAGCCGGGCCAGTGGCGCTTTGCGCAACGAAACGACGGCATCCAGGCCTCCGCCACCGCGGTACTCACCGTCTACGACATAATATTCGCCCAGGGCACCGGACATCCGCAGCTTGGTCGACACTCGGAAACCGTCTGAGAGCGCCCAGGTTACGTCCGCGGCGCCATTCAATGCTGAAATCCTGTCAACAAACGTCAGCCGGCTGAAGGTACCGCCAGATTCGTCAAACACTCCCGATGCTGATACGGAGGGCAATACCGCAACTCCCGGAGGCTGAGTCAAGGCTAGATCATTCAGGATTACATCCCAGTCCTCAGGAGAAGCAATGCGCGCGTACGTGGATGCGGAGAGGAACGACACGGTATCAAACAGGGGAACAGGCAGGTCCACGACGTCCAGCCTGCCACTGATCACTCCGTCTTCCTGTCTCCCTGTCAGCCTCAGACCGTAATCGCCGGTGACTGCCAGGGCTCCGTCCATCAGGGTTCCCGAGAACGAATAGGGCAAGTCTTCAAGCCGGAGGTCAGCGTTGAAGCCCAGGCCGGCCGTGTTACCATAGTCCAGTGAAGCCGATCCTGTAATTGAAAAACCTGCCACGGTTGCATCAAAGGCACTGACATTCAGCAGGCCGAGTCCACCGGAGAAACTGGTTACTCCAAAAGCGTTGACCGGGCCCTCATACACGAAAAGCAAGCCGGAGGAATTGTATGAAAGCCCGGTAAAATCGCTGTAGACGGCAAGCTCCCCTTCAATCACGAGTGGTTTGAGGATCGGGACGCCGCCATGACCGACGAGTTGTTCCAGGAGCAAGGGAAAAGCATCGAGGCGCAAGGCACCGAAGCGCAGGGTGGCTTCCAGGTAGGGCTTGTTGCCCAGGGAGGTAGTACCCTCGATGATGAGCCGCGAAGCTGTGGAGACGGTTACTGGTTCAAGAGCATCGAGTGACAGTGGAATGGTCACCGATGCAGACGCGTCTTCGTTGTATGGAAGGGCCGCTTCAACATAGAAGGAAACGGAAGATGCATCCAGTTCTACAGAAATTGCCCCGTCGCTGACGACTGCATCGGCAATGCTTATGGCCGGGGCATAGGCGAACCAGGAGGAACCGGAACCTACTATGTTGAAATCGGCTGCGGCCATCAGGCCAGCCCGTACGGTATATTGTGCCGAGAGAAGCCCCGACGCACCCAGGGTTGAAGGTAACAATTCACCGGAGTAGCCAAGCTCGAGAACCTCGTTGCGGAGGGTCGCGGTGTCAACAGTCAGCGATTTCCAGGAACCCGAAGCGGCTAGCGTGAGCAGCGGCCGTCCGCCTGGCAGGTCAAGCGGTATGATCCCCGAAAGACTGACCGTCATGGAACTGCCGCCAAGGCTCAGATCGGAGGAGACTGAAACAGCGCCACTGTATCGTGCTTCAAGCCACGGCGAGATGGAAGCGGTATCCGGGCCAGGACTGAAAAAAGACCGTGGTGACCACCGGGTACATGCAACCTCTACGGAAACCTGCCCCGAAACAGCATCCCAGGAGGCCTCGAAGCGCTCAAGTCCATCACGCGGTACGATGGAAGCCCGTATGCCTGAAGGGTCAAGGTTGGCCAGCAGACGTATCCCGGAGAGCCGTCCCAGATTGCTGTCGGCTGCCAGATTGGCAGAGAGCGAGGCTTCCCGTGTATCGAGATCGTACGCTGCCGAAGCCGAAAACGGCACTTCCATGAGTTTTACCCTGAATCGGCCCAGCGGATCGGACGCGAGCAGGGTGCCGGCGAGGCTCGCGCCGAGCAGTCCACCCTCCCCCAGTACGAGGTCAGCAGCCCTGACACGGGCCTCAACCCAGGCGCCGTCATCAAAACCGAGGCGGACATTGACGCGTCTCAGTTCGATGGCCGGCCCCGCCTGCATGGCGAGACTGCTGCCGGCAGAACCGCGCCCGGGTGCGAAGCGGGATGCGATGCGATCGACGAGCATGACAGCCTCAGTGTAGCTGGTTTCGATGGTCAGGTCCTCGATGCGCAGCCGGGTTGCCCTGAAGGTGCCGGACAGCAGGGAAGACAACCGGTACTGCATGCTGGCAGACGTAGCACTGGCCATCAGTACACCACCGCTCCGCAGTTCCAGACCGCCGAGCGTCACGGAACCAAGCAAGCGGGGTGAGGCGGTCTGGTAGGAAACCTCGATGTCCAGCCCGTCCAGCAATGGCGAGAGCCGGTGTTCAATCGACCCGGCAACGTACGATTCCAGCCTTGAAAGCACGGGCGAAACGCTCAGTGCCCAGGCAGTGACGACAGCGAGGACAATGGTAAAGGCTATGACAAGGGGCGCTGGAGCTCGCAACTTCACCATCCAACAGTACCACAGAGGAGGGTCTTGCGCCATAACGCACCCGGGCGCTATGCTCCCGGCGATGCAGAACGGAAGAGAACTCATGGAAAATTTCGTCGTTTTTGAAGGCATAGACGGCACGGGAACGACGACCCAGCTGAACCGCCTCTCGCGGAGGCTCGAGGGTACTGGCATAGCGTATAACGCGAGTTGCGAGCCCTCGCCTGGACCCGTCGGACTGCTCATCCGCCAGGCGCTCTCCGGCGCTTTCGTGGCAAGGCCGGAGACGGTAGCCAGACTCTTTGCGGCAGACCGCGGAGAGCACCTGTACGGCCCCGACGGCATCGTGGCCCGCACCGGCCAGGGGCAACTCGCCATCAGTGACCGGTATTTCTTCTCGTCCCTGGCCTATCAGGGCCTGACCTGCGGACAAGAACTGCCAGAACTGCTGAACGCACCGTTTCCCCTGCCGGAACTGCTCCTGTTTTTCGAACTTGATCCGGAAGTAGCGGAGCGACGGATGGCCAACCGACCTGCGCTCGACATCTACGAAAACCTCGGGTTCCAGCGCCGTGTGGCGGAGGCGTACCGGACCATAGTCGACTCCTTCGAGGGCTCCAGCATGACTATTGCCAGGATCAATGCCTCGGCGACACCCGACGAGGTGGAAGCAGCCGTCTGGGATGCCGTTTCTCCGCTGGTACGCAGGATTAGCAGGCGCTGACCCTATACCCGGCCCCTGCCATGGCCGATACTTAGACTGTATGAAACGAATTGCCGCACTTCTGCTCCTCCTCGTTGCTTCGGCGATAGCCCTGCCAGGCTATCCGGTCTACTTCAAGGAGCAGTTCTACCGCCTCTACCACACACACTACATACAGTATCCAGACGATACCATAGAAAACATCTACTGGCTGGAGCAGGCTGCCAAGGCCGACTTCTGCAATCCCCTGTACGCGCTTGCCACGATACAGAATGAACGTGAATGGGAGCGCTACCGTTATCTGGTCAACATGCACCTGGACCTCAAGCTGATAGAACAGCACCTGTACCTCGGTGCCAAGTTTGACAAGCGGGTGGCCTATTTCTACAACGCGCCATGGAAAAAAGAAAATCTGGAGAGCCTCAAGATTGCCGAGACAGCCTACAAGGCAGCCCTGTCGTACTGGAAGACAGCCAGGGAATGGGCACTCAAGGCAGAGGACATCAGGTTCCTGTACCTGCCGGACGTGCAGTTCATGGAGGACGAGGCGTTCAGGATCAAGGATGGCCAGCTCGACTACGCCCGCATCATAGGCCGGCAACTGACGCGGCTCGAGAAGGTGCGCGCGGATTTCGAGGCCATGGACGAGGCAAGCTATTAACACGAACAAGTCAGCCCTGCTGGTAACCGGCGGCGAGCCTCCGCCCTTCGAGGCTATACGGCACCGCCTGCCGGAATTTTCATTCATCTGCGCCGCGGATTCAGGACTCGACGTGGTGCGAAGCTGGGGCCTGAAGCCCGACCTCGTGGTAGGCGACATGGACTCCATCTCTGACCCGGCTATCCTGAAACAGTATCCCGAGGTGCTGGCGTTCTCACGCGACAAGGACGACACGGACACAGAAATCGGCCTGCGAGAACTGCGGGAACGCGGCTACAACTGGGTCGTGATGGCGGGCGGCGGCGGCGGCCGACTCGACCACCTGCTAGCGCTGAGGGCCCTTCTGGAACGGCCCGGCGGACCGGACGAGTGGCTGTGCTCCGGTGAGCGCATAGTGCGCCTGGTGGAACCCCGGCATTTTCCGGTTACACCGGGAGCCACCATCTCGGTATTTCCGCTGGCAGGCGGTGCTGCCGGCATGCACAGCGAGGGACTCAAGTGGCCACTGGATGGCCTTTCATGGGATCAGAGCCATTTTGGGGTCTCCAATGTGGCGACTGCGGGAAATCTCTTCATCGATCCGGGTGAACGTCCCCTGTTCATCGTCATGCCGCTCTGAGGGGAGACCGGGCTACTCCGCCCTGGCAGCGAACGCGGCCCTGAGCAGCCGTTGTGTCTCCAGCGGATCCTGAACCAGAACGCGGCGCCCGGCCAGCAATTCGGTAATGCCTATCTCCCGCGGGTACCGTGGAATGATGTGCAGATGCAGGTGATCGATGCTGGCACCGGCTACGAGCCCCATGTTGTAGCCGATATTGTAGCCAGCCGGACCATGCGTGGAATCCAGCACGTCGAGGCAGGCTCTGGTCAGCGCATCGATGTCGGCTCGCTCCTCGTCCGCAAGCTGGCGCAGATCGTTTACATGTCGCCGCGGGAACACGATGAGATGCCCCGGATTGTACGGATACAGGTTGAGCGACACCATGGACAGGGCCGTCTCGTGCACCAGCAGGCTCTGCACGTCGGCTGAACCGTCACGGACCAGGCAGAGTATGCATCCATCGGGCTTGCCGCCCTTCAGGTACACAAGCTTGTCGAAGTTGAAAAAGTATTCCATCGCCTCTACTTTCCGGATACCGGTCGTCTATGCGGACCATTCCTTGCTTACGGTTATACAGGAAACCTCCCTGTTTTTCCACCCGCACTTGCGTGCGCCGGCTCAGCCGGGCTAGAGTGGTTCCATGCAGGAAGACCGCGCCCTATCAGTCAGTGAACTCACGGGCCTCGTCAAGAACCTTCTCGAGGAATCGTTGCCCGAGGTGGTGGTGGAAGGCGAGATATCCAACTGGCGGCCAGCCTCGTCGGGGCATGTCTACTTTACGCTCAAGGACTCGGGGGCGATGCTCCAGGCGGTTATGTTCAAGGGCAAGGCGTTGCGGCTGGCATTCAGGCCCGTGGATGGAACGCTCGTACGGGCCAGGGGAGCGGTCAGTGTGTACGCCGCGAGGGGGCAGTACCAGCTCATCGTCGAATCGATGCAGAAAGCCGGTGAAGGCGACATCCTGGCTATGCTGGAGGAACGCAAGCGCAGGCTCGCGGCAGAAGGCCTCTTCGATGCCGACCGCAAACCTCCCCTGCCTACATTTCCTACCCGTGTGGCTGTCATCACCTCTCCCACCGGGGCCGCACTCCGCGACATACTGTCAGTGCTCGGCAGGCGGAACGCGGGCATCCGGGTGACCATCCTTCCGGCAGCTGTCCAGGGAGAAGAGGCGCCCGCGGCCATAGTCCGCCAGATAGAGACGGCAAACGCCTGCAAGCTGGGTGATGTCATCATCATTGGCCGGGGCGGCGGATCCCTCGAGGACCTGCTGGCCTTTTCCGATGAATCCGTCGTGCGGGCCGTAGCGGCTTCCAGGATACCGGTCATAAGCGCGGTCGGGCACGAGATAGACTGGAGCCTCTGCGACTACGCCGCCTCGCTGCGGGCTCCTACGCCGAGTGCTGCTGCCGAACTGGTCTCGGAGAGCGCAGCCTCCGTGGCAGACCGCGTATACGCTGCTACTGATTCACTGACGCTCAGCCTTCGCGCGCGTCTGGAACGGGCCAGACTCCTCATCGAGACGTTTTCACCCGAGCACCTGGAACTGCGCTTCGAACGGACGCTGCAACCATTCAGGCAACGCTTCGACGACGCAAAGGAACTTCTCGTACGGGGAGCCGGAGACGCCTGCGTTTCGGCGCGGCACCGGCTGTCCTCGGCAGATGCCGTCCTCCGGGCCTCTGATCCCATGGCCATACTCGCCCGCGGATTTGCAGTCGTCAGGAAGCCGGGGAATATCAGGGCAATCAGGAACGCATCCGATCTGGCAGCAGACGATCCCGTGTCCATCACCTTTGCGGCCGGAAACGCCGCAGCCAGAATCGTGGAGGTTACCGCATGAAGAATTTTGAAGAACGACTCGCCAGACTCGAAGAGTTGTCTGAACGCATCAGGGAACCGGATCTGGCACTCGAGGATGCGGTAGCCGTCTTCGAGGAAGGGGTAAAGTTGTCCAAGGGGCTGGAAAAAGACCTGGAACGCATCGAGGCGCGGGTAGAAATACTCCTGAACCAGCCAACGGCGCCAGACGAAAAACCGGAACTGGGCCTCTTTGACTCAGAGCAGAAGTAACGGAACAACGAACGGAAGCAGCGAACGGTCTGAATCCGATAGATCGAGCGTTTCAAGTTCCCCTGCGCCAACCCAACGGACTTCGTCGTGCTCGCGGAGTTCCCGGGGTTCGCCGTCGAACGAGACCCGCAGGGCGGCCAATTCGTAGTGTTTGCCGTTGTTCTGAAAGGCAGACTGCCCGATTGTGGCACCAACGGAAATTGCCAGAGCGAACTCCTCGTCGAATTCCCTGACAGCGGCCTCGGCGTCGTGTTCTCCCGGTTCGAGCTTGCCGCCGGGGAATTCCCACTTGCCACCCATGGCTCCACCCGCAGACCTGCGAGCTACAAGGACACGGTCGCCGCGGATGGCGACCCCTGCTATCGACCTCATCTACAGGAACAGTATGTTGGCAAACAGGAAGTGAACGAAGCCGCTCACGATGCTGACGATGCCGACGATGCGCTTGTTGGCCACGAAGATGGAATCAAGCTTTTCAAGGGTTGTTGTCGTGACATTTGAATTGCTTTTGTAGAACTCAAGGAGCAGCGTAAAGCCCGACGCCATGCCGGCCAGAGACGGAACCAGATCTCCTATAACGGGAATGTCACCGCGCATGACGGTTAAAAGCTTGAAAAAACCCACGGTTGAACACAGGATTCCAAGCACGAGCCGGATGGTCGCATCCTTGAGGAATTCCCTGACACCATCGAACTTGGTGCCACTTGATTCTGTCTGGAATGATATGAGCGCATATCCGGAGACAATATTCATGAGGATGCTCAATAGATAGAATTGAACCATCTTGCCATCCCCTTTCTCTGTGGTAAAAATACCATAGCGGAAAGCCATTCAGGGGTCAAGACTACTCGACAGGGACCACAAGCTCTACTGAGTCGATGTTTTCTCCGGCGGGTCCCGGCAGGGTTGCGATGACCGCTATCCGTGCCGGCCTGGTTTCTGCCTGAAACCTGAGCCGAATATCAGCTTCTGCAACCTGCATTATTCCCGTTGAATACTCCAGGCCATCGCCCGTCCTGATCTCGAGCATCGCGGGCTTTGCTGACCTTACGCGGTCAAGCCATGTGGAACTACGCTTGACCGTGACGTAAACATGCCCCTCGAACCACATCGCCGTTGCGGTCACGGCATTGCCTGCCACACTGCCTTCGTTTTTAGTTCCCTGTATGTATCCCACGACGAACACTGCGACGATCATAAAAAGCAGGGCAAAAAACAGGCTCGCGAGTGCTCTGGTCGCTACGAGTGCCCGCAGGAAGCCAGGCCGTCTGGCGGTATGCCGCTCGATGGCAAACCTGGCATCGGCGCTGGCGTTCTCCAGTCTCCGCTCCCGGTTGTAGTAAAAAACGACCTGGCCTTTATCCTTGGTTTCCATCAAATTCCCTCCGGTATGAAAGCAGGGCGGCCTCGCCGAGGAGCGCTTCTGCCTCGTAGAAGCCCTTCGCGGCCGCGGCCCGGCCTGCGAGTCCGTGCGTCAGGACCGCAGCGATGGCTGCATCCCAGGCGCTCGATCCACGGGCAAGGTAGCCTCCAGCCAGTCCGGCGAGTACATCGCCAGAACCCGCGGTCGCCAGCGTCGGTTCGCGGCCGTCCCACACGGCGAGGCGGCCATCGGGGTCGCCTATCCAGG
>JFJP01038337.1_pt1 | contig 18085 bp, 15 predicted proteins | sample 431651 | NCBI WGS metagenome assembly JFJP01 (sample SAMN02602958, study PRJNA72255) | Microbial mat metagenome, whole genome shotgun sequencing project. | biome: fresh water; feature: sink hole; material: water; isolation source: purple microbial (photo- and chemosynthetic) mats found in...
TAGCCATCACCTTCTCTCTGCTTGCAGGACTTTTGCTGCATTTCAAAGAAGCCAGACAGTTACAAAAAGCTTCAAACTAAATTGAATTATGAACAAATTTCAGGAAATATACCAAAGCAAACTCATCAGCATAGAAGACGCTGTACAATTGATACAAAGCGATACCGATGTAATAGTAGCCCAGTGTGCTTCGGAACCACAAGGCTGTATGTCAAAATTCCATCTGGCAGCACCTCGCGTAAAAAACGTAGGAGTATTTTCGGTACTCACACTCAAGCCTTACGATTTTTACATGAAAAAAGAAATGAAAGGTCATTTTGAACTCTGTAGTTGGTTTCATGCACCGGGTTCGCGCCAAGCAATAAAAGAAAATACAGGTACCGTCACTTTCGTGCCCAACATGCTGCACCGTGCTGCCACCGACCGCATGAAGGTGAAACGCCCGCATATCTTTTTTGGCACATGCACACCACCCGACACTAAGGGCTATGTATCGCTTTCGCTAGGTATTACATACGAAAAAGACATCATGGAAGCCGCTGAAATAGTGGTTCTGGAAGTAAACGACCAACTGCCACGTACCTTGGGCGACACCCATGTGCATGTATCGGACGTGACGTATTTTGTGGAATATTCTCAAGAGCCTCCTACTCTACCAACCCCTCAGCCGGATGCAGTAGCCCTGGCCATAGGCGAAAATATAGCAAAACTAGTAGAAGATGGTTCAACCATACAACTCGGAATAGGTGAAATACCAAACGCTGCAGCCCTTTCGCTGAGAGGCAAAAAAGACCTGGGGGTACATACCGAAATGTTTGTGGATTCCATGATGGAATTGTACGAAATGGGGGTAATTACCAACAAACGCAAATCGTATTACAAAGATAAATTCGTTTGCACTTTTGCCATGGGCAGCCTCAAGCTATACGAATGGCTCAACAACAATCCTGCTGTAGAGTTTTTGCGTGGGAAATATGTAAACGATCCTTGTGTGATGAAACAAAACTCACGCATGGTATCCATTAACACCTGCATGTCGGTTGATTTTACCGGACAAGTTGCCAGTGAAAGCATAGGTACTCAGCAATACAGTGGCACAGGTGGGCAAACCGACACCGCAGTAGGCGCAGTAGAAGGTACCGATGGATTGGGAAAATCGATCATAGCTTGTCGCTCCACTGCCAAAAACGATACCATATCAGCCATAGTTCCGGTACTGGCTCTGGGTACTGCAGTAACCCTGCACCGCAGCAATACCGACTATGTAGTTACCGAACATGGCATAGCACGCTTGACAGGACTCACCGTACGCGAACGAACACGAGCGCTTATAGCCATAGCTCATCCGAAATTCAGAGATGAACTCACGGCGAATGCTGAGAAAATGGGATATTTATAAATATTTTTTACACAAAATGAAAACATTACCCATACGCATAAAAGCGACCGGAATATATGCCCCGGGAGAGCCCATCAGCAATTTGGAACTGAAACAACTGGCAGGAATAGAGTTTGATCACGAAAAAACCGAAGCCAAACTCGGTATCGCTCGCAGGCACATTGCCCACCTGAGGGGATTGGACGAAACCACTGCCGATTTTGCAACCAAAGCCGCACAACATGCCATACAGAATGCAGGTATAGAGGCAAAAGAATTGGGATTAGTAATTGTAGGCACTGATACTCCAGAATACATCACCCCAGCCACTTCCATTCTGGTACAGGGGCGCTTGCAGGAAGGCGAAACATGGGCTTCCACCTTCGATGTTGCAGCTTCGTGTGCCAGTTTCACCATTGCCCTCGACAATGCAGTACGCATAATGGCCACCGACGAAAGCATAAAATATGCTGTAGTCATAGGTGTATACAATATGCCGGCTTTTATTCGCCCTGATGATTCCTTTGGCCTTTCCATTTTTGCAGATGGAGCAGGTGCAGTAGTGCTGGAACGCACTCCGCTTACAGAAACTTCTGCATACTTGGCAGGGCAACTGCTCACCGACGGTACCCAGCACGATTTTATAGGCATATACAGCGGTGGCTCACGCAATGCAATCACCCACGAAAAGCTGCTCAGCAACGAATATGGACTGCAAAGCCTGAAGCCACTCCCCGGCGACCGCAATGTGCGCCTTTGGCCTATGGTAGCTCTGAGATTATCAGAAAAAGCCGGATTAGCCACTGGGGATGTAGATCATTTCCTTTTCACCCAAATAAATAAATCGGTGATAGAAAAAGTAATGACAGAACTTGGTCAGCCTATGAATAAAACAACCTGTGTGATGCAGGATTACGGATACACCGGATCTGGCTGCATACCTATGGCATTGCACAGAGCCATTGAAACCGGAAATGTGAAACGAGGCGACAAACTTATGCTTATAGCCTCGGGTGCAGGTTTGGCCGTTGGCAGCAATTTGCTCATTTATTAATTTATACAAAAAATGGATACAATCGGAATATTATCCACCGGAATATACTTACCTTCCCCCAGAATGACTGCCGCACAAATATCGGCAGCTACAAACCATGTGTGGAGCGAAGATGCAGTGATAAACAAACTTGGTATTAAACAAAAACCCATACCCGGCCCGGAAGACGGCACACAAGAAATGGGAGTAAAGGCGGCACTGGATGCCTTGAAAAACGCTCAATTAGATCCACTCGAAATTGACCTCATACTTTGTATTGGCGAAGAATGGAAAGAGTATCCGCTCACCACATCAGGTATTTATATTCAGGAAAAAATAGGAGCGCACCGTGCTTGGGCCATAGACATACAACAGCGATGCGGCACCACCGTAGCAGCCCTGAAAATAGCCAAAGACATGATGCTAGCCGACCCTGAAATAAAAACAGTATTGATAGTAGGTGGATACCGAAACGGCGACTTCATAGACTATACCGACTCTGCAGTTTCATTCATGTTCAATCTGTCGGCAGGAGCCGGTGCCATGATACTGAGGCGCAATCACCCCAAAAATCTGGTGCTCGGTTCGCATATCATCACAGATGGCACCCTAGCACGCGATGCTGGTGTACAATACGGTGGAACTCAGAATCCTATCAGTGCAGAGAATATTTCGTCGGCTTACAAATCGCTCCGCGTTTTCAACGAAAAGCATATGAAAGACCGCCTGAATGAAGTAAGCATGCCCAACTGGCTGATGTGTATTGACAAGGCGTTGGAAAAGTCCGGACTTACACGAAAGGATATTAACTATCTGGCTGCTTTACATTTCAAACCATCGGGCTACAAATATATACTCAATGAACTAGGACTCGCCGAAAGTCAAAGTATATACCTCGACGAATTTGGGCATATGGGGCAAGTAGATCAAATACTCTCCCTGCACCTTGCGCAACAACAACAACTGCTAAAACCCAGAGATATTGTGGCCATGATAGCAGCCGGAATAGGCTATGCCTGGGGGGCAAGTATCATCAGATGGAACTAGGTCGGAATACTAAATTATATGGCTATGTACCTATTTTACAATACATTTAACATTACGAATGCCGAATATTTAATATTTGTCAACCCCATCTTTCTGTAAATTACAAACGATTTAGATTTAAAACTAACTACTTTTACAACAAATTAATTGATAACAAATTTATGAAAAACAAAAATCTAGCTCTCATCTTTCTTTTCATCATCACCCTTGCAGGATTTGTATCTTGCAGCGAAGAAAGCGAAAATCAAGAACCATTCGTAAAAAGTGTAGTTCTATCGTCAGATAACAAAACAGCCACGGTTACTTTCAGCGAGGCTGTATATGGCAATGCTGAAGGAACCGAGGCCGTAACTGCTGCCGACGTAGCTCTTACAATAACCGGAGTCACTTTTACTTACACAGTAGAACATGCGATAGGAAGTGAAACCATGAAGATAAATCTCGCAGTTACTTCTGTAGTGCAAGGTACTGAGGTATTGAACATAAAAGCAGCTACTGCAAGCAGTATTTACGACGCTGACGGTGCTGCTATGGATGCAATGGTTGAGTTTTCGACCGACAAACTAGGCAAAGACCTTGGTATCATTGGTAAATGGCAAAGTAGCGGTGCTAATATAGCTCCTCTATTGGTTACTTATTTCAAAGTTGATTCTATTTCAGCTGAATTCAAAGCCGACAAAACCTACGTTGTACACCAATTTAACGAAGGGAATACAACCAATACCCCAAACTTGATTTTTTCAGGTACATACAACATAGTTAAATCTACTGTTGGTAATATCTGGACTATCACCATTACTCAAACTTTACCTATGGAAGCTTCTGTTTCAGGTATATTTGAAATTAAGAAAGACAATAACACCGACGTATTGTGGTACGAAGTTGTTCAAACTTCCGGCACTCAAAACGTACCTCCAACTCCTGCTCTTGGTTTTGGTAGCTCAAATGGCGGTACTTTAGGTTTGATCAACATTCAAAAGTATTTAAGACTGCCTTAAGATTTTTAGTAATTAATACATAGAGGTTTTCCCTAAAAGCTATATTCCCGAATAAAACGGGAAATGGTAATCGGTTCGAAAAAACAGATTACACTTGCGGGAAAACCTCATTTCTTTAATATGAATTGAAATGAAAAAAATATTCCTGACATTAACTTCCTTTCTTATACTTGGAAGCTTAGGGTTTGCACAATTTGATAATGCTGCAGGCCCCAAAGAAGTAGAAAAGAGTATATTCAAAAACGATTTACCCATAAGCGCCGGAACCAATACAGAATTTCAGTTTCTGGCGTTTTTCATAAATCAAGCTGTTACCTCAAACATTTACCCACAAGCCAGTTTGTTCAATGGCCAATTGGTAGGCAGGCTTTTTGGATCCAACTCATCAACTACTTCCGATTCACTCACGTCGTTTTATGTTGAACAGCGTATCCTGCCATTTTTCATATATCAACCCAAACTTTTCAACGGAAAAGCCATACTCAGGGCTTCCTTTGAAATAGACTGGACCTGGGGCGACCAATCATACGGGCTTAGTGGCAACAAAGGTTCTGCATTCAATGCAGATAATGTGAATATTCAAACACAAAACATTGAATTGGAACTTATTCCCGTAAAATCTTGGTACGTAAACATTGGTTTACAGCGATTATTTGACACTCCTTATAATCCTTACCGAACTTTTTTCGACAAAATGACCACTACGGGCTATAGGCTGGCATATTGGGGATCAGATGGAGTTGGCATATCTGTAAGGCACGATGGCGACTACAACAAATTGAAGGCTGGTGTATACACCTTGTATGAAAACAATGTGGAAGATAAAGATGATGTTACACTGTACGAGTTATTCGGAGAGCATAAATTCAGTATGAACTGGAACATGGGTGCGAGTGTTCATTATTTGTCCGACAGAGGAAAAGGACGCGGCGGCCCATCAGTATTCAGCCAAGGACTCATGAGTACCAATGCAGCTTACAATGGGGCCTATTTATTTGAGCTACCCACCAACGACTACAAAGCAGATATTGCATGGTTAGGCACTTTCTTTAGTCGCAATACCGATTTTTGGAACGACCCTTATCAACTCAGCGGTTTCTTTAATTTCAACCTGGGTAGCGTAAAAACCTATGACGGAACTGATTATGTAAAAGATACAGATATAGCAGGCTTTGCACTTAATTTGAGAGGCGCATACAGATTTGGTCAAACAGTAAACGACTTTGTATCTGCCGACTTTTTGTATACTACTGGCGATGGCGACGGAAATGCCAATGGAACATACTCTGGCGTGATCACAGGAAATACCTGGGGGATGCCGGGTGCCATTTTTGTTAGTTCCGGTTCGTATTTACTTTTCCCACATGCAAGTGTTATCAACAGGTTTACCCCGGTTGTTTCCGACATTTCAAACATGGGTTATGGAGTTACCGGTGGAACACTTACTGCCAATTACGATTTCATACCAAACCGCATAAACCTGAAACTCGGTACAGCTGCTGCATTAAGCACGGTAAGTCCACAGAATGCAGACAAATACATGGGTGCCGAAATTAATGGCTCATTGCGCTACACCTTCGGCCCTTTTATGACACTGGAGCTGAATGCTGCTTACCTTAAATTGGGTGAATTCTTCGATAGCAACGACAGCAGCCACGGTACAGATATCAATGGCCCTAATTATAAAACACGTCCTACCGACCCATGGACTGTATTTTTAGCTTATAAATGGCTCATGTTTTAACCAACCAAATGATTATATTTGAATATGAAAAAATACATTTTTATCATAATAGCTACATTAATGGTTATGAGTAGTTGTGCACCTTACAACAATTTGCCTACCCTTGGCACTATGAACGATTTGAGCTACCAATACGATACCAAGTATGTAAAAATAGCCGACAATCTAAAAATAGCCTATATAGAAAAAGGTACTGGCCCGGAAACTATCGTTCTCATACACGGACTAGGTAGCTATTCACCTGCATGGAACCGCAATATCGACGAGTTGAGCAAACAATTCAGGGTAATGGCTATTGACCTGCCCGGATATGGAAAATCTGACAAACCCGTTCATTCCGGACGTATGAGCTACTACTCTTCTGTAGTGGTGCAAGTACTTGATGCTCTTAAACTGGATAAAGTAATACTTGGTGGACACTCCATGGGCGGACAAATATCAATGATAACCGCTTTGCAATACCCCGACAAAGTAAAAAAACTGATTTTGGTAGATCCTGCAGGTTTCGAGAAATTTCACGCCGGTCAGCGGAAATGGTTCAAAGAAATAATGACCCCAAACTTGGTGAAGCTTACCACTGTAGAAGCCATTGAGTCTAACTTGGCTACAAATTTTTACCGTTTGCCTGAAGAAGCCAAATTTATGATTACCGACCGCATAGCCATGCGACATGCTTCAGATTTTGACTACTACTGCTGGGCTGTGGCTAAATCGGTGGAAGGCATGGTGGAGGAGCCGGTTTACAACAAGCTAAGCGACATTAAAGTGCCAACCCTCATATTTTTTGGAGAAAATGACAACCTGATACCCAACAGATATCTCAATCCCGGATTTACTAAGGACATAGCCACCGACGGTGCATCCAAAATTGCAGGGAGTAAATTGATTATGGTTCCAAAATGTGGACATTTCATGATGTTTGAGCATCCGGAAGTTTTCAACGCTGAAGTTATAAAATTTATGAACGAATAATACATGGAAGAAAGATTTCACTCTAAACATTGCACCATTGGCATAAGACCTGAAATTCGCTGCGTAGAAATAGTATGGAATGGCGCACCAAGTAGCATTGAATTTAAAAATGCCTGTAATATGGTAATTGATTTGCTGGCTGAATTCAAGTGGTGCAAAATACTGACTGACAACCGAAAGAGTGTAGTTTTTGGGATAAGCGATATTGAATGGCTGAATACCGATTGGCTCAACAGAGCACTTGCCGCAGGATACAAAGTTACAGCTTCGGTTGTTGACACCAAACAAGTGTTTGTAGACTATGCTGTAAATAATGTAATAAAAGCCAGGGAGCAAAAAGATGTGGAATCAAAAAGATTTATCAATTACGATAGTGCCATGAAATGGCTGTCAGAATATCATCCATCTTAACGAAATATTATGTTCAAGGCAAAATGAAACACCCATATTGCCAATTTTGCTCTCCTGGTGTGTTCAGACTCATATCATGCGTGCTTCAAAATGCGATTTAGTTTATATTGTAAAAGGTAGCTGACTCAGGTTTGCTGCCTTTTTTTATGTAAGTAAAATCCATTTACAGACCTTCAATTCAATATAAAAAACATTACTTTAGTATATTAATTTGCAGTGTAAAATGAGGAACAAACTCGAAACATTTACCCAATTTACAGAATTGCTATACCCACATGAGATAGAATATCTTATTTCCATTCAACAATTTAGCAAAGATGTAAATTTGCGTATCCTGCACCTGATACACTTCAATAGCAAAAATCCATTCAACACGCTTCCATTTGATGGGGAAATAGACAAACGAACATACTCTTACCTGAAAAAATGGATTACAGAAAGCCTGAACAAAATTGACGTAGACATTTTCTTTGAATGGTTAACTCAAATTGACAAGCAAGTAATGACTGATGCCATCATTCCGGACCAAGAACGTCAGATATTAGATTATACACGCATTATTACCCCTGGGCATTACTATTTTATCCGTTTTTACGAGCTTATACTCTCTTACCGCGATTACCTCCTCATACGCATACGCAACAGATTCTATAAGCCAATTATCAATTATCTCGATATAAACCAAGAAGCATATTTAAGATGCAAGGAAATCAACGAAAAACTGAATGATGCCACTATAGATATCATACGACAGCATGAAACTATAGATAGAGAATCTAAACACTGGGAAAATCTGTTGTTAGAAACTTTCTATAACAAACATCTTGACGGATACTCGCGCTACAGAGCCGCAGTGAGGCTAACATTTATGTATTACAATTACCGCGAATTTGAAAAACTACGAGAATTATATAGTGAATTAGATAGATCTTTCAAATCGGAGGTTTTTTATTCACCTCGCCTTATGGCCAATTATTATGCAAACAGGGCCATGATGCACAGCAAACTTGGAGAACTGGAAGAATCGGAGAAATACGGATATCTATCAATCCGCCATCCAAATAGCGACTACTTATTTTATCTGGTAAACTTATGTGGCGTATTGCTGAAGCAAAACAAGAACGAAATTGCGCTTAAACTGATGTCCTCGAGCATACCCATGCTCAAGCAAACCAATAGCTTTTATAACCGAATCGGGTTTGTTGCTTTTTATGTGCGCACGCTGCTGGCCAACAAACAGGTAGACAAAGCAATAGATTATGCAGGAAATTATCTGGAATGCTTCAAAAAAGAAATTTTTGCTCACCGCTGGCACCTGTTTTTTGATGCCTATTTCAGAGTACTTTTGCATGGCGAAAAATATGGCAGGATTCTTCATTTATCCAAACGCTTCAGTTTGATTCAAAAAGAGCGGCAATTTGTGGGTAAATCACAATACCTACCCATATTGCTTTGGTACACCACTGCAGCCGATTACCTGGAAAACAATCTGAATGCAGAGCAAACCAAACAAATCATTTACAAATCGGCCTTATTGCTTATAGAAAATAAATATAAAGAACAGAAAATAAAAGAGTTACTAAACATAATACACTCGCATTTGCCGGACATCATACAAGCCGTGCGCAAGGAACTACATTTGTAGAAACTACAATTTTCAGGCGTTTACTCGCACGCCTATTACTATTACATCATCGGTTTGCCCGTAATCACCTTTCCAATCTTCCAGAAAATCTATGAAGCGCTGTTTCTGGACTTCCATCGGCAATTTATATACCGAGGAGATAAGTTCTGAAAGGCCGACCTTTTTGATCTTACGATTTTTTGGGCCACCAAATTGGGAGTAATATCCATCTGAAAAAATATAAAACGTGTCGCCGGCAAGCAATTGCAATTCCTGATTGGTAAAAGGCACTTCAGCAAAGTGAATGCCCACAGGCTGGCTATCTGCTTTTAGTTCTACAAACAAAGGCTTCTCAGAATCTTCGGGGTTTTCGCGAAACAACCAAAATGGATTGTAAGCCCCGGAATACCTCAACATGTTAGTATTCAGGTCTAATACACAAAGCGCCATATCCATTCCATCACGCTGCTCACCTTGCTTACCGGTTTGACCAAGGGTAAGCTTTATTTTTGCACGCATTTGTTCTAGCATATCAGCAGGCTGCAACAAGTCGCCATGCAAAGCTATTTCATTGAGCATAGATATACCCAGCACACTCATAAAAGCCCCCGGTACACCGTGCCCAGTACTATCTGCAGCTACCAGTATCAAAGTACTTTTATTGGCATATGCCCAATAAAAATCGCCCGAAACAATATTTCTGGGGGAGAAGAAAATGAAATAATCACGAAAATACTTGGAAAGAATCTCCTCGCCCGACATCAAGGCCCGCTGAATGCGTTCTGCATATCTGATGCTGTCAGTAACATCAATATGCTTTCTTTCTATTTCACGTCTAAGTACATCTATACGTTCCTTTTCTTTGTGTATGGCTATGCTTTGGTCCCACAGTGCTTTATTTCGTTGCTGTATTTGCTCCTTTTCTCTTTCCAACTCATTTTTTTGCATCATTATTTCATTTCTATCTTGCAATTGAGCTTCGTGCCCAAGCATTTCAATGGTTGGGTTTAGAGTATTCTTCTCATTAAACTTGTTATTTTCTCCTATATAGGTGAGCCGCTTTATTTCACTGTCTTTTACATAGTTTTCTTCTTTCAAATTCAGAATTTGTTGATGCATTTTTTTCTCATTCGAAACGATACCACGGTTCAATGCATACCTGAATGCAAGTATCATTGCAATGACTATAACCGAAAGAACAACTATGATGAGGGTAGAAAATGGCATCTTAACTATAAGTTTTGTAAGTTTAGTACTTTTAAAATCAAATCAATCAGGCTTTTGTGTGTACAGAATAAAACCCGGATATTGGTTGTATATCTTTCTGGCAAGAAGCATATGCTGATTTCCATCTGCATTAATCATGCTGCCCAAGGCGATTCCAATATCCATATATCCAATACTATCGGAAGCAATTTCTTTACCGGAACTATCGTACATGGAGTAAAACAATAAAGACCGCTCAGGATAAAATGTATTTTCGAATAAATTATTTGGTTTTCGCTGGCCTGCGACCATAGTCATAGTTTCTGAGATAGATGAGGTATACACATGAGGAACCATTCCTTGTGAGGATAAATCAGACTTCCAGAGTATTGTGCCATCATATTTCATTCTAACTAAAACGGGGATGATTTGATTAGTAACACCAAATTCGTAAGATAAGTAAACAATTATATCATTATCAAATGGAAATACCTTAAATGATTTGAAATTTCCTTGAAAAAGTTCTTCACTTGAAAGTATATTAAATTCTTGATCAAGCAAAGCAAATCGAGTACCAATTTCTTCATTATACTTTACTAGTGCATGTATTTTTGAGTCATACACACCTATAATACTATGTATATCATACTTAACCAAATCTACAGTTCTCTTTTGTTTAAGGTTTCCCTTGGTATCGAATTCGTCAATAGCAAGATAAGACCCATCAAAAGCTTCATTGTTTATTTGATGAACTTTCATAATGGTTTCATTATCTTTTTCTACGAAGTCAACAAATGTAGACGGGGTACCTTGGTCTTCAATAAAATTCCACAAAACCTCACCATTAAAGTTGATTTTCATTTTTCCACTCACATCAGCAAATTTTGTTAATGCGTCATAGTAAGTGTAACTAAACAATACCCCGTCTTTCAGGTAGCTTTTTTGAATAGAAGTTTGGTTGTTGATAAAAAATGTATCCAAGTTTGTATCGGGCATATATTTCGAAATAGGATATCGTTTTATTTCTATCCCATCCTTTTCAATGGCGGTAAAGTATAATATATTGTTTTCTAAAGATAGCCCATAGAAATAGTCCCCTTCGGCAACAAAACTACTTACCAATTTGTATTCATACACCTTCATGGGTGATTCAGTGGCTTCAGCTATTTGCGGATCTTTTCGGCACGATGCCAAAAGCGCAAATAGTACGAGGATAATATAAACGGAATTAAGTTTCATCCTGGCAAAATTATTAAGTATAAGGTACAATGCTACACACATTTGATAAGTATTGCTGTTTCATAGTGTATATGCAGCATATAGGTGTTTCATTGGACTATCTGATTAAGCTAACACTGTGTAAGATATTTATTTGTATACCAATAGTAAATTCCATATAGTCGAGTTTAAATTCATCGGTAAGAATAGATAAATTGACGGGCATTTCGAGCGATGGATACAATACCTCGGTAGATAGTTGTTTGAACTGATGACTATACCGATAGTCTGCAAATAGCTCAATACTGCCAAACTTGTAAGACATACTTGTGCCCAGGAGTATACCATTGTGATCCAAGTTCCTGTAGCTGTCGGTAAGTTCGGCTTTAAAATCGTAAGTAAGGGTTTGTTCCTTACTGTCATTTACCTTCATTGTGGCATTGTACTCAGCACCGGCACCGGCATTTTGGTATACCCCAAAATAAAAGGCGGGTGTAAATTTCCGTGTTTTGTATGGCATAAGGCTCACTATGATGGGCACATTCACACTGCTATAATTTTCAGTCATATACATGCTCATCGAATGGTTACCTGTATACAATTTGGTATAACTATGGGTTACAATACCCACTCCAGTGCTTAAACTCATAAAATGAAACGGATACCACTTCATATAAAAATGAAAAGTGGGAAGAAAGCCACTTTGGTAATTGTTTTTGTAGTTGATAGAATCTGATACCTGGTAAATTTTGGAAACCAATATTCTGTCGTGGCAAACACCCACATTCATACCTATGGCAAATTTTGGATACACCCTAAAAGTATTAAATGCCCTTGCAAATGAAACCGGATCAAAGTTTGGATTGGCTATGTAGCTGGGGCTACGTCTCAGAAACTTTCTCATGATATCGTTTCCGCTTTCTATTTCGTCTATTTCAAAATAGGAGCTCGAAGTTATTTTATACAATTCAAGTTGTTCTTCTTTTGAAAATCTGCAATTGTTGAGTTTGTTCTCGTATAAACCAATCACTGCATCAAACTCGCCATTTACAAACAGTTCCTTTGCTTTGACCAATATATTCTGACAATCAGAATTTTGAGAGTATACTGTGTAAGTATTTATTACAAGCATCAGCCCAACAATTCCGAATCCCCGTAAAAGTCGCATTACGGCAAATATGAGTGATTTTTTATACTCAATATGAATTTTCATCTTAACAAAATTATAAATTTAGGGTATAATAAAACTCCCATATTGGTGTATTTGTTACCCCATTGTATGTGTTCGCCAAGGATGCATGTTTCATAATACATTATTTTATAGCGTGATATGGAACGTTCTTCCCAACATAAGTACTCCATTCTATGTCAGACATATTTCTATTAAGCTTTTGTTTAATAAGCTCTGCGTATACCGCCGACGAAATATTCCATTTGCGTATAGACCTATCCCAACCAAGTGCAAAAATCTGATCAGGAGTCACAAAATCAAGCATTATTATTTTTTGCTTCATATCGTTTATGGTCAGAGGTGTTTCATATAAAGCATTAAAGTTGTATACTTTCACTAGATTATTACTGAAGCCAACAGCCAATTTCTCACCCGATGGGTTTATACACATAAGCTCAGCAGCATTTTTACCAGACAAAAATTCACTGCCCATATTGCCTTTAGCATCAAAGGTTCTGATGTAGCCATTGGAGTATCCAACCACAATCATATCAGTTTGAGTGTGATATGCCATGGCCGTAACGCGATAGAAATTTGAGAATATTTTTTCAGGGATAAAACTGCTGAAGGGGAGTTTAAAAAGCTGTCCGTTGTAAAGTCCCAGAAAAAGTGTTGCCGAATTTTTCACGAATACCATATCAGTTATTCTGCTATCGAACTCAATTTCGCGAACAGGGTCAGAAGAGTTGTCAGAAAGACTAAATTCAGACAAAGTACTGTTGCGACCACCAATCCAAACAGAGCCATTGGCTATAAATGCAGCCCTGGCATAGTTGGGCGTAATCTTGAGTTCGCGTTTATTGTTTGATGACAATGTAAACAATATCAGTTTCTTGCTGTGGGTAGAATATAGTAGATGATCCTTATCCAGAAAAAAAGCTGAGTTTAATAATTCAAGTGATTTCCATTGCTGCAAAACAGAAACCTTCCCATCAATTAAACTTAATTTCTGAACTATTCCACTGGTATATACGACCAAATATTCATTACTGGTAGTTTCGAATGCACTTAGGGGAAAATCAATAGGCAAATTAATAATTCCCTCATTTGAAACAAGGGAATAAGCTTTTCGCAGTGCATTGTAGATAACAGGATCGGAAATACGTCCACCATGATCCTTGTTAAAAGTATATGCATGTAAAGCCAATAGTAAATTGAGGTCGTTGTCTTCAAACACAGAATGTGACTTAAATGCCAATGTTTGTGCCAGCGACAAATAAGACAATTTGTTTGCGCTATCGCTGGCCATGAGCGCAATTCTCTTTTGTTCCTCAGCGATAACCCTGAGAGAGTCAGACTTCAATTTTTCCAGCCGAGCTTTTTCTGCTTGCAAACTTGCCAACATGGTTTGCTCTTGCGCAATGCGAAAGTTGGTTTCAGCTTTTAATCGGTTGCGTTCGGCATCGGCACGGGCACTATCCGAAAGCATTTTTGCGTATATAGCCTTCTCTGCATTCTCTTTGGCAATTTGCCTCTCGTGCTCTGCTACTTGATTGGCAGACACGGCATTGTTCTTCTCCTGCTCTGCCAATGCGCGTTGTTCTTGCGCCAGAACCGATTGTTGTTCTGCCTCTTTTCGTTCCGAATTGGCCCAATAAGTAAGAATAGAAAGCAATATAATAATAAGCAGAGAACTAATCATCAAAAGCAGTCGCCTTTGCTTTTTCTGCCTTTCTTGCAATGCCAAAAAGCTTTTACTTACGCGCAAATATTCTTCAATATCCTCAGCAAGTCTGGCACTTTGCTCAATTTTCTCAACATGGCTCAAATCATTGGTATTATACTTAGCAAGCCAGTATTTATTGGGGTTTGCTCTGTCGTACCATTCACCAAAAACGGTGAGTGGCCCCAGTGAGAGCAGAAAATCGTTTGACTTATTGTGAGAAAGCCATCTGTTTAGCTGAACTTTAAAATCACTGAGTACCGAAACGTTGTTTATCTCCTCCTCATTCCAATCTTGCAACAATTTCCAATTGCGAATAAGCGCTTCATGCGTAATATCGAGGGTTGAGGTAGCCGAAATGTATTCAGTGCTCAAATCGTCAGGGTTTACGAATGGCCGCACAAAAGTACTTTCCGGAAGCCTGAATACCGTCATGATTGCACTTATGTCCTCTATTGCTATTTTCGGATTATTGATAATTTGATAAATTTCTATCAGAGTCATGCGGTTGCGCACTGCCCTACCGGCATCTATTTTGGTAAGACTCTGAAAAGAAGTTTTGATTACCTGCAACGACTCGAAAGGTGAGATGGTTTTTGAAGCCCAACCAAAATGCATGACCATGTATTCATAAGCGGATACATACAAAACATTCGCGTGTGTGTTGAGCACATTGTCTACATTGGGAGTATCGTAATATGGCTTCTTGTATTCTTCGAGATCTACAAACCATCGGTCAAATTCCTCTTTGTCGGCATCAGGTAGTAAAGCCGGTGAAATACCTGCCAGTTTTGCCAGGTGAATGAGGTCAATTTGCGTTTTGCCATAGTCGGCAAGTTTCCAGAGCTGATTGAGTGCATGTTGCAGTACCGGCAAGCGGTCGAATCCTTCTTGCAGATTATTGATAAGTAACTCCACAAGCCTGCGTGAGACCGAACCACCGGCCAATTTGGCAGGCTCTTCGATTACCTGAGTCAGCTCTTCGCGTTTAAGACGTGGTACAAAAAAATTGCTTGCAGCGAGTATTTCAGGCAAGTTTTTGAATGCCACACACTGGCTTATATAATCGGAGCGCATGGTGAGTATTACATATACCGGAATGCCTTCACGCTGGGCTATTCGAGCAGTTTCGAGCAAGGTGTTTACTACTACGTAAGATGCGTTTGAGGGTCGCCCGTTGGTATAGTTTTCAGAGTTTGTAAAAATCTCCTCAAACTGATCAGCCAAAATAAGCAGGTTTGCAGATTTGAGGCGCCGTAGTTTGCGTGTTCTATCATCGGCATTTTTCCATTCCGCATTGTTCTCGTTTATATAATAATCCGATTGCTTAAAAAGATTTATCAACGAAGCAAATCCAAACGAAAGTTCCTTTTTAGTATACTCAGGATTTAATTGAAGTTTATGTGCCAACGAATCAGCCAGATTGCCAAGAGGGTTCCTTTCGGGACGAAAATCTGCAACCAGCCAATTAGAATACTTGGATTTGAAAAAACCAGCCCTAGCCTGCGGAATAACCCCTGCATATATAAGCGATGATTTTCCGTCGCCCGAGGCACCTGTAACTACAACTATTTTTTTTTCCTCGAGTTGTTTTATAATTTGCTTTATGTGTACTTCGCGTCCTTTGAAGTAAATGGCTTCATCCTCTGTAAATGGCCTAAGCCCGGGGTATGGTGCAAGTGTATTGCTCATGATGCAAGCAAATTGCCAAGTTGATCCAACCGAACTTTAATTTCGAGTGGTATTATCTCGTGCACCAGTACTAGTGGAATCACATTTGGAGCTTCGAAAAGCTGGGCATGATTGGCTCGTATAGATTCGTCGGCTATCATGAGTATAGGTGTAGTAGCAGAAGCTCCTCCGTAGCGTTTCCAAACCTGAGGTACAAAATTCTTTGCCCAGTTGAGCATCTGCTCAAAATATACCACTGCAAGTTTAGATTGCTGAAGTTGTTCTATTATATAATTTTCAGCGTTTATCTCATTCGTTATTTTCAACCCTTTTATTTCCATTACATCCTTCGAAATTCGGAGTATCTCCTCCGCTGCATGCTCATCGAGTTCATGGTAAATAAAAAACACATCTGTTTGGTGCACATCCTCAGTATGCCGTTTATCTACCTGCATGATGGAACGTAAATCTTCAACAAAAGCCACTGGCGACTCATGATTCGAAAATATCATGTTCGGTAAAATGCTGTTTCGGATTTTTTTTATGAAGTTTGCTTGTTCCGGATCTATTTCCTTGCGGCTGGTTTCGGCCGGAAACCATACAAATATATGAAAATCTTCGGTTTTGTCTTTTTGTTGCAAGGCCTTCTGAAAATCGATTTCAGAAACCGAAACAGGCAAACCAGACAAAGACTTTTCGTACTGTCCGCCCAATATGTGAACAGAACATGATGAATTCTCAAGTAGTGCATCTGTATTATTCTCATATTGCCTAAAATCTGAATCCCCCACCAATTGTGATGAAACCACCTCTAAACCAGCCCGCGACATTACAGTCTCTAAATCTGTTTTCAGAGATTCCACATCAACAGAAGATTGCGATAAAAAAACACTTATTTTCAATGCATTCTCATCATTCATTTCAATAATTTTCAAAAATAACAGGTTAAACTTTTTTTTGGCAAACACCACAAAACTAAAATTACAAATAATGGTTCTAAATGGTATTGTCAAAGATAAAATTTTTGTGCCTTACATAATACACAAGATACTTTTTTTTGAAAACGTTAACTAAAATATTTTATTACAAAAAAAACCGGATAGCCAAAAAATGACTACCCGGTTTGGGTTATATTTATGAAAATAATTAGAACTCAACTACAAACTCTACGCGTCTGTTCTTAGCGCGACCGGCTGCAGTTGCATTGTCTGCTACCGGAACAGTTGCACCAAAACCTGTGGCAAACAAACGTGAAGGATCTACACCTTTCGATACCAGATATGCTTTTACTGCATCGGCGCGCTTTTGCGACAAAGCCATGTTTGCATCAGCATTACCTTGGCTGTCGGTATGACCATTGATTTTGAGCTTGATGCTTGGTTCGTCATTCAATACTTTTACCACCTGATTGAGTACAGTATATGAAGAAGAAAGAATTACATCTTTTGCAGGTTGGAATTGAACACCTTGAAGAGCCAATGCCAATACTTTCTTTACCTCAGCTTTTACTTCAGGGCAACCACTATTTGCAGCTATACCGGCAGCATTTGGGCATTTATCGTCAGGGTCAGCTATACCGTCGCCATCAGTATCGGGGCAACCAAAATACTGAGCACTACCAAAAAGTAGAGGACATTTATCATCTTTGTCAGGAATGTTGTCACTATCGCTATCTGGACAACCTTTGAAAGCAGCAAGACCGGCCTGTGATGGGCAAATATCTTCTTTATCCATCACACCGTCGCCGTCAGAATCGGGGCAACCTTTGAATGCAACAGTACCTTTTTCACTTGGGCAAGCATCGTCATTGTCTATTACACCATCACCATCGCTATCAGGGCAACCTTTCATATTTACGCTTCCTTTATCATTTGGGCAAAGATCCTGGT
>JFJP01027171.1_pt1 | contig 18077 bp, 36 predicted proteins | sample 431651 | NCBI WGS metagenome assembly JFJP01 (sample SAMN02602958, study PRJNA72255) | Microbial mat metagenome, whole genome shotgun sequencing project. | biome: fresh water; feature: sink hole; material: water; isolation source: purple microbial (photo- and chemosynthetic) mats found in...
AAAAAAAAAAAAAAAAAAAAAAAAAAAAAATGCTTAATATTTTTGTTGAAAAATTTTTAATTTTTTGGAAGAATGCGAGGTGTTTCTCATCGAATGGTAAATTTTTTCTGAAAGACCAAAGAGGAAATCTTGTTATCCTGAGAAAGAGTTTTTAAAAATTGAAAAAACTTGCAATGATTCCAATTATTTTGAAAGGTAAATCATATATTTCTGATGGATCGATCGAGCGCGCATATTCAATGAAAAAAATCACTGAAGTAGGAAAATGTTTACTTGCATTTCAAGATATTTTTTCCCTAGAATGAATCTAAATTTTTGAAAGAAAATAAAAAGTTTACATCATATAATTTCAGACTTTATGAAATGTTCAAACAAAGAAAATGGGTTGTTCTATTAAAATGAATGTTTTTTTCTCTCAATATTTCCTTTATTTTAGAAAGAAATTTTAGAAAATTTCCAAACAACAGACAAGTTAAATAGTTTTATTATTTTATGGGCAGTTAATATTTTTATGTTGAACAGATTGGAAAAAAATGAAATAAGTTATATAATTATGCTTTTCTCTTTTGTAAAACACAAAAAAAATGATGACACCCAAGTATGAATAAATAATATAAAGAATTATTTTCAATCCATTGCCATAGATCAAAGATTTATTTGAAGAATTTGAAGCATCAAATTCGAATCTAAGAGAAAACAAAGAAATTTTCTATAATTCACAAATTACCATTGTATTTCCTATTTTAACCTCTTTGTCTTGAAAATTTTATTAGGAAATGATCAAATCATTATTATTCTTAAAAAAGCGAAATGGAATGATCATGAAATTTAAACATTTAAAGAAGATTTTGCAATTAGTTATAAAGAATCTCATTTTGCTGAAAAAAGAACCAGAAATCACGAATATTGAAATTGAAGAAAATAATTTTAAAATTCGATTCCTTTATGAAATATCCCCACAATCATATGAAAAATATATGAGCTATATTCCAGAATTTAATCAACCTCGAAAATTAAAATAAAGAAAAAAACAAATTAATTTAATAATTTTTAAAAAAATGAGTGAAGATCTAAAAAAAATATTACCTTGCATTTCGGACTCCTACAAATGGAAAAACCTTTCCAAAAATACAGACACAAAAAAAAAACAAGGTAAAAAATGACTACAACGGTTTTTCTTAAAAATTTAAAAGCAGAACTGGTTGACAAAGAAGTTTTAAATCTAACAAATGGGTTATTTCCCATCCAACCCACCTCTCCGTTTTTAATAGAAGTTTTTTAAAATAAATTTTGAAATGTGAATGATTTTTGAAGAAAAATAAAGTGAAAAATGAATGGATTTATCATCCAATCATGTTTTCTAATGAAAAAAAAATGTGTGCACCAATTTATCATTGGATCCCAAAATCTGATAAGGAGAAATATTTTTCCTATGAGAGATTTAATATATCCACTGAGCTCGAAAAATTCTCAGAAGAAGATTATAATCAGTTTTTAAAAGTAGATGTTAATAAAACCTTATTTTTTTAAGCATATTTCACAGGATTTGAACTCGACTTGGACTTATGAAGAAACTTGTTATCTTTGGAATTTATGTGAGAAATTTGATCTTAAGTTTATAGTAATAAGTGATCGATATGAAGAAAAATATCATCGAAGTATTGAAGATTTGAAATCTAGATATTATTCGATCACAAAAAAAGTGCTAGAGGTTTTGAATTATTTATTGAACTATATGAAGAAATTTAATTGTTTTGAGATGAAAAATGAAACAAATAATCCATTATACCATTATACATATGATGCCGATTATGAAAAAATCAGAAAATATCATTTAGAGAAATTTATTATGAGACCTAAAGAAAAAAATGAAGAAGAAAAAAATCTTTTAGAGGAATTAAAAAGAATTGAACAAGTGAAATTTGAGAAATGGGATTTATAAAAAAAAATATTTTACGAAAAGAAAATCAAAAAGGAAGAAAAAGAACAAATGAGCTTGCAAAAAATTTTGAAGATAGAGGTGAAAGAAGAAGATTCAGATCAAGAAAATCGAGAAGATGAGATTAGTTTCAAAAAATTAAATGAAGTTTACAAATGTTTTATGTTCTGTTCTATTATAATTATAATTTAAAGGAAAAGCAGCTTCTTCGAAAACAAAAAGAAAAAATCGCATTTTTACGAGGATCAGTCATGCATGCACCTTTGCCAATTTCCCCGAAAATCAATAAAAAAGTTCTTTTTTCTTTTGATCTATATTTTCTTAAAAAATTTATTATTAGTTGAATTTGGTTTTAAGCGAATTAAATATTCCATCAAGACCTATTCCAACTGCAGAAAATGAAACTTTATACGACCAATTAAGAGAACATATATTAATTTGGTTTAATTTGCAAAAACATCTAAAAAAAAAGGAAGCTGTAATTCTGAAATTTTTTTGGATTTTGCTAAAATTTTTGAAAGGAAAAATCCAGTTTAGAAAAAAAAAAAGAGAATAAATTTAATGAAGAATCAACACATAATTCAATCATGCAATCGGTAAATGCTGCAAGAGAAGTTTTATTTTTCCATAATTTATTTATATTTTTCAATATATGAAGAATGATAAGAGGAAATTCCCTTTTGAGGACTCAGTTAGAATGATGGGATACAAAAAAGTCAAGACTTTTCAATGAGCATCTTTTAAATTTTAAGAAAAATGAATAAAAAGAATTAAATTGAGAATTTTGTTAAACAATTTTACAGTAAAGAAATTAATATTTTAACACCCCAAAAAAATTATTGCTTTTTAATCATATGGGAACACAATGTTCCTCATATTGTGGGGCTTGCCAAAAAAACGATAAGATGATTGTTGAGTTAGATGCAAATGAAGTAGTTTTATCCATTTTTCTCCATTTTATTTTTATTTATCTGATCTGACATTAGATTCAACAAGCCATTTTCGAAAAAAATGAAGAAAAAAAAACCATTAAACCTGAAAATATTTATATTTCCGTGAATGAAAATCATAATAATGCCATTCCTCAAAAAAATTCAGATGAGAATCAAATGGCCAATCAATCAAAAAATTTTTCTCTAAATCTAAATCAAAACGAGCAAGAAAATAAAGAAGAAGATTTGAAGTTTTTTAAACAGAATGAAGAGAAGATAGTATTTATACAATCAGGATTTAGGGGATATAAAATCAGAAAGGACTTAGAGAAAAAAGAGGAGAAAGTTGCAGATAAAAAAAAAGAGTCAGAAACTTCAAAAAACGACAATAATATTTCAAAAATTGAGAACCCACAAAACGCTAACAATAGTAAATATTTTGAAAGCGATAAAGAAGTGGTTGAGTTTGGTACTTGAGAAATCCTTTCTATTTAATAAATTTAAGTTCTCATTTATAGATAAAAATAAAGAAAAAACTGATGAAAACATAAAACGTGAAAAACTTCCTCTTTACACTTTTAAAAGTGGGGCTACGTATGAGGGAGAATGGTTAACTGGAATGCGAGATGGTATTGGTACACATATTTGGCCTGATGGAGCGAAATACCAAGGTATTTTTTTTCGCATCTTATCTCAAATTATTTTTATCACAAAAAAAGGTGAATGGAAAAATAACAAAGCACATGGAAAAGGAAAATTTTATCATATTGATGGAGACATATTTGAAGGTTTTTATTTAAATTTGTTAAAATAATTTGATTTTTTCTGAAATTAGGACAATGGATTGATGACAAAGCATCCGGTTTCGGAACTTATGTTCACATTAATGGTGCCAGATATGAAGGAGAATGGAAAGAGGATTTACAAAATGGGTTTGGAGTCGAAACCTGGGCTGATGGCTCTAAATATGAAGGAAACTATAAAAATGGCAAAAAAAATGGAAAAGGTTTTTTAAAAAATATCACAATTTTTTAATTCATCTACTGAAAGGAGTTTATATTTGGAGTGATAAATCAAAATATGATGGGGAATGGGAAGAAAATAAAATTTCTGGAAAGGTTTACATTTTTTTAAAATTTATTATAAATTTTAATTTAAAAATAGGGAATCTATTATTGGACTGATGGAAGAAAATATGAAGGAGAGTGGCTAAACAATAATATGCATGGATATGGAATTTATTCTTGGCCCGATGGAAGGAAATATGAAGGAAATTATGTTGATGATAAAAAAAATGGCTTTGGAATATATTCATGGACAGATGGGCGAAAATATGAGGGAAATTGGTTAAATGGAAAGCAAAACGGAAAAGGAAAATATATCCAGCAAGATGGGAAAGTTAAATTAGGAATTTGGGAGGAAGGGAAAAGAGTTAAATGGATAAATGGAACTGAAGAATAAAAATTTTCGATTTTTTTTTTTTTGTATAATAACCTCTATATATTTTTGCCTATAGTTAAAAAAATTATTTACTTCCTACGTTTCCCTTTATTTGATTTGCTTCTCGATCTCGATCTCGATGAAGATATTTTTTTTGACTTTGATTTCTTTCTTGACTCTGATGAACAACTTGATCTTTTAGTTTTTTTCCTTTTTTATTTTTCATTTTTTAAGTCAAAAATATCATTTCTTTAAAAACTTTTGTTGATTTGGTCCTGAACTGAATGGAACTTTAGGTTTATTATTTTTTTCTTCCAGAGCTTGGGCTGTTGCTAATAATTTTAATTAGTATTTTATGTTATGACTAAAATTCAAAAACCGTTAATCAATCCTAAAGTACATTGAATTTGCCTTCCTTTTATCCAAGAATTATTCGCTTCCAAAGCCTTAAAATTTTTATGAAAGCTCTTATTTTATTTAAACATTTTTGGCTTCTTTTATTTTGGAATATTCTATGAAAGCTCTTCCTTTATTATGTATTGCTCCTTCATTTTTCGGAATTTCCATATTTCTATGATAATTTTTTTTTTTTTTAGAAAAACATATAAAATAATACAAAATTTTTCCATATTTTTTGAAGAAATTATCTATTTCCTTAGCTGGCATATCAAAGGATAAATTATTGACAAAAATTGTTCTACTATCTCTCTATAATGAGATTATTTAATAATATAGTTTTTGTAATTCGCATTTTAGACGTCCTCTAAGGCAATTGCCTCATTATTTGAGACAGTCAACTCATTCATTTCATTTTTTTTGGGCACTTCTTTTAGCATATTTTTTTCAAGATCTTCTTCATCCTCATCAACCCCACTTTTTTCTTTTGATTTTATATCATCGTTAGAAAAAATATGTTATATTAAAAAAAAAAAAATTAATTAATTACTGAGTTCATCATCAGAACTTTCCATCCATTCATATATTTTTTTCTTCTTATTTTCACCTGAAACATTCAATTCTAATTGGTTTAAGTCATCTTTTGAGTCTTGATAGAAATAAAAGAAATTACTTAATAAATTTGAAGACCTAGATTTTTTTCGGAGATTTCAGAATTTTTAGCCTGAATTTCCTCATCGGAATCTTGTTTAGGAATTTCTTTGAGATCAAGATTTTCATTGTCAATTTTGAGATCATCATCTCCTTCAACAAAATCAAACTCCCATTTCTTTTTTTGATGGACTTCTTCTTTATTATTTTTTTTTCTTTGTCCAAACATTTTTTGATTTTCTTAATGTTATTTATCAAAAATTAGAAAATATTTTCTTAGATATTTTTAGTTTCTTAAAATTTTTTGTTTAAAAAACTAGAAAATTTTTTTTAAAAAAAAGATCAAAAATATAATTCGATTGACGTAATATTTAATTTTGATTTAAAAAGGTTCAAATGTTTTTAAGTTTAAAGAAAAAATGCTGAAAGTCTTATGTTTTCATGGCTTCGGAACTAATAAAGGCATTATTGACTACCAATTGAGACAATTCAAAAAATTCTTTAAAAATGTTCAGTTCGTCACAATGAATGGCCCAACCGAAATTAGTCGCTCGTTGGTTGCAGATCCTGGTTTAATTCCTCTTTTCGAAAAAACAGGCCAAAAATGTTATTCCTGGTTTCGAGTATTGCATGAAAATCCATTTGTCTATCTCGATCAAACGATGAAATTTATTGTTGACTTTATGGAAAAAGAAGGTCCCTTTGATGGAGTGTTAGGATTCTCACAAGGAGGAACTGTAGCTTGCTATTTCGCTTATTATTGTGAATTTTTCAAAGATAAAATGAAAAATATTTCACTTCCAAAATTTGTAATCGCAATAAATTCTGGAGGATTTTTCCCCCCTCAAATAAAAAAAAAATATGTCATTGAGATTCCATCAATCCATTTCATTGGAGAAAACGATTTTCTTTTTAGTAAACCATTATTTAGTTCAACTATGTTTAAAAGCCCTATCCTTCTTTTTCATAAAGAAGGACATAAAATTCCAAAATTGGCGGAACATGAAATAAACATTATAAAAGAATTTTTTTCAAAGTTTTTAAAGAAAAATGAAAAGATGCAAAAAATGGAAAAAAATCAAATTAGTGCTAAACTTTAAGAATTAATTGATGGATATTTTTAATTAAAAAAAATTAATCCAGAACTGATTTAAAAATTAAATTTATCCTTTTTTATAACTAAATTTATTCTTTTAAAAATAATTTCTCAAATTAAGCAATATGATGCATTTCACCTGCTGCCTCTAAAAATCCCTTGACACTAACTTGATTATCATACCCTCCTTCCTAAATAAAAACTCAACTCTCAAACAAATTTTAATAATTTAAAATACAATTGTTTGAGCTCTCTGGAAAATAGCTTCAAATTTGCCTATTTTATAAATAATTCCAATTGAGCTGAAAATGTCTTTAATCTAAAAAAAAGGAATTTTCTCTCTCAATTATTAAATAATCAAATTACATCTTGTTTATTTCGCTTTTTTTGGAAGTCTTCTTCAGTGAGACCCATATCAGAATATTTTTGCGGAAATAATAAATGAATTGCAGGTGGCTCATCCCCATAATTCTTAAAATTTCTTCAATAAATAATATGATAAAAAAATATTGCATTTGGGTCAGCAACAGATTTTTTGATTGGCTTCATAATATCGGTTCTTATAGTTGGAGTTCCAAATACCCGATCTTGATCTCCATTTTTCGTGAGATTTCTAGTTCCAAATTTAGTGGATTTACCTAAACCTTGATCCAATGTGGCTTCTTGCAAAGTCGCTTCTCCTCGAATGCATTTAGCTGCATTCCAAGCATCCTTTGTTTGTAATGTTTTTCCAAAAGCAAAATTTTCGTCAAAATTTGATGTTATTTGACTTTAAAACAATTGCTTCTTGAAATAAAATACTAAATACCCTAAATTTTTTGGTTTTCCTAATGGTTCATCTTTAAAATTTTTAAAATCATTCAGATTTTTTTGAATTATTTTCGTCTGAGGGAATCTAAATAAAAATTATCAAATTTGCGATTTAAACAAAAAAAATTACGTATTTTTAGAATCCTCTGGATTTAACACATAATAAGCCTCGTTTGGAATTAGTTTCTCTCTTTTTCCAAATCTAAACTCATTTTTATCAACAGGCCAATTATATCCTCTATCTTTCTGTTCTCCAGCTTCAACCCATCCATGCGATTTTACATATAATTTTCTGTTTTCTTCACTTTCTAAAATTTCTTTATCTGCAGGAAAAATAACTTCTTTTGCAGTATATTCACCTAAAAAAATCCTTAATATTTTTCTAAAGGTTTTTGCAAACTAAATTTAGTTGGAACTCCATATTTAAATACTTCTTTTTGCGTTTCATTAGGATAAGAATATTTTCTATCGAGAGTTTTGCCCAACGGTTCTCTTTTGATTATTTTTAAATTTATGAATAAAAAAAAAAAAATTGAGGGGAAAAACTTCATCTTTGAAGCATATTTTTGTTCCTTGATTTCTTGAACTAATTCTTTAATTCCTAATAATTAAATTCATCCATTTAGTTCAAGCTTAAATCAATAATTTTACCTTGATTAGGATTCGTTAATACAGTGCCCACCTATTAATCAAGTTATAGTTTTTTTTTCTCATAATTTAAATTAAACATGATCAGAATATAAAGTTTTTTTTCCATAAATATGGTTTTCATTTGGGCCAGAATCATCAGCTACTCCATAATGAAGCTTTAATAAATTTTAAGAAAACAAATTAAATATTTTTTTTACTATTTTGACACCAGCTTGGTTTTTGTATGACTTTCTGTATTTTTTTATGTGGGGAGGTGTGTCATTTCTCTTTATTTACATATAAAAATAATTAAATAAAATAGCTCATACAGAAGGAATTGTTTTCAAGCATTTTTCTGCATTCGTGTCTTGAAAGAGTGTTTGAGCTCCAGCCTTTTTCAAAAATAAAATATTTTTAAGGAGAATGCTTTTGCTTACAGGTTTGTAATTTGGAAATAAATCAATTAAAGGTCCTTTATTCGCCATTTTGTCTAATGCTTCTTTTGAATTTTCTTCGATATTTGTAATTTTTGTTAGTTATATTTTAAGAATTATAAATATATATGATTTTAAAAAAATTAAAGTTAAAAGAAATTTCAAATTTTTTTCAGTTTATTATTAATTATTGTTATTGAAAATATTTATTTTTTTAGTCAATTTTCATCAATAAGGATCATAGATTCCTCTTTTTTATGGAATTTTGATTGAACCACATTTGTTTTGGAACTAGGGTAAATAAAGCTCAACTCATAAACTTTTGAGAAATCATAAAATTTGTTGGAATACATGACATTGATTTTCAAATATATTTTGAACAATATAAATGAATCAAGAGCAGCATATTCAATCTGATTGTTTTTTAATGGTCTTTGCAACCAATCTGAAGTTTGTTCCTCTTTATCAAGAGTTTTTCCGAACACACTCTCAGCCAAGCCCTTTAATCCTTTTATTTTCATTTTAAAAGTCTTTTCTAAATACTCTGTTTTGATTTCAGCTAAATCAATACTTCTATTCATCAGAGAAAAATATTTATATTTCGTTGAATAATTTAAAACTTTTAAGTCTTGAATTGGCTCATATGCTAACTTGAGAATTTGATCACTTTTATAAATGAAATCTAATTTTTTAACAAAAGTTTCCCAGTTTGTCATACTCATAATTGAAATCATATCAAAAATGAAAATTTTATGAGGAGTGCTTATCTGCAAAGTGCTTGTTTTTAATTTGTTTGAAGGTTCTTTATAATGTTCTGTATCAATTGCAATTTTACTCTCACATTTAATTAAATTAATCACGCTTTCAAATAAAGCCACATTTTTTCCATCAATTATCTTAATATCTTCAGAGTTCTTAAAAAAGTAATTGAGTGTGAGGGCTATTTTACACTTTTCATATTCTTTGTTTAGTTGTTTAGGTTTTTGTAAAATTTTAATTCTTTCAAAAGATCTTTCCCTTTCCCTTTGGAAATTATTTTCTTTTTCAATACCTTCTTTATTCATCAAATAGATTGGGGAATCAGTTATATCAACATCGGATTCAACAAGAATCGAGGAAAGCTTGTTTGACATTATAGCAATTTAACCTGAAATTTTTTATTATAACTCATTAATAGAAAGTAGGGACAATTATTCATGGATTGTCCAAACAAATGATCCAATATACGGAAACAATTATTAGCCTATTTTTTCAGAAAAAATTAGGACTTTAATTAAAACAATATAAAATCTTTTCATAAAAATAAATAAATGAGCATAATTTCAGATGAAGAAATCAGAGATATTGATGAAAATATTGAGCTTGAAAACATAGAAGAAGAAAATTTTCAAAATAAAAATAACAAAGAAAAAGTCCCCGAAAATGAGGTAAAATTAAAACCTCATCAAAAAGTGATTTCTGACTATACAACTGGTATTTTACCATCACAAGAAGAAACATCTGATCTCGCTCCCATAGTTATTGTTGTCCAAGGCTCAAAAAATGTAAGCATATGTTTTTTATTTATTAAGTTTATTTTTTCAAAGTCAGGAAAATCAACTGTGATCAAATCTTTGATCAAGTATTACACTAGACACAAAGTTTCCAAGATTTCAGGCACAATAACAATCAGATCAAGCAAAAATCAAAGAATAACCTTTATTGAATGCCCGAATGATATCAATTCAATGATAGATTATGCAAAAATAGCTGATTTAGCTTTACTTTTGATTGATGGAAGTTTAGGATTTGAAATGGAGACGTTTGAATTTTTAAGCATTCTCAAAGTAAAAAAAAAAAAATTAAATGAATAAATTTTCTTTAAATAGAGTCATGGTTTTCCAAATGTTATGGGAGTTCTCACTCATCTGGATTTTTTTAAAGAAAATAAGCAATTGAGAAAGACAAAAAAAAAATTGAAAAAAAGATTTACTTATGAAACAGGAGATGAATATAAGCTTTTTTATCTTTCAGGATTAAAAAACGAGTTATATCCACAAATGGAGGTGAATTTCAACAAGATTTTTCTCCACTATAAAATTTTTAGATTTTGAATTTAGCTAGATTCATTTCAATCATTAAATATAAACAAGTGGATTGGAAAATTAATCATCCCTATATTTTGATCGATAGATTTGAAGATAATGAGCCTAAACTAAAAAAAGATGAAGATGATTGTTCTCTAAGCTTCTTTGGCTATATTAGAGGTGCATCCTTTCGAGATAATAAGAAAGTTAAAAAAATTTTAAAAAATTTCAATTTATTTATGTAAAAATATTAGATTCATATAGTTGGATTAGGAGACTACAACACTGATATGATTGAAATAATAGAGGATCCATGCCCACCATTGCAAAAAAAAGGAAAACTGAGCGAAATTAAAGATGACAAAGAATTAGCAGAAAATGGAGAAGAGAAAGAGAAAAACAAATCAAGAAGGAAAAGAACTTTGAAACCAAATGAAAAAATTATTTATGCTCCTTATGCAGATTTAAATGCTCTTAATTTCGACAAATCAGGTGGCTATATTACAATCCCAGAGGAGCATATAATTTATACTAAATTGGAAAAACCGAGCAAACGAGAAGAACTTCTCAATATTTTGGAAAAAGTTAAAAAAAAAAAAAAAAATTATAAATTTTAAATGGTTTAATTTTAGGAAGATGATGATGAAGAAAGTCAAAATGCAAATGAAGATGAAGAGGTCGAAGAAGTAGAAGAAGGTGTAAAAATGGTTCGAGAACTTCATGTTTTGGAAAAAAATATGAATGATAATTTGCAGTCGAAAGAAGAAGTCGAATTGTTTGAAAATTTTACGCTTGATACCCCAAAAGAACAGCAGACTTTTGAAGAAAAAAATTTGATTGATTTTAAAGAAAGAAAAAATCTAATGACAACTCTCAAAAATACAACGAGTTCTTTGGAGAAATTGGATTTTAATAAAAATTGCTTAGATTTAAACGAAAATATTTATTCTGATGATATCTCTCAAGTGATTTATGGGTAATAATTTTATCATTTTTATTTTACTTTTTCAACAATTTTTTCCAATAAATTAGAAATGTGGATATCAAAAAAATGAATAACTTTGATTGCAGTAGATATGAAAACCCGAATTTATTTGATCAAAAACATTATATCAGTTTAAATCTTAAGTCATATTTTGTAACAGGACGTAATATTTTTTAGATTTTCAATTTTTCATGTGGAAAACTTTTAATTTTTTTAATTTTTAGAAAACTTAATGGAGGAAGAAGAAATGGAAAACGAAACCAAAAATAACAAAGAAAACGAAGAAGAATTAGAGGAAAACAACCAAAAATTAATTAAAAAAAATGAAGCTTCAAATGAAAATGAAGAATTTTTTGAGCAAAGTTTAGGATTATACAAAAGAGGAGCATATGTAAAAATCCAAGTCGCTGCTATAAAATATAAGCACTTTAAAAACTTTTCTGGAGAAACTCCTTTAATTTTTACTCGAATTAATCCCGCAGAGGATAATTTCGGCTTTTTAAAAATGAGAGTAAAAAAACATCGATGGTATGGAAATATCTTGAAATCCAATGATCCCTTGATATTTTCTATTGGATGGAGAAGATATCAATCTTTGCCGATCTATTGTGTTCAAGATCCAAATGATAGATTTCGTTTTCTTAAATACACTCCAAATTATGATTTTTGCTTTGCTTATACCTATGGTTGTTTTGTTCCCCCTTTGACAGGTGTTCTTTGTGTTCAAACATTAAGCAATCAAATAGTAATTATTAAAAAAACTCTTTTATAAAAGGTTTTAATTTTATTACAAAAGGCAAAATTTAGAATAGCAGCATTGGGACAGGTTTTAGAATTAGCTGCATCCTGTGATATTATGAAAAAATTGAAATTGATAGGAGAGCCTTTCAAAATCTATAAAAACACAGCATTCATCAAAGGAATGTTTAATTCTTTGGTACTTCTTCAATTTTTCTTTCTGGAAACTTAATCAATTTTTAGTTAGAAGTATCGAAATTTGAAGGAGCAACATTAAGAACTGTCAGTGGAATTAGAGGACAAATCAAAAAGGCTGCAACAATTGGTCAAGAAGGAAGTTTTAGAGCAACTTTTGAAGACAAAATTTTATTAAGTGATATCGTTTTCTGTCGAACTTGGTATTCAATAACGCCCGAAAAATTCTTCAATCCAATTGTTTTATATGATAAGTTGGAATTTTATTTTTTTATTTAAAATGAAAACTATTATAATTTAGACTCAGATTGATGAAAAATACTTGGGAATTAAGGCAAGCTAATAAAATAGCAATCCCAAAATTACAAGACTCTGAATATAAACCCATTGAAAGAGAATTGAAAGTTTTTAATCCATTGAGAATTTCAAAAGTAAATCACATTATATATAAATTGTTATGCAATAATTTAAATTATAGAGATTGGAAGAAAATTTGCCATTTAAATCGAAAGAGAAAATCAAACGCATTTCTGTAAAGGAGAGATTAGAAAAAGCGGAATATAACAAGCCTTTGAAACAGATGACAAACGATCATGAAAAACAAATTTACTCATTAATTCAGAGATTGAATACAATAAAAAATGAAAAAGTTGAACAATTGTTTTTTTAATTTATTTTATTATTTTTTTTTAGAAAAAAATCAAGCAAGTGAAAAAAACCCAAACTGAGAAATTAAGACTGAAAATTAGGGAAGCAGAAGAGAAAAAAGATATTGAAATGAAGAAAGAGTTTAACAAAGGAAAGTTTCAGAAAAGAAATAGGAAATAGTTTTAAAAAAATCGAATGTTTCCATTATAAATTTAAAGAAAATAATTTCACATAACAAAAAAAATCAAAAAAAAGTCTTATTTTTAAATAAAAAACAATTAAATTTGTGTCTTTTAAAGAGGCTTTTATTACATTGAATGTCTATAGCAAAAAACATTTCAAGCAAGTCTAACAAATCAAATTGCGGCCCTCAAAAAAAGCCTTATCATTTTTTTAATTTTCCACCAACAATTTTACTTCAAGGAGAAATTAACAAGATTATTGATGGTGTTTCCAAAAAAATTTTTTTCACACTTCACGATGAAGATTTTTTGTTCTATGAAGTAGAATCAGTTTTTTTTTGCAGTTCATGATCTAATATAAATCTTATAATAGGATAAAACAAAAAAAAATTACAGAGGTAGCATTCACTTTGATTTCAATTTGAAAATTCAATGGAATTTAAAGTCTTCCAAAGAAAAAACACAGAGATGCATCCATTATAAAATACTAGGCTTTAAATTTCTAGTCGGAGAATATTTTGAAGAATTTGAAAGCACTGATGAGATTTTACTTCAAGAAATGAAAGAAATTTTGAGAAAAAAATTAAACCAAATGAATTTTCACGAATATTATAAAGCTATCAAGAAGGTGGGCAAAGGTAATTTCGCCACAGTATATATATTTTTGATTTAATTTTATAAAAAACGAATTTAAAAGGTATATTTGGTCGAAAGCAAAGAAAATGAAAAAAAATTTGCATGCAAATCATTTTGCAAAGAACCTATTAACAAGGAATTAAAAGGAAAAGTTAGACATTTTTTTAATAAAATAAAAAATATAAATATAAACAAGGAATCTTTGGAAAATGAGATAGCAATCATGCGAAAAATCGATCATAATAGTATTATTCATTTGTATGAAGTTCATGAAACAGAGAATACTTTTTATATGATAATGGATTATTTAGAAGGAGGTCCTCTTCTTGATTTAATTAAAACCAATAGAAAACTGCATAACTTTCAAATAATGAATCTCATGATTTCGATGGCTCAGGGTTTAAAACACATGCATTTACAAGGAATCATCCATAGGGACTTAAAACCGGAAAATATAATTTTTAAGGATAGCGAAAATGCTGAACCTATTATAGTAGATTTAGGTTTGGCCACATTTGAAAATGAGAATGAATATTTATTTCCAAGGTGTGGGACTCCCGGTTATGTGGCACCAGAAGTAATCAACATTAAATCTCATGGAGTGAGATATGGTTCAAATTGCGATGTTTTTAGTTTAGGAATCATTTTTCACATGCTGTAATATAAAAAAAATTCATTTTCTAAAACTCAAATGTAGAAAAAAGCCTTTTAGGGAAATCACCCTTTTCTGGAAAAACTTATCATGAGGTTTTAAATCAAAATAAACAAGCAATTTTTAATTTTAACAAAGAAGATTATCTGGATCTTAACACAGAAGGTTCATTAATATAATTAATTAAATTTTAAATAAAAATATTATATTTAAAAAGCTCTGGATTTACTTAAAAAGATGTTGGAGAAGGATCCAGAAAAAAGAATTTGTAGCAAAGATATTTTAAATCATGCATATTTAAATCATTCAAACAATTCCTCTTTTATGGATTTTGACGATGATTTTCAGAAAACTTTGGTAGAAAATATTCAAAAATTCAATGAAGAGTAGGGAAGTTGATTATTAATTAATTTATTTTCTTCAAAGGAAAAAAATAAACCAAGCAAGAAATAACTCCTTCATCAGAAGTCCAGTAAAAAGTCCTTGTTCTCCAATAAAAACAAAAAATATAATTGCAGAACGAAATTTGAAATTGAAAGAAACTTCACAATTAAATGACTCTGTTTTGAATGGAAGCATGAGAAAAGTTGACTCTTGTATATCTTTGGTGATGCGACCTGTTTTATTTGGAAATAATTTTGATAGTATTGAAGAAATTCAGTTTTTCAATTTGATAAGCAGTAAAAAATCTATGACAATTCATACCAACAATCCAAAATCATTAAACGATTATGACAGTTTCTCACAAGGAATGAAAACCAATACAGCAACAAATACACTTAACAAAAAAGAATTTAAATAAAATCATTTTGAAAAAGATTTAATTTAATTCAGAATTTATGCATTTCATAAATTAATAAAGTTGTAAATATATTTTTAAAAAAAAATTTGTTTTTTTGTTTTTATTAAAAAAAATCCATTTATGTTTACAACAAACACAAATTTTCGAAACTATTCAAATGGTATCTTAAAAAAATCAAAGAAAATACAAAAGCTTGATTCAGAGTCGAAACCAAATAATAATAAGCCATTTGGTGGGAATCAAACAAATAAAAAAATAAAATCCAATGGCATAGTCCTAAATTTAGAAAATTTAGATTCATTTTTAAATGAGGAGACAAATCAATTCCAAAAAATCAAAGAAAGGACAAGTAAGATGATTCGCTTTGACAAACATTTGATGAAAAAAGCGATTCTGTCTTTGCAAAACTATAGTCAAAAAAATATGAGTATGGATGAAAACTGCAAAACTGATATTATTTTGGAATTAGTTTTAAATAAAAAACCGCAAAAAATTCCTTGGAAATGTCTTAACATGTAATTTTTTGAACAAAAAGAAATTTATAATATGATTTAGACCAATACCTCATTTGAAAATAAATGATGATTCAAAATTTTGTTTTTTGGTAAAGGATTCTAAAACATTTGCATCAAAAATAAAAAATTCAAAGTTTCTTCATAATATTACAGTAATATAGTATAATTAAACGAGTTCTGATTTTAATTTTTTTTAGATTGTTGAATACACTAAAAAAGGATTTTTGAAGAAGGAAACCTCCGAGCTGAAAAAAAAGTTTATAAAAGAAACAGAACAGATTTTCTGTGATTTTTCTATTTATAATACGCTTATGCAAAAGGAAGGAAGATATTTATATCAAAATAAAAAGTTTTAAATAATTTTCTTATAAAAATTAATTGAATATCCATATTAGAGTCCCATTTCCAATAAACTGTGATCAGGTTCCAAATAGTTTAAAAAATCAGGATTATGAAAAATATATCCAAAGTTTATTAGAAAATTGTTTTTTAATGATAATGGAAAATCCAAAACAGTAAACTACTAACTTTTCAATCATTTAAATTATCAATTTTTAGGACGTTGAAAATAGCGAGGATAGATATGGGCTTAAAAGAAATTTTCAATAATGTTGTGAATGGCGTTTTGTATGCTATGAGTTGTATTTTAAAATATTGTGAAAAGCATACAAAATTAACCCAAATTTCATTAAAATATTCAAATTCAATTTCGCTTCCAATTTGGAATGCTGAACGGGAAGAAGAAAAAGAAATGAATCTGGAAAAAAATCAATAAAAAAATAAATAAATTTTGATTAGATTTTAAAAATAACGTTAAAACAAACAAAAAAATAGTTTACCTTTAAGATAATCAAAGGATATAAAAACCAAATAATAAAAAATAAAAAATGCAAAAAAATTCAAAAACTATTTTTTCTTTCTCAGCTGGTCCTAGTGTTCTTCCCAAAGAAGTCTTAAAACAGGCACAAGAAGAACTTCTTGATTGGCATGGTTTATTTATTCTTCCATTTTTATTTTCTTCATAAAACCAACTTTTTTTTTAGGATGTGGAGTTTCCGTTTTGGAAATGAGCCATAGATCAAAAGAATATGAATCAATCATCAAAAAAGCACAACAAGACCTAAGAGATTTGCTCAACGTCCCAAAAAACTATAAGATTTTATTCATGCAGGGAGGAGGCACTTTGCAATTTGCTTGTCTGCCAATGAATTTGCTTCGAGGTAGTATTCATTTAAAATGCTATTTTAAAACACATATCTATTAGGAAAAACAACTGCCAATTATTTGGTGACTGGAGAATGGAGTCTTAAAGCTTATGAAGAAGCAAAAAAATATTGCAAACCACATGAAGTCGTTAAAGTCGTCAAAGGTAAAAAGACTTCAATCATCAATAACACTATTTTTTTTCACTCTCTCAATAGGTCAAAATATTACCTCATTAGTGGACCCAAAAGAATGGAATGTTGATCCAGAAGGAGCTTACTTTTATTATTGCGATAATGAAACCATCTCTGGATTTGAATTTCCCTTTGTCCCAGAGGGTAATTTGAGTCATTTTAACTAAAATTTATTAATTATTTCTAAAGTGAAAGATCAAATCTTGGTTTGTGATATGTCTTCGAACTTCTGCTCAAAGCCAGTTGATGTGTCTAAATATGGTTTAATTTTTGCTGGAGCCCAAAAAAATGTGGGACCTGCTGGAGTTACCATTGTGATTGTTAGAGAAGATCTACTTGACAAAAAATTAGATATCACACCAACAATGTGCGATTATAAAATTTTGGCTTCAACTGATTCAATGCAGAATACACCTCCTTGTTATTCTATCTATATTTGTGGCTTGTATTTCGATTATTTAAAAAGAACTGGAGGTTTGCAAAAATGGTCTGAGCTTAATCAAAAGAAAGCCAATCTTCTTTATGATTTCGTTGAATCTTCAAATGGATATTACAATGCTCCAGTTGAAAAAGCCTATAGATCGAAGATGAATGTGCCATTTAGAGTTCAAAATAGTAATTTAATTTTTTTTTTATATTAATCTTTAAATTTTCTATTTTAAAAGATGAAGAGTTAGAAAATAAATTCATTGCAGAGGCAAAAGCTGAGGGATTAATTGAGCTTAAAGGACACAGAAGTGTTGGAGGTTGCAGAGCTTCAATCAATAAATAAATTTAATTGATCAAAAATTTAAAATAACAAAAAAAAGATAAAAAAATTAAGTTTAAAAAAAATTACAAACAAAACCTAATAAGAATTCTACAATTCATTCTTGTTTTTTAAATTTTTTTCTTTTTAATTATTGTATGTATAATATTTGTTTTCTTCTGGGA
>JFJP01018740.1_pt1 | contig 18073 bp, 17 predicted proteins | sample 431651 | NCBI WGS metagenome assembly JFJP01 (sample SAMN02602958, study PRJNA72255) | Microbial mat metagenome, whole genome shotgun sequencing project. | biome: fresh water; feature: sink hole; material: water; isolation source: purple microbial (photo- and chemosynthetic) mats found in...
AATTCCAGACGATGGCGGTGGAGATCGAGACGATCGAGAAGTCGATCCGTCGGGATGAGGATGGCGAGATTGAGATCATGGAGACCATCGAAGCCGCCAAAGCTGACGTGGCGGCTCGCAAGAAGGAACTGGATGCCGAGAAGGCACTCGTTCAGGAGGACATCACGGTGCTGGACGACCGCATCGCCTCGCTGGACGCGGAATTGAAGGAAGAGCAGGCTATTCGCGCCAAATTGCAGCAGGATGTTGAGCCCGAATGGTTGCGCCGGTACGATGTCATGCTCAAAAGCAAGCGGGGTGGGGCGGTGCTGGTGTCTGCCGAAGGCGGCGTATGCGGCGGTTGTCACATGACCCTGCCGCCATACCAGCAGCACGGGGCGCGCAAGCGCGTGGAAATGGTGATCTGCAGTTATTGCGGACGGATGCTTTACTGAGTTTGGTTTTTAGGAATTGTTGTGACTGGTGGAAGCGGGCGGTCGCCTGATGCGCTGCAAGGTGCAGGGGGAGGAAAGTCCGGACTCCGCAGGGCAGGATGTCCCGGAGGGGGAGGAAAGTCCGGACTCCGCAGGGCAGGATGTCCCGGTGTAGTGCTGGGAGGTTTCCCGTTGAAGCGGGAGAGATGGAAAGTGCCACAGAAAATAAACCGTCCTGCGTAAGCGGGATAAGGGTGAAAAGGTGGTGTAAGAGACCACCGGGCCTGGCCGTAAGGTCGGTTGCATGGCAAACCCCATCCGGAGCAAGATCAAATAGGGGACGTCAGAGGCTGCCCGTCTCGTGGTTCGCATCGCGGATCGGCGTTCCGGGTTGATTGCATTAGATAAATGACCGTACCTCCGGTGTATGCCGGGGGGATAACAGAATCCGGCTTATGGCTTTCACCAGTCACATTTTTTCAGGACAGCAGCGATGGGGCGCGTTATCGGTGGGCGTGTCCACGGGGCTGGCTGCAGTCCTGCTGGCGATGATGATCCAGCGAGTCCGGCTGGTTGACGTGTGTACTGCGCCTGGCGTAGAGGCCCCGGATGCGCCTGCCTTGGATTTCGCCGCCGCGTTGCCATCCCTTGCTCCCGCCGGATTCCTCTGCGGGGGTGGCCAGCTTTCTGGCGGATTACCGGTTTGTAGGAACGTTCTTCACGTATGGTGCGGATGATGCCGGGGCGCAGTGGCGGCGCGGCGTGTTATCCTATCTACCGAGCCAGCAGCAGGACATCGTCTCGGAAGGCTCGGTGTTGGAAGGTGCAACGGTGGTTGCGCTGCATGAGGATCGCATTGTACTGGCAAAGGACGGCGTGACCGGTGCCCTGATGCTTGGCCAGGCGTCGGGCGATCTGCGCACATCCCTGCAGTCGACCGCATCCCAGCCCGCCGTTGCCGCTACGTCCAGCACGCGGTTTGGCGAGCAGACCGGCGATGGTGTCTGGTCGATTGAAAAGAAGGCGCTAGCCGATTATTATGAGGAACTGCTCGATGCGCCGGAACGGTTGCTCCAGGTCTTTGATTCGATGCGCCCCTTGTATGGGGAGGACGGATCATACATCGAGGGCTACACCCTGCAGGCGGTTGGTGAAAAGGAGTTCTTCGAGGCGGTTGGTTTCCGTGAAGGCGACGTGGTTCGCCGAGTGAACTCGCTGGACATGACCAACCGGGGGCGTGCCGAGTTTTTCATCAAGCAGGTGGTTCAGGACCGTCTGAGCGCCATCGTGATTGATATTGAGCGCGAGGGAGCCAAGAAGCGCCTAGTTTACCAGTTAAGGTAGTCAACATGTGGCAGTCAAACGGTTTTCAACGGATTCATCTGGCGTCACGCGGCATCGGTTCCATGACCAAGACGCTACTGATCATAACCGTTGGCGTTTTTGTCCTGGTCTGGTCAACGCCGGGGGGGGCTTTCGAGCGAGTATTCGGCCTTTCCCGAATCGGATTGGCAGAAGGAAAGCTCTGGCAGGTTGTTTCCTATATGTTCCTGCATGGCTCGTTCATGCACCTTCTGGGCAACATGCTGGGGCTGTACTTTTTTGGTACGGAGCTTGAACAGCGGCTGGGATCCCGCCGGTTCCTGCTGCTGTACCTAGGGTGCGGATTGCTTGGCGGCCTGGGCTGGCTGATGTTGAGCGGTCGGGGTGGCGGCGTTTGTATCGGGGCATCAGGGGCGGTGTTGGGGATGGTGGGCACCTTTGCCGCGCTTTATCCTCGCCGTCAACTGACATTGCTCGTGTTCTATGTCCTGCCGGTCACACTGACCGCCCGGACCTTGGCGCTGGTTATCGGGGGAATCTCGCTGCTTTTCCTGGGCAGCGATGCGGGTGGTATCGCCCATGCGGCGCATCTCGCCGGGGGGATTGCCGGGTATGTGTACGGGCTACACCTAAGTGATCACGGGCTTGGTGGGGTGAATTGGCGCCTTGATCGAATGCTGTCAGACTGGATGGCGCGGCGGCGGCGTACCCGCTTTCGCGTGGTCTCGAAGTCGACGGTTGATGAGCCGGTGGACTGGCAGGCGGTGGACCGGATCCTCGTCAAGGTTCGGGCAACCGGCATGCAGAGCCTCACCGCTGCCGAGCGGGATCTGCTCGACCGTGCCAGTCGGAAGGGCTAGGCTAGTCGATAGCGAAGAGAATGGTATCGACGAGAGCACACCCGCCCCCCCGAAAGAGAACTGAGGCACTTGCAGAACCCCTCATGGAGCCCGCTTGAAGCCGGGCACCACGAGGGGTTTTGCAAGAGCCTCAACAAGATAAAAAGAGTTTAGGGATCAATCCGAGGGGAATTATGTATAGTAAACGCAACATGGAAGAAGTGCTTCAGCGCTGCCGTCAGGTGTTTTTGAATGTCAGTGGGCAGGATCGTCTGTTCACGCGCGACTTTACGGTGGAAGCGTTGCAGGGGCGCCGCCGGAAGCTAGCGCAACAGATCGGGCAGGATGCCTGCATCCTGATTCCTGCCGCCCCGGCCCAGGCTGGCCATCGTGCTTGCCAGGACGCGACGTTCTACTACTTTACGGGCCTGGATGTCTTGCAATCCTTCCTGTTGATCCGCGGCAAGGACGGGCACAGTACGGTCTTCCTGCCTTCCCGAGACGAAATCGATGGCGAGCCTGGCGACCGCCTCGGGTATGAAGACGCCGACATGGTGCGGCGTCGTCTGGCTTTTGATGAGGCGAAGCCGGTTGATCAGATGGGTGCTGCCCTCGCTGGCATCAGCACGCTTTATCTTCCCTTTGCCGAGACGGAAGGCGGCGGAGTCACCCGTTTTCAGGCCAACACCTGTGCCCGTAAGCGGGAAGAGACGGAATGGGATGGCGTGGAGCCGCGTCACAAGGCGTTGATTCGTAAGCTTGGCGAGCGTTTTCCATTGATGACGATGGCGGACGCGAGCGACATCATCGGACGGATGCGGCGCATCAAGAGTCAGTCGGAAATCGAGGTGTTGCGTCAGGCCGGGCATCTCTCGGCGCTGATCATGATCGAATCGATGAAGGCTACCCGTCCGGGGCTATGCGAATGCCGTCTCGAAGCCATTGCGAAGTACATTTACGCCGCCTATGGAAACTGCGATCTCGGCTACGGCGTGATCGCCGCCAGCGGCAAGCGGATCGTCAACGGGCACTATCATTTCAATAATTCGACGATGCAGGATGGCGAGGTTGTCCTGATGGACTGCGGTCCAGACCTTCGGCATTATTCCAGCGATATCGCCCGCATCTGGCCGGTGTCTGGAACCTACAGTGACTGGCATCGGCAGATCTACGGATTTATTGTGGAATACCATAAAGTGCTTATCCGCCTCATCAAGCCGGGGATTCTTGCGCAGGACGCCTATGCCGAAGCGAGGGCGAGAATGCGCCGTGACTATGTACCTCGCTTCTTCCCGGATGGCAGCCTTCCGGAGCCAATTGACCGGATGCTCAGCGGTGGCGGGCCCTACAACCACTGCGTCGGGTTGAGTGTACACGATTTTGTCGGAAAATGGCGTGATGAGGTCATCGAGGAAGGTATGGTATTCGTCGTTGATCCGATGGCCATGTTCACCGACCGTCAACAGTATATCCGCGTCGAGGATACCATCGTGGTGACCCGCAATGGCTGTGAATGCCTAACGGGAGCCGCCCCGATTGAACTCGATGAGGTCGAAGTGCTGATGAAAGAGCCCCGCAGTATTCATTCGTCGTGGATCATTTAAAAATTGGACATTCGATTCAATCGATTATTTCACGGCACGTTGACGAGATCGGGCGTCGTTCCTGATTGTCTTTTCAACTTATTGTATAAAATGTTGTTTTCAGTCCTGTTGATGGTTGTAATTTGCGATCTTTGTGTAAAATCATTAGATTTGTTATCCTCGAGGAAATGCTTTCTTGTAATTTGTCACTTTGATGATTGACTATTGGATATGAGATTATAGAATATTTTCGAAGTTTGGTTTTTTCTTGACGATTCTGCGATGTCAAGCGTAACGGGAGGTGTAGCTATGAGTGAAGCAAAGATGACGGGGGGCGAGGCGCTGGTGCGCTGCCTTGAGAATGCAGGGGTTCAGTATATTTTCGGATTGCCGGGTGGGGCGGCATTGCCGATGTTTGATGCGTTGGTTGGGTCGAAGATCAAGTTGATCCTCGCTCGTCATGAACAAGGTGCTGCGCACATGGCCGATGGCTATGCACGTGCCACTGGAAAGCCCGGTGTAGTGTTGGCGACCAGCGGCCCCGGCGCGACCAACACGATTACCGGTATATTAACCGCGCACATGGATTCTGTCCCGATGGTGGTGCTGACCGGTCAGACGATCAGTTCGATGATCGGCAAGGATGCTTTCCAGGAGGCGGATGTGTTCGGCACGACGATGCCCTTGGTGAAGCATAGCTATTTGATCAAGTCCACGAACGAGATCCCGCGGGTCTTGCGCGAAGCCTTTTATATTGCCTCGACCGGGCGGCCCGGCCCAGTCTTGATTGATATACCGAAAGACTACAGTTCTGGACTCTTCACTGGCGATCTCTATCCCGAAATGGATCTACCGGGTTATAACCCTGGAACCGGAGAGCCGGACGAGAACGTGGTCATGCAGATCGCATCCGCACTGAGCAAGTCTCGCCGTCCGCTGATCCTTGCCGGGCATGGTGCCTTGCTGGCCGATGCCAATGAGGTGCTGCTGGCGTTGGCTGAGAAGTTGAAGGCCCCGGTGACCACCACATTACTGGGCAAAGGCGTTTTTCCGGAATCGCATCCGCTCGCGCTGGGGATGCTGGGGATGCATGGAACCGCTTATGCGAATAAGGCCGTTGTGGAATGCGACCTGATCCTGTCTGTCGGCTCGCGCTACGATGACCGTATTATCGGCAAGGCCTCTATGTTCTGCCGCAATGCGGTTCGCATTCATATTGATATCGATGCTGCCGAGTTCGGTCGCATGATCAAGTGCGATTATTACTGCAAAGGCGATGCCCGCAAGGTGCTCGACATGTTACTGCCACAGGTTGGTGAATTGAAGACGGAAGAGTGGCTGCAGACGCTGGATGGTTACAAGGAGCGTTACCCGCTGAACTATAAGAAGCGCGGCGGTCTGAAAATGCAGCACATCTTGGATGTGCTCAGCGAGATGACCAAGGGGCAGGCCATTATTGTGACAGACGTCGGTCAGCATCAGATGTGGGCCGCGCAGTTCTGCAAGACCGAACATCCCCATACCTGGCTGAGCAGTGGAGGGGCTGGGACCATGGGCTACGGATTCCCCGCCGCCGTCGGTGCCTACCTTGGCAATCCCAAACGCCAGGTCTGGGCCGTGGTTGGTGACGGCGGTTTCCAGATGACGATGTGCGAGCTGGCTACGGCCTGTGTTAACAAGGTTCCCGTCAAGGTGCTGGTCCTCAACAACCGCTATCTGGGTATGGTAAGGCAATGGCAAACTTTGTTTTATGATGACCGCAAGAGCGGGGTGGATCTTGATGGGAGTCCCGATTTTGCCAAGCTCGCTGAGAGTTTCCCTGGTGGCAAGGGGCTGACGCTCAAGCGGGCGGCCGATATCCGCAAGGTGCTGCAGAAAGCCATGGATTATAATGAAGGCCCCTGCGTGATCGATGCGCTCGTCGAGAAAACCGATAATCTCTTCCCGATGATTCCGCCGGGGGCGGCCGTTGAAGATATGATTATTGAGGAACCGCGGGCAAACCATAAGCTGGAAAAGCCAACGGGATCGACCTGATCATCGCGACTGGTCAACCGAAGCAACCTGATAAATTCAATTGAGGAAACGTAATGAATACGATAAAAATGCATACAATCAGCGTTTATGTGGCCAACCGCCCCGGTGTGCTGGCACGCATTGCCCAGGTCTTTGCCCGTCGCGGGTTCAATATTGACTCGTTGGTGGTGTCTCCGTCGATTGACGGACGCTATTCTCGCATGACCATTGCCTCGCAAGGTTCGGCGGAGGGGCTTGAGCAGATTATTTTGCAATTGGGAAAACTGGTGGATGTAATGCGCTGTGTTGACCACGCCACGGATGTCGCCGTGATCCGCGAGATGGCGCTGGTTAAACTGAGGGTCGACACCGAGCAGCGCACCGAGGCCTTGCAGATCTGTGAGCATTTTGCAGCCAAGACGGTGGACTTGACAGAGAAGTCGATGATTGTGATGATCACGGGGAATTCAGAGAAGCTTGACGCCTGCATCAATATGCTGCGAAAGTTCGAGGTTGTTGAACTGGTGCGCACGGGTAAAGTCGTGATGGCGCGCGGTGACGAAGAAACGTAAGTTGATATCGGGGGATTCATGGCGAAAACGTTGTTTGAAAAGATATGGGATTCACATGCGGTAGAAACGTTGGAAGACGGGACTACCCTTTTATATATCGACCGGCATTTGGTACATGAGGTGACCAGCCCGCAGGCGTTTGAAGGCTTGCGGCTGGCGGGGCGTCAGGTGCGCCGTCCGAACCTGACGTTTGCGACCATGGATCATAATGTGCCCACCCACGATCGAGGGACCATCGCGGATCCGATCTCCAAGGCACAGATCGAGGCGCTGGAGGCGAATTGCAAGGCGTGCGGCATTACGCTTTATGGCTTGAATAGTGATCGACAGGGCATCGTGCATGTGATCGGTCCTGAACTTGGATTAACCCTGCCTGGGATGACCATTGTGTGCGGCGATTCGCATACCTCGACCCACGGTGCCTTCGGGACGCTGGCGTTCGGTATCGGCACCTCGGAGGTGGAACATGTACTGGCCACGCAAACGTTGCGCCAGTCGCGGCCCGGCACGTTCCGTGTGGAATTCACCGGTCGTTTGCAGCGCGGAGTGACGAGCAAGGATATGATCCTCAAACTGATTGGCCAGATCGGTACGGCGGGCGGCACGGGCTATGTGATCGAGTATGCCGGCGAAGCGGTACGCGCCCTGTCCATGGAAGAACGGATGACCATCTGCAACATGAGTATCGAGGGGGGTGCCCGTGCGGGGATGATGGCGCCGGACGATACCACATTCCAGTATGTTGCCAACCGCCCCTTTGCGCCCAAGGGCGCTGACTTTGATGCGGCGGTTGCCCGGTGGCGTCTGTTGCCGAGTGATCCCGATGCCGTCTTTGACCGCACGTTGCGGATTGCCGCCGATCAGATCGTGCCGCAGGTGACCTGGGGTACCAGCCCCGGGATGGTGATCGATGTTACTGGGCGTGTTCCGGGACCGGCGGATTTGCCCGATTTTAACCGCAATGATGTCGAGAGCGCGTTGGCGTATATGGGGTTGACGCCCGGCACACCGATGACCGATATCAAGCTGGATACGGTCTTCCTTGGAAGCTGTACAAATGCCCGGATCGAGGACTTGCGTCGGGCTGCCGCCGTCATCAAGGGGCGCAAGATTGCCTGCCATGTGCGGATGATGGTGGTTCCCGGCTCGGAGCAGGTCCGCCTGCAGGCGGAGCGGGAAGGTTTGGATCACGTCTTCAAGGCAGCTGGCGCAGAGTGGCGATTTGCCGGATGTAGTATGTGTCTGGCGATGAATCCGGATCAGTTGCGTCCTCAGGAACGCTGTGCCTCCACCTCCAACCGCAATTTCGAAGGGCGGCAGGGCAAAGGCGGCAGGACGCATCTGGTTAGCCCGGAGATGGCGGCCGCAGCGGCCGTTGCCGGCCATTTTGTCGATTTCAGAACGTTCCAGTAGCAGGAGGTTGACGCCGTGGATATTTTTACAACACACCGTGGGCTGATGGTCACTCTCGACCGGGCCAACATCGATACGGATCAGATCATTCCCAAGCAATACCTCAAATCGATTCGCCGAACCGGCTTCGAGGAAGGGCTGTTCAGCGACTGGCGCCGACTTCCTGACGGGCGTCAGGATCCTGCCTTTGCCTTGAACCAGGAGCGGTTTCGTGGCGCCAGCATACTGGTTGCGCGCAATAATTTCGGCTGCGGATCCAGTCGGGAGCATGCCGTCTGGGCCATCAGCCAGTTTGGTTTTCGCGTGGTCATCGCCCCGTGGGTGATTCGTGGCGGTAGCAGGGTTCCTGGATTTGCCGATATTTTTGCGAATAATGCGGTCAAGAATGGCCTGCTGACCGTTCAGTTGGGCGAAGCGGAAGTGCAGACGATTTTCGAGATGGTGGAGCGGTTCCCCGGACTTCAGGCAACGGTTGATCTCGCTGAACAGCGTGTCATCCTCCACATGGACGAGGAGGAGTCGTTTCATTTCGAAATCGAGGATGCCGTCAAGTCACACCTGCTTAAGGGGCTGGATGATATCGCCATCACCTTGGAACAGGATGCTGCGATTACCGCCTACGAACGCAACCATGGCATGGATTAAACCTTGTGCGCTTACTATCGTTCAAGCGATTGCCGTTGCTGGTATACATTTTGTACGCTGCGGCAGGCAGTGACCGTTTGTCCGTCGCTGCGGAATCGCCTGATTGTTCCGCCAGCACAGTCTCCAGCACCGTCTCCGACGCAGAACCGATTATTTCGTGTGACCGCTCCTTTGTTGACCGTCTGACTGATCTTGACCGTTGGGATGACCGACAACGCCGTTATGCGAATGGTTTGGCTCGTTCGGTGGCGCGAATCGACCGTTTCTTTGGCGATGAGGTTGTCGTGGATGACAACCGCCAGTCCAGTGCAACGCTGGGCATCGGACTGAACTATTCGCAACAGGGGGGGGCCGAATTTTATACTCGGGTTCGTGTGCGTTTCGTGATGCCACGACTACAGCAGCGTCTTCAGTTGATACTGGATGATAACATTGCTGTTGATGAGCAGGATGATGAGCAGGCCGTGATTGATGCAGTCAAGGAAACTCGCCCAGATGCCGGTCTCCGCTTTATTTTGGCCGACTGGTTCAGGTCGCGTGTCAGTACGGATCTGGGCATCCGGACGTCAAGCCCATGGCAGTTGTATGGCCGTGGCAGGTGGCGGCTAACGGTCCCCGTTGATTGTTGGCAATGGCGGCTGGCAGAGACGGTCGCCTGGTTTTCAGAAGATGGCTGGCAGTCCTCAACAGAAATGCAATGGTCCCGCCCGCTAAGCGCATTCTGGCTTTTTCGCAGTACCAGTCGCCTCTTGTGGGAGGAATTGTCCGAGGGTGTCACCCCCAGCCAGATGCTCGATGTGACGCAGCCATTGAGCAGGCGGCGGGCATACCGCCTGTACACGTCGGCGGTGTGGCCTGAGTCCCCGTCTGTGACGGTCGCGAATTATGAAATCGGCGTTGTTTACCGCCAGCGTATTCATAGCGATTGGCTTTTTATGGAGATCTCCCCCGGCTTTGAATTCCCGCAACGTCGGGATTACGAGATCAATCCCGTGCTTGGAATCAAATTCGAGGTGGTATTCAGTGGCGATTAAGGGTTAAGGTGATGCCGATATGAGAATGCAAAGCCCCCATGGTTATTATTACCTGATGTTCGTTGCCTCGTCCATGATGCTGGTCGTTGCGCACTCCAGAGCTAATTGGATGACTGGGGAGATTGACTGGGATCCGATACCGCCGAGTGCGTTGATGATGGAGGCGACGGGAGCGGTTGTGGACGCGGGTAGCATATTGCCACTCAAGGCTTTTCCGAAGGGTGCTGCGGTTGCCGAGTCGCTGTGGGTCGCTCCCTACGTCGGGCAGGCATCCACCGACGTGATCATCGGGGCGTGGCGCTCTGACGACTGGGTTGAATACGATTTCTGGGGGGATCAGGCGTGGTCACCGCTGCCAATGGTTGACCGGCCAAGTCGGTTCTCGATTGCCCTCTGGGGGGATCGCATGAACGCTGAGAATGCAGGGCTTTGGACAGGGCAGACGGAGATAGCCGAGACGCTGATTGAACGTGATGGGCTAGGGGATCCCGAGCGGTTCCTCATCGAACTGGCGTCTACGGACTGGATCGGCGCAACGTCTAACGCCGTTGTCAATGTCGCGACACCCACCCCGACGGAGGATGAGGCGCCAACGCGGCTTCGTCACTTCATGACGACATGGGTTCTGGTCTCTGCGCTGCTTTTCGGGCTCCTATGGGGGTGTACGAGCGCCTGGAAAATCGTATTCCGTAATCGGCACCCGTAGATCTGTCTACAGGGGTCCTCTGATTATTTTTCAGACAGGATTAACAGGATAGACAGGATATAGAACGCTGATGTTTCGGGCCATTTCATCCTGATAATCCTGTAATCCTGTCAAAATCCATCTGAGCATCAGCCTTCGTGTCTTTGTGTTTTCAGGTTTACATCCCGAGCATCAGTATTTGTGTTCTCTGCGTTCTTTGTGGTGAATAATCAGACGGGCATAAAGTCGCCTTCCACGGAACTTCTGCGCCGATGGGCAGACAGGCATGTCTACCCCACCTTATTTTCGCCCGCCCCCCGGGCCGCAGGCTTGCCTCAGCTCGCAAACATCCTGCACAGCTCGAGCAGGACGCCCGCTGCAACGGCAGAACCAATCACGCCCGCTACATTCGGTCCCATGGCATGCATCAGCAGGTAGTTATGCGGATCCTCTTCTTGACCGACCTTGTTCGACACGCGCGCCGCCATGGGCACCGCCGAGACACCGGCAGACCCGATCAGCGGATTGATCTTCTCCTTCGAGAACACATTCATGAGTCGAGCCATTAACACGCCTCCCGCAGTTCCGATTGCAAATGCAAAAAGCCCCAGCAAAAGGATTCCGAGGGTTCGTGCACTGAGGAATTGCTCCGCAGCCAGTTTTGAACCGACCGTGAGGCCTAGCAGGATGGTGACGATATTGATGAATTCATTGGCTGCCGTCTTCGACAGACGATCAACCACACCGGACTCCTTGAGCAAGTTGCCAAACATCAGCATGCCCATGAGTGGCGTCGCCGAAGGCAACAGCAGGATGCAAAGGCCAACCACAACGAAACAGAAAAGAATCTTCTCCGTGCGGCTGACAAAGCGGAGCTGTTTCATTTTTATCTGGCGCTCTGCTTTTGTCGTCAATAGCTTCATAATCGGCGGCTGAATGATCGGAACCAGCGCCATATAGGAATAGGCCGCCACGGCAATACTGCCTAGCAAGTCTGGGGATAGCCGTCCCGCCAGAAAGATAGCGGTCGGACCATCGGCACCGCCGATGATACCGATCGAAGCGGCGTCATTGATTGAAAAGTCAATGCCAGGAACCCATCTCGAAAGCAGCAGCGCACCGATCAGGGCGAAGAATATACCGAACTGTGCGGCTCCACCCAGTAGCGCCGTTTTGGGATTCGCGATGAGCGGCCCGAAATCCGTCATCGCGCCAACGCCCATGAAAATGAGCAGAGGGAACAGCGATGGCTCCACGATCCCAAAGTTAAAGAACATCTTAAGCATGCCACCTTCCTGGGCCATGCCGACCATGGGGATGTTGGCCAATATGCCGCCGAAACCGATCGGAATCAGCAATAGTGGCTCGAACCCCTTGACAATCGCCAGATAGATTAGCAGGCAGCCTACACCGATCATCACAAACTGGCCCATACCGCCTGGCAGTAACGAATCTCCGGGCTTTGCGCCCGGCTCGCCCTTTACGAAGCCGTAAAGACCTGTTGACTCAAAGAGGCGCGTGACGCCCTCCCGAAAACCGTGATCGGGTGCCTCTCCAGACGCTTCTGGGGCTGCCTGTGCAACCCCGATCCCCAGTAGCAACGCCGCGACGGGGATAAGGATCATCGCATGAACCCTCTTGATAATACTCTTCTGTTGCATGATGTCTCTTTCGCTTTCAACGTTCCTCGGAAACTCAGGATGCTTGCTCAGCCAATGGTCAACAGTGCCTGTCCCGCACTGACAATTTCACCGACCTTTACCTCCACGCTGGAGACGGTTCCTGACACGTGTGCCCTGACCGGCACTTCCATCTTCATCGCTTCCAGCACGACGAGCTCATCGCCTTCGCTAACGCTGTCGCCAAGCTCGCATTTGATCTTGAAGATGGTGCCTGGCATCGGCGCGCTGATGATTTCGCCTCCTGCGGAAACCGGGGCGGCACTGCTGACCTGCGTTGCCACTGCAGCCATGCCCTCCTTGACCTGTACGGCATACCGCTTTCCGTTGATAATCGCATCATTTCCCTCAAGCTTGACAGCGAAGCTGCTGCTGTTGACCGTCACGGTGTACCCCGTGGAGGCAGGCTTGGATGCTGTCGGTGCTGCCGCCGGTTTGGCTTCAACGGTCTTTTCATTCTTGCGCACGTTGACTTTGGCCTTGCCATTGAGGAAGTCGATTCCCTTTTCCTTGCAGCAGGCGGCAATGAATAGGTTCTCGTCGGTTTTCGGCAGACCCGCGGCATCCAGCATCTTGGCCGCAGCCTTCGTGCCCTTGGTCGGGTCGGCATCGTCGATCTGCTGGGAGGTCTTCTTGGTCGGCTCCAGCTTCAACTGCTCGCTGGCAATCCGGACCACTTCAGGATCGGGCGCGATCGGCGTTTTGCCAAAATAGCCGAGAACCATCTTACCGTACCCTTCAGCGATTTTTTTCCAGGGTCCGAACATGACGTTGTTGAACGCCTGCTGGAAATAGAACTGCGAGACCGGGGTGACGGACGTACCGAAACCACCCAGTCGAACCGCCTCGCCCATGGCACGGCTGATCTCGACGTAACGATCCAGGATGCCATTGTCCCGCAGCATCTGCGTGTTGGCGGTCAGCGCTCCACCCGGCATCGGGCTCCAGGGGATGGTCGGCTCAACCATGGTGGCCTCGGGCGGCAGGAAGTAATCCTTCATGCAATCCTTAAACACTTCCTCCACTTTCAGAACCTTCTCGATGTCGATATCCAGATCATAATCCGTTCCGCGCAAGGCGTGCCACATCACCACCAGATCCGGCTGGCAGGTGCCGCCGGAGACAGGGACCAGCGACAGGTCTATCGCATCCGCGCCGGCATCCAAGGCAGCCTTGTAGCCGAGTACGCCGATGCCCGCCGTCTCGTGCGTGTGGAAATGCAGCAGCGTCCCCTGCGGCAGCATCTTGCGGGCGCGCTTGATGGTCTCGTATACTTTGCTGGGAACCGAGGTGCCCGAGGCGTCCTTGAAGCAGACCGAATCGTAGGGGATGCCTGCATCTAGGATCTGGCGCAGGGTCTTCTCGTAGAAATCTGGATCGTGCGCACCCGAGCATCCCGGTGGCAGTTCCATCATCGTCACGCAGACCTGGTGCTTGAGCCCCGCTTCGTGGATGCATTTACCGCTGTAGATCAGGTTGTTGACATCGTTCAAGGCGTCGAAGTTGCGGATCGTCGTCATGCCGTGCTTCTTGAAAAGGTCGGCATGCAGCTTGATCATATCCGACGTTCACGCCCCGCGAGAGGGTCTGCAGGTTGGCATTTGGCCCAGCAGCCTTGCGGAAGCGATCCATGGCGGTGAAGGCGTCCTCGTTGCAGTAGAAGTAGAGCGATTGAAAACGGGCTCCGCCACCTGCTTCCATCCAGGTGATGCCTGCATCGCGTGCCGCCTCGACGGCTGGCAGGAAATCATCCGTCAATACGCGGGCTCCATAAACTGACTGGAACCCATCACGGAATGCGGTGCACATGAACTTGATATGCTTCTTGGCCATCCTCGTCCTCACTTTCTTGCATGGGCGGTTACTGCAGCCACTGCGGCGGCGATCAATTCAGATTCGTTGTTGTCCGTTGGCTTGCGTGGTGCTGCTGTGGAAACCACCGGGCGAAAGCGCGCCTCATTCTTGATGAAGTACTTGCCGACGGCCAGCATCACATAAACCATCAGTGTCAGGAATATATATACGGTTCCCATCCCGACGATTAATAATAAAAACCCTTGGCTCAGCATGTCCTTTACCATCCTTTCAAAGTAACGATTTAGGGTAAATCAGTTTGGAAAGCAAGTATTCGACCATAGTTCGAGAGGTATATCAAGCATAAGCCGAATATATTTTACAAATATAGTTGCACTCATTGTGAAAATCGGTTACAACTTGCTACATAAGGTAATTAATCAGCGATGGTGTTTGATTAAGAATGGTGCATTGAACATAACGATAACGAAAGTGAGGTCGAAGATGGCACAGGTTACATTCAAGGGCAATCCGGTGAAGGTGTCTGGAAAAATTCCTGCCGTTGGCGCAGCCGCCCCGGTATTCAAACTGACAGGTACGGATCTGGGGGATGTATCCTTATCCGACTTTGCCGGGCGGAACGTGGTCTTGAATATATTTCCAAGCATTGATACGCCGGTGTGCGCCACGTCGGTTCGGCAGTTCAACACGCTGGCTGGAAAAATCGCCGATACCGTAGTGCTATGTGTGTCGGTCGATTTGCCGTTTGCGCAGGGGCGGTTCTGTGGTGCAGAGGGGTTGACGAATGTGAAGCCGGTCTCGGCATTCCGTTCTCCGTCCTTTGGTACCGATTTCGGGGTTCTTTTGAGTGAAGGTCCGTTGGCTGGGCTCTATGCCCGTGCCGTGGTCATCATCGGCAAGACCGGCAAGGTGGTCTACACCCAACTGGTCCCGGAGATTGCACAGGAGCCTGATTACCAAGCAGCGCTGAAGGCGTTGGGCGCCTGATGTCCCCAGATCGAGCCTACAGGGGGTAGTCTGCCACCCGCCGTTCGCTGACCAGCGGACGGATAAAGGCGACGACCTCCTGATGGGCTGGGTGCACTATATATGCCTGCAGGTCGGCTTGCGTACGGAATTCGGAGTACAGGGCGATGTCCGCCAGGGCATCGCCTTTTTCTTCGCTGATGCCCGCTTCCAGATGGTGGATGGCTGGGATCTTTGCTGGTAGGCTATCCAGCTTCGCCTTCATGGCAGGGGCGTTGGTTCGGTCATGTAGTTTCCAAAGGACGATGTGCTTGATCATGGGGTATTCCTCCGTTGTCTTCTTCTTCGTATTGTTTCAGTTTGCGGTGCAAGGTGCGGCGGCTGATGCCAAGGACGTCGGCCGCCTTGGTTCTGCTGCCTCCCTGCTGTTCGATGGCCGCGAAGATCATGGCGCGTTCCGTATCGGCAAGGGATACACCAGGGAGCACATTGGACGGGGCGGCCGGGCGGGGAGGGGATGGCACGGTGGTTTTGACCTGGCTGCGGATATTGGCTGGGATATCCCTGGCCGTAAGGCGGTCGCCACGGGATAGGACAACCATCTTCTCAATGGTATTGCGCAATTCGCGGACATTCCCCGGCCAGTGATACTCGGTCAGCATGGCGACGGCATCGGGTGTGATGCCATCGATTGACCGGTTGTTCTTGGCGGCGAACTCGCGAATAAAATGGGTGCTTAACATGGGGATATCGTCCAGTCGCTGACGCAGTGGCGGCAGGGTGATGTTGACGACATCGAGCCGGAAGAAAAGATCCTCACGGAATTTGCCTGCATCGACCCATTCGCGCAGATTGCGGTTGGTGGCGGCGATCAGGCGGATGTCGACCTCGACCGGGGCGTCGCCCCCGACCCGTTCAAAGCAGCGCTCTTCAAGCACCCGCAGGAGTTTAACCTGGACCGAGGGGTTGATCTCGGAGATCTCGTCAAGAAAAAGGGTGCCGCCATCGGCCAGTTCGAACCGTCCCTTGCGACGGGCGACAGCCCCCGTGAACGCCCCTTTCTCGTGTCCGAACAATTCGCTCTCGAGCAGGGTGTCGGAGAGTGCCGCGCAGTGGACGGCGACAAAGGGTGCCTTGCTTCGGGTACTCAACCGGTGGACGGCATGGGCAACCAGCTCCTTGCCCGTGCCGCTTTCGCCCTGGATTAGCACGGTGGCCTGCGTCGGTGCCGCCTGCTGGATCATCTCGAAAAGCTCGCGCATGGCGGGGGCGTTCCCGACGAGATTCTCAAGCCCGAATTTCTCATTGAGCTGCTGGTGGAGCTGCTGGTTCTCCGCTTCGACGTCCCTCGATCGCAATGCCCTTTGCAGCAGCATTTCAAGGTGATCAAGGTTGACCGGCTTCATCAGGAACGCAATGCCCTTTGCAGCAGCATTTCAAGGTGATCAAGGTTGACCGGCTTCATCAGGAAATCATAGGCACCGGCCTTCATGGCCTCGACGGCGATTTCCACATTGCCGTATGCCGTCAGCAGGATCGAGACCAGTTGCGGTTGACGGGCACGCGCCCGCTGGAGCAGGGTCAGGCCATCCATGCCGGGCATGCGCACATCGCTGAGCAGGATGTCGAAATCCTGGGTGGACAGCATCGCCAGCGCACGGTCCCCGCTTTCGGCAAGGTGCACGTCATAGCCTCTGCGAAGTGCGCGCTGCAGGCCGTCGCGTGTGTTCTTGTCATCATCGACAATCAGGAGTTTGACAGGGGGATTGGATAGGTTCATGCGGTTCCTTCGGTCTCTGCCATCAGTGGATGGCTTGCTTTTGGATCGGCGGTCTCGGGGGCCGAGAGCAGGCGCATCCGACGTTCCGAGAAGGGCAGGTAGATTGAGAAGCGGGTGCCTTCGGCGGGCTTGCTCATCAGTTCGATGTGGCCGCCATGATCCTGGACGATCCGCTGGACAATCATCAGCCCGAGTCCCGATCCGGTTGACTTGGTGGTGTGGTAAGGCTCAAATATACGCCCCATGCCGTCGGGGGCGATGCCGACGCCGGTATCCAGGAAACTGATTTCCATGTGGGTGCTGTCTCCCGTCAGCGAGATCGAGAGGCGTCCGCCGTCGGGCATGGCCTGGAAGGCGTTCTTGATGATATTGAAAAAGGCCTGTTTGATCTGGTCGCGGTCTACTCGGATGTCGGGCAGGGACGGCGGGGCGCTGATGATCTGGTCGCGGTCTACTCGGATGTCGGGCAGGGACGGCGGGGCGCTGATGGAAATCTCGATGCTGCGGTTGCTGACTTCATGGCGCATCAGCGTCAACGCCTCCTCGAGCAGCGCCTGCATGTTGACCGGTGCCAGTTTCGGCTTGGACGGACGAATGGCGCGCAGGAACTGGGTGATGATCAAGTCGAGCCGCGACACTTCGGCTCGGGCCACATCGACCAGCTCATGCAGGTTGTCCAGCTCGGCTGGCAATCGTTCGGCGACGGTCCGCCGGTTGTCCGGCGCCGTAAGGTCCTCCCTTACGGTACGGATATCCCGATCCAGAAGCTGTAGATGGATGTTCAGGGCGTTCAGGGGATTGCCGATCTCATGGGCGACGCCAGCCGCCAGCAACTGCACCGCATTCATTCGCTCGCTCTCCAGCAGGGATGCCTCCTGGAGTCGATCCTTGGTGACATCACGGAGGATAACCACCACGCCACTGTCTTTCGGTGCATCGGCGGATAGCGGAACCACATAGAAACTGACGATTCGGCGCATGGGATAAGTGATTTCGACTTCGCGCGTGATCAGTTTCGACCAGTCGCCCTCTTCAAAATCCAGGATGCGTCCCCAATCCAGGGCCTGCATGTACCGGGTGATCGGGCGACCAGCCACCGTTTCCGGGTTGAATCCCAGAAGTTGTCCAGCCACCCGGTTGGCATAGCTCAGGAGACCGGCGGCATCCATGACTAGGATTCCTTCCTGAATGGACTGGAATATGGTTTCCAGCAACCCGCGTTCCCGTGCCAGATGCAGGAAATGCGTCTGAAGGCTTTCCAGGTCAACCCGGTCCAGACGGGTGATCAGCTTTTCCAAAAAAACCGATCG